>JAABUZ0100005443.1_pt1 | contig 16704 bp, 13 predicted proteins | sample 5562091 | NCBI WGS metagenome assembly JAABUZ01 (sample SAMN12813069, study PRJNA571459) | rock metagenome | isolation source: Antarctica rocks | place: Antarctica: Victoria Land, Linnaeus Terrace sud | collected 2015-12-21
TTCTGCTTTCCCAACATGCTCTTTTCCCCTCTAATTTTCATCTTCAGGTAGGTTGGGTGACTCAAGAATATCCCTTCTCATTCTTCCTGGTTGTACCAGGGATATCATCACGCGCCACACGGCGCACGAGCATATATTTCCAGTCGAGTCGTCCTCGCACCGCATCAGCAGCCTGCCGATCTGAAAACCCTTCGGCAAACTGCATTACGCTGATGAGCAGCAAACGCCACGGTGCTTCTGCTGGCTGTCCGCAATTGGGAAAGAACTGGACAAACGAGTGGTCATCATACATGGCTCCTAGTTCGTCTCGCACTCGCATATACACGTTCCCTTTTGGATACGCCGCATGAGCGACACGCTTGGTTTCTTCAGGAATGGGGCAGAAGGCTTGTGGATGCAGCGACATACAATATCTCCTCGACATAGAAGGCATTCTTTTTACGAGCGTTTCTTCTATCGTAGCAAATGCTGTAGAGGATTCGCCAGCAGCATCGATATTATGGTGACCCCTAATAGTGCAGGAAATTGGACAGATATAGATAATGCTGCTTCAAATAACCATCCGAACGCTGTTGTGATTGTTACCCCCAATAAAAGTGCTAGCGTGCATGGCATCATTGATACCCATTCCGTAGGGGTATGGTACGATACTATGGCAGGGAAATGGGCCATTTTTAACGAGGATGGAGCCTCTATTCCTCACGGAGCAGCTTTCAACGTCTACGCCGTACCAACGTCACTTGGCGGTCAGAGTGGTGCAGGTGCGATCACTTTTACCGCTACTACCGCAAATAGTAAAGGAAACTGGACTGATCTTGACAATCCTATTTACGAATAATACACCCAATGTCTTCTTAAACGTCACACCGAGTTGGCATGGTGCTCCAGTTGCGTTTGACGCACATCCTATAGGTGTATGGTATGATGTCGCAGCAGGGAAATGGGCCGTTTTCAACGAAGGAAGTATGGATGCTATTCCTACTGGTACTGTTTTTAATGTGTTGATCGATACTCCAATCGTACATGGCGTTTTCTTGCAGCAAGCTACAGCCACAAATACCTCGAAGAATAGCACTGTCATCGATAACTCTGTTACCAATAATGACCCCAACGCTCTCGTGTTTGTCACTCCAAATTTTAATCCGCAAGGCCAGGGAGGAACCTATGAAGACCACATCCTTGGCGTGTCTTACCACAATGGTAAATGGAACATTTTCAATGCGGACGGTGCAGCGATGTCAACCAGTGTAGCTTTTAATGTGTTAGCAAGTGACCCATATCCCACAGCTTAAAGACGTTATATGCTGTGAAGTTTAGCATCTAAAAGAGTGCAGCCCATCAACACAGTTGATGGGCTGCACTCTTTTAGATGCTACAGAAGTGTTGCTAACCGTCGCACGCCCTCTTCAATCTGCTCTGGCGTGAGGGCACAGAAAGGGAGACGTACAAAGCGTTTACCCATGTTGTCCTCACCACCTTCAAGTGTATCAGCGAAGAAGTCGCGCCCGTTGGTCAAGGCTAATCCGGCTGCTTGAGCGCGGTCTAAGAGCGTATTGTTATCGGTTTGCTCAGGCAGGTACATGCTGACGAAGAAGCCACCTTCTGGCTCAGCCAATGGTACATCTGGTAGGTATTTTTTCAATGCGGCAACAATACTATTTAGACGTGGAGCATAAAGCTGCTTGAGACTCTCCAGGTTAGAGGCAAAATAGCCACGCTTATAAAACTCTACAACAGCTGCTTGAGTTGGCAATACTGGCGCGAGAATAGTCTCTTCCGCGAGCTTTGTCAGCATCTTAACAAAATCAGTTGGCCCGATTAGATAGCCGACACGTAGTGCCGGGCTAATGAGCTTGCTGTACGAGCTGATGGTAAGCACACGCTCTGCATTCAATTCTCTCAGCAATGGAACCGGCTCACCTTTGTAGCGCAATGTGCGATAAGGAATATCTTCTACAAGCCAAAAGCCATGCTTCTCGGCGAGGTCTACCAATGCCTGTCGCTTTTCTACTGATGTAGTGACACCGGCTGGATTCTGGAAGTCAGGAATGACGTACATGAAGGCAGGCACCTGTTTTGCGAGTGCCTTCTCTAATGCCTCGATATTGACTCCGTCGTGTTCTAATGGAATGCCAATAACCCTGGCACCGCGCCGACGAAATGTCTTAATAGCGCGATCATAGCTCGGCTGCTCAACAAACACCACGTCGCCTTGCTTGATAGTGAGTGCGGAGAGCAGGTCTTGCAAATGGAGCGACCCATTGCCTACAATAACTTGGTCAGCGGAGACATTATATTGCTCACTCAACAGGCGTCGTAGTGGTAGATATCCTCCATTGTGTCCGTATTGCAGCACTGACCAACCATCAGGTGAATCCAATACGGCCTGAAAACACTCACTAAGCAGTTTTACTGGCAGAGCTTCAACGGCAGGAACGCCTCTTGTTAACGAAATTTGTTCTGTACTTACACGACTTGGACTTTGCATACTTTCCCTTTCCCAAAATAAACGCGATAAATCATGTCCCTACAATATCTTTTATGAATGAGTTAAAACGATTTTGCCTTGTAGCTTACCTGATGCTAATAGCTGATGTGCCTGGGCAGCCTGCTCAATTGGCAACGTTTTCGCGATAAGCGGGTTGAGTGCTTTGTCTGCGACAAGCTGTAGCATCTGCTGCTCATTTTCAGGTGATGTACGTGCAACGCCACCACCGATAACTGAAGTGCGTTTTAGACGCCATGCCTGCGTATCAACCGTCGCCTGTTGTCCACCTAGATTGCCAATTAAGATAATCCGTGCCTCAGCCGCACATGCATTCAAACTTGTTTGTAGCGTAGAACTTACCAGCTCGATAACGAGATTGACACCGCCTTGTTCTTGTAAAGCTTTTTTCACGTCTTGCTTGTGATTGTCAAGCACAAGATCAGCACCTAACGCGCGTAGTGCTTCGGCGCGTGTCTCGCTACTAGCAGTCGTCGCAACCCATGCGCCGAAGTGCTTTGCAAGCTGGATAGCGAGCGATCCAACACCGCTTGAACCCGCCCAGATTAAGACTTTTTCACTCTTCTGTAAATGTCCAAGATCAAACAAACTTGCCCATGCTGTTGAACCAGCTAGACCAATAGCTACTGCTTGTTCAAAGCTTACGCCGTCAGGAATACGTGAAAGATCAGATGCAGGTGCCGCAATTTTACCAGCATAGCCGCCACCACCTTTAGCCAGAGGCGCACGTGCGGTCATTACATGCTCACCTGCATGAAACCCGTTGGCATCATTGAGAACAATACCCGCTGCCTCTAACCCTGGTGTGAAGGGAAAATTGTCAATGGGTCTGCTTCCATTGCGTTGAAAAAGATCGAGGCGATTAACGGTTGTAGCTTTGACCTCTATCAATACATCAGTTGAAGAAGGGGTAGGGTCCGCTACCTCTTGTACTTGTAGTACGTCTGGCTCCCCATAATGAGAGAACTGTACAGCTTTCATAATTTACTCCCTAATACTCTCTATAATGATTGTGGAATTGTCGTTGGTGTTTCTATTGGTTTTATTGTATGCACATCATCTGCTAATTGCAATGTCGGTGGGGTAGGTGATGCCAAACGCTTTGACGTGGCAAGCGTGAATGGAACGGTAATAAAGAGACAGAGCAGTGCTGGCACAGCCATACCCCAGCCAATACCTGCATGAGTGATCAAGATGCCAACCATTACAGGGATAGCTATACCTGAAGCACCCGCACTAAAAAGAAGCACGCTTGAAACCGCATTAAGTGCATGGACAAATCGACGTGAGGCCAATGTCATAACACTTGGGAAAATTGGACCAAAGAAGAATCCAACAAGTAAGCTCGCTCCAAAACCGAGCCAGAGAATGTACGGAAATGCTGCGACTATTAGCCCGGCTGCACTCCCTCCGATAAAGCTGATATAAAGTAGCTGTTTTTCATTCAACATACCGTGCCGAAGTATCTGAGCACCAAGCAGTCTGCCCACCGTCAAGCCAAGCCAAAATAGTGTTGCCGCAGGAGCCGCTATCACAAGTGATACAGCCGCTCCCTGACGAACGGCTGTCGTAATCCAATCGCCAAAACTCACCTCTGCACCAACATAGAGAAACATTTGTAGTGCCATAAACCAGAGTGCAGCTTGTACAAAGATGCCACGCATGCTATTGCGGTGTAGCTGTTTCTCTTGCGGTAACTCGCTGCGCTTCGCAACTGTGGGAACCCGCTGTGAGATAAGCAAAAGTAGTGTTACGAGTGCCATGATCGTACCAACGGCGAAAGCCCAGGTTGGGTCATGTACCGTTTGTAGTGCTAATGAGAGGAGCAATGGTCCGACGAGCGCACCAAAACCAAAGGTGCTGTGAAGATTGTTCATGGTTTCGCCAAGCACATCGTGAAAGGCGAGCGTAACAATAACGTTGACGCTCACATCCACAAAGCTAAAACCAATACCTAGCACAAATTCCGAAACGAGCAACACAATAAAACTGTGTGTCCATGGTACAACCAGTGCCATCATCCCCATCGTTGCCGTGCCACACATCAAAAGCACCTTCGAGCCGAAGCGATTGCTGATTACGCCCGATGCAAGTACGCCTGCTGTAAAACCAAGTGAGGATGCGGTAAATGCCCAACCGGCTACATCGAGTGGAACTTGAACATGTTTTGCAATGAGTGTAAGCGTGGGACCTGGAAGTATTGTTACAATGCCTGTCGCGATATAGGAGAGACAAAGGGTAAAAAAGAGTAACCGTCGTTTATTTTGCTTCTGCATTCTGCTTTTCTTCTAGTATTGTTGTTACTAATGGTAGTATCTGATTGGCATCGCCCAATAACCCAAGATCGGCAAGCGAGAAAATGGGCGCACTACGATCAGGATTAATTGCGACCACCGTTTGTGACTCGCTCATACCGCTTGTATGCTGTGGCGCACCAGAAATGCCGCATGCAATATAGAGTTTTGGATGCACACTCTTCCCTGTTGCGCCAATCTGACGTCCATGCTCAATCCATCCTAAATCAGTCGCGACACGCGTGCCACCAACGGCAGCACCGAGCGAATGGGCAAAGGTTGCGATACTGGAAAAACCTTCTTGCCCAATACCGCGTCCCCCAGCCACAATGCGTTCTGCTGCATCTAGCTCAACCTCTTCTGGTGAAGGTACTTCTAACGCAATACGGCGTATGTGGTCTCCAGGCAACGCGAGTTCTGGTGTATAGCGATGCACAGGAAAAGCAGCATGTTCAGCTTTTTTAGTTGGTGTACCACGAACTCCTGGTACCAGGGTAGCGAGCGCAGTATGTCCATGTAGCGATGTACGTGTCTGAACATAGGCACGTCCCTCGTAGATTGAACGGAGCGCGAAAAGTGCTTCATCATGGAGATCAAGGCTAAGACAATTAGCAACAAAAGGAAGGTGGAGATGTGCCGCAAGTCGAGGCATACAATCACGTCCATTTGGCGTCGCACTTGTAAGTACGAGGTATGGAGAACGTTGACGTATAAACCATGCCAGCGCACCGACATAACCATCTGTCGTATAATGTGCGAATTGCGAATGTTCCAGTATATCGAGTGCATCTATGCCAAGTGATGAAAGAATTGTAACATCAGGTATTTGAACATGGGGGGCAACGAGTAGAATAGCATGTACCTCTGTGTGTTCCCTCTGTTGTCGAGCGATATCAATAGCTTCGCTTACCAACTCCCCACTCTGCTCACGCAACATATTTTGCTCGTACTCTAGTACCGCCCAAATTTCGCCCATAAAGCTACCCCCCATTCAAAAAATAAAAGAGAGTGATAGTCTTTGTCGTATCGCTACAAAGTACTCTGTCGATATTCTTCGCAATCATCATACCACACAACATACACATAAAATTTCATAAAAAAACAGGGCTTAATGGCTTGCTTTTAGAACAAATGTTTTATATAATGAGAGAGTGATAAAAAGAAAAAGTATGTAGTAGTGTTTCATGAAACAATGTATATGTGTGATACATGGAGTTATTCTGTATCAGGTATGTATTGTCGGCAACGATGCATAGAGAGATGTGGATATTGTGAGAAAAAGAAAGACGCCACTAGCAATGGTCTCGGTTTTTGTCAACGATCAAGATGAGGCACTCCAATTTTATACAGAGAAACTTGGTCTTGAGAAGCGTACAGATGTTACCTTTGCACCAGGGATGCGCTGGCTGACTGTTGCCCCCAAAGGACAACACAAGCCCGAAATTGCCCTGGCAAAACCTGATAGTAGCTTGCATAGCGCGAAATATATCGAAGAATTGGCGGAACGGGTTGGGCATGGTATTGCCTGGATGTTTGATACAGACAACTGTCACCAGAGTTATGAAACGTTACTTGCACGCGGTGTAACATTCATCACCACACCCACAAAACAATTGTATGGTGTAGAGGCCGTATTTTCCGATCCGTATGGCAATATTTTCTCTCTCCTTGAGCCATCACCGGAGGCTCGTTCGCTATTCTTGGAACGTAGGGTTGGCACGGCTGCGTAAGAAAAGTAGAGGGTATTGGAGGTAAGATAGTGCCTTGCACCTGTCGAGTGGGTCTCCATCCTTCCTATGAAAATCCCTCTAGCTCTTAGGCGATCTGCTTAGGAGCGAGGGTCACCTCATAGCCCAATCCTTCGAGCCGTTCGGGAGAAAACAGGGCGCCCGCAAGGGAACGCCCCTTCCAGACGACCAAAGAGGGTATCAAGCGGCTTCGTCTATGGCAGGGCGTTCCCTTGCGGGCGCCCTCGTCCCTTTCCGACCAATTTCCCCCTAATCGACGGAGAACCTGTCATGTTGAAAACTTGACGGATAGATGTACTTTGTGTCTACACTACAAGGAATGACGAAGAACTGAGGCATGCTTGATTGGAAGTTTTACTGGCAGCCCTTCCTCTGGTAGTGGCACTTGTCATGCTTGCTGTATTGCGGAGAAGCGGACTACAGACAAGCATTGTAACCTTGTGCGTTGCTATCAGTATTGCCCTGTTCATTCCTTCGCTACGTCTCTCACCTGTCCCACTGCTGATTGCACTTGTGAGCGGTTTCTCAACGTCATTAACAGTGCTTTCTGTACTCTTTCCCGCGCTTTTACTCTATCAGTTGCAACAGACAAGAAACGGGATGAGCGTCCTCGCGCAAGCAATTGTTCGTTTATGTCCCGATAAAGACCTCCTCATGTTGCTCATGGTGCTAGGGCTTGCACCGTTTATTGAGTGTTTTAGCGGCTTTGGGGTTGGTACTGTTGTTGTAGTCCCGATATTTGTTGCAATAGGTGCTGATCCTTTACAAGCTGCTCTGCTTGGTTTATTAGGACAAATTGCCGTTCCCTGGGGTGGATTAGCTGTAGGTATAACGCTTGGAGCGCAACTTACACACCTTGACCCAAATATGCTAGGGGCATACACTGCTCTTATAGCAGCACCTTTGCCCGTCGTTTTTGGGCTATTTGCGTTAAAAATAAGTGGTGGACGCGCCACCTTAACTCGTCGATGGTATGCTGCATGCATTGCTGGTCTTGTTCTTGCTGCTGGTGAATGGTTTTTCAGCTTAACGACGAGTGTAGAACTAGCAGGTGCATTAGCAAGCCTTGTATGCCTGGTACTTCTTGCGCTGTGGAGCTATGCGTTTGCTCGAAAGACTCGTACCGCTACAAGAGAAGATACTACTCCGGAAAATGCTACATCAGAAAATAAAGATGTTACTCAACATGATAATCACTCATCAAAGCCTCCCCTAGGGCGCGTTATAGCACCCACCGTATATACTTTTGTCTGTGGCACTACTGCTGTCTCGCCTGGTTCTTCCCATTCGCTCCTGGCTTCAGACCCACGCTGTACTGGCCTCACCAGTTATTGCCCTTCATTTGCAAGTGTTGTATATACCAGGATTTTATGTGCTACTTGCAGCTTATGCTGCAATACCACTGCTTTCTATCAAAGGGCCAGAAGTGCAGAAGATCATCGGACGTACATGGAGTCAATTCCTTCCTGGTGCAATTGCGATTTTATGTTTTTTGGCGACGAGCCAGGTAATGCAAGCAAGCGGTATGATAGGAGTACTAGGAATGGCAGCCGCAACACTTGGTACCAACTATGGCTGGATTGCTCCCTTGCTAGGGGCATTAGGTGGTTGGCTAACTGGCTCTAACGCTGGTGGCAATGCCATGTTCGCGCAACTCCAACAGGCAGTTAGTCGTCGCGTCGGTCTACCTTTACACTGGATTATGGCGTCACAAAACGGGGCAGGCTCGATAGCGACGATGGCCTCGCCTTCACGCACTCTTCTTGCCACAACCGCTGCAGGACTAGTAGGGCAAGAGAGTGTTGTTCTACGCAAGATTGGTCCCACTGTCCTATTCGCAATTGCAATTGTTACACTATTGCTTGCCGGGATTCTCTTTGTGGGAGCTTGATAACGTCACAAAACTAAGAAACGTGTACATACGTTGCTTTTCTTGCTGTACCGACACTTGTTGTTGCTGTCAAACTTAACGCTCTCGCTGCACGCTCACCATCAAGAATAGCGTTTTCGACACGTCGTGGTGCCATACAGTCTCCGATGCGGTACAATTGTTGCACTTTGCCGAGAAGCTGATGGTAGAGCGTATCGTTTGCACTTTGTGGTGTCGCCATAACTATGAGCGCAATATTCTCAATCTGGCGCGGTTGTCCCGTATAATTATTCATAATTGTTGCGCTATTGAGACCGAGACCTGCCAGGAAATGATTAGGCGTCAAGCGAATACCCCTGGCAAGCGCACGCCGATACCACAGCTCTATGTCAAGTGTGATGCTGAGATCACCACCAACATAAAATTGGGGTGTCACAATCTCGACATCGCAACCCTTTTCTGCGAGTAACTCTGCCGTACTTGTAGCTTGATGAAAACCCATCTGATCATACACAACTACATAATTGCCAGGATGAACCTGCTTCTCGCCTTGTAGGATTTGCCAGACGGTAGCGACATGGGGCAAATCCGCACCAGGAACTTGCGGCAGCATCGGTAGCGAACCAGTGGCAAGTATAACAGCGTCTGGTTTCTCATTCTCAATTCTCGCCACTGTTACCTCTGTATGAAGCAGTACCTCTACGCCAGCCTCGCCAATCTCACGTTGCAGGTTACGTGAAGCATCACCAAACTCGACACGATTGGGAACACGCGTCAACAGATTGATCTGACCACCAAGTTCATGCGACTTCTCATACAGCCTTACACGAAAGCCACGTTGTGCAGCAACCTTTGCCGCTTGCATGCCTCCTGGTCCACCACCAACAATCATAACCGTTGGCTTTCTGCTAGACCGATCCTCGCTTCTTATAGCCGAGATAATATTTGGAAATACTTGTTCGTTCCCTGTTGCTGGTGTCTGGATACAGCCAAGGCTCAAATTCAAACCCATACGTCCAATACAATATTGATTGCAGGAGATGCAGAGATGAATTGCTTCTGTCCGCCCCTCACGGGCTTTGCGTGTAAAGGCGGGGTCGCAAATTTGCGCTCGCACCACGTCAACCATATCGGCTAGCCCTTCGCGCAAAATACGCTCAGCCTGTACGGGGTCTTTAATACGTCCTGTGCAGAAGACGGGGAGCTTAACCGATTCACGAATGCCAGCGGAGACGAAGAGCTGATAGCCGGGTGGTGTGTGCATCGATCCCTCGACCATGTAGAGATTGTGGAACTCACCGATACTGGTATTGATGAAATCGAGTTGGCCCGTCGCCTCAAGACGCTGAGCAATCTCTTTTACATCGTCCAGCGTTAACCCGGCTGGAATGAGTTCATCCCCACAGAGCCGAATCCCCATTGTGAAGTCACGCCCAACCTCGGCTCGAATCGCTTGAATGACCTCAAGCGTGAAGCGCATACGGTTTTCTAGCGACCCACCATAACTATCCGTGCGTCGGTTGTAATACGGCGAGAAAAATTGACGCATCAGGGAACTGTGCGATGATTGTAGCTCTGCACCATCAAATCCGCCATCGCGGATGTGACGAGCGACAAGGACGTAGCCACGTACAATCTCGGCGATCTCTTCCACTTCAAGCTCTTTACACATCTCACGATGAATAGGGTCTGGTAGCGATGAGGGGCCGAGGACAGGACGACGTGAGTAGATACTACTACACTGCATCCCGTTATGGTTGATCTGTGCGAATATACGCGTACCATGTTCGTGAACGGCACGCGTCATACGTCGATAACCAGGAATTACGTGTGGGTCAAAACCGTGAATCAATTTCTGATAGGCCCAATCACTTGGATGTACCGACTGTTCTTCCGTGATGATAAGACCACAACCGCCTTTGGCTCGTTCCGCGTAATAGGCAGAGAGTCGAGGACCAGGGAGATTTTCTTCCGCGAGATTAGTCAGGTGCGCGGCAAACACAACACGATTAGGAACAACTGTCTGACCAATGCGAATGGGTGTAAACAAATATTGATATTGACTTGCCATGATAATTCTCCCAAATGCACTCTTCTTCAATCATGCAAAACAGCGTTATCAGCAACATTCTCGTTTGACAGCGTTTGACTATATACAATTTTGTTTAGTGAGATTGCCGTCACTCCTGTCACTTTTGATATCACATGACCATTGTTGTGAGACTCTTTACGACTTCTATGTATCCTAGAAATGAGGTAAATATACATGTGGTCTCATTGATAAAGTTTTTTCCTTTGCGCCTGTTAGGGCATATATTTTTCGTCTTCTGTTGAGCCTCGTATGTCTCATTATAACGAAAGTGAGAAGGGTGTTACAACATATCAATATAGCTCTTGAAACTACAGTTTGTTTAAATATCAGCTGAGTGGGGCTACAGTCACACGCTGTCAACTTTGGGCATCATTCTTCTCAGCCTCCTTTGGACTTTGTATGGCTTTGAAACGTTCCTCAAGTTTCTCAGCTTGCTCTATCCGCTTCATGTTCCTCAAAAGAATTATATAGTTTTTTAAGATGGTTACTGTGGTGGGATGCTCAAGCCCAAAGGTCTGTACGAAGATACTCAAAGCTCGCTGGTAGAGCGGTTCGGCCTCGACATATTTGCCTTGATGGTTATAGACACTCGCTAGGTTATTGAGGCTGGTAGCAGTAGTGGGATGGTCAGGACCCAGTACCTGCTCGTAGATGCTCAAGACTCGCTGATAGAGCGGTTCAGCTTCAGTATACCTGCCTTGATTGACGTAGAGATGCGCTAGGTTACTGAGGCTTAATACTGTATCAGGATGCTGAGCACCCAACACATTCTCTTTTATTGTCAAAACACGCTGGTAGAGTGATTCGGATTGCTCATACTTTCCCTGCATATCATAGAGAGCAGCCAAGTTATTGAGGCTTAACGCGGTATCGGGATGCTGGGCACCCAGCATCTTTTCCCATATATGCAGAGAGCGTTGGAGTAATTGTTCGGCCTGTTCATACTTCCCTTGTGCTGCATAAAGTGCTGCTAAGTTGTCTAAGCTTGCGGCCGTGTGAGGGTGCTCTGGTCCCAGCATTTGCTCCACGATTTGTAAGGCACGCTGATATAATATCTCAGCTTTTCCGTAGTTTCTTTGTGTATGATAATAGAACGATGCCAGGTTATTGAGACTCGCCCCGGTATCGGGATGCATAGGTCCAAATGCTTTCTCTCGAATCATCAGAGCTCGCTGAAAAAGCGGCTCGGTTTGTTCATGCATCCTTTGGGCTTGGTAGAGTACCGCCAAGTTACTCAGACTTATAGCTACCCTGGGGTGATCAGGACCGAGCACTTTCTCGTAAATCGTCAAAGCTCGTTGAAGGAGAGGCTCCGCTTGGTCATACTTCCCTTGTTCTGTGTAGAGTGCTCCTAGATTGTCTAGCCTTGCCGCTGTGTCAATATCCTCGAGCCCTAGCATCTGTTCGTTGTTTGGTAGGGCTTGTAGGTAGAGAAGCTCTGCCTGGTCATACTTGCCTTGCGCTCGGTAAATTTCCGCCAAGTTATTCATGCTTGCTGCGATGTTAGGATGCCCTAGTTCCAACACTTGCTTTAGCAAACGTATGGTAAGCAGTACAAATGACTCAGCCTGTTCATACAGTGCATGATCCGCTAAGTAACTTGCTGCTAAACTTAGTAGCCGTACAGCCTCAGGAAGTACAAGTTCATAATGATCGATAAGGGCCGCGCAAGTTAAAGCATTAGGTAAGTAACGTTCACACTGAGACCAAGTTGCTGCATCCACTTCATGAGGAAATACGTACTCGACGGTTTGCACAGCTCGCGTTGCCCACAAACGTTGTATCTCGGGAGTCATATCGTCTTTGAGTACTGCTTGAACTAGACGATGTATACCAAGTGTTTTTGTAACTAGATTACGCCTTATCAATGAGTACCGACGCAGCACCTCTAATGTCTCGTTCAGTTTGAAGGCATCAATAGCAATATGACTCAGCAAAGTGCCGAAATGTATAGCCCCACTGGTAATAATGTCTTCTGGAATAGCATCAGAATTGAGAAAAGCAAAAAGCTGTAGCAAGCCAGCAGCAGATGGATTAGCTTGTTCCACTTGTTGAAAAGAGAGTGACCATGTTGTTGCAACGGATTCAGGATAATCAATACTCAGCGTTCCACGTCGCCGTAAGAGTTCCTTTCTATGAACTTGATAGAAAGCAAGGTATTCTGTGAGGTTACATCCCGTCTCTTCAATAAACGCTCCTGCTTGATCAAGTGCAAGTGGTAGGCTATCTAACCCGTCCACTATAGCTTTTGCATTTGTTTGTTGCTCAGGTGTTGCATGTTCGATAGGTTCCTCTGGATTCAGGACTTTCGCACAGCGTAACAAGAGGAGCATTCCCTCTTCTTTGTCCATTTTGTCAACTTCCAGAAGAGCAGCAATCCCCCTCGTTGCAGACGCACGAGTCGTGAGAATGATATGCCCATTGCTCCCTGTTGGCAGAAAGTCATGTACCGTTTCCAAATTATCAGCATTGTCCAGAATGAGCAACCAATTCGTATTTTCCGCAAACCATCGTTTGACGGCAAGAACAATAATGTTCTGGTCTTGTTCGTCTTTTTCTGGTAAGCGGAGTAACCCTGCAATGGTCACATAATCAAGGATGAGCATATCAGATATTGCTGCTCTTACCCAGAACACTGCATGATAGGAGTCACGATAGCTGTAGGCATACTCAAGGGCAATCTGAGTCTTGCCAATACCACCTAAACCGCTGATGGCCTGCGGCTGTGTCAGCGCAGTTGCTTTGGTCGTTGTCAACCGATCATGCAATGTATTCAGCAGGTCCTCACGACCTGTAAAAAGTCCATTGCGTTGGTAAGGAACACTCCATATCGGCGATCTACCTTGCAGAGACTCACGAACCCATTGCTCATGCTCTGCTTTCATCACTTTGAGGCGTTCCACAGGATAGGTGTTTGGTTGATCATCTACAACCTTATGGTGGATGTTGCAAAGCAGGAGTAGGTTGTCGTATTCGTCGCGCTGCTTAGAGGTAAGTGGAGAGTCGCCTCGTGGCCCCTCTGGTTCCTTTGCGACCATATGGCAGGCTTCTCCAAAGAGGGAAGCTTTGTCAGCTGCGTTGCCATCTATAACTAATTCACGTCGGCAATCAGGAAAGGCACAACGGCTCGCTGCACGTCCCCAAAGCATTTCACGGGTTTTGGTAGAGATATTGCGAGGGCTGCTTGTAGACATTGCGTCTTCTCCTATAAAGGTGTCTCTATTGTTTCAGAGGTTACGCTCACTCCCTCATGAAGCCAATCCTCTTGCTTCACCGCTTGTGCCAATTGCTTTACCAGTTTCACTGTCTCTACACTCACTGTCACCACTTTCCTAACTAGTCGCACAATATACTGCTCGTCATCCTCTTGGTTCGGATCACTCACAATCCCACTACGTGCATCGGTGCTCACTTGATACTGGTCAATGACCCATTCGAGTGCTGCGCGATTGCCAAGCCTGTATTGAAAGCACTCTTGCGGTATTCCTGTCAGTGTCAACCACTCGTTGACCTTGAGAGAGTCCTTCCCTGATGATAGCTTCATCTTTTCCACATGCCAATTGATTGAAGCATCTTTGTTCTCAATCCATTTGAGATTGTATTCCTTTGCGGTCTCATAGTTCAGGTGTAGCTCCATCAATGTCTTACCAATATGCACACACGTTGTGAATGCTTCGTATTGTGGCAAGAGTGGAAGGTGTGGCAGATCGCGCTTCAGATTCTCTGCATAGCGTTCGCGGTACACTGGATGATGCAGCATAGCATAGACATAATGGAAGATATCACGCTTTGTCAACTCGCTGTTATACTGCGTCCTGAACTGCGCCAACGTCCAATCCGTAATATTTTCGCGTCTATTACCGCCATCCTCCGCATATATGTAATAGGGGAATGTTTGAGCATTAGCACCTGCACCTACTACGTGCATATCAGGAAGAACATTAACCACTATAACCATAAATGGCTTTTCTGCAGCTATATCCGTGAGGCAAATAACCTCATTTTTACAGTCGCTGCAAGCATCGGGAAATACTTTATTAAATGCTGCTGGGCGGTCAACGAGTAAACTATCGTAGTAAAGCCACTTTTGACAGAATGGACGGTATAACGATTTTTGAATACGTTTACTATTTAACTTTCCGTATCTCTCACGTTTCAGTTCGCCTTTGAGATGCTCACTCCATTTTACCTTATCGTAATTTACGAAACCATCGACATCCTTTATATGTCCTTCCCTTACCCATCTACTTACCTCAGCATTATAATCTTCAATATGTTGTTTAATATTTCTCTCTAAGCTTTCATGATTAAAGTCATATACTACACTATCTCGGTTCGTGGAAACTCCAAGAGAATAGTGTTTAAAAATTGTATTTGTTTCTACAGCATGAATTGACCTCGCTTCTTTCGACCCCATCGGCAAAAAAATTGCAAATTCGGTTCGTATACCTTCAACAAGCCAACTATGTCTTTCATCTGGCTTTATTTCCATCCATTCAATACCTAGAATACTACTGCTCTTTGCCAAAAAACGAAGTTTCTCGGTTTTGTTCCAATATTCAGGTATACGATGGTAGTATAGACTTTTCACAGAATTACTCGAAGTTCGTATAGCGATAGTGATACCCACACCTACCTGAATACCAAATACGTTATGTGTTGTACCAGAAAGTTTTGGATTTTTTCGCACGTTGCCATGCAAGTCAAGATGGTAAATTTGTGTGAAATCTTGTAGCAGATGCTTACGCATACCATCAAAGGTTGTCTGATCGATAAAAGAGTTATTTGAGACATAGCAAACTATACCGTCGCGTCCTTGCAAGCGATCTACTGCCTAGCGAAAGAACTTAACGTAGGCGTCATATAACTTAGTATTGAGGCTTGCTTTAGATGCTTTTACATATGTTTCACGAATGCGGCTATCTACTGCCATGTAACGACGGTTTTTATTATTATCGTTCTCGCTTTTTTGTCCTGCATTATATGGCGGATTTCCAATTATGACCATGATTTGAGCATCTTTTTGGCGTTGCATACGTTCAGTGTTGCGTTCGCTGAACATTCTCATTTGCATACTTTCGAGGTTAAGGGTGTCGGCGAAGGAGATGCCTTCAAAGGGGGTGTAGCTACCAGTCCTCTCATAGTAAGCATGTTCGATGTTGAGCGAGGCAATGTAGTAGGGTAGCAATGAGATTTCGTTACAAAAGAGGTCGTTCTCATATTTGTGCCGTAAGTCGCCACCGTTAATATGGCTCTGTATCAGATTGGCGATGAAGTTCCCTGTCCCCGTTGCTGGGTCAAGTATATGCACTCCTGGCTCTGACAACGACGTGTTGAACTCACGTCGCAAAATCACATCAACACTTTTACACATGAAATTGACAATCTCTTGAGGTGTGTAGACAACGCCAAGCGTGTCGGCCTGCTTTGTCGAGAAGCCTTGAAAGAATCGTTCATACACGGTATTGAGGAAATGTTGCTTTTCGGTCCAGTCATCCAGATTTTTCGCGGCATTCTCAATCGCAACATAAAAGCGGTCGAGCCGTCGCGCAAATTCGTTTCGGTCAAACGAGCGGCTGGTGAGAGCTTCAATCACTTTCTCGATCTCTGCGGCAATCACATTGCGCCTTGTGAAGTCAGGATTGTTGAACACGGTACGGAAGAGGCGTTCGGTTAAGAGGTGTTGCACCAGCATTTCATCAACCGTTGCACTGCTCATACTTGGGTCAAGCGAGGAGCGACACAGGTCAAGGAACGTACCAAAGGCTACTACAAAGGGTTTGTTTTTAGCATGTTCCTCTTTGATGCGTTGCATCAATCCTTGTGCAAGGTCGGGGATACTCTCTTTGAAGTCCTGCACTGCGTGTTCAAACGTCTCAATGTCAGGCTCTGCATAGTGGAAGAAGCGATCTAGGACCTCCGCTAGGTCCTTTTTTTGTGTCAGATCGGCATCGAGGATAGGCTTGCTATTCTGATAGAGCACTGCACGTCGTGTGTCCTCAAAGATCGTGTTACTGATGGGGTAGCCTGCGCTTATCTTCTTGCGTATTTCATTCTTCAGATCGTCTCTAGTACACAGGAACCGAAATCCCTCGGTGGTATAATAGGGCCAACAAAGTCAAGGAGGACAGCAACATGCGAGGCCCCAAACCAGCCGGCGTGGAATTGAGCGAGAAAGAACAAGTGGAGTTGGA
>JAABUZ0100005446.1_pt1 | contig 16693 bp, 11 predicted proteins | sample 5562091 | NCBI WGS metagenome assembly JAABUZ01 (sample SAMN12813069, study PRJNA571459) | rock metagenome | isolation source: Antarctica rocks | place: Antarctica: Victoria Land, Linnaeus Terrace sud | collected 2015-12-21
AACCCGACGTAGCCTGGCGTCTGACGGTAGCGTGCGGCATCACATGACCCCGACGTCTCCGCCTGTTGCCAGCCACGTTACGACCGTACGGCACCTCCAACAGACCTATGGTAATCAGGCTGTACAACGGTATCTCCAGAAAGAATCTTCCGGCGCCTCGCTCCAACGGGATGGTGCTGGTGTGACATTTGGTCCAGGTAGCGCGCCTCCAAACGTCCTGGATACGAAAGCAGCGGTGGCAAAGGTTGTGGCGGACGAGGCAAGGGAAATCGCACCGATCATCACGTGGCTCGATCAGAACGTGGCCGAAGTAAACTTTTGGGCTGCTGGCACGCAGTCGATGGACGCACTCGTCGCCAAAGTGCGACAGTTGGCGTCCGGCGCTGCAGCTGTCAGTGCTGACCGTATCCGCCACGCAATACTGAACTGGGCGCGTGATCACAATGTGCGGCCTCAGCCCGGTACGCGGGCTTCGGGAGATGCCCTGCGGGGCAGGCTCGAAGACGTGGTTAACAATGTTGCGTCGGGAATAGCCGACGGCGTGTCCGTAACGCTTGCGGAAAGCAAAGGCGATCCGAGCGCAAAGGCCAGTTCCTTTCAATTTGCGATCGCACTATCCGGAGCGACCGCGAAGCTGAAGCTTGGAGATACTTCCCTCAGTGTCGCCCAGACGTACGACAAGACGGTCAAGGCGTCGGTGGAGCATCAGAGCTTCAACTTTTCTGCTGAACTGTCCCCCGATAGCTGGTCACTAAAACTCAACATCGGACTGGACCCTGAAGTGCCTGACCTGCATCAGGTTGGCGACGTCTTTACGAAGGCACAGCGTGGGCTGACCAGCCTCCTGACGGATCCGGGCAAGAAATCACAGGGTGACGTGGCTTCGGTGCTCAAAGATACCAGCGATGCGGTAGACGCGCTCCAGGGCATCGCCAAAGCTCCGGGACTGAGCGCGACTATCGCCGCAGGGTCCACGGCTCCTGATCCCGGCTCCCATGGGGGCGGCGGATCAGGGTCCAAGGGGTGGCAGATTACGGTGACCGTGAGTGGAACATTTTAGCGAAGGGGTCGTCCACCCCTACATTCAATTACAGCGCGCGAAGATTTTCGCCCCATCGAAGTTCAGTGTTGCAGCCTCTTGCCAACTGCCTCCCAGAAGAAAGGGACATCAATGAGCGTCGTCACTCACTGGAGCGGATTGAACTGCTTGACGGCGACTGTATTATGGAAGCAGGCGTCGGGGGCGACATCAGTGCTCTATGTTCCCTCCCCACCACCCACCGTGTTGCTGATCGCAACGCGAGCGATGCTCAGCGGCCGAGTTGAAGCAGGAGAATGCAGATGAGTCGGGTTAACCAATCTGCTAGCGTTCAAGACCATAAGCGTTCAGACTCGAAGAAGCGAGTGGAGAGCCAGGTCGCCACGGGACGCACAGAGACCAATGGCATGGCCGACATGCTTCTCGCTCTGCAACGGAGTGCAGGCAACAACGCAGTTAACCAGTTGCTGCAGAAGCAGGTTGTGCAGCGTACGGGGGTACCAGCGGGTGATCATTTGCCGAAACATGAGCGAAATGTCGACGTCAAGAGCACGTGGCTGTCAACGCAGGCGCACGGCAACCACCCACTGTGGCCTGTAGACAACGGATTGCTGGCTCTGACAAGGGACCGGTCTGATGTTGTCTTGCCCTCGGCTACCAACACGAGGATTACTAGCGAGGACATGGGGAGAGCGCGCATAGGGAAGCACGTGGCCACTGCACTCGTGCAACGTGATACACCAGCGAGTGCTTCGCCGGTTGCCGTGTCCGGGAAGCTGAAGTTTCCTTACAAGGCCGAATTGCCAAGCAGCACTCCCATGGGCGCGCTTCCTGTCGTGTTCAAAGGAATTGCCTTCGAGGGAGAGGTCAGCTGGGAGAGTGACACAGCGGGCCAGAAAGACAAAGTCACGGTCTCGGGTGGCGCTGGGAGGAATAAGGATGGTCAGGGGGCCGAGGGCGTAGGCATTGATTACAACCATGAATTTGACACCTGGTTCAGGGGGACTGCGGCCGGGATCACTCCTACCTTCAAGGGTGGGGTCTCCTGGAATGGCAAAGAAGGTCTCAAGATACCGATTGAGCTTTCAGGCAAGACTGACTGGGGAGCAAGCGTTGGCCTCGAAGTCGCACTCATAAAATTTGGTCCCGATCCCCAGAAAGGGAACAAGTGGCAGGCCAAGTTCGGGACGCTAGCACCGTTTGTAAAATTCGAACAGAAGGTCTTCAAATCGCAGATTAACGGAGTGAAAGGAGGCTGGAAGGTCTCAGGGAAAATGGCCTGGCAATTCCAACCCGACTATGCAAAGATCGGCAAGTGGATCGCTGAACAAGCCAAGGATGCCCTCGGTGAAGAGATTAGTATCGAGGCATTCAGTATCGCAGGCGAGGTTGCACTCACGGTCGGCCTGCCGCTAGGCTTCGCCGCAATCTTTGCCGCCAGTCTCTATAATGCAGCCGCCAGCGGGGAAGCCATGTCGCAAGGATTGGTGGAAGGAGGAAAGGCAGCCAAGGAGGCCCTCTCATATGCGACCGCGTATAGCCTCGTGTATATTGGCGAACAAAGTCATCAGACATCGCCAGCGGGCCTCAGGGGGGCCGATGATGCCAACAAGTTGCTCGAGTCGGCTGTGAAACCGGGGGTATCTAAGCAAGACATTGCTCAGACGAACAGAAGTTTTCATCCCGACGGAAGCCTCATCTTTAAGCAACAGTATGAGGCGATCACTGCTGAGATGCATAGTACGGCGGTGGAACGGTACAAGGCTGCTCATGCGGATGACAATTTCATAAAGAAGAAGTTCTTTGATCAGACAAAAGCATTCTCAGATGGGCTGAGTGATCAGCTCAGCTTTGCCAGGGCGGCGCAAAACTTTCAACGCCCGCTAGGTTAGCATTTCAACGTGAGGTCGTCAGAGGAATAGAGGTGTTGGCGGGTACGATCGCGGTGCGAGCAGTAGGCGGTGTAGTACTGCTCCTGCACCTCCAGGACGAGGGCGAGGGCGAGCGCGGTCTGGGAATCGAGAGATCGCCGTTGCTGCCCTGCGAGCGGGCCGCCATTCGCGGGGCCGAGAAGGGACGCGCAGACGGCAGCACCGGCCACTTGCCCGGTCCGCTCCTCAGCCCGACACTGGCTTGTGCTCCCTCTGGGCCGGTGCGAGCAGCCGCGCCTCGAATGCGTCGGCCGCCGCGCGGGCCCCGCCGGCGGCCGCGAATGCCTCCGCGATGCGCCTGGCTCCGTCCGCCTTCGCCATCGCCTCGCGCACCTTTGCCCGGAGCCGGTCCGGGCGCAGGCGTGTTGCCGACAGCCGCGTACCGGCTCCGGCGACCTCCACCCGCCGCGCCACCTCCAGCTGATCGCGCCCGAAGGGCACCACGCAGACGGGAACGCCGCGTGCCAGCGCCTTCTGCGTTGCGCCCATGCCGCCGTGGGTGACGGCGCACGCCGCTCGATCGAGCACGGGCCCGTGCGGGATGAACTGCTCGACGCGCGCGTTGGCAGGGACCCGCAGCCGGCCGGGATCGCCAGCGGGCAGGGTAGCCACCACGGCGACCGGCTCGTCCGCCAGCGCCTCCAGCGCCGTCTGCACGAGCCGGTGGTCGCCCTGGAACTCCGACGACGTCGTGACGAGGACGATGGGCACCTTGATGTCCTCGATCCATGCCGGTGGATCGGAGGGCGGGTCCCACTCGCACGGACCGATCATCACGATGTTGTCGGGCCAGTCCCGCCGCGGGTACTCGAAGGGCTCCGCCGTCATGTAGATCAGGAGGGTCGGCCGTCGGAAGATGTCGTCGGCACCGACGAGTGACGGGACCCCGACCCGGGCCCGCACCTGGTTCAGGGCTGGCACCATCGACTTTTCGATGGTGCCGATAACGATCGGGCGGAAGAGGCGGTCGCGCAGCCGACCAAGCGGGCCCCGCGCTGGCGGCAGCCCTGGACCGAACGGTGGCGCGTCAGACGAGCTCAGCGGCAGCGGGTACGGGCAGAACGTCGCCCAGGGGCCGCCCCACGCCTCGGCGACGGCCAGCGCCCCCCAACTGTTGATGTCGACGAGCAAAGCGTCGGGCCGCTCCTCCGCGATCGCCTGACGCAGATCCGGCGCGTCGTGGACAGCGCGCGCGACGAACACCCGCACAGCGCGGGCGAGCCCTTGACGCGGATCGCGCACCTGCCAGTCGTCGTGCTCGATCGCCTCGATGTCCGGGCTGATTGGGGCGGCCCTGAAGCCGCGGCGCTGCAGCAGCGGCACCTGCGATGCCAGAGTTCGCACGGAGACCTCGTGCCCGCGGTGCGCGAGCTCGTCGAGGATCGGCGTGACGGGAAACAGGTGCCCGCGCGCGGGCGACGTATAGGCGAGGATACGTGCCATCAGGGTCCCTCCAGCAGTGGCCTGAGCAGCTCCACCAGCGCCTGCTCCGTCTGGCGGCGGCTCAGGCCACTGTCCCGCCGCAGGAGCTTCCACGTGTAGACGTCACAGACCGCCACGAGCTGGGCGAGGCGCCGCGCCCGCTCGATGCCGCGCAGGCCGTGTAGCGCTGGCGCGAAGACGCGGGCACACCACTCGCGGTGGAACGCGCGCCCCTGGTCGACGATCGGGCGCAGGCCGGGGAGACGCGCCTCCTCGGCCAGCATTCTGAGCACGCGGTCACCCATGACCTCGTAGTGGTCGACCAGCACGCGGACTGCGTCGGCGGGGTCGTCGACGGGCGCCTCGTCGCGCCCATGACGAACCCTCTCCGATTCCCGTTCGGCCCCCGCCGCCAGGAGGCCCTCTCGGCCCCCAAACCGGCGGATCACAGTTTGCACGGTGACACCGGCGCGCCGGGCGACTTCCTCGAGCGAGATCCGGTCGGTCGGCAGTTCCCAGAAGACCTCGACGGCGGCGTCGAGGATGCGTTCCGCTGTCGCAGCGGCAGCCTCAGCCCGCGCTGCCATGCGATAGGGACGGCGGCCCTGCGTGCTGACTTTCATGTTAACCATATTATCACGAAAGTCCTCGGCTGTCAATGCCGCGACTGGAACCTGGTCTCCGGGTCACCGTGTGCTCCAGTTCCAAGAAAGCTCCGCGCGCGCTCGGAGTGAAACTCGCGTCGCCACACGCGGTGCAGCACAGTGGCGGCATCCAGTTGCTGCAACGGCAGGGTGGCGGTCAAAAGCACCTGCGCTTGGGGCACGGTGAGGGCTGGTGATTTTTTCCCACGTGACAGCGGAGGCGCACGAGGAAGTGATGGGCGAGCAAGCTCAAGGTCATATGGTGATGCCACCCCGCCAGCCGCGTACTGCGTAGTCATCCATACCGACTTCACTCTTGCCCTCCTTGATCGCGTGCTCGACCGGCCAGCGACCGGCAGCCAGGCGCGCGAAGGTGGCGGGGGGCGTGGCACGCTGGCGAGGTAGGTCTTGAGCGGAGTGTCCTCATCTCGGCTGCGCCGCAGGACGAGCCACACCTCCGGACCAGGCAGTCCGTCGCGCTCCGCCACGACTCGTTGCCGGGCGAGGTCCACGACCAGCGACCCCTTGCTGCCCTCCTGGAGCACGGTCTGTTGCCATTGCTCGGGTGGCAGGGCGGCGGGGGCGGTCGGCGCCAGGCGCGGGCGGGTGGAAGCGCGTCCGCGTCTCCCCTGACGGGATGGGACCACGGTCGGTGGGCGCGTGAGCCACACGCGGGTATCGCGCGCTGCCTCGGCGAAGGACCACAGCCCCGCCGCTGCCAGCCCATCCAGGAAGGCGGGTTGTAAACGAAGCCCTCGTCGCAGAGCACCCACCGGAAGGGCAGGACTCCGCGACGGTGCAAGGTGGCGATCATCTGCTAGGCCCCCTCCGGCCGGGTCGCGAAGCGCAGTCCCTCTAGGACGCCGCGCGGTGCGCCACTCCCTCGCATCGCCGGGACGCTTCTGATGGCCACATCAGTTCGGCACTCGAAGTTTTTCGTCCGTAAGGAGACTGAAGTACTGCTCGAAGTCGGAATCAGCGACGAGTTTTCCGATCTTCTGGTATTCGCGGCGCGTGGCGCGAGCAATATGGCGCATGCCGATGGTGTCACTATCGTTCGCGGCCAGGTAGGCGGCACCAACGACGATGTTCCGAATATGGCCTCCCGCAAGTCGAAACTTTCTTGCCAGGAACGGAAGATCGACGTCGGTATGAACCGGTGCGTCGAGCGGGAACGATTGTCTCCAGATCTTCAGACGTTCGAGTTCCTCGGGAAATGGAAATTCCAACACCGAGTCCAATCGGCGGAGAAACGCTTCATCGATGTTCCCACGCATGTTCGTCGTGAGGATCACCATCCCCTCGTACGCTTCGAGGCGCTGGAGCAGGTACGCGATTTCCACGTTGGCGTAGCGATCATGCGCGTCGCGCACCTCCGAACGCTTGCCAAACAGCGCATCGGCTTCATCGAACAGCAAGACCGCATCTCCGAGATCAGCGGCTTGAAAAATACGTTCTAGATTCTTTTCAGTTTCGCCAATGTACTTGCTGACCACCGACGACAGATCGATTCTGTAGAGATCGAGGTCGAGGTCGTTGGCGATGACCTCCGCAGCCATCGTCTTGCCCGTACCCGGTTGGCCGACAAAGAGCGCCGTGATGCCCGATCGCCGCACCAACTTTTGTCCGAACCCCCACGCTTCAAACACTTTGCTCTGGTTGCGGGCCCGCTGTGATAACTCCCTGAGTTGCAACCCGGCGTCGTGCGGAAGCACAATGTCGTCCCACCGGTAGCGCGTCTCCAATCTGCGCGCGAGTCCCGCGAGATCCGGCGCCGCGACAGCGCGCGCAGCCGCCCGAACATCATCTGGCCGGATCTGATCCTCGCCCCGCCAGTCAGCACGACTTTTCGCCGCCCGCGCGACGGCGTGGATGGCTGTAGGATCCAGGCGATACCGTGACGCCATGTCGTGGATCACGCCCGCCGGTAGCACTGCTCCCAACTCGTGCGTCCAGGCTCCGAGCGCTGACAGGCGCGCCGGCACCGGTACCTCGATTCGAAAGGCGTTCGTGTCATCGAACAGCAGTGCCGGTTCCCAGTACTGCTCACCCAGAAGGATGACCGTCAGCCGATAGTCGGTCACCAGGCGCTTCAGCAACGTTCGAACGGGGAGTACCTCTGGTTGCTGAGAAAGCAAGCGCCCCACGTCGGTAATAGCAAGCACGGCATCGCGTAGCAGGGCCTCGTGAACGACGAGGGCCAGCAATGTTGTGGCTTGCGCATTTGTAAGGAGGACATCGGCATCGACCAGTAAGAGTGTTCTTTCGGCTCTGCTGCATGCCGTCCGCGCGATGGCAACTTTTCCGGCTGCAGCCATGCCCTGAAGATAGATAACGGCCTGGCGTGGCCCTGCTGGCGGGAGCAGACAGAGGTGATGCACGAGTTGTGTTTCAATTGGCAGTGGCAGGTCCTCGCGTGCCGCCGCGTCTGGTGGCGCATAGAGCCGGGTGCAGTGCTCGACGCGAAGGTCACGGATGTCTGATCCGAGCAAGTACGATGCGACTCGGTCGTCCAGACGGAGTGGCCGTGACAGGAGTGGCCACTGGCCTGCCGCCTCGTCACCGAGAGCGAGGAGGCGTTCCCGAAACAGCTTGCCATCAGGGCTCAGGCTCTGTCGGATCTGAAGACGTCCTTCGATAGTGCCATCGAGCAACCGCATGATCAGGTCCACCGTGGGCCGCTTTCGGGTCACATCGTCCTGCAAGTAGGCGAATAGCCGCTCATAGCGAAGGTCGAGTTCGGGCGCGAGGCAGATGAGGAGCACTTCCTGCTCAAACGCGTTCAGTTCGAAGACCTTCGCAAGGTGTGCTACGCGGGGAGCGACATCCCCGGCTTCGCCGCCAAGGAGTTGCCGGGCCGCATCCATGGGCTCGTCGGTGGCAAGGAGTGTGTCCACATCGGCTTCGGAGACATACAAGCCTCGAAAGGGATCGGTGGCCCGTACGGTCATCTCGTCACGCAAGGCCTCAACCGCCAGGCGGAGCCGAAGATCCAGGCGAAGGAGCGCGGCCCGCAGGTTGGTGTCGATCGGGGGATTATCGTACACGCTCGGACTCCACTTGCCTGACTTCACCGGATGTCTGGTCTTGATTGTAGCCCGTCGTCACTGGCCTGGCCACACGCTCTGACTGAGGATCTCGGTCGGTGTTCACTGACTCACTACCTGGTAGATCGTGGGGTGCCGACTGTTCTGAAAAAGAATATCAGCGGCTGGTTGATTGTAGGGTGCGGACTGCGGTCCGCACCAAAGTGACCCCGACTGCGGTCGGTGCGTCCACTTGGTGCCAGGTTCGTCGGGTTGGTGGCACCGTCGCCGGACAACGAGGAAGGACGTGTTCATTTTCATCCCTCGGGGGTATCCCTGCGGGGCATCAACGCTGTTCTGAAAAAGAGGATCGCCGTCTGGTTGGTAATCGCCCGTCTCGGTGGTCTGGCGTGGCCAGCGACTGAAGACGCGCCTGACACGGCAAATCCGCCTTTGCGGACTCCCCGCGTGGTTCCACGGGAATGGCATGCTTTTCATGCTCGATCGTGGCCCGCAGGGCCGTGGTTACTGCGGTCGGGGTGTTCACTGCGTCAAGAAGTCATCGGGGTTGGGGGTTGTCGCGCCCAGGTCAGAGGGATGGGGGACTCATTTTCAGCCTCAGTGGTGGTTCGCGGGGCCGTACATGCAATTAAGGCGTGCTGGCACCTTCAATCGTGAGGGCTCGCGCTATTGCTGGGCCCAGGATCTGGAATCGTGCACCACTGATCGTCGTTTCTGCATGCACACCTATCCTGTTGGGTGCGTTGGGTAGCTGGCCTGCGATCCATAGACGTGCCTGGGACGGGTCTGCTCCCTTATACGGAAGCATAGCAACGGTGCTGAGAAACTCGAGCGTCACGACGTCGGATGGCGTTGATGTGTATTGCACCAGTTCGCCCTTGATCGATTGAATCTGTGTGGGGCTAACTCCGCTGTACGTGACGATCCGTTGTAGCGACGACGTTGCGCTTTGACAGGTCCACATCTCACGCATGCCAGCCGTGCGCGTACACGACAGATTGAGAGGCTTCAGCATTTTTTGAACGGCGTCGCCGGTCAGTCCGGGGATCGCCCTGCTTTGCGTCTGTGACTGAGCAGCAAGAGGCGCAGCGGTTGCTGCCCCACCCACCGGTAATCCAGCGGGCAATGCCGCGGTACCGCATGTGGCGCGAGGTGATGCTGAAACGATTGGCAGCCCCACTGGCTTAGCCTGACCGGACAGGGCGCCAGCCGTGGCGGTCGCCGCGACTAACGGGATGACCTCGCCAAGAAATGTTTTCGCGTCGAGGTAGTCGGGCCAACTCGCAAGCGATTGCCGCGCCAGGTCCTGAGCTGCGGATAGATTGCCGTGCTGACGTTCGTACGTGGCCGCTCCAAGGAGGCGTACTGCTTCCGTCTTAGCGGCATCCGAATACAGGCAGGGTGTGGGCGACGGAGGTATTGGGGTACCGACCACGGGTTTAGGGATGGGAGGCCCAGCCGAACTGTGATCGGTGCAGGACGCCAGCAGCAACACGACCAGCAAGAGGCGAAAGTACATGACGACCTCCTACGTCTCAAGAGTGGCTACCTACCTGCCCTGGCTTGAAAATAACCCACCAGCGGTTGGCAGACTGGTGGGTGCGGACTGTTCGCCCAAGGGGCACCCGGCACCAAAGCTGCGCCTGCGGGCCCAGTGCTCCGGAGATGTCCTGTTCCCCGGGGCGCTCAATGTGGCCAGCAGTCCGCTGCTCGGGCGGCAGTCACTGCGGAGGAAGTGTCAGCCGAACAGTGGGGTTCGATATTTCCGGCATGACCGGTGGAACGGGAGCAGCTGGTGTGGGCGTTGGCGCTGGCGTCGTGGTGGACGGTGCGCCGTTGGACGAGATGACCGCTTCACGTGCCATGGCCGTCATGCCGCTTATGCCACCGAAGTTCATGCTTTCTACAGCGGTAGAGGGAACGATGACCGTTGCGGAGCCGCCAGTCTTCATCACCTCGTAGAGCATGTTCATGCCGCGAAGGTGGAGTGCCATCGGGTTCTGTTCGTACACTTTGCCTGCGTCGGCAAAGCGCTGGGCCACGTTCACTTCGCTTTCGCCGAGAATAATGCGGGCCTGCCGCTCGCGTTCGGCCTGTGCCACCCGGCTCATCGCCTCCTGCAAGATGTCGGGAATCTTGATGTCGCGCATCTGCACCGATAACACCTTGACACCCCATGGTTCAGTCTGTGCGTCCATCGAGACGGTCATCGCTTGATCCAAGCCCTGGCGATCTGAGAGGACCGTGCTCAGATCACTGCGACCGATGATGTCGCGAAGGGCTGTCTGGGCAGTACCGAGCACGGCCGTGGTGTAGTTGGACACCTGCGTGACTGCAAGACCGGCATCGATCACTTTCCAGAAGACAATGGTATCGACGTTGACTGGCACATTGTCCCGCGTCAGTGTTTGCTCGGCGGTGAAGTTACTGGTGAGGGTGCGCACGTCAATGGTGAAAGGCGTGGTTTCAATGTAGGGAACCAGGAGAAAAACGCCGGGACCACGCACTCCCGTGAAGCGCCCCAGGCGCAGCACCACTTTGCGTTCCCATTCGTTGCAGATCCGGAGCGACGGTAATATCACCAGCACCACGAGGACAACCAGGACAATGAGTACGGCAATCATATGGGTACGTCTCCCTTCCATCGTCTCCATCGCCGGGGCGCCCATCACACCGTGGCGGTCGTCCCCAGCATGTCACGGCCAACCGGCGGCCACATGCCACAATGGAGCCTTGCCTCATGAAGAGCAAGCGAACTGTAGTATACACGTCCTCGCCGCTCTCTGCTGGCCTGCATTACATCAAGTGACCGTCGTGCCGCTTGAGGAAGAAGAGACTGGCCACGCCGAATACCAGGATAAATGCACCCAGTATCGCCCACTTTTGGATCAGAAAATCCCTTGTGAAGACGTAGTCGAGCGGGTCAATCCCTTCTAAATACGTTGCATACTGCCCCAGGTTGAGGGATGTTCCCATCGCCTGTACGGACCAGTGGGTAATAGTGAGCCACGAGAGCACGCGGCTGATACCCTCGAGTTTCGAGACGAGGAAAATAATCTGAGGAATGAGCAGGTAGGGTACAAGGGCGGTTGCCCGATCAGCGTTGTTGAACAGTGCCGAAATCATAAGTCCCATGCTCAGCCCGGCGAAAGAGGACAGGAGCAAGGTGACGTACAGTTCTAGCGTCGTTGGCCAGAGTGGACCGGCATCGGGAATGCGTGAGCGCAGCACCAGTGCCGCGAGCAGTATCGCCGTTTGAAAGATACAGAGGGCGCCAAGCACGGTGTATTTCGAAAGGAGGTACGGCACAAGGTGCAATCCCACCATGCGCTCGCGACGATAAATGGGAAGTTCCTTGACGATTTCACGCGCCGCGTTCAGCGCGCCAAGCCAGACGGCACTGCTGCAGAGGATCATGAGGAGCGGACGTCCGGTCGCCAGATGGTTAATGTCGGGAATCGGGCTAAAGCTTCCCTCTTTCGCGATGAGCGCCAGCAATATCGCGATAATAGGGGCCTGCAGTGCGAGCAACAGCAGGTTTCGTCGGTCACGACGCAGCGTTTCGGTGTATCGCTGTACGAGGATGCCGTACTGCCGCCACCAGGGCACGGCAGGCGAAGCCGGAAGGGACGGTGCGGCCGGTGCGGACACGGCGGCAACCGCTGGTTGGCTTTCCGGCAGTCGCGCAAGGACGTTTTGCTGGTAGAGCGCGTGTTGCTGGAAGCGTACCGCCAGATGTGCACCGTTGCTCTCCTGCTGGATACGCATATAAATACCGGGATAATCGGTGCAGTCGAAGTAGGCAAGCGCGGTACGCGGTGGCCCGAAGTAGGCAAGGTGACCGCCGGGGGCCATGAAGGCCACGTGGTCGCATAGTTCGATGTTCTGCGTGGCGTGGGTAATTAGCAGAACGGTACGCCCCTGATTCGCCAGTGAACGAAGGAGTTCCATGACCCGCTTCTCATAGCCGGGATCGAGCCCTGATGTTGGTTCATCGAGAAAAAACAGGCTCGGTCGTGTCAGGAGCTCCACCGCCATGCTGACGCGCTTGATCTGCCCGCCACTGAGTTGCCCGATGATGACATCGGCGCGATCTTCCAGACCGACTTCTTTGAGGACTGCTTGCACGCGGGCCGATCGTTCACGCTCGGACGTATCGGCCGGCAGACGAAGCGCAGCGGCATACTCAAGCGCCCGTGATGTTGTCAGGTCACGATGCACCACATCCGTCTGCGGCACGTAGCCGACGAGGAGGCGCATCGATGCAAACTCGCGGTAATAGTCTCGTCCATTGACGAGGACACTCCCGCCGGTCGCGGGTCGGAAGCCATTCATGGCATCCATGAGCGTGGACTTTCCTGATCCGCTGGTACCGACGATGCCGATCATTTCATTGGCAAGGGCGCTGAACGTGACATCATGGAGGATCGTGGTGCCCTTCCCCACCACGGTGGAGAGATGCAGTGCGTCAATGCGCGCTCTGCGGGTCTGGTCATACTGCACCAGTTTTCGGCCATCGAACGCGAACTCGAACCCAGAGATGCGAATACGGTCGCCTGCCCTGAGGAGCTGCTGCCGGGTCACCAGGCTCCCATTCACAAAGGTGCCATTCGGGCTGAGATTCGTCAGGGTAGCGGCGTCCCCAAGTACGTCAAGTTTCATGTGCCTCCGCGATACCTGCGGATGATCGAGGACGATGTCGTTGCCAGGGTCGCGTCCGATCGAGACGTGCATATTCGACGCATTGAGTTGCACCATCGATGTTGCGGCGCCTGTCAGTTGCTCACTCGCTGCGGAGCCTTGCGTCCAACCCAGTGCAGTTTCGGGCACGGAGTTTTCGGGCTGGTAGCTCAGGCGCACAACGTCACCCTGTTGTGGGCCCACGATCTCGGCCACCTCTCCAGGCATGAGCACGATCTCTTTTACTCGCTGGCCCCGTGAGGACAGCCCGTAGGATGAGCCGGAGTCTATGAGTGTCGGAGTCCCCTGGCGCCAGACAAGCCGTGCATGGTGGCGTGATACAAATGGATCAGGTATAACAATATCGTTGTCGGCTTCTCGACCCATCGTGAGATCGCCTTCGCGAAGCTGCTCCTGTCGAACACCAGTACGACCTTCGATAATGAGCCATCCTGGTGTCATCTCTTCGCTCCAGTCATCGTGATCGTGCCCCCGTGGTTGCAACCGTGGCCCCGGCGCCGCCGTGGGTGAATGGGCTGGCGCCTGAAAGGGCAGTACGACATTGCCGCGTCGCAAGGAAAAAACGCGCGCTTGGTGGGCATTATAACTGACCGCATGCTTTTCCTCGTATCTGAAGAACCGTGCTTTCGATAATTCGGACGCCGGAGGCAGTGCCTAAGCTACTATCAGGGGTGGAGGTCGTCACGGATGGTACGTAGCGTGCATCGAACTCCACCGCTTCCGGGCCCGCACCGGGTCGTAACGAAGACACCGACCTCGGCACAGCCGGGCACGCCAGCAGTGGCAATGCCTGCGCCTGTAACCGCGCTACAGAGCATTCCTGGACTGCTACGACCGTCTGTGGCCGTGGCGCCGGTTGGCGTGGCAGCATCGGGTCTGGTGGATCGAATGCTGCAGTTACAGCGGCAGGTTGGTAACACCGTTGTCCAGCGCCTCCTGAGGTCGGAGTACGATCATCACGGTGCCGTGGTACCGGACACGAATTCGTTCACCACCCCTCCCATCGAGTCGGTGCGATATGGCAGACCACTCATGGCAGTTGTCAGTCGAGACCTCGATCCAAAAGCCGAAGCTGAACGGGTAGCCAAACTGGGCGCCGCCTATGAGGAAAAAGTCAAGCAAGGCGACCTGGCAAACGCCGCCGTGTATCTCAACGCATACAACAATGATGACATCCTCGTACAATTGAAAAAGCTGAGCAGTATAGAGCGCCGTGGCATGTACTTCGCGGCGGCAACCTGGATCACGCGCGTCAGAGATCCAATTGCCGCCATGGATCCTCGCGTCACTGAACATACCGCTGTGACCGATGCCCAGCTCGACCAGATTCAGAAAAAGTATCCCACCGGAGTGACGGTCGCGTTGTACGCGCAGTACGACTACGGCGATGCGGCGACCAAGTCTAACAATCAGGCGTTTCTGGCCGAATCCACACGCTTCGCAGCGAACGAAGGCGCCGTTGGCGTGAGCGGCGGCAATGTTGCCCTCGGCATACCCATCCCGATCAAAGAGGTCAGCGAAGTTATTGTGGTCGTGCAAAGCATTCATCGTGGGTTGGTGGAGAAATGGCAACAGGCCCAAAAACAGGCGGCAGGGGACAAGCCCCCCGCCACCAGTGAGCCACCTGCCTTCACGCGGATCCGCAACCTGGCACTCTTCGCGCACGGTATGCCCTGGGGCATCGGCATGGACGAGAAGAATGCGTTCAAACTGCACTCGGATCAGAAGGGCCTGAACCCACCGAATGTGAAGTCGTTTGTGAGCGGACTCTCGGGTGTGTTGACCTCGGATGTCCGTGTCCAACTCTTTGCCTGCAACGCGGCACTTGGTGAGAAAGACCCGCAGGAGTGGGGTAAGCCCGGGCAGGGAGGACGTAAGGGTGACGACTCCTTTGCCGCATCGTTGGCAGGCGCCCTCGGGCCCGACGCCAGCGTCTATGCCCACACCGCGGCGGCGCACACGACAGAACTGACGTCTGCCCGAGTCTTTGGCAAGGATGCCGGCGGTGGCGCGGGTGGCATCCACATCTTTGACCTCCTGTACGACGAACCATTCGTTCAATCTGAGCTGGGGCGCATTTTCCCCGACAGTGCCGACCGCACCGCGCTCCACGATTCTCTTCGTAGTGAAATGTGGTTGCACTATCAGAGCCAGATGTACGACTTCAAAGATGTTGCCCAGCCTGACGGCACTACCAAGAAGCAGGGCGTGCCGAAAACCTACGGGGCAGGGCAGCACACGCTGGGGCAAGAGCAGTTTACGCACATCGATCAGGCGAAGGTGACGCTGCATAAAGACTGGACGGACTTGTGGATTAAGGCTCCCGAGCACATCGCCCGTGTGAAGCCGAAAGCTGCACCTGCCGCAGTGCAACGTGCCGTGCAGCGTCTTTCTCTGGCCGCGTTTCCCGTCACGGCGGGTGTGGCTGTCCAGCGTGAGCCGTCGTTCAAGGATATGATCGACGGTAAGGCGCAGGAGGTGCGGACGAAGATTGCGGTCGGTGACTTCGTAACTCCTTTTCACATTCTGAATGGATTGTGGATACGCGACACCATCAATACGCTCCAACAGCTGAATAAGACCGGGGATCTTGACAAACTGATCGCCAACTTCGGATCAGCGCCGGGATTTACGCAGCCGCGCATTGGCATGGCGATCAACGCGGTCAAGCCTTTTCCGGCGGGTGTCGCAAAAGCACGCGAGTTTGAAACCGCAGCGGCGCAGGGTACTCCGGCAGAACAGGAAGCATTCAAGAAGCTTCAGCAGGAGTTCGGGCAACAGCGCCTCGAAGTTGAAGGCTTCCTGGATGTGCGCAAGTGGCCCGATCTGCTGTCCCGGTCCGGCCAACCGGCGTCAGCAACCGACAAAAAGAAGCAGGATATTATTGTCGATTTTGTCGGTCGCCAGCGCGCACTGATCAACGAAAATCTTGGGCTGCGGCTGGTTGCTTTTGCTGGCCGGACCGATGCCGGGTACAACTACAACGGGACGCCAGGGACAGACGCCGCACCAAACCTCTCCAATGCCGACGCGCGGCGGGAGCACGTCAACCGGGTGGTGTGGCAGGAAGTGGCGGGCGAAGGGTCAAGCGCTTCCATTAACACCTATGACGGCGCGAACAGCGATCGGTCAAAGGACAAAGCAAACCTGACGTGGGGGCGTGGTTTTTTGTCCGGCGGTCAATTAGGCGAGAAGATGGGCTACCTGTTCCAGCGCGATCCTTCCGTACGAGATATTCTGCTCGATGCTGGCTTTACGTTCCGCAGCGGCCAGTGGCTTGCCGTGAATACATCCACGGGTCTTGTGGAAGTGGGGCCGGGCGCCCTTGAACTGGTCCGGTTCGACAAGAAGATTCTGAGCCTGTTGATAGAAATCGGTGAAGATCCCGCGCACAAGCAGAACGTCGTGGATGCTGAATGGGACACGGTGGCGCACCACGCCGGGGGCGTTCCGCAGGCTGTGGTGGATCAAAACTGGTCGGATGAGGCTATCGCCTTTGCCGCACACTGCGTGCACTGGGGATCGAGTTGGTCGAGCTTTGTGGGGACTGGTGGAAACATCACGAGTATGATCCGGGTGATGGCACCACACGTGGCCCGAGAAAAGGTACAGCCGGGCGGATCCATCGTCACGAATGCCGTGTCGACCGGCACGTTTCTTGGCTTTGCCCGGCTAGGCACGGCAACCGGAGCGATCCAGCGAAACAATCTGCTGCAAGGTCCCGGCCCCTTGCCAGCAGACATCACTGGTACTCCGCCCGCATACGCTGGGCACATCTTTTTCCACACGCACTCCGACACCTACTATCACCTTGCGCCCTAACGCGCTGCCTCATGGGTGGAACCATTGCATTGGGAAACGGCTCCAGCATCGTGCTCGCGGCGTCAAGACGTGGCCCATTCTCTGGCA
>JAABUZ0100005447.1_pt1 | contig 16691 bp, 13 predicted proteins | sample 5562091 | NCBI WGS metagenome assembly JAABUZ01 (sample SAMN12813069, study PRJNA571459) | rock metagenome | isolation source: Antarctica rocks | place: Antarctica: Victoria Land, Linnaeus Terrace sud | collected 2015-12-21
TTGCGGCTATTTATCAGCAGCCCGCTTTGTTTCCGGATCTGACCGTAGCGGAAAACATTGGGCTGGCCAGCGGCGGCCATGGCCGTTGGCGCAGAGTCGATTGGAAGAAGGGGCGAGCGCATGCCGTAAAAGTTCTTGAAGAGGTAGGCGCGCGCATCCATCCGGATACTTTGGCAAGAGATCTCAGCATGCCCGAGCAGCAACTGGTCGAAATTGCCAAAGCGGTTGATGCGCATGCTTCCGTGCTCATTCTGGATGAGCCGACGGCCTCGCTGGGCGAGCATGATGTCGAGCATCTGTTTCGGATTATCGCCGGCATGCGCGCTCGCGGCGCGGCTATTATTTATATCTCGCATCGCTTTGAGGAGTTGTTTCGCGTGGCTGACCGGGTCTCCGTTCTGCGTGATGGCGGCAGCGTGGGTACCCGCGCCATGACAGGCATCACCAATGGCGAGTTGATTCACCTGATGGTAGGCCGCGAACTGGAAGCGGTCTTTCCGAAACGTGATGTCGCATGGGGAGATGTCGCGCTGGATGTTCGTCAGGTGAGTTCGGAACAGGGCGGCGTCAAGAACGTCAGTTTGACAGTCCGGCGCGGCGAGATACTGGGCTTGGCGGGCTTAGTCGGCTCCGGAAGGACGCAGCTTGCGGAAGCGCTGTTCGGGTTGACGCCGGTGGATACAGGCGAGGTACACATTCATGGCAAGCCGGTCGAGATCAACTCTCCGGGCGATGCCCTGCGGGAGGGTTTGGCCTACCTTCCCGAGGATCGCCGGAACCATGGCGTCGTTTTGAATATGTCGGTAGCCACGAACATGACCATCGCGAATTTGCGGAAAATTTCGGCAAATGGTTTTATCCGTTTCGAGGCGGAGGAAAAGATAGCGGAAAGTTTCATTCAGTCGCTGGCGGTGAAAACGCCAGGCCCCCACACGCCCGTAGCGAATCTTTCGGGGGGCAACCAACAAAAAATTGCGCTGGCCCGCTGGCTCATGACAGATCCGAAAGTTCTGATACTCGATGAGCCCACGCAGGGGATCGATATCGGGGCAAAGGCCGAAATCTATCAATTGATCGGACAGCTTGCCCGGAACGGGACAGCCGTTCTGATGATTTCTTCCGACATGCATGAAATTCTTGGAATGAGCGACCGGGTAGCGGTGATGGCGAATGGCGGGATAGTGGGCGTCCTCGCTCGCGAAGAGGCAACTCCTCACGCAATTCTTGAACTGACATTAGGGCTCCCCGGTTCCGTCCCGCGAGGACAAGCGCAATGAGTTTCCGTTCGCGGCGCTGGTGGCCCAGTCTGGCGGCGCTGCTGAGCCTGTATGCATTCCTCGCGCTGGCGGCTCCCCGCTTCTACAGCATCGCGAACCTGCGCGATCTCGCCCTGACAAACGTTTCTGTTTTGCTGGTCGCGTCCGGGATGACGCTTGTGATTATTGTCGCCCAGATTGACATTTCTGTTGGCTCGGTGTTCGCGGTAACAAGCGTGGTTTCAGGATTACTGGCAAAGGCGGGAATGCCGGCAGCGCTGCTGCCCTTTGCCGCTCTGGCGGTCGGGTCGATGCTGGGAGCGATCAACGGCTCGCTTATTTCGTTTGTCAGAGCGCCGTCCATCGTGGTCACGCTGGCGACCATGGTGATCTTGCGGGAAGCTTTGCGTTGGATCACAGGAGGAGCTTGGGTTGCGGATTTGCCCGCCGATTTTCAATGGTTCGGGTGGGGGCAGGAGGCGGGAGAAACGATCATTATCGGAACAACAATTGTCCTGTTCGCCTTCTTATGGTGGGGGTCCTGGAACCTTTCCGTTTTTCGCGAAGTGTACGCCACCGGGTCTGATGCTGAAGCGGCGCGCCTGGCGGGAATCTCGACACGCCAAGTTGTTTTTGGAGTATTTGTTCTGCTAGGAGGATTGACCGGCGTGGCGGCGTTGCTGAACGCGGTGCGATTCTCCGATGTCCCGGCAAACAGCGGAATGAATCTTGAGCTGCAAACGATAGCGGCGGTAGTGGTGGGCGGAACGCCGATCACGGGAGGACAGGGTAGCTTTTTTGGTACGCTGATTGGCGTCTTGCTCCTCGGCAGCATCAGCCCCGCGCTTACGTTCCTCGGCATCAATCCGTATTGGGTGAAAGCGATTCAGGGCGCGATTGTTCTGGTCACTGTTTTCCTGGACGCGTTGGGGCATCGTCAAAAACGCTCCGTGGCGGCTTAAACACAGTGAAGAACGATAAGCAAAAGCTGATCCTTGCGATGCTGATCGCGTTTGAAATCGTTTTCTTCAGTATCACCGGCCAGAACTTCTTCTCACCAGCTAACTTTTTCGAGTGCATCCGCCTTGCTGTCGAAATTGGATTGCTGGCTCTCGCGCTCACGCCGGTGATCGTCGCGGGCGGCATTGATCTTTCGGTCGGTTCGACCATGGGATTGTGCGCTGTTGTTTTCGGCGCGCTCTGGCGTGATGCTCATTGGCCGATCGGTTTTGCCATCTTCGTTACGCTGCTCATCAGTTTAGTGGGCGGCGGGATTAATGGAGTTTTGATCTCCCGATTGAATGTATCTCCCCTGGTCGTTACGCTGGGCACTTACTCTTTGTTTCGCGGAGTCGCGGAGGCGATCACGCTCGGAGCAAAGAATTATTCCGGTTTTCCGGCGGGCTTCCTGTTTCTCGGACAAGGTTACTTCGGCGGAATAGTGCCCGCACAGACGGTGTTTCTCGTTGCCGCTGTTATCGGATTTTGGGCGCTGCTTCATCGATCAGTCATTGGAAGAGGATTATACGCCATCGGCCACTCCCCGGCGGCAGCGAAGTATGCAGCTGTTCCCGTGGCGCGGCGTGTGGCGCTGATTTACGTGTTGTCGGGCTTCTCGGCGGGCTTGGCGGCAATTATCTATGTGGCGCACTTGGGGCAAGCAAGATCGGACGCAGGCACCGGTTACGAGCTGATTGCGATTACGGCGGTTGTTCTGGGCGGGGCTTCCATCTTTGGAGGATCAGGCACGATTGCGGGCACCCTCATGGGCCTGGCGACGATTGTGATTTTGCAGAATGGCCTGCGCTTGTCCGCGTGGCCTGCGGAACTGGCCGGTATTTTGACGGGCGCGCTCCTTGTTTTGACCATTGCTCTCGAACGGATGGCGAACAGGAAAGCGCGTTCGGAAACGGAGCGGCAGGATTTCACGTTTTGGAAAAACAAAGGCTCCGTCGTCGCGCTCGCTGGCGTAGCCTTGGCTATTTTCGCCATCCCGTTCAGCAAAGGGTATTTCACGGCTCCCGAACACACGGGAGCGAAGCGGGTCATGATCGGCGTGATGCCGAAGGCGAAGGGAGATCCGTACTTTATCAGTTGCCGCAAGGGCGCGGAAGAAGCAGCAAAGGACTTGAACGTCGATCTGATCTGGGATGGCCCCACCGGGCTCGACGCGGCGGCGCAAAATCAAGTAGTGGAAGGCTGGATCACGCGGCGGGTCGATGCCATTTCCGTGGCGGTGGAAAACGGGCCGGGCATTTCAACAGTGCTGCGCAAAGCGCGGGCGCGGGGAATCAAAGTGGTGACTTGGGACGCCGATGCGCAGCCCGATGCCCGCGATTACTTTGTGAATCAAGCGACGCCTCAAGCGATTGGGTACACGCTCATCGATGAAGCGGCCCGCCTCATGAATAAACAGGGCGAATTTGCGATTATCACGGGCGCGTTAAGCGCCGCCAATCAAAACGAGTGGATCTCGTTCATGCGCGAGCGCGTGTCCCGGCAGTATCCAGGGATGAAACTGCTGACGGTTCGCCCCAGCGACGACGATCATGATAAAGCGTTCGCCGAGGCGCAAACCCTGTTAAAGGTTTATCCAAAGATCAAGGCAATCGTAGGAATCTCCGCGCCCGCGGTTCCTGGCGCGGGTGAAGCGGTGAAGCAGTCCGAGCGGCGAGACGTGCAGGTGATCGGGCTTTCGTTGCCGAATCTGTGCAGGCCCTATGTTCATGACGGCGTCATAGAAGCGGTTGTTTTGTGGAATACCAAGAGTCTTGGATATCTCGCGGTGGCGGTTCCGGCGGCTCTCGCCCGTGGGGTTAAACTAGCGGGTCAATCGAGCTTTAGTGCCGGCCGGCTTGGAAGCATGAGCATTGAAGGAAGCCAAATTATTTTAGGGAAGCCGGTTATTTTTCGCAAAGATAATATCGATCAGTTCGCGTTTTAGCTGGAAAAACAACGAATCATGGATGGACGACAATTAATGACTCGCGTGAGAATAGACAAATGGCTCTGGGCCGCCCGGTTCTTCAAAACGCGCGCGCTCGCTGCACGGGCCTGTGAACTCGGCAGGATTCAATGCCAGGGACAGGGAGTCAAGGCTTCGCGCGAAGTCCGAGTCGGCGACCTGCTCCAAGTGAAGAACGATAGCGGCGACTTTCAAGTGGAGGTCCTGGTTCTCAGTGAGATGCGGGGTCCGGCGGTGGTTGCGCGGACGCTCTACCAGGAAACGGAAGCCAGCCGGGAGTTGCGTCTCAAGATGGCGGAAGAACGTAAAACGATGCCGTTTTTCGAAACGTTGGGGGAAGGCAAGCCGTCGAAACGCAATCGCCGTGAACTCGACCGGCTTCGGGGCAGAGTATGACGGCGCAATAACCGAGACAAGAGTTGTACTCTGTTACTTCGAGAGACCGAAACAGTACAGCGTGCTGTCAAAGGTTGCGATGTAAACACGACCGTTGGCGACCGATAGCCCGCTGAAGTGATTGAAAGAAGTGATCTGGTCTCCGCTGGAGTACAGTTCTTTACCGGTCTCCGCATCAAGCGCGTACAAGACGGCGTGGGTGGAGTTCTTGATGCGTTCCGGGCTGTAATCGTAAAGGCCGCGCTCCGGGTAGGCTTGCTCGGTGTTTTCGCCGTTGCCGTACGCGAACACAACGCCGTTGGCGATAACAGGCGGCTCGGCGCGGTTCATGTCGCGGGACATCCAGACCGGGGTTAATTTGGGCGAAGCGGGTTCTCCTTGCAGCTTAAGAGCCACAATCGCGCCGTGCTGCACGGGGCCATAACATAGAGGAACTTGGAAGTTTCGATGAACCGGCCCCCAAAAGGGCGTGAGTATCCAGCGGTCGCCCGCCGAACTTTCCCAGGTCGCCAGCGAGCCCCAAATGCCGGCGGAAGCAAAGTTGATTTCTTCGTTGCAGAGAAGCGGCGTCTGGGCGAGCGGCGTTTGATGATCGTCGCCGCCGCTCGCCTTGGTATCGAGAAGATAAACCCGACATGCCTTGCTGGCGGTCGCTAAGAGTTCCTGCCCTTTGTAATCAAAGATGGCCGGAGTAACCTGCATATCCAGATCGCGCTTACGCAGCCAGGACCAGTTCGGGGGCTCGAACCAATCGCTTAATTGCAGTTGTTTCCCTTCCACCTTCACGCCAATCAGGCCGTTGCCGAAGGTGCGGTTCTCGGGATCGTAGATGCCGTCGCCGGTCGGCGCCCAAACCGTGCCCGTGGAATCGATAGCAGCGCCTTGCCGCCCCCAAAGGCCGCCGCTGCGGGGATTAAACGTCATTACCTTCTTTTCCGGGTCATTGACATCCATGGCCCACATCTGATTGGGACTGCCGTTACAGCGCTGCGAGGTGGTGGTAAATATGACGCTCTTCCACATGTTGAGCGCGTACGCTTTGGCGTTGCCGAAACTAAATTTGACGGCGGGCGCTGTTTCTTCGCCGTTCGCGACATTAATGAAGTGAAGCTTGCCGTCACCGGCGAGCGCATACAGAGTTCGGTTGCCGGAAGCGTCGGGCAATCCAATGATGGGCGTCGCGGTTTGACCGCCTGGACAAAGAGGATCACCGGGCGGCAAACCCCGTCCCTCTTTCACGGGCGGATAGTCGAAATGTTTTTGCCAGATAATTTTGGCGGTTTCCACATCGATGGCGTAAAGATTGTCTGAGATTCCGGCTTCGATGGCAATCTGTTTGGGTCCGCTCCCAGTCTGGACATCGCTGACGATCAGCGGCGGAAACAGAGAATGCATTTCCCTAGGCTGGTTATCCAGCTTGAGCTTCCACAAAATTTTGAGGTTTTTGACGTTATCCTTTGTGAGAATGTGCTCGTCTTTTTGCCAGCCGGTTCGCTGGGCGTTTCCACCGTCGGTCAGCCAGTCCGCCGACTGGCCGAAGGCGCAGAGCGCTGCCATGGAAAGACAACTCAGTATTCGCATCACGATTTCTCTTATCAATCCCCGTTTCGTTATTGCTCCGTCAACTGCGGCTGTTCTTGCAAAGAGCCGAAACAGTAGACCGTATTTTCATGAGTGGTGAAGTACACGCGGCCATTTGCCAGCGCCAGGCCACTACCATGAGAATAGCCGCGTACAGCGTTGCCGCTTGAATAAAGTTCCCTCCCCGTCCCTCCGTCAAACACGCGCAGGATGGCAGGGCTGGACATGGCCTGCCATTCAGAGACGCTGTAGGGCTTGCCGTTTTTCTTGGCCACACGCGGCGATTCGCCGGTAGACAGAGCAAACACCATTCCATTTGCAATGACAACGGGCGCGGGTAAAGCCATGGGCCGCGAGATCCAAATGGGCTGCAATGTCCGCTGCGCGTTCGGTCCGCTGCTCGGTCCTCCAACCTTAAAGGCAACGATACCGCCGGTGGAGGGAGCGTTGTCACCAGCCGTCAAATTGGCTGAGGCGTTCGGAGGGCCAGACAGCGGAGCATAGATCCATCTGGTGTCCGTGTCAGCATTCTGCCAGCTTGAAAACGTTCCCCGGAAGCCGTTCCCTTCATAGTTCTTATTGGGAGTTGTAATGACCTCGGTCTGAAAAAGCGGCGTGTGATGATCCGCGCCGCCCAGCGATGTTGAATCCAGCAGATATAAGCGGCCATCCCTGCCGCCCGCGACCACCATATCTTTGTTCTTCCCGGAGAAAACGATGGGAGTAATGCCGGGAGCGGCGATACTTTTCTTGTTAAGGGGCTTGCCCGGTGGCGTGAAATAATCCTTGATTCGTAGATCCTTCGGCGTCAGAGCAAGAACCGTGTCATGGTATTTTCCCGCCGGATCGCTCGGCCCGAATGCTACCTGCACGTAGACGGTCCCGTCATTGCCCAGAGCCGTGCCTCCCGCGCCGGAGAAGCCGCCGGCCTTTGCGGTGAAAGATGCGACCGTTTTATCCTTGCTCAAAAGGTCAACGGCATACAGCGCGTTCAGATTGCCGTCGCAGTTGTCCGCCGTGGTCGCGTACACAACATTGTCCCGGATATTAACGCTTGTCACCTTGGCGTTGGCGGGCAGAAATTTCAGCGACGGAATCAGATCCTGGCCTGTTGAACTATTCAGTATGTGCAAAGCGCCGTCGCTGCTGATGGCGTACAAGGCAGCGAGTTGCGTCAAGGTGGTTGGCAGCAGCGGACTAATGCTTTGGGAAAGCGGCGGAAAGTAAGGCGAAGGCGGGGCAGCGGCCTTAACGCCCAGGGCCGCGGGATTGTGCGCGGCCAACGTTGCGAAGTGAATGGAAGCTGAACTGCTGCCGGCCATGATCACCGGCGCTGTCAGGCCGCCGGGACAAGCAGCCGTCGAAGCTGGCGCTGGCGGCTTGTCTCCCCGATACTCGATGCGGGATTCCCAAAGAGTTTTGTTGAGATCGGCATCAACCGAAAAAACTTTGTCTGAACTTCCGCCAAAGATCAACATTTCCTTGAAGCCTCGATAGGTAATAAGATTACCGTTGATGATGGGTGAGGTTAAAGAATTAAGTCCCTTGGGCAGATTGTCGGCCTGATATGTGTAAAGCAGTTTGAGAGCGCTGACATTTTCCTTTTTAATGAACCGCTCGGACCGGGCCCAGCCGTTCCGCTGCGGATTTCCGCTCTGCATGGGCCAATCGGCGCCCAGGATCAACATGCTTGTAACGGCGACCAGAAAAGCTACAAGCCAGGATATTCGCATGCCGCTATTTTAGTGATTGTCCATGACAAGATCAGAAAGTGAGGCGGGATTTCCTGGTTTCTATTTTCTTGAAATCCAGCCCGGGAACGTTGTGAAGTTCGTCAATGGACTTGAAATCTCCATTCTGCGATCGGTACTGAATGATAGCGGCAGCTTGCGACCGCCGCAATAGCAGAGTCGTTTCGAAGTCGACGGCGCTTGCTTTATTGACGTTGATAGGGGCGGGAATCTCAGGGCCATAATTCTTGGAAAGATAGAACAGAAGGGCCTCAAAGTCATCCTCTGTCCCCTGGGCACCCAATTTGACCATTTTCGTCACGGTTTCTTCCCAAGCCGTGCGGCTCTGGTGAAGCGACGCCGCCCGTTCCGGCGAGTGGCAATTTCCGCAAACTCGAACAGTGGCGGCCTTGCCGAACCCCTCGGGCAGATCTGCCTTTGCGGTGCCCGTGAAAAGCGCGAAGGCAGCGCAGGCGAAGGGAAACAGCATGATTGATCGTTTCGAAGCAGGCATACAGGCCAAAAAAACTATCTTACATCTCAAATGGAAGGCCGAAGCAATAGAGCACGCCATCAGCGCTAAAACAGAGATGTCCATTGGCTATGGCGATGTTCCCGGAAGGCAAACGCAATACAGTAATTTCACCGCTTGCGTACAGTTCGTTGCCGTTGAGAGCGTCAAGAGCGTGTAAGGTCAGACAGCTTGATTTCGCGCAAACCGCGACCGAAAGAAGGTAGACAATGCCATTCGCCACGATGGGCGGACCAGCAGCGGTTAAGCGGTGTGAAGTCCACGATGGCACAGCCGTTGGCCGATCACTGGGACCAGCAACTTGGAAGGCCATAACACCGCTGTGAGATGTCGCGTAGATCCAGCGCGTGCCCGCAGTATCCTGCCAAGTGGCAAGACCTCCGAAGCGATTGGATGTAGACGCCGTGTTATCGAGAAGTAAGCCGTCACTTCCTGCATTCAGGAAGACTGGTTTGTTGCTGCCCGCTAATCCTGTCAGGAGATCTCTGCCTTTCCATGGAAAGGCGGTGAGCGCTTGGCTATTGCTTTTCCATGACCGCCCTTGCGGATCTGGGCCGATGGGCAGACCAGACACACTCAAGTTTATGGTCCAAACGCGATTGGGCAAGCCTCCGCACACCGGAGAAGTTGTGGCGTACAGGACGTTATGGGATATTTCGAGGCTCACGGGCCTGGCACTGGGCGGCAGGAATGGAAGCGAAGGTGAAAAATCTTCGCCGGTGCTGGTACGAAGCGCGTGAAGGCTGCCGGCGGCGGATAAAGCATAGAGCGGTTTACTCCCGTCAGAGAAGTTGTCGTCATCTTCCGTCACGGAACTTGCCGATTCATCGGCGGAGGCCATTACGGGCATGATGCGCCTATCTTCCGCGCACGCTGCCTTGGACACGCCTCGCGCCAGGTTTCGGCTCCAGAAAATCCTGCCGAGATCCGCATCCACGGCGTAGATCGTGTCGGTACTGTCCTTTACGAACACCAGTTCCTTAATGCCCCGGTGAGTAATGATGGGACCGAGCAGCAAAGGATCGGTCAGCCTGCCATTAAGTTTTTGCTTCCAAAGAAGGCGAAGTCCTTTCACCGTGCGTACAGTCAGGAATCTTTCGTCTTTTTGCCAGCCGGTTCGCTGAGGGTCGCCCCGTTTGGTGAGCCAGTCTGCTCCGATGGCAAGGGCGCAAGCAGATAAGGAAAGAGCAAACAGACGATACCCTGCCCTCTTGCCGCTCATTCCTACAGAATTTTAATACGGATGCGGCGCGTCTCCATTTTCATGGCCGCCTGGGGAAGGCGGTGCAATTGAATACCGATCTCGCCTTCCAATTTTCGATGCGCGGAATCGTCGTCGATCACGATGCTCATCACATGGCCGTTGATCAACTGCATCAGCGTATTGCCGCGTGCGATGATGTGGATCTCGTTCCAGTCGTCGTCCTTGATGAATTTCCTTAACTCTGCGTTGTCGCCCACCGATCCTAGGGAGCCGACGTGCTTGCCGTCGGGAACGTACGAGGTTTGCCCGCGAAGGGCCAGGAAAGCACGACCGCGCTCTTCATAGATTTGGCCGGTGTACCGCTGTTTGAGATCGATGTCGGCCTGATATCCTTTCATGACCCACCGCGCGACTTCGGGAAGCTCGACGCTCCGGTACTGGATGCCGCTGTTGCCGTCATTGACTCCGGTTAAGCGGTATTCCGCTTTGAATTCGAAGTCAGCCGGATGCCCGCCCTTCCATATGCAGAATGTGTTCTGCTTCGGCTGGTGCTCCAGGCTTGTCTGGCCAACAATAGCGCCCTCTTCAACACGCCAAAAATCGGGATCGCCGTCCCACCCGTTCAAAGTCTTTCCGTCGAAGATAGCCTGGAAACCCGTTTCCTCCAGTGGTCCAACGGGAGAGCGCGGCAATGCCTGAGCGCGTTCAGTTCCCTGCTGAGAATGTAAGCCCAACAAGAGCGCCACGGACAGACAGGCCCCTAATGCAGACAATCGAACAAGGGTGAGCATGACCGAGTTCACGACCTCCAATCAACTGAACACTATATCCAACCAAGGGGAAGCGGATCACGGCAAGGCTGCGTTGATATACTTGGCGACCATGCGAAAGCTATGTCTGATTCTCGCCCTTGCCGGTTTTTTGGCTGCTCAGGTCAATACCTCGGCCATTGCCGGCTTGATCACGGATGAAAGCGGCAGCGTCGTTCCGAATGCCACGGTAGTAATCACTCAGACCGGAACCGGGCTCAGCCGCACGGTCACCACTTCCGACAACGGCGAGTATGTCGTGCCGCAACTGCCGCCCGGCAGATACGAAGTAAAAGTGGAAGCGCAGGGCTTCCAATCGGTAGTGGCGAACAATATCTCGTTGGATATCGCGCAGCGGGCGCGCTTTGATGTCAGCCTGCACCTTGGGGCTGTGTCACAACAGATTGAAGTCAATGCGCACGCGCAGGTGCTGGATACGGACACGGCGTCGCTCGGCCAGGTTATTGAGCGCAGAACAGTGCAGGATCTGCCTTTGAACGGCCGCAACTATCTCACGCTGGGCGCGCTTTCGCCGGGAGTCGTCCCCGCTATTCCCGTGTCGCAAGGCCCGGCCAGTTTCGTCGGCTCGACAACGCAGCGCTCGGATCGCAGCATCCTGGTCGGCGGTCAGCGGGAAAGCTCCACCAGCTACCTGCTGGACGGGGTCGAACTCCGCAATCCGCGAGTCGGTGATACGTCGATTAATCCGTCTCTCGATGCCATACAGGAATTCAAAATCCAGCGTAATTTTTTTGAACCTGAATTCGGCAACTCTCCCGGCATCATCAATGTCGCAACCAAGGCCGGCAGCAATCAATGGCATGGAAGCGTTTACGAGTACGTCCGCAATGACGCCTTTGACGCAAAAAACTTCTTTTCTTCGCGGACAGAGCCATTCAAGCGGAACCAATTCGGTTTCAGCCTCGGTCTGCCCGTGATTAAGGACAAACTCTTTGTTTTTCTGAATTATGAGGGACTGCGCCAGCGGCTCGGGGTCATTCAACGCGGACTCTTCCCCACCCAGAAACTGTTGAGCGGCGACTTTACCGGAGAAAACGTGATATACGATCCGCTTACCTACGACCCGGCGACAAATACGCGTCAGGTGTTTCCCGGCAATGTTATCCCCGCCAACCGGATCAATGCGGTTTCAAAGAACTTCTTTCCTTATATCCCGAAGGTCAGTGGCCCGACCGTGCAAGGCGCTAACCTGACCGGAACTCCCGTGCAGGCGATTAATGACGACCAGGAAACAGTGAGAGCGGATTACCAAATCTCTGCCAAACATTCGCTGTTTGGCAGACAAACGTGGGAAAACGCGCCATTAACCCCGGCTTCCCTGGTTCCCTATGGCGGGCAACAGGCATTGTCTTCGGGCTGGAACGAGGTTGTGCAGTTAACAAGCACTTTAACACCGACAGTGGTGAACGTGTTCCGCGCTTATCACAGCTATGCGCAGTTATTCGGCGAACAAGCTCCGGTGTCGTCGAATCTGGCGCAGCAGATCGGCATCACTGGGGTGTCCGATGTTCCGCTGAATTGGGGCGTGCCCGGCGTTTCCTGGACCGGTTATTCGGGAATCGGCAGCTACGGCCTGACGCAAGGCGACAAAGTCAACAACTACGATCTATCGGACAGTTTGTCATGGACCAAAGGCGCGCATTCCATTAAGTTCGGCGCCGAGGTGCGGCAGTCACGGTTGTTCCTCGATTCGGACAATGGCGCTCGCGGTTCGTTTACGTTTTCCTCCAGTTGGACGGCAGCCCTCAACCCGGACACGGGTAATCCGGTGACCGGCACCGGGCAGCCCATCGCCGATTTTCTGCTGGGCTACCCGACGAATATGAGCGGCGCGGTCGGCACGTCCCAGACCCATTTTCGTTATTACACCAACAATTTTTATGGGCAGGATGATTGGAAGATCACCCGGTCGCTCACCCTTAACTATGGCCTGCGCTACGAATACGTGACACCGCCGACAGCCGAGGAGATTAATCACGTATTCGGGTTCGACTTCTCCACCGGAAAGCAACTCTTTCCAGCGCTCGGGCAAATTCGCCGGTCCATTATCCAACCCGATAAAGCGAATTGGGCTCCGAGAGTAGGCTTGGCCTACAATCCCCAATGGGCGCCGAGCTGGACGGTGCGCGCGGGTGCCGGTATTTACTACGATCAGACGCAGATGAACGAGGTGCAGTTCACCACTAACTCGCCGCCCACGTTCTACCAGCAGAATTTCAATTACAGCGGCCGTGGTCTGCCGCCCTCGCAATTCGGCGTGAACACGCTGCCCGCAACCCCGGTGCCTCCAATCACAACGTCCTACATAACGCCGAAGGGCACCAATTTGTTTGCGCAGGAAATTAACGGCAAGAAGCCGCGGGAATATATGTGGAATTTCTCGCTGCAGAAGTCTTTCGGCGCAAACTGGCTTGTGGAAGCTGCCTATGTCGGCGCTCAATCCCGCAGGATGTCGAAGCGCTACAACGCGGACGCGCCCGCGCTGCCCGGTGTTCTCTACAGCGTCGTTCCCAGCGTCGATCCCTATCCCAACCTGAACGGCATTCTTTATTCTTCGCAGTCCGGCAAGGGCGCTTTCAATGCGCTCAACATGAAGGCGGAGCGGCGCTTTGCTTCCGGCTTCTCTTTTCTCGCCGCTTACACTTGGTCTCATTCGATTGACAACGACTCCGGCGGCTCCTTCGGGAGCCCGAACTTGAATCCGGCCAATTTTCAGTTGGATCGCGGCTCATCCGACTTCGATATACGCCATCGCTTGGTAGGCAGCATCCTTTATGAGCTGCCGTTTGGCAAAGGCAGACCTCTCCTTGGCTCCGCATCAGGGCTCCTCAATCAGGTGGTGGGAGGCTGGCAGCTTAACCTCATCCCGAGTTTCCAATCGGGTGTAAGCCGCAACGTGACTTCGCCCAACTTTTCAACCATCAGTTATATTACGCAGCGAGCCGATGCAACCGGCATCGATCCGTTCTCCTCGTTTACTCTGAACGGCCAAAGCATCACTCCAGGGGAGGGGTTCGGCGGCAACAACCGGTCTCTGTATTGGTTCAACCCCCAGGCGTTCTCCCGGACGGCTCCGCTGAAGTTCGGCACCTCGGGACGGGATATTCTCCGGGCGCCTGGTTTCTCGAACTGGGATTTGTCGCTGTTCAAGAACTTCGCGATTCGTGAAAGAACGGCGCTCCAGTTCCGCGCTGAGTTCTTCAACAGCTTGAATCACCCGCGCTTTGATCCGCCGAACCTGGATGTGTCGAGCGCATTCTTCGGCCAGATCCAAAGCGCGGAGCCTCCACGAATTATTCAGCTTGGGCTGCGCCTGCAGTTTTGATTTGACCTACAATTCTCTATAGGAGTGGCGCTATGCCCTTTCGTTCACTGCTTGGAGTTGCGGTTGTCGCTGTCGCGCCCGGTATGCTATGGAGCGCCGAGGTGACGTTCAGCCATGACGTGGCTCCGATTCTCTATAAGCATTGCGGGTCCTGTCATCACCCGAATGACATCGCGCCCATGTCGCTCCTGACTTACAAAGACGCTCGGCCGTGGGCGGCGGCCATCAAGCAGGCTGTGGTAACGGGCAAGATGCCGCCTTGGAAAGCCGACCCGCGATACGGGCATTGGTCGAACGACTCACGGCTCAACGAGGCGGAAAAGAGCACAATCCTTGCCTGGGTGAACGGCGCCAAGCAGGAAGGCGACCCGAAGGAAATGCCGACCCCTCCCGAGTTTCCGGATGGCTGGAAAGTGGGTAAACCGGACGCGGTCATTCCGATTCCGGAACATAAGCTCGAAGCGAAAGGCCCGGACGAATACACCTACATTACTGTTCCCACAAATTTTACGGAAGATAAGTGGATTGCCGCGGCTGAACTGCGGCCCGGCAACCGCAAGGTGGTGCATCACGCTCACGTCTTTGTGGTTGAGCCGGAGGCGGATCGATCCCAACACAAAGAAGAGAATCCCGCCAAGGAGTACACCAAATGGCTGCAAATCCATGAAGGGTCTCTGACATTCATTCGCCCGGATGCCCCGGTGATTGACAACGGCTGCCTAAAGGATGACAACGGCGCGTTTCCGGGCAATGCGCAGAGCGAGTTGGGGACGCTGATCAGTTCTTTCCTGCCGGGGCGCGAAGCGGATGTTTATCCTCCGGGAACCGCCCGGCTGGTGAAGGCAGGCTCGAAAGTGAACTTTCAAATTCACTACTCAAGAGCAACAGGCAAGCCTGAAACCGACATTACGAGCGTGGGACTGGTATTTGCCAAGGAGCCGCCGAAGCAGGTAGCTCGCCGGATTGATCTTTCCAACCACTTGTTCCTAGTTCCAGCCGGTGACCCGGATCATGAGGTTACGGAGTGCCACAGTTTTCAGAAGGATATGTACATCACGAGCCTGACGCCCCATATGCATCTGCGCGGCAAGTCGATGAAGTTCGAAGTCACGTATCCGGATGGACGGAAAGAGACGCTGCTGGATGTGCCTAAGTATGACTTCAACTGGCAAATCACTTACCGCGCCGAAAAACCGGTCTTCATTCCCAAAGGAACTCGTTTGAAGATAGACGCTCGGTTTGATAACTCCCCCAACAATTCGGCGAATCCCGATCCAACGAAGGTCATCCGTTGGGGGTCGGCCAGCGAAGTGGAAATGATGGATGGCTGGGTAGAGTACGTGGACGCAGTACCCGAACAGGAGCCTCCAGTGACGGTGACTACCAGCTTACGCGCGTCCAGACCAGGGGCGCGATTCCGCTAAAAGCCGTCCCGGTTAGCCTCTTCAGGCTGTATCGCTTCGGAGTTCGGGTTTTGATCCGGCGTGTCTTCAGGGCCTTCGGTTTTGCGTTTCAACCGTTTGGCCATTTTTTCTTCCTGCCGTTCTTTCCGTTGTTGTTCTTTCTGACGTTTTTTAAATGTTTGTGGGCCACGACCCGGCATATTATGTCCTCATCAAAAGCAAAAGGGCCGCCGCTAGATCCGGACGTCTCCGGAGCGGCGACCCGAATTCAATACCAAATCTTCTCTAATTCAGCCAGTACTACCAGCGTGAATCGCGTCCGCGGTTGCCGCCGCCCCCGCCGGACTGGCTGCGCCGTCCGGCGGAGTTGGAGGAGCCTCCAGCCGGTTTCGGCCGCGCTTCGTTAACGTTCAGAGTCCGGCCATTAAGGTCGGTTCCGTTTAACTGCGTGATTGCCGTCATGGCATCCTGCTGTTCTGTCATTTCAATAAAAGCAAAGCCACGAGGTTGACCCGTTTCACGATCAGTCACAACGCTAACGCGCTCGACACTACCATAAGGGGCAAACGCCGCCTGAAGATCGTCCTGGGTTGTAGAAAAACTGAGATTTCCGACAAAAATGTTGGTCACAGTGTTTAGTCCTTTAATTTACAAAAGATTTATCTCTGTCAGACTGCGCTGAACCAACGTTAAAGAAGGAAGAAGCGGGCCGGAATGGCACTCGAAAGTTAAAACGGATGCGGGCAAAGATAACTTTAGGGTACCAGAAATGAAGGCATAACGGGAAACTGGTTCTAATCCCCTTCTCAGTGCCGCTCAGTTTGATATACGTGTAGAGCAATTTGTGCCGTCGTGACGAAAGGAGTTTATTTAATGTCCAGTTACTCGCGAAGGAGTGTTTTGAAAGGTATTGCTTCGTCGTGGCTGCTGCCTGAGGCCGCGCCTGCCCAATCCTCCGGGCCGGGCATGGCGACCGAAAGAGCCGACACGCCCAAGCTTTGCGCGCCAGTTCCCCTCTTGAATCTTACGGCTGCTTCCATGCGCCGCATCAAGCAGATTGGCGTGAGCTACGTGCTTTCCGGCGGCCCGAAGATCCCTTGGGAAGAGGCGCAACTACGCTCGCTCATCGACCAATTGAAGACGGGCGGGCTCACGCTGGATAATTTGATGATCTCCGGATTTACCAACACGCTTTACGGTAGGCCGGGGCGGGACGAGGAAATCGAGAATGTTCGAAAATCGATTCGCGCGGCGGGGAAAGTGGGGGTGCCGGTTGTTGAATATAACTTTTATGCGCATCGCGCCATGGAAGGTTATTACGAAGAGACGGGAAGAGCAGGGGCGGGTAGTGGCCCAAGTAGGGGTGATCTGCTAGCGTGAGGGAGAAAGCAGTCTTTCGTGATCTCCGTCGCTATTTCCTGTCCTCATTGTCAGAGTCAAACCATGGTCCGCAACGGCCGCGCCCCGGA
>JAABUZ0100005448.1_pt1 | contig 16690 bp, 16 predicted proteins | sample 5562091 | NCBI WGS metagenome assembly JAABUZ01 (sample SAMN12813069, study PRJNA571459) | rock metagenome | isolation source: Antarctica rocks | place: Antarctica: Victoria Land, Linnaeus Terrace sud | collected 2015-12-21
GCGCCTGTCCATCAACGGACAGGCGCCGCACTCCGCCGCCCGCGTCAAGATGCACGAACGGGACGCCGTTGGCCTCCGACGCGCGGATGCGGCGCATCCCGAAGACACGCTCGTGGAAAGCGGCGGTCGCCTCGACATCGCGCGCGTTGAGTTGGATGTGGTCGAAGCTAAAGCTCAAAGGCCCGTCGCGTCGCGTTCAGGTCCCCGGAGATGGTATGATGACCCTCGTCTGCCGAATGTGTGCCCCGTATCGGATAGCCGAAGGCTGCGACGATGATCGACGCGCGTGCCCGCACAACTCCCCGCGCCATGGCGTCCGGCGATAGGGTAAGTGCAAGCCTGATCGCCTGGCCGGGTTGGCTCGTCTGCTGCGCTTTGATGCTGGCCGCCCTCGTCTTCAGGGTCGTCCTGATGACCACGGTCTACGCCCACATCGACAGCGACGAGGCCATCATCGGGCTGATGGCCTACCACATCGGGGCCGGCGACCGGCCCCTGCTCTACGACGGGCAGCCGTACCAGGGCAGCCTCGAAGCCTACCTGGCGGCGCTGGCCTTTCAGTTGTGGGGGGCAGGCGACTTTACCCTCCGGTTGCCGGCCCTGGCTTTCTCGGTCGGGTTCGTCGGCGCCGTCTATGCGCTTGGCGCCGCCCTGTACGGCCGCCGCAACGCGGTCCTCTCGGCGCTCTTCGTCGCGTTTGGTCCGGGCCTGCTGATCTTCCATAGCACCGCCGCCGGCTACGGCTATATCGAGGTCATGGTCTGCGGCGCGATCCTGTTGCTGCTGGCGGCGCGCTATCCGGACCCGCGCGCGGTCCCGCTCCCCATGGCGCTGGCCGGCGGCGCGCTGGCCGGCGTCGGCCTGTGGATGGAACCGCTGATGGCCGAGTACCTGGCGCCGCTGACGCTGGCCTACCTGCTGCCGCTGCTGTCCGCCTGGCGCGCAACTTCCTTTGCCGGCTGGTTCCGCGTGCTGCGCGCTCTGGCCGTCGCCGCCGCCGGAACCCTGATCGGCGCGGCGCCGCTGCTGCTCTACAACCTGAACAATCACGGCGCAACGCTGGCCTACCTGTACCGCAACGGACGCGGCGGCGACCACCTGGCGGTCGCCGTGCATCTGGTCAGCCAGGCGCTGCCGATCGTGCTGGGCCTGGCCATCCCGCACTCGGGCCAAGAGGTCGCGACGCGCCTGGCCAACGCCCACCCGGCGGCCTACCTGGTCGGTCTGGTGGGAGGGGCCTATATCCTTGGCCGCCTCGTCCTGGGTCCGGCCGGCCTGCTGCCCCGCATCGCCTCGTTGCTCCGCGGCCAGGAGAGCGGCGAGGCCGTGTTCTCCTCCTCGGCATCTATGTCTGGTATGTCTAGGCGAACGGACAGCGACGCATCCCTGCCGGCCAGGAATCGTGATGGATCGCTGGCGCTCTTTGCCATCAGTTGCCTGCTGTTTTTCGTGCTTAGCCGCTTCGGAGCGGGATGGTCGTCGACCAGCCTGCCGCGCTATCTGTTACCCCTCTACACGGTCACCCCACTCGTCGTCGATATGCTGATTCCACGGGCATCCGGTCGCCGTGCCACGGGTGTCGCGCTGCTATCAGTGGGCCTGCTCTGCCTGGCCGGACTCTCGCTCACCATGGACTTGCCAGGCAACGAACGCGCCCAGCGCCCCATTGACGGCCTGGTCCGTGTGTTACACGAAGACGGCGTCCGCGCGGCCTATACCAACTACTGGATCGCCTACCGCCTATCGTTCGAGTCACAGGGACGCATCGCGGGGCTGCCGGTCAACGGCTTGCGCCTGGCGCGCGTGCGTATCCCAGGGGATCTGGCCACGGCCGCCCACCTGCCAACCAATCACCTGGCCTGGATCGTCTACCGCGACAGCCCCGACGAACGCGCCTTCCGCCGGCTCCTGCGGCGCAGACATATAAACGCGCACCGCGTTGCATGGGAAGGTCTGGTCGTCTACGACCACCTCTCGCGACCGTTACGCGCTGTCGGGCGGTACCAACAATAGGCAGGCAGGGGCGTCAGGTATCTGTCGCTAGCTTACGCAGCAGGTTGGCCACGGCGTGGCCGCGGTGGCTGAGGCGGTGCTTCTCGGCAGGGGCCAGTTCGGCCATGGTGCGACCCAGCGACGGCAGCAGGAAGACCGGGTCGTAGCCAAAGCCCTGCTCTCCGCGCGGCGCGTCGGCGATGCTGCCGAAGACGCGGCCGCGGGCGGTGATGGCGCCTCCGTCGGGAAAACACAGGCACAGCGCGCACTCGAAGTGCGCTCCGCGCTGCTCCAGGGGCACGTCCCGCAGCCGCTCCAGCAGCAGGTCCACGCGTTGCGCGGCCGTCAGGCCCGGACCGCCGAAACGGGCGGTGTGTAGGCCCGGCCGCCCGCCCAGAGCGTCTACGGCCAGGCCCGAGTCGTCACCCAGGGCCGGAGTGTTATACTGCGTAGAGTATCGGCACGCCTTGAGCCGCGCGTTGGCGAGGTAGGTGTGCCCCGTCTCGTCGACCTCCAGGGGCGGTCCGTTGGGCGTGCGCAACCGCACGCCGGCGCCCATGACGCCGTACGACGCGATGATCTGCTGAAACTCTTGCCGCTTGCCGGGATTGCCCGACGCCACCACGATATCAAGGTCTATGCCCATCACATCACCCACGCTCACTCCACCATCCCCACTATCCGCTATCTCTCCATCTGGGTCCCGCGAACCCGAGACGCCGGCGCCCCAAGACGCGCCCGACTTGCCGTACCCGCAGCACCTGGAGCGGCCGCTCAGCATCTATATCCACGTCCCATTCTGCCAGAAGCGCTGCATCTACTGTGACTTCGCCACCTTCACCGGGCAGGACCACCAGATGCCGGCCTATGTCGCGGCCGTGGAGCGCGAGCTGGAGCGCCGCGCCGGGAGGCTCGGCCGTCCGCCCGCGCAGACCGTCTTCTTCGGTGGTGGCACGCCCAGCCTGCTCTCGCCCACCCTGCTGGGCCGTCTGCTGGCCGCCGTGAACCGGCACTTTACGCTCGACCCGCGCGCCGAGATCACCATGGAGGCCAACCCCGGCACGCTCGATGAGGCGGCGCTGCGCGAGGTGCGCGCCCTCGGGGTCAACCGCCTGTCCTTCGGCGTGCAGAGCCTTGACGACGCGACGCTCGGTGTGCTGGGTCGCATCCACTCCGCCCAGGAGGCCCTCGACGCCTTTGCCATGGCCCGCCGCTGTGGCTTCGACAACGTCAGCGGCGACCTGATCTATGCCCTGCCCTCGCAAGAGATGGCCGGCTGGCAGGCCACGCTGAACGGCCTGCTGGCGCTCGATCTGCCGCACCTCTCGCTCTACGCCCTGACGCCGGAGGAGGGCACGCCGCTGTGGAAGGCGCTGGAGCGCGGCACGCTCTCGCTGCCGGTCGGCGATCGCGCCGCCGAGATGTACGAGTGGGCGCGCGATGAATTGGCCGCCCACGGCTATCACCACTACGAGATCTCCAACTGGGCCAGACCGGGCTGGGAGTCGCGCCACAACATGGCCTACTGGGTGCAGACACCCTACCTGGGCTTCGGCGTCTCGGCCCACGGCTATTATGACGGTGAGCGGCGCGGCAACGTGCGCGGGCTGGCCGGCTACCTGCGCCGCGTCGAGCAGAACCGGGACCCAGCAGCTACGGTCGAGCAGATCGACGCCCAGCGCGCGCGTTCCGACGGCATAATCTTCGGCCTGCGCCTGATCGACGGCATCGAGCGCGCCGTCTTCCGGCGCCAGCACGGCGTCGACCCGCTCGAGGTCTGGCCCGGCGAGATCGCCCTGCTGCAGGCCCAGGGCATGCTCAGCGTCACCCCTGAGCGCGTCGCCCTGACCCGCGAGGCGCACCTGCTCGGCAACTACGTCTGGGAGCACTTTCTATAGGAGGTCACCGCCATGCGCATCGAGTTCGAGGTCCCCGACGACATCCTGCATCACCTGCTCGACCCTGTGCCGCTGCCGCGCGTGGCGCGCGTGCGCTACGACATCCCGACGGCGCCGCCCATCTCTGACATCGGCGCGGCGGTGCATCAAGAGATGAGTCGCCCTGAGATCGCGGGGCTGTTCCGGCCCGGCCAGCGCATCGCCGTGGGCGTGGGCAGCCGCGGCATCGGCTGCCTGCCCGAGATCGTGGCCGCCTTTGTCGCCGCTTTACGCGACCTCGGGACCGAACCCTTCATCATCCCCGCCATGGGCAGCCACGGCGGCGCGACCGCCGACGGCCAGCGCGAGGTCCTGACCCACCTGGGCGTGACTGAGGGGGCGGTGGGGGCGCCGGTCGTCTCCGACATGGCCACGACGGAGATCGGGCGCGGGCAGGACGGCACGGCCGTGCGCCTGGACCGGCACGCCCTCGCCGCCGACGGCATCGTCTTCGTGGCGCGCGTCAAGCCGCACACCGCCTTCCATGGAACCTACGAGAGCGGGTTGGCCAAGATGATTGCCATCGGGTTGGGCAAGCAGGCGGGCGCCGCGGCCTGCCACGCCCAGGGCTTCGGCGAGATGGCCCGCGTGGTCCCCGCGCTGGCCGAGGTCGCCCTCGCCAACGCGCCGATCCGCCTGGGCCTCGCCGTGCTCGAGAACGCGCACGACCGACCGGCGCGCATTGTAGCCGTCCCAGCCGACCGCATTCTGACCGAGGAGCCGGCCCTGCTGGAACAGGCGCGCGTCGCCATGCCGCGCATCCCCTTCGACGCGCTGGACATCCTGGTCGTCGATCAGATCGGCAAGAACATCAGCGGCGACGGCGCGGACCCCAACATTACTGGCCGGTACGCCACACCCTACGCCAGCGGCAAGCCCGACGTCAACAAGATGGTGGTGCTCGACCTGACCGCCGAGACCAACGGCAACGCCAACGGTCTGGGCCTGTTCGACTTCACCACCGTGCGCCTGGCCCGCAAGCTGGACCTCGCCCAGACCTATCCCAACCCGCTGACCTCAACCGTGGCGCGGCCCGTCGCGCTGCCGATGACCCTGCCCGACGACCGGCTGGCCCTGGCCGCGGCGCTGCTGACCTGCAACGCGGTGGGCCGCCCTCCGCGCTTGCTGCGCATCGCCAACACGCTACGCCTGGGCGAGTTCGTCGTCTCCGAGGGCTTGCTCGATGAGGTGCGCTCCAACAACGCGCTGCACATCCTGCACGACGCCGCGCCCCCGGCCTTCGACCGCGACGGCAACCTGAGCGACCTCTCCTTGCCCGAGCCGCTAGCCGCTCATCGTTAGCCGTCATGCCGATCCCTATCATCCTGGACGTCGACCCCGGCCACGACGACGCCGTGGCTATCCTGATGGCCGCGGCCAGCCCGGCCATTGACCTGCTGGCCGTGACCTGCGTGGCGGGCAACGCCTCGCTGGAGCGCACGCAGGAGAACGCGCGCAAGGTGCTGACCGTCGGCGGCATCACCGGCATACCTGTCGCGGCCGGGCTCGACGGGCCGCTGACGCGACCCCTGGTCACCGCGCCCGACGTCCACGGCGCCTCGGGCCTTGATGGTCCGGGCCTGCCCGAGCCGGCGATGGAGCTCGACCCGCGCCACGCCGTGGACCTGATCGTCGAGTCGGCTATGACCGCGTCGCGGCCCATCACCCTGGTCCCGACGGGGCCGCTCTCCAACGTGGCCATGGCCCTGCGCCGGGAGCCGCGCCTGCGAGAGCGCATCGAGCGCATCGTGCTGATGGGCGGCTCCATCGCCGAGGGCAACATCACGCCGTCGGCCGAGTTCAACATCTACGTCGATCCCGAAGCGGCGCACATCGTCTTCTCCTCCGGCATCCCGCTGACTATGGTCGGACTCGACGTGACCCATCGCGCCCGGCTTGGCCCGCAGGACATCGCGCGCATCCGCGCCCTCGGCACGCCTGTCGGCCGCCTGGTGGCCGACCTGCTCCAGTTCTTCGCCTTGTTCCACCACGATCGCTACGGCTGGGACGACGTGCCCCTGCTGCGTGGCCGAGCTGATCCGACCGGGACTGATCACCACGCGCCCGCTACGCGTCGATATCGAGACAGGGAGCCCGCTCACGCTCGGCCGTACCGTGGTCGACCTGTGGGGCGTGACGGGGCAGGCCCCCAACGCCGATGTCGGCATTAACATCGACCGGCAGGGCTTCATCGACGTGCTGATGGACTGCCTGCGGCTGTACTAGGGGGTACGGCCAGGATATGTGTAATAATAGGCCGTAGCGTAGACGCGCTTCCTAACCTCTCACCATAGTTACCAACTCCGCGGGAGTCCCTACATGTTCGCGTGCCCATTGCCCAGAGTTTGCTGCTAACTCGGGTGCGGGCGGCAGGGGGTGCTGTTGGAGTCGCACAAAGCGGTCGAGCCTGGGCGCAGGCGTCATGCCGATCAACGTGAGGTCCCTCAACGCCCGCGCCAAATTGCTCACGGTGCGCTTTGCGTCCGGGAGCGTGGCGTACCTCCGCGCGATCGTGCCGAAGTCCTCCGGCTCGACGCCCGCCACGTCACGCACGTGGGTCGTCGGCGCGCCCATTTCCCAGGCGCCGAGCTTGTGCTCTTCGTAGTAGTATCGGAGCCCCGATAGCTGGAACATGTCGATGCCGAAGCGCGGCCCCATCACGCGTAGCGCCTTCATAAACATCCACACCGGCATCTCAACGTGCCGGACCTTGCGGCCGAGCGCCTCTCCAAGCGCCGCGGCCATATCGTCAGCCGAGAGTAGCCGCGGGCCCGTCGGTCGATACCTGCGGCCTGCATGACGTTCGGGGTCCAGGAGCGTGCCGACGACGACCCGAGCGATGTCCTCGTTAGAGGGCGGCGCGTTGCGGCCCTGGCCTGCCGGTATGGGCAGTATCCCGAGTTGGGCGGCAAGGCCGGTCAATCCGGCAAGGTAATTGTCCGCGAAGAAGCCAGGGTTGACCGTGATGTGAACCGCACGCGGCACCATGTCGAACAACTGCTCGACGAGCCAGTTCTGGCGGGTCGCCAGCGATGGGTGAGCTGGGCTCGCCAACCACTGAGACAAACTGACAATCGCGTCGACGCGAGCGCGGCGCGCCGCGCTCGCAAACACCACCGCACTTTGCAACATGTGCGGGTGCCACGGCGGGAGGTAGTAGACGCGCTCGACCCCCGTCATCGCCGCCTCGACCTGCAGAGGGTCGAACATGTCGGCAACGACCACCTCCGCTCCGAGCGCCTGCAATCGCTCGCCGCGGCGATCGCGTGCGCGGACCAGTGCGCGGACGCGCGCACCCTTTGCACGTAGTTGCTCCACGACCGCAGAGCCCGTCTTGCCGGTCGCGCCTGTCACCAGGATGAGTGGATCGCTCATGCGACGCTCCCTGCGTCACGAAGCGGAGCGGGCGCCACGGCGGCCTCGACCAGTCCCGTCGCCACGTCATAGATAAGCCCCGACACAACCCACTCGCCGGGCAGGTTGGGGTTAGCCTTGAGCGCAGCGACATCGACCGCCACCGCCGCCCGAGGGTCGGCGACCGCTTTGGCCTCCAATTCCTCTTTGCCGATTCCAAAGTAGCCGGCCAGCATGTCGGGATGTCCTTCAAGGCGGGTGATCCCACAGTCCGTGTGGTGCAGAACGATGAGGTTAAATCCGCCGCCAGGATTACCTCCTTCAACCTGGACGATCGTCCTGAGCATAGCCATCGTCCCCAGCGTCGCCGGAGTAATGCGACCACCGATGTTGTGTATCACGACAGCCTCCCCGGACTCGAGGCCCAGCACGTGAGCCGGGTCGACGCGTGGATCGACGCAGCCGATGACCATCGTCCTCAGCGTCGGCATGAGGGATAAGCCCGCGGGGAATCGATGCGCGGCGAAGTCTTTGTTGCGCTTTGTCAGAGTGTCAACGATGGTCATGCTGCTCCTCCTCTACGAATCGTTCTAGTGGACAGTGTTCACGTCCACCTCCACTATAATGGGTTTTGTGAACGCTGTCCACTAGAGTCGGCCGAGAGGACATGCTACCGTTGTCGACGCGACGTGACGTGCAGCCGCGGCACTCTTACACGTCTCGCAGGTGAGCCCCGGTCGCCGCCCCGGTTTTGGTGTACGCTGTTCATTGATGAACAATGATTCGATGACATCCTCGCCCGTGCGGACCCCAATGAGGCGCCGCCCGCGGGGTCAGGTCCGGCGCGGTCTGATCGACGCGGGCCTTGCAATGGCCCGCGCGGGCGGACCTGACGCGGTCGTGCTGCGGGAAGCCGTCCGCCACGTGGGCGTGGCCCCAAACGCCGCGTATCGTCACTTCAAGGACCGCGATGCCCTGCTCAACGCGGTATGTGTCGAGGCGATGCGTCACATGGCGCAACGGATGGAGGCTGAGGTCTCTCGTGTCTCTCTCCCTTACGGAACAACACAGGGGGCAACGGCGCGTCTGACGGCCGTCGGCGTCGCCTACCTGGACTTCGCCATCACGGAACCTGGTTTATTCGAGACCGCCTTCGCCGTGCCCAGGCATCTAGAGTATGCGACGGATGACGATGCGGCGGGACCGGGCGGGCGGACGCCGTTTCAGCTCCTCGGAGATGTGCTGGACGAACTCGCCGAGGCAGAGGTCCTTCCGCTCGAGCGGCGGCTTCAGGCCGAATACGTCGTCTGGTCGGGTGTGCATGGCATGGCCATGCTGGTCAATCAAGGCCCCCTACGCCAGTTGCCGCCGAGTACGATGAACCACCTCATCGTCCTGCTCCTCGCGTTTATCGCCCGCGGCCTATAAGCGCGGGCGCAACCCACGTCATCCGCATCCGGGGTTTGACGCGCGTGTCAATGACAACTGGCGAATCGTGCGCGTTATCTTTTCTTAGCCTCGCCGTGATGTAGTCGTAAGATGTGGGCCCTATAGTCAAAGATAGGACCCGTCGAGCGGTCCGCCAGGTGACGGAAGCCCTGTTCGAGGGCTTTGTGGCCGGCAAGCGCAACTTCTACCTGCACCAGGACGCCTCGCTCGCGCGGCTGTCCGGCCTGGAAGCCAGCACCTATGCGCCGAACCTCAACGCGGCCCCCGGCCTCGCCTCCGACGATCCCACCTCGACGCGCTCGGCTATCATCCCCATCGTCAACGGGGTGCGCGGCGCCGGCAACCCGCAGCGGCAGGGCCTGCAGTTCTGCCCGCACTGGCCCTCGCGCCATCGGCAGTTGCAAACGCACAGGGAACCGTCGCCGGTCACATCGCGGCCCACCACGCGTATACGGTGTACGAGCAGCCCAATAGCAAGGCCACCGCCGGCTACGCCTTCTCGTCCGCCAGGCTTACCGTCCGGGTCGGCGACACGGTGACCTGGAAGGACAAGACGGCGACTCCGCACAACATCGTCGGCGTCGGAACGGTGACCATCCACCGCCCCGCGATCAACAGCGTGTCGTACAAAGTGACCTTCACCAAAGCCGGAACCTACCACTACATCTGCCAGGTCCATCCCGGCATGGCGGGAGTAATCACGGTCACGATGTAGGGAGCGACCGCGCGACCAAGAATGAGACTCGTGGGCGGCGGCGCTCATTCACGACACTGGATGAGTGATGCCGCCTGCTTCTTTCCCTGTACACTATCCAGTAACCGGTCGTACACTATCCTGTGGTTGGCCGGTGATCGGCGCTGCGGGATAGGAGTTGAGGACAGGAGCCTGAGCGATGGCGCAAACCACGTCCAAACGTGGGCGCAAGCGTCCGCTAGCCGCGCTCCTCGTCGAGCGGGGAGAGTTCGCCACGGCGGATGAGGCGCGGCGCTGGATCATGGCCGGCCAGGTGCTCGTCGATGGGCAGCGCGTCGATAAGCCGGGGACGCCGGTACCTACCGACGCCGACTTGACGGTGCGCGGGCGTCGCCGCTTCGTCAGCCGCGGCGGCTACAAGCTGGCCGCCGCGCTCGACGGGTTCGCTGTCCCCGTCGCGGGGCGCGTCGCCCTGGACAGCGGCGCCTCGACGGGCGGCTTCACCGACTGCCTCCTGCAGCGCGGCGCCGCGCTGGTCTACGCCGTGGACGTCGGCTACGGGCAACTGGCCGGCAGCCTGCGCGCCAATCCACGGGTGCGCAACCTGGAGCGCACTAACCTGGGCGACCTTAGACCCGACCTCCTCGACCCGCGCCCCACCCTGGTGACGCTCGACCTCTCCTACCTCTCGCTGACCGCGGCGGTGGCCCTCGCCGCCGATCTGCTGGCCCCCGGCGGAGATGGTGCGGTGCTGGCCCTGTTCAAGCCCCTCTTCGAGGTCGACGACCCGGAGGCCCGGCGCACCGGCCGCGTTGAGCATCCCGCCGTGTTGGTCGCGGCGTTGCGGACCGTACTGGAAGCGGGGCAGCGAGCCGGCCTCGCGCCACTGGGCGCGATCAAGCTGGCGCTGCGCCCGCGCCACGGCGTCAACGAGTTTGTCCTGCACCTCGGCCGCGACCCAGACCGCGCGGTGTGGTCCTACGACGACGCGACCCTGATGAATCTCGTGGCAGGACCCGGCGCCGGCCCGGAGGATGAGGGCGAGCTATAGCGTCGGGGCGCGCGTCGCCTGTAGATCGACGTCCATGCCATCCTGCTCGAAGCCGAGGCGCAGGGCGACCCGCAAGGGGCCGGAGATCGGCGTCGCCAGGGGCACGACCACCTGCCCCCACATCGTGCGCGGGTCGCCGGGGCCAGTGGACAGCGGCTCGACGCCCGCGGCCGATGCAGTGAACCACCCGCACAGCGCGCCGGTGGTCGCGTCCGCCCGGAGGTCAAAGTCAAGTGTCGCCTCATGCAACGTAAGGTCCTGGCGACCCAGTGCGATGGACAGCACCTGCTGGGCCGGCGCCAGTACGCGGGACGGCGTTACCTCCGCCTGGCGGCCTCCCGCAGAGGGGACAAGATGGTCCAACAAGGGCTGCAGATCGAGGCCCAGCGCCTCCAGGTGCGGGATGCGCGCGGCCGTCTCCCTGAGCGGGGCCAGCCACATGGTCACGCCATCGGGGATGAAGCGGGCGTCCGGCCTGACCAGCCTGTGCAGGGCGTCGGCCATGATGGCGATGATGCCCTCGTCCGCGCCCCAGGCGCCCAACGTCTCGGAGACCACCACGTCGGCGCGCTCCGGCAGGTCCAGGTCGAACGAGGAGCCGGGCACGAGCGTCACCACGCCGGAGAGACCGTTGGCGTCGACGAGTTCGCGCGCCACGTCCAGGATGGGGCTTTGCTCCACGGCGTAGACGCGGCGGGCGCCGGCCTGCGCGGCCAGCATCGCCAGTAGCCCCATCCCGGTCCCCAAATCGAGCACCACATCGCCCGGTCGCACTGTCGCCGCGATGGCGCGAGCGAACCAGCCCACGCGCACCTCGTCCAGCAGCATCGCCATATGCCAGCCCGCATCGCCGCTCAGCGCCTGCTCCATTGTGTTGTCCGCTCCCTCTCCCAATCGTCCCGCTACCGGCTCGTGCTTAGCGTGTCTGCCCCATGATACTGTATGCGCGCCGCTGAGACCCCATGCCGAGAAGGCCTCCAGATGGTGGGGAGTCGGTCGGGAACAACGCAGGCAAACGCGTTCTCACACCGCGCTCATCGGGCCATCGCACGGATACCGCTTCCACACAAGCGCAACGCTCGTGTAGACTACAGGGGACGCATCGGGGGGTGTAGCTCAGTGGTAGAGCATCGGACTTTTAATCCGTTGGTCGTGGGTTCGAATCCCACCGCCCTCACCACCGGAACAGCGTACATCGTGCTGTCGAAGGCACGCTTTTACACAACACGACACCACCATAGATACGACCATATGTACCGCCCCGTTTTATCTTATGCGCTCTATCACCTCTGCTTGGCCAAGCTGCTGTTGCCGCGGAACTGTCAAACCTGATATGTGGCGCGCGCCCAGGCTGGTGGATAGGAGCCGTTCTGGATCGCTATATGGCGCGTCACCATCGGCCCTTCCGGACCGCCGACTTTAAAGTCCAACCCCTCGGACCCTGCAGTCGCACGTCCGATCGGCGTCGCCCCGGAAATCACAATGTACCTGGTTGCCGATGGGAACATGAAGTGCCGCGGCCAACGGTCGTGGCGTGGATCGAAGAAACGGGTTCTGCCATGTGCTACTCGGCCGCTCTTGGCACGATTGCAGAACGGGCAACTCTACGCATAGTTGTCCAGGTGATCGGGGCCCTGGCGCCGGCGACGGGGTCGCACGCCCGACAGGGCGCCAGTACTATAGGCAGCCCAGAGCTCCGGGGGGATGATGTGCTCTACCTCGAACTTGCTAATTGCGGGCAGCAAACAATATTCGCGTGCGTCGTTCGCCCGCAGGCGAACGACCTCGCGGACGTCAGGATTGTGGGGGTCATGCACGGAACGGCGCCGGAGGACGGCCACACGCTGCTTAAGTCCGGGATGGACGGGTAGAAATGTCATCGCAATTGGGAGTGACGCCTTTGTCCTCTCAACATGGATATCGCTAACCGACGACCCGCGTCTGCTGCCGCTCCTTGGCTTCGTGTATCACCGCTTCCAATCGCGCCGGGTTGTTCTGCACCTCGCGCCACCAAGCGAGCGCACGGTCGACATCTCCGAGCACCTCCGCCTGCATCTGCTCGACAGGGACACCACGTCGGGCCGCGAGGTCATGGATGCCCCGCTCGTTCACCGCATGCCCCCACGCGCCGACGAGCACGTCCAACTCAGCCTGCTCGTCATTCGTGAGGCGGCCATAATCCTGGAGGCGGATACTGACCGCCATGTTGGGCGTACGCGAAGATCTACAGCGGCCGTTGCTGGCGACGCTGACCGCCTTTTTAACCCCGCGTCATATGCTGCTGGTGCTCGACAACTGCGAGCATCTACGCAACGCCTGCGCGGAACTGACCGCGTCGCTGCTGCAATCCTGCCCGCATCTCCAGATCCTGGCAACCAGTCGAGAAGCACTGGACGTGCCCGGTGAGATTTGGTGGCGCGTTCCCTCGCTGTCCTGCCCCAAACCCGACACACCGACGCCGCACCCCGCGACTCACCCCGCGCCGGCGCGGCGCCTGGTCACGGGCGACGCGCTCCTCCAGTATGAGGCGACGCGGTTGTTTGTCGAGCGCGCCCGCGCCCGTCGTCCAGGCTTCGATCCGTCGGAGCAGCAGGCTCAGGCCATAGCGCACATCTGTGACCGGCTCGACGGCATCCCATTGGCCATTGAGCTGGCGGCCGCGCTGTTGCCGGCGCTGACCGTGCCCGAGATTGCCGCCCGCCTGGAAGACCGTTTCCAACTGCTGACCGGGGGCAGTCGGGTGTTGCTGCCGCGGCATCAAACGCTACGGGCGGCGATGGATTGGAGCTATACCTTGTTGCGTGAACCGGAGCAAGCGGCGCTGCGCCGGTTAGCGGTCTTTGCCGACGGCTGGACGCGTGACGCGGCCGAGTTGGTGTGCCAGGGCGAGGGGCTTGATGCTGGAGAGATTGCCGGGCGCCTGGCCCACCTGGTTGCCACGTCGCTGGTGGTCGACGAGGGCAGCGAGCGCATGGCCGGCGGGCAGACGCGCTACGGTCTGCTCGAGACCGTGCGCCACTACGCGCGCCTGCAGCTGGACGCCAGTGGGGAAACGTTGCTGGCCCAGCAGCGCCACTGGGACTGGTGTATGGCCCTGGCGGACGGGGCCGTCAAAGCCTTTGTCGGCCCAGAGCAAGGCGCCTGGCTCGATCGGCTGGAGCTGGAGCACAATAACTTGCGCGCCGCGCTCGCCTGGAGCCTGAGCGCGGGCGGCGCCACGCGCGAGGGCTTGCGCCTGGCCGCCGCCCTGTGGCGCTTCTGGTACGTGCGCGGGTATTTTGCCGAAGGGCGTCACTGGCTGGAAGAGCTTCTGGCGCAATCGACGGCCGCGTCTGGCGTTCCGACGCCCGATGGCAACGCCGTACCGCGATCGCCAACCCTGGCGGCGCCGACCGCGCTGCCGCCGACGGATGACGGCGAACCGCCACGGGATTCCGCGCGGGCGCGGGCGCTGACCGGCGCCGGAAGCCTGGCCTTTATTCAGGGCGACCTCGCTCGCGCCACGACGTTACAGCAGGAATGCCTGGCCCTTTACCGAGAGTACGACAGTACCTTTGGCATCGCCGCCGCGCTGCATAATCTCGCCAACGTGCTGTTCCGCCGGGGTGACCTCGTGCGCGCCGTGGCTTTGCTTGAAGAAGCGTTGGTCTTGCAACGCCAACTGAACCGCAAAGACATCCTGGCCGCCTTCCTCAACTCTCTGGGCAATGCGCTGATGCACCAGGGACATCACCAGCGCGCCACGGCGTTGTTTACCGAGAGCCTGGCCCTGTGCCGGGAACTCGGAGACTCCTGGGCTACCGCGATGCCGTTGCGCAACCTGGGGTTAGTGGCCAGGTCACAGGGCGACTATGAGCGCGCGGCCATCCTGTTCGAGGAGAGCCTGGCCCTGAGCCAGCAGACCGGGAGCGTGCAGGACACGACCGTCGCCATCAACGACCTGGGTCAGGTGGCGTGCGCGCAAGGCGACTACGAGCAGGCGATCGCGCTGCACGACGAGAGCCTCGCCCTGGCGCGGCAGTTGGGCGACCAGTGGAGCGTCGCGTCGGCTCTCTATGGCCTGGGACAGGTCGCACTGCACAGGAATCAGCACCGCGCGGCGGCAGCGTGGTTCGTCGAGAGCCTGACCCTATGGGGCCAACAGGGCGGCAAGGAAGGCATTGGCCAGAGCCTGGAGGGATTGGCGCTGGCCCACATACAGAGCGCGCAAGGAACACGCGCGCGGGCGCATTGCACGTACGCGGCGCGCCTGCTCGGGGCGGCCGAAGCCCTGCGTACTGCCGCCAGTACTCCCCTTCCGCCCGTAGCCCTGCCGGCCTACCAACACGCCGTGGCGGCGGTACGCGAGCGCCTGGGGCCGGAGGCATATACCTTCCTCTGGACGGCGGGCGCCGCCATGCCCCTGGACGCCGTCATCGTCTACGCTACTGAAGCGCCTCTCGCCGCATAGGAACCGAGGCCCAAAGTGCGGATAAAGAGGCCAGGCCTTGCGGATCAGGCGCTCTCCACATCGCCGCTCAATTGGCGTCGCACCGCCTTGGCGACTTGGCGACCGCATGACGAGCGAACCCGAGCCGCGACATGATATACTAACAGTGGTTCTATCCGAGCCTCTCCCTATACCTCTCACTTCCCCACCCACACACGAGGACTGTCGATCGATGGCTACAAGCAAGAACAATCCCGATGCGCGCCGCATCGAGGGCTGGCGCTGCCCCAAGTGCAACACGGCGAACCCGGCCGCGTCAACCGTCTGCCGCGGTAAGACAAGCGTCCGCGTGCTCGCGCCCAATACCCATGGACGCGGCATGCGCTCCGCCATGCAGCACACGCCCTGCGGCAACGTCCGCGCCGCCTAGTCCCGGCGTGGCATATCCTGGTTAAGCGCTAGGGCGGACAAGCAATGTAACGGGCCGACCGAGGAATCCTCGGCCGGCCCCTCGTTTATGTGTGCAATAGAAACGGACCCGGAGGAGTAGCCTTCCCCCGGGTCCCATTGTACCGCCCACTTGCGCGCGCCAACACGTTTAAGTCCGGGTTCAATCCTCAAAGCGCCGCGTTCTGCCATTGAACTACCGGTCCATGAAGCGGACCAGGCCGGATTCGAACCGGCATGCGACGATGTCGACCCTCGGACACTCGATTTGACGCTCGGCGGTGAATACCTGAAGCTGGAGCGATAGCTTGATCTTCGTATGGCGCGATCACCTGCCTCTGCCAACTGGGCTACCCCGCCTCGTCGATAGTGGCGGGGGCAGGAGTCGAACCTGCGCTGTCGGGTCGCGCCGTCAGGAAGAGCGTCAGTCTCAGCTTGGGCTCCATCTATACTGTAGACCAAAACCTGATGACGACGCAAGCGCCGGCCGCATCATCGTTAGCGGAACAGGTACCCGAACACCTTGTCGCCGATCTTCTGGTCGGTCGTCTCGACGTTGTTGGCCTCCTCGCGCGCGAACTTGATGGCCTCCTGCAGGCGCTCGACCCGCTGCAGCATGTCGTTGATGCGCTGGGCCGGCAAGGCGCCCGAGAACTTGACCGTCCGCCAGTAGCCGACCGTCACATCCTCGTAGTAGACCTCGACCTGCGCCGGGTGTTTGTCGGTGGCCTCGGCCTTGACGTGGTTGCGCGGCACCTTCCTGGTGCGCAGCGTCTGCACCGGCTCGGTGGCCCAGCAGTCGGCCGACGAGTCGAACGCCCAGGTCTCGGCCGCGTCGAGCACCGGTAACTTGCGGATAAACGTGTGTATGTCGACCAGTTGCTTCTCCAGGAACAGCAGGTAGGTGATCGGTACCCCGCTGAGCAGCACCTGGCCGTCGAGGACCACGTCGGCGCGGGCCAGGCAATTGGCCCAGTCCTTCGTCGCGGTGACGTCGAATAGCCGCGACATGATCTCGCCCGTCTGGCGCACGATGTCCTCGGCCTTGATCTGCACCTTGGTCGACTCGGGCGGGAGCGTCTCGCCCTCCTCGTCGCGCGGGCGATAGGTCCGCGCGATGCCCGAGAGCAAGGTGGGCTTCTGCAGCGCGTGGTGCGCCTCGGTCAGCTCCTGAAACGAGCGGCTCTTGACGCCCTTCTCGACGGCGATGATGTCATTGATCACTTTATTTTTCCAGGTAGCTGATCATGCTGCCTTTCCACCTCCGCCAGTACAAATAGACGTTGCAACTAGTGAAACATGTAGGCCCATGCTTATCTCTTGCAATGCGTAGGAGG
>JAABUZ0100005449.1_pt1 | contig 16688 bp, 11 predicted proteins | sample 5562091 | NCBI WGS metagenome assembly JAABUZ01 (sample SAMN12813069, study PRJNA571459) | rock metagenome | isolation source: Antarctica rocks | place: Antarctica: Victoria Land, Linnaeus Terrace sud | collected 2015-12-21
CGGCGTCAAGGCGACCGGGATGGCGCACTGAGGTCCTGGCTGCGATGGGGATGGAAATAGCAGATTCCTTCGCCCTGGATTCCTTCACCGCTGAATTACGAGCAAAAGAGCAGGCAAGGGTGCAATACGGGTCTACCCACTTCCACTTCGACTCTCTACGTGCGCTCAGGGTTCCGTCGAGATGACGGCGAAGCCCTGAGCACGGCGGAGTAAGTGCAGAGGCGAACGCGGCGGCGGGGTTAGTGGTGTTAGAGCTTGTAGGCTTTGCGGACGAGGTTGACGGTGAGGTCTTCGATGAGGTCGAAGGCTTCGGCCTCATCGAGGCGGTGCTCGGCGACGAGGCGACCGAGGAAGGCCGAATCGACGCGGCGGGCTACATCGTGGCGGGCGGGGATGGAGAGGAAGGCGCGGGTGTCGTCGTTGAAGCCGACGGTGTTGTAGAAGCCGGCGGTCTCCGTGGCCTGCTCGCGGAAGCGCATCATGCCTTCGGGGGAATCGTGGAACCACCAGGGCGGACCGAGGCGGAGGGCGGGGTAGTGGCCGGCGAGGGGGGCGAGCTCGCGGGAGTAGGTGGTCTCGTCGAGGGTGAAGAGGATAAAGGTGAGGCGGGGATCGTTGCCGTACTTGTTGAGCAGGGGGCGAAGGCCCTGGACATAGTCGGTGGCCGAGGGGATGTCGGCGCCTTTATCGCGGCCGAACTTCTCGTAGACCGCCTGGTTGTGGTTGCGGATGGAGCCAGGGTGGAGCTGCATGGTGAGTCCGTCGTCGACGCTCATACCGGCCATTTCGGTGAGCATCTGGGCCTGGAAGAGGGTAACGTCCTCATGCGATGAGGCGCCGCTGTAGATGCGGCTGTAGAGGTCGGCAGCCTCCATGGGGCTGAGGTCGGCGGTGCGGGCGGTGAGGTGGCCGTGATCGGTGGCGGTGGCGCCGTTGCGTTTGAAAAAGGCGCGGCGGTTGCGGAGGGCATTGAGGTAGCCGTTCCAGGTGGAGACGTCTTCGCCGGTGAGGTCCCCGAGCTTGTCGAGGTTTTGGCGGAAGCCGGTGTATTCGGCGTCGATGACGGAGTCGGGGCGGAAGGTGGGGAGGATGCGGCCGTGCCAGCCGGACTTGCGAATGGCCTGGTGGTGCTCGAGGGTGTCGAGGGGTGAGTCGGTGGTGGCGAGGACCTCGAGGCGGAAGCGGTCGAAGAGGGCGCGGGGGAGGAACTCGGGCGTTTGAAGGGCGCGGTTAATGGTGTCGTAGACGTCACGGCAGTTGTCTTCGGAGAGGCGCTCGCGGATGCCGAAGAGGGTTTGGAGGGAGTAGTCAAGCCAGAGGCGGGTGGGGGTTCCGCGGAAGAGGTAATAGTTGCGGGCGAAGACGCGCCAGACCTCTCCGGGGTCAGCGTTGCCGGGGCCGTTGAGGGAAGGGACGCCGACGGCCTGAAGGGGGATGCCCTGGGAGTAGAGCATGCGGAAGATGTAGTGGTCGGGCTGGATGAAGAGGGCGGAAGGGTTAGGGAAGGGCTTGTTCTCCGCGAACCAGGCTGGATCGGTGTGTCCGTGCGGAGAGAGGATAGGGAGGTCGCGGACGCTCTCGTAGAGGCGGTGTGCGATGTGACGGGAGGCTCGGTCGGCGGGGAAGAGGCGGAGATCGTGGAGCATGGGAGGGCACCTTGTGCGGCGAATTTGTTTGGACGTCGGCGAAAATAACTGTAGCAAAGATCCCGATGAGAGGCTGGACCAGTTTCGGGTCAAGCAAAAGAGGCGTCCCGTTGGGGGACGCCTCTGGATCTCGTGCAGTTGGAGCTGGGCAGTCTACGGGATGTAATAGCGCATGCCGCCGAAGACCATGTTGTTGATGGCCTTTGGCGTTCCAAAGGTCTGGGTTGGGGTTCCCAAGATGCCACTGGTGAGGCCTTCCCACGAGGAGCGCATCAGGTAGCTGTAGACGAACTGATACTGCAAGCGGCCATACTTGGGGCTGTTGACGATTCGGTAGGTATAGCCGAAGGTGCCTTCCTGGATGTAGCGGGTTGGCGAGCCGCAGTTCGCAGTTGCCGGGGAGCCTGCGACGCCGGTGGAGCCGAGGCCTGCGGTGGTGGGGGTATAGGAGGTGCAGCCGGTGTCGTTGATGGTGCGTGGGCCGTAGCCGACGAGGGCCCCCGACGGGCTGACGTAGATGGTGCGCTGCGCGTACTCACTACCGTAATAGGCGTAAACATCGAGCTTCTTGGTGGGGTGGGTTTCGAGCGAGAACATGCCGTGGTAGTTCCGCACGGGCTCAAGGGTGCCGTCCGGGTGGACGGTGAGGTCTGCGAGCTGCGAGGAGCCGTAGCGACCGGTGCCATCGCCGAACATACCCTGGACGGCGATGTCGGCGTACTTGGTCGAGACGCGTGCGCTGCCGAAGCCACCGCCAGCGAGCTTGGTGTCGTTGAAGCCGTTCGGCGAGAGGCCAGTAACTGTGCCGGAGGCGGAGAGGATCTGCGGATAGACGCGGGCACGGTCGAAGCGGGCGAGACCGCCGACCTCGAAATGACTGTGCGGGAAGTCCATGGCGATCTTTGCGATGACGTCAGGAGCGACGTTGTTGGCGTAGTTGCTGGCGACGTTGTAGACACCTGCGGTCGTTCCCGGACCGCCGAAGAAGAAGTTAGACGGACCGTTGGCGGCGGTGAAGCTCTGATCCTGCGCGTTCTCGAGCGCGGCGGCGAGGGTGACGGCGCTGCCGAAGACCGGGTTGCCGAGTTTCTGCTGCACACGAAGCGCCGGTTGCCGTGCCCAGCTGTAGCCGACGTGGTACTGGGGGTCGACGGTGTTGGGGAGTTTCTCTGTACGGTTGTCGGTGGATTTGCCGTTCTCGGTGACGAGTGACCACATTTGACCGCCGGTGACGGCTAAGCCGGACTTGGTGGCGATCTGTCCCCAGATCTGGCGTTGACGGAGGGTGTAGCTGTTGGACTGGTTGGCGTTCGAGGTGGCACCGGCAGAGAGGAAGTCTGTTTCGAAGTAGCCGGAGAGCTTGAACGGGCCGGCGTTGCCTTCAAAGAGGCCGCCCAGGCGGCTCTGGCGGCCAGAGAGGTTCAACTCGCTGACATGCCCCTGAGAGGAGCCCGGGAAGGGCGTGGTGTTGAAGGGGGTGACGATATCGGAGTTGATGGACCGCTGACGCCAGACACCTTCGAGGGCGAAGAAGACGACGGGGGTGATGGTGACGCCCTTGTAGTGGAGGGTGGTGGGCGACTCGATCTTCTCGTTGAGGTCGCGTTTGGCTTCGCTGAGGGTGGTGGCGAGCCCGGTGTTGGCGACCTTGAGATCGCTGACGTCGCTCGACAGGGTCTGGACGGAGCTCGAGTTGGCCTGGATAAGTGTCTGGAGGCTCTGGGCCTGAGCGGCCGCGGCGGCAGCGGAGGCGTTGGCGGCCTGCGCGTCGGAGGCGGCGGTCGCGAGCTTCGCGTCCTTGTCGGAGTTTTGCTGCTTGAGGGCGTCGATCTGGGCCTGCTGGTTGACCATCTCCTCGCGGAGTTCGCGCAGCTCGCGCGCGGTGGAGCTTTCGACGGGGGCCTTCCTGGCGGTCGATTTGCGGGTGCTGGATCGCTTCCTGGACTTTCCTGTGGATTTGGAGCGATCTGTGGTGACCACCGTGGTCTTCGTCGTATCCGGCGAGGTCTTTTGTGTGGTGGTGGTCGTGCTCAGCTGGGCCTGTACCGAGATGGTGGACATCACCAAAATCGCTGCCAGGGTCGCTTGCAGTTGCTTCGTCATGGAACCTCTCAGAGTGTTTCCGACACAAGGCAGGGCGAAGTCGTGCACTGGGCACAGAAGCTACGCTTCGCCTCTCCTGGTCTTTGCCTCCATGGTCCTAGATGTGTGTGAATGGTTGAAGAATTCAGTCTGGAACGGAGGTAAACGCCAGGTCCGCCGCGGGCCGGTAGTACCGCCGGGGATGCTTGCCGCTTCCGAAACGACAGGGAGGTGCGGTAGGGTAAGTCCATGAATTTTTACCGATTTGGTGTGTTTGCGGCGATGGCTGCGGGATGGGTTGGAGGGAGTGCAAGGGGGCAGGGGATGAAGCTGATTCCCATGCCGCGCGAGGTTCGTGCCGGGACGGCCGTGCCGCTGCCGAATGGCGTGAGGGTGGTGTGTACGGGATGCGCGGCGGCCGATCAGTTTGCGGCGGACGAACTCCAGCAGGCACTGGAGCTGCGGGGAGTGCAGGCGAAGGCGGCGAACGGATTTCTGATCGAGCTGGTGCGGGCGAGCGGGGGCGGGCTGCCGGCGGGGTTTGATGAGGCGATGCGGGCCGAGGGGTACACAATCTCGGCGACGGCTAAATCGCTGGTGGTTACTGGAGCCACGGCCGAGGGCCTGTTCTACGGCGCGCAGACGGCGAAGCAGATGATTGAGGTGACGAACGGCCGCGGGGTGCTCCACCAAGCGACGATCAAGGACTGGCCGGCGATGCGGTATCGCGGTCTGGATGACGATCTTTCGCGCGGACCGGTGCCGACGCTGGACTTCCAAAAGAAGATGGTGCGAACGATTGCGGCGTACAAGATGAACCTGTACTCGCCCTATTTTGAACAGACGATGCAGTATGCGGCGAATCCTGTGGCCGCTCCGCCGAACGGGAGCATGAGCGCGGCGGATGCGCGGGCGCTGGTGGAGTATGCGCGACCGTACCATGTGACGATCGTTCCGGAGCAGGAGGCCTTTGGGCACCTCCATCACACGCTGGTGTGGGACCAGTACAAGGGGCTGGCGGAGACGCCGCATGGGGCGGTGCTGGCGCCGGGGCAGTCCGGGTCGATCGAGCTTATACGGTCGTGGTTCGGGGAGTTGGCGCGGCTTTATCCGGGACCCTTTCTGCATATCGGCGCCGATGAGACAGTGGATCTGGGCGAGGGACAGACGAAGGCCGATGTGGATGCGCGCGGCCTGGGGGCGGTGTATCTCGACTTCATGCAGAAGATTGTGGAAGCTCTGGCTCCTCTGCACCGGAAGTTGCTGTTCTGGGGCGACATTGCGATGAACTCACCGGACCTGGTGAAGGCGATGCCGCAGAGCTTCAAGGATGCGACGGTCGCGGTGGCGTGGGAGTACAACCCGCAGCCGAAGGGTTTCGACCGGTACATCACGCCGTTCACCAAGGCGGGCTTTGAGACGTGGGTGGCGTCGGGGGTGAACAACTGGTCGCGGGTGTATCCGAACTACGGGATGGGGCTCCAGAATATTCAGGGGTTTGTGCGGGATGGTCAGCGGCTGGGGTGCACAGGTGAGCTGAACACGATCTGGAATGACGACGGCGAGGGTCTGGTCAACATGGACTGGTACGGCGTTCTGTTTGGGGCGGCGGCGGCGTGGCAGAAGGGGGAGAGCTCGATCCCGCAGTTTGAGGGGAGCTACGCGCAGGTCTTCCATGGTGACGCCACCGGAAAGCTGAACGAGGCGCAGACGGAGCTGATGGCGGCTCATGCTCTGCTGAGAGACCAGGCCAAGGTGGGCGACGGATCGGATGGGCTCTTCTGGATCGATCCGTGGTCGAAGGACGGGCTCGTGGTTGCGGACAAGATCCGGCCATATACGCACGATATGCGGATGTATGCGGAGCGCGCGCTGACGTTGATCGCGGAGGCGAGGGCTGCGGCACCGGCAGCGCCGGCGACCTTTACCGTGAGCGGCGGGGGAGCGGTGGTCTACAACGCAGCGAACGCGTATCCATCGAACCCGACGAGCCTGCGGGAGACGGATGCGATCGATGCGATGGAACTGGGCGCTCGGCGGATGGATTTTATCGGGCTGAAGTTTGAGGTTGCCGAGGAGATGGAGCAGGCGTACCAGAGGGCATATGCGGGGCAGGGGGCGACGGACCGGAAGCTGCGCATGGAGGTGTCGCGGGAGCTGGGCGACATCAACGGGGTGAACGGACGGATCCAGGACATCAAGGATGCGTACTCGCTGACCCGGGATTTGTATGAGCAGGCGTGGCTGCGGTCGAATCGTCCGTATGCGTTGCGGCCGGTGCTGGAGCACTACGACTACACGATCGGGATATGGCTGGGGCGCTCGGACAGGGTGCGAGCGGCGCAGCGGCAGTGGGCCGACTCCCATACGCTGCCGATGGCGAGCGAGGTTGGGATACCGGGACCGCCGGCGGGGGTGCGCTGATGAAGACGGATCTGATGAAGACGAATGTGGGGTCGCAGACGCTCACGGCGAGACGGCTGGTGACGGGCGTGGGGGTGATCGAGTATCCGGTGGTTCGGGTGGACGCCGATGGCCGGATTGCAGAAATATCGAGCGACACGTCCATCCGGAGCGAGGACACGCTGACCTCGGCGTTTCTGGATGTGCACACGCATGGTGCGGCGGGGCAGGACCTAATGGATACGACGGAGGAGGGGCTGTCGGTTATGGGGCGGTTCTATGCGGGCAGAGGGGTGGGGAGCTACCTGGCGACCACGCTGACGGCTCCGATGGATGCGACGCTGCGCTCGCTGGAATGGCTGGCTGCGGCGATTGAGAGAGGGCCTGGGCAGGGCGAGGCGGCTCCTGTGGGCATTCATATCGAGGGGCCGTTCGTCTCGCATGCGAAGAAGGGGATGCATCCGGCGGAGTGGATCCTGCCGCCGACGGTGGAGGTGTTTGAGCGGATGTGGGAGGCTTCACGGGGGACGATCCGGCTGATGACGATTGCGCCGGAGGTGCCGGGGGCGATGGAGGTGATTCGGCGGGCGGTGGCCGTGGGCGTGCGGGTGTCGATCGGGCACTCGAATGCGACGGCGGGGGAGGCGCGGGCCGCGATTGCGGCGGGAGCGAAGAGTGCGACGCATACCTTCAACGCGATGCGGGCGCTCGATCACCGGGAGCCGGGGATACTTGGAGTGGTGCTGGATGACGATGCGCTGTATGCGGAGCTGATCTGCGATGGTGTGCATGTGGCACCGGAGATGTCGCGCCTGTGGTTGAAGGCGAAGGGTGTGGAGCGAGGGATGCTGGTGACGGACAGCATGGCGGCGACGGGGATGCCGGACGGCGAGTATGTGCTGGGCGGGGTGGCGGTGCATGTGAAGGAAGATGTCTGCACGACGACGGGTGGAGTCCTGGCGGGGTCGGTGCTGACGATGGATCGAGCGGTGGCGAACCTCCGGGCTCAGACGGGTGTGGGATTGGCGGCAGCGGTTCGGATGGGATCGGTGAACCCGGCGCGGATGCTTGGGGTGGAGGGGATTGGCGAGGTACGGGTTGGGGAGGCGGCTAGCCTGAACCGGTTCGATGAGGCGGGGAGATTGGTGCAGACATTTGTGCGCGGGGACGTGGTGGCGGTATGACGGGAGGGCTGGCGCAGCGGCTGAGCCCTTTTGACCTGCTGATTGTGGCGGCGTACCTGGTCGGGATTACCTTGTTTGGGCTGCGATTTCGTGGGGCGAAGGACAGATCCCTGCGCGGGTACTTCCTGGCGGGACGGACGATTCCGTGGTGGGCGATTGGGCTTTCGATTGTGAGTGCGGAGACCTCGACGCTGACGATCATCTCGATTCCAGGGATAGCGTTTGCGGGGGACCTTGGGTTTCTGCAGGTGGTGTTCGGGTACATGATCGGGCGGGTGGTGGTGGCACTGCTGTTTCTGCCGAGGTACTTCCAGGGCGAGATGCTGACGGCGTACCAGCTGATTGATCGGAGGTTTGGGCATGCGCTGCACAAGGTAACGGCCGGGTTGTTTCTGCTGACGCGGGCGGCGGCTGAGGGCGTGCGGGTGTTTGCGGTGTCGATTGTGGTGGGGATCGCGATCGGGACGGGAGATGTGCTGTCGATCGCGATTATCTCTGCGTTGACGCTGCTGTACACGTTTGAGGGTGGGATGGCGGCGGTGGTGTGGACCGACGTGGTGCAGATGGGCATCTACGTTGCCGGGACCGTGGTTGCGATTGCGACGCTCGGGTCGCATGTGACGGGGGGATGGGGTGAAATCCACGCGGTTGGGGCCGCGGCGGGGAAGTTTCACCTCTTCAACTTCGCGCTCAACGTCACACAGAGCTACACCTTTTGGGCGGGGGTTCTGGGAGGGACGTTTCTGACGATGGCATCGCACGGAACGGATCAGCTGATGGTGCAGCGGATGCTGGCGGCGCGGAACCTCCGGGAGAGCCGGATGGCCCTGTTGGGTTCGGGCGTGGTGATCCTGATGCAGTTCACGCTGTTTCTGCTGATTGGGGTGGGGCTGTTTGTGTTTTACGGCCAGCACCCACAGGTGTTTGCGAGTGGCGACAGGATCTTTCCGACGTTTATTGTCCAGCAGATGCCGCGGGGTGTTGCCGGGCTGCTGGTTGCCGCCATTCTGGCTGCGGCGATGTCGAACCTGAGCGCAGCGCTGAACTCGCTCTCCTCGACCACGGTGGTGGACTTCTGGATGCACTGGCGGCCGAAGGCGGGGGAGCGGGAGAGAGGCCTGGTGGCGCGAGGCTCAACTGTCTTCTGGGCCATGGTGCTGTTTGGGATTGCGGTGTACTCAGTGGGAGCAGGTGGTAAGGGGCATGTGGTGGAGATCGGGCTATCGATTGCGAGTGTGGCGTACGGGGCTTTGCTGGGGGTGTTTCTGCTGGGGACGGTGAACGGGCGAGCGACGCAGGCAGGGGCGATCGTAGGGATGGTGGTTGGATTTCTTTTGAATGTGCTCATGTTTGAGCACCCGGAGCCGATAAGGATGGGTGTGGTGACGATGCCGCATGTCGCATTTACGTGGTACGTGCTGATTGGGAGCGCGGTGACGTTTGCAGTGGGGAGTCTGGCGAGCCTGGCCGTGGGAAGACGCGGGAGAGTTGGCGCGGCCTTGCTGTTCGCGACTCTTCTGGCCGGCAGAACCAGGATGGGCTTAGCGCAGGGTGGAACGGCGGCCAGTGACCTCCAAACGGCGAGGCCCACGGTTGACGTCTCGGCGGTTGACCGTGTGCTTAACGAGGGGATTGCGGCAAAGAGGCTGCCTGGAGCGGTGCTGCTGGTGGGCCATGGCGGGCGCGTGGTGTACGAGAGGGCTTACGGGGATCGAGCGGTGGAACCGGTTGTCGAGCCGATGACGACGGACACGATCTTCGATATGGCCTCGTTGACGAAGTGCCTGGTGACGACGACGGCGGTGATGCAGATGTATGAGCAGGGCAAGGTGAAGCTGGACGAGCCGGTGATGACGTACCTGCCGGAGTTCGGGGTGAATGGCAAGTCCGGGGTGACGGTCCGGGAACTGTTGACGCACTTCTCGGGGCTGCCTCCGGATGTAAAGCTGAGCGATGTCTGGACGGGGAAGGCGGAGGGTGTGCGACGTGCGATGGAGTCCGGGCTCGAGACGCAGCCTGGGACGGCGTTCAAGTATTCGGACATCAACTTCATCACGTTGGGGGTATTGGTGGAGCGGCTGAGCGGGGAGCTGCTGGAGGAGTACGCGCCGAGACACATCTTTGGACCGCTGGGGATGACGGAGACACGATATGTGCCGCCTGCCGAGTGGGTCGCGCGGGTCGCGCCGACGGCTCACAACGATGACAAGCCCATGGCCGACGACAGGCTGCTGCGGGGAACGGTGCATGATCCGACGACGCGGCGCATGGGCGGTGTGGCCGGGCATGCGGGCGTGTTTTCGACGGCACACGACATGAGTCTGTTTGCGCAGGCATTGCTGGACCGGCTGGCTGGGAGGCCGAGCGCGTTTCCACTGCAGCAGGGGACCGTGGAGCTGATGACGACGCCGGAGCAGCCCGGGCATGCGCCGACGGATCTGGCTCAACCAGGTAAGGGCGGGGCGGTGACTTACCCCAGCAGGGCCGGACACCAGGTGCGTGGGCTGGGCTGGGATATCGATTCTTCGTTCTCGCGCCCACGTGGAGAGGTGTTTCCGGTGGGGAGCTTTGGACATACGGGATTTACGGGGACGAGTCTGTGGATGGATCCTGGCAGCAATACCTATGTCGTTCTGCTGGCGAATGCGGTTCACCCTCGCGGGAGGCCACCCATTTCGGCCCTGCGCGGGGCTGTCGCGACCGCGGTTGGGCAGGCGCTGAGCTTGTACGGGGGCAGCGCGGGTACGGGCCATGTGTTGACCGGTATCGATGTGCTGGAGTCGACGGGATTCGCGGCACTGCGGGAGTCGGAGACGCGACATGGGGGTCACCTGCGGCTGGGACTGCTGACCAACCAGACGGGGCTCGATCACGGTGGGCGGCGAACGATCGACGTTCTGGCGAAGGACGCCGGTGTTGCGGTGCCGGGGGTGGAGCTGAAGGTGCTGTTCTCGCCGGAGCACGGTATTGCGGGGGTGAAGGACTCGACGAAGGTGGGGAACTCCGTGGATAGTGCGAGTGGGTTGCCGGTCCTGAGCCTGTATGGCGCGAGGGATGCGGACCGCCGGCCGAAGATCGAGGATCTCCAAAAGCTAGACGCCGTGGTGATCGACCTCCAGGACGCGGGTGTGCGGTTCTACACCTATGAGGCGGTGCTGGGGTATTTCGTGGAGGCGTGCGCGAAGGCAGGGATCGAGCTGATCGTGCTTGACCGGCCGGTGCTGATTGGCGGTGTGGCGGTGCAGGGACCGGTGTCGGATGCAGGAGCGGAGAGCTATACGGATTACATGCCGATGCCGGTGCGGCATGGGATGACGATGGGTGAGCTGGCGCGCTTCGACAACGGGGAGAAGGGAGTCGGGGCGAAGGTGACCGTGGTTCCGATGCAGGGATGGAGACGGTCGGAGTTCTTCGACGAGACGGGGGTGCCGTGGGTGAACCCGAGCCCGAATCTTCGAACGGAAGAGGCGGCCATTGTGTATCCCGGTGTGGCGTTTCTGGAAGCGAAGAATGTGTCTGTCGGGCGTGGTGCGGCGACGCCGTTTGAGGTGTTTGGGGCTGCGTGGATGAAAGGAGCGGAGGTCGCGGCGGCGTTGAACGCGCGGGCGATCCCTGGTGTGCGGTTTGAGGCGACGCGGTTTGCGGTGGCCGAGGAGGAGAACCGGTATCCCTTCCATGGGCAGACGATCGAGGGGGTACGCGTGGTCGCGACGGACCGTGCCGCGCTGGATTCGCCGGAGATGGGGCTGGAACTGGTGGAGGTGCTGCGGCGGTTATACCCGAAGGAATGCGAGTGGAAGAAGGCTTCGCGATTGATCGTGAACGAGGCGACGATGGCGGGGCTGGAGCGCGGGGATGATCCGCGGGTGATCGCTCAAGGCTGGAAAGCGGGGTTGGAGGCGTTCAAGGCTCGGCGGGCGCTGTACCTGCTTTATCCGTGAGGCGAGGCGTTGGTCGGGAAGGAGGGCCCCTGGCTGGATGCGGGGAGCTGTCTTCCTTTGTGTGAGCTCTGGTGGCGTCTCCAGCGAAATGCGGGGGAGTCTTCGCTGCGCTCAGAATGACAAGCAAGAGACCTGCGCTAGAAACGGCCAACGAAGAGGTGGGAGAGTATTGGCAAGGGACCAGAATCGCAATGTTCCTTTCACAATTTCATCGCTTCGTGACGCCTCCTCGTCCAAGATGTAAGGATTAGGTTTCTGAGGACCTCTCCCCATGCCTCGAATCAATTTCCAGCAGCAGCTGGTTGCTTTGAAAGATCGATTGCTGGCCATGGCTGCGTTGTCGCAGCAGGCGCTGGAGTTTTCGCTGGAGGCGTACCTCACGGGCGATGTGAGCTTGTGCGCGCATGTCCATGAGATCGAGGCTGCTATCAATGCAGCCGAGCGTGATGTGGACGAGATGGCTTACGAGTTGTTGGCCAAAGAGCAGCCGATGGCCATCGACCTGCGATTCATCCTTTCCGTGATCAAGATCAATGGTGATCTGGAACGGATTGGAGACCAGGCGACGAATATCGCGCAGAGAGCAGAGGCGATGCACGACCTCCCCCAAATCTCACTGCCGATCGACATCCCGGATATGGGGGAGAAGGTGCGGGTGATGATCCGCCGGGCGATCCAATCGTTGCTGGAGGCAGATGCGCGGATGGCGGAGAGCGTTCTGGCGATGGACGACGAGGTGGACGACATGAATCGGTCGGTGCAGCGGGAGTTGATCGACGTTATGCAGCAGCATCCGGCGGTGAGCAGCCAGGCGCTGAGTGCGATCATCGTCTCGAGAAACCTGGAGCGGTCTGCGGATCATGCGACGAACATCGCGGAGGATGTGATTTTCTGGGTGCGCGGATCGGATGTGCGGCACCACCTTTCGCTCGCACAGGCGGAGTAGCGGAGGCCTGTTTTCAGCTCTCAAGTTCCGTGTTCTCGGGGGTCACCTCGATGGTGCCCCCGATTGCGTTTGGGTGTGCCTACGACCGGATGGTGGGGAGGAGCGAGACGAGTTTCGCGTGGGCTCGTTCGGCTTCGGGCTTGTCGTAGGCCGGATTGTCGGGAACTGTCCAACCGTGGCCGGCGTTGTAGACCTCGCTCTCGTAGAGACCGCCCCAGTCCGCTAGCGATTCCTCCAAAGCCTTGATCGCAGGGGCCGGCATGCTGTTGTCGTCCTTGGCGTGGCCGAAGTACAGGCTGGCCTTAATTTTAGGTATCTGGAGGTGTGGGCTAGAGGGATCGTTCTCACGGAAGAGGCCGCCACCATGAAAGGAGACCGCGGCGGCGATGCGCTCAGGGAGGGCTGCAGCGGTAAAGAGCGCAAGGGTGCCGGTGTAGCAGTGGCCGATGACGGCGACCGGGCCGGGGGCGGCGCCGTTCTCGTCGAGTGTCCGGACGTGGGCCTGGGCATCTGCCGAGAAGGCCTCGAAGGTAAGCGGGGAGGTAAGGTCTTTGAAGCGCCGCTGCGTGATTGGGTTGGAAAAGTCCCAGGGAACGTCGTCGAAGACGGGAGGGGGGCCGAAGCGGTAGAAGACGTTGGGGGAGAGGACGAGGTAGCCCTCATTGGCGACGCGCTGGGACATCGCGCGGCTGGTCGGCCGGACGCCGCGGATATCCGGGTAGTCGATGACGGCGGAGAGTGGAGAGTTGGCCTGGTTCTTTTCCGGGGTGAAGAGGAAGGCGTCGGCTTCGCCGTGGGGCATGGCGATGCGGATGTGCTGCTCGGGCATAGGTACTCCTGGGATTGGTTCTGGGTCGTGGCTGATGGCCCGCGATGGTGAATGCACCACCTTGTCGAGTCTGCGCTATTAGAGGCCGGAGCAGGCGACTATGATTCTGGGGTATGAGTCTGTATTTCGGAGATGGGTCGGCAAACACGGAGATGTCTGTTGATGAGGTGAAGGCGAACCTCTTCTCGGCGCTGGAGAGGTTGGGAGATCGCCGGAGAGTGCTGGCGGTGCCACCTGATTTCACCCGGATGCACTCCAAGGCCGGCGAACTGACGGAGATGGCATGGGAGTTTTACGGGGACCGCATGGTGGATGTGCTGCCTGCCCTGGGTACCCACAGAGCCATGACGGACACAGAGATCCAGACGATGTTCGGGAAGACACCGCGCGGTCTTTTTCGTGTGCACGACTGGCGCAACGATGTGGTGACGCTGGGTGAGGTGCCGGGGAGCTTCATGCGCGAGGTAAGTGAAGGCAAGCTTGACTACCCATGGCCGGCGCAGGTGAACAAGCTGCTTCGGGACGGTGGACACGATCTGATTCTGTCGATTGGACAGGTCGTTCCGCACGAGGTAGTTGGGTTTGCGAACGGATCAAAGAATATTTTTGTCGGGACGGGCGGTGTGATGGGGATTCACCGGTCGCACTTTCTGGGCGCGGTGTATGGGATGGAGCGCATGATGGGCCGTGTCGATACGCCTGTGCGCCGGGTTCTGAACTATGCCAGCAAAGAGTTCGGAGGCAGCATGCCGCCCATCGTCTACGTGCAGACGGTGGTGAGCAAAAACCAGGCGGGAGCGTTGGTGATACGGGGGATGTATGTGGGGGATGACCGGGAGTGCTTCGAGCGTGCGGCGGCGCTGAGTCTCGAGTGCAATTTTCGGATGCTGGATCGCGAGATCAAGAAGGCGGTGGTGTTTCTGGATCCCCATGAGTTTCGGAGCACCTGGCTGGGGAACAAGAGCGTGTACCGGACGCGGATGGCGATGGCTGACGGCGGACAACTGGTTGTGCTGGCGCCTGGAGTGCATGAGTTTGGAGAAGATCCGGTGATCGATAAGCTGATCCGGCGTCACGGGTACTTCGGCACCCCTAAGACGCTGGCGGCGGTGAAGGAGGACCCGCAGTTAGCCGGGAATCTGAGCGCGGCGGCACACCTGATCCACGGATCGAGCGAGGGGCGTTTCGGGATACGGTACTGTCCGGGGGGGCTGACGCGCGAAGAGGTTGAAGGTGTGGGTTACGAGTACGGCGATCTGGCGGAGGCTTGCCGGAGGTATGAGCCCGCCAAGCTGAAAGATGGGTGGAATGCGGTGGACGGCGAGGAGATCTTCTACGTATCGAATCCAGGGCTGGGGCTATGGGCGTATCGGGGGCGATTCAAGGAGCTGGCATGACCGCGCCGTGTGGCCTGCCGACCACGCTGGCTCTTCCGGACGATCTGCCAAGGCCGGTGGATGACGGTGCGGCGGATCGCGTAAAGGGCAGGCGCATCGAGGAGGTATTTTTATCCCGTGTTTCCGCCGGATCGGAATTTGGCGGAGATGGTGGGGTGGCTCGAACGGAAGGTGCAGGGGAGCGATTGCGAGATGAAGTTGCCGGAACAGGCGGCGTGTGCGTATTCTGGGACGGCTGAAGTGGTTAGACCAATCAGAAGTTAACGACGGGGTGTGGTGGGACGATGAGCGAAGGATTAAAGCTTCCCAGGTTTTCGGTGGGTGTTGGTGACCGGTTTGCGCACCAGGCAAAGGCGCAGCTGGCGGCGTGTGTCAAGGCAGGCGAGGCCGGGGTCGAGGTGGTTCCGGTGTGGAACAAGTCGAACCGGGAGCACATGATCATTGGCTCGGAGCCCAGCGCAACGCGGGTGGCGGCAGATGCGGCGGTGAACGAGCTCCGTTGGAGCAGGCCATATTTCCTGGATGCGGATCACATCAATCTGAAGACGGTGGATCGGTTTGTGACGCCCTGCGACTTTTTCACGCTGGATGTCGCGGAGATGATCGGCAAACCCGCGTCCGAGGCCGATGTCCAAGCGTTCGTGACGCGGCATCCGGAGCTTGTGGGCGAGGTGAGGATTCCATCGATCGAGGACCCATTCAAGACGGATGAGGGCTTCGTGAAGGGCGTGGCGAATAAGTTCCTAGCGGCTGTCCAGGATGCGGGGAGGATCTACCGGCACCTCCTCGAGGTGAAAGGGGAGGGCAGATTTGTTCCGGAGGTCTCGATGGACGAGACGGATTCGCCGCAGACGCCGGTGGAGCTGCTGATCATCCTGGCGGCGATTGCGGATGAGAAGATCCCGATTCAGACGATTGCGCCGAAGTTCACGGGACGGTTCAACAAGGGCGTGGATTACGTCGGGGACGTCCAGCAGTTCACCAAGGAGTTCAACGAGGATCTGGCGGCAATCGCCTTTGCCGTGAAGACATATGGTCTGCCGGAGAACCTGAAGCTGAGTGTGCATTCAGGGTCAGACAAATTCTCGATTTACAGGGCGATTCACGAGGCAGTGAACAGGTTCGGTGCGGGCGTTCATCTGAAGACAGCGGGAACGACCTGGCTCGAGGAGCTGATTGGGCTGGCGGAGGCTGGCGGGAGCGGTCTGGAGATTGCGAAGGAGGTCTATCGCGAGGCTTACGCGCACGCGGAGGAGCTGATGGGACCGTACGCGACGGTGATCGACATCGACCGGGCGCAGCTGCCGAAGCCTGAGGTTGTGGATGGGTGGACGAGCGAGCAGTACACCTCAGCGCTCCGGCACGAGCAGGCGAACGCGGCTTACAACCCGAGCTTTCGGCAGCTGCTGCATGTCGGGTTCAAGGTTGCGGCCAAGATGGGTGACCGGTATCTCCAGGCACTGAAGGCCAACGAGGAGGTCGTCGCCAGGAATGTGACGACGAACCTATTTGAGCGGCATATCCGGCCGGTATTCCTGGGGCTGTAGGGGCGAGCCGCGAAGGTACACGGCGGGCGCAACGAGCTTGAAAAAAGCGCAAACGAGCACCACGATAGAGCGGGAAAGGTTGCGCGGCGATGGTGGTTATTTTGATGGGCGTGAGTGGATCGGGCAAGACGACGATCGGAGCGTTGCTGGCTAAGCGGACGGGGGTTGAGTTCGCGGATGCAGACGATTACCACCCGCTGGCGAATAAGGAGAAGATGAAGGCGGGACATGCGCTGAATGACGAAGACCGCGAGCCGTGGCTGGAGGATCTGAACCGGTTGATGTGGGGCTGGTGGAACGCCGGCCGTGGTGGTGTTCTGGCCTGTTCCGCTTTGAAAGAGAGCTACCGGCAGATACTGGGTGCGGGGCTTCCGGCGGGTGCGGTGAGGTTCGTGCTGCTGGGTGGATCGAAGGAACTGATTGCGGAGCGCCTGGTCGAGCGCCAGCATGAGTTCATGAATCCGAAGCTGCTGGACAGCCAGATGTCCACGCTGGAGCGACCGAAGGGCAATTCGGTCGAGGTCATCAATGACCGCACACCGGACGAGGTCGTGGACGAGGTGCTGGCGCACCTTGCTTCCACGACAGAGACGGTGACGGATTTCAAGGGGTAGAGTAGTGCGTCAGATGCGTGGGAGAGTAGAGATCTCCGAGAGGAAGGGAGCTGTTTGATGGGACATCCGATATTCGATCTGAGTGGAAAGAGTGCGGTG
>JAABUZ0100005450.1_pt1 | contig 16686 bp, 19 predicted proteins | sample 5562091 | NCBI WGS metagenome assembly JAABUZ01 (sample SAMN12813069, study PRJNA571459) | rock metagenome | isolation source: Antarctica rocks | place: Antarctica: Victoria Land, Linnaeus Terrace sud | collected 2015-12-21
ACCCTAACCCTAACCCTAACCCTAACCCTAACCCTAACCCTAACCCTAACCCTAACCCTAACCCTAACCCTAACCCTAACCCTAACCCTAACCCTAACCCTAACCCTAACCCTAACCCTAACCCTAAGCTGGCGTCTTTCAGTCCCCTAAGCTCCTCGAGCTATCTGGTATTGGAAACCCTGAGATTCTCGAATCAATAAGTGTTCCGACACTCATACCAAACCGTAATGTGGGCGAGAATCTTCAAGATCATCTTATGGCCGGAATCAGCTACGAAGTCCAGCCCGGCGTCATGACTGGAGATCCACTTATGCGTCAAGAGCCCGAGCAGGTTGAGGCCGCCATGAAAATGTACTCGAACAATCTAGGTGGCCCTCTTGCTGTGGGGGGCATTGGCTCCCACGCGATTATGCCGTTACTGGATCTCGATCGGGCCACCGGTCGCTCTTCTGAGCTCCAAGCGCTGCTGGAGGCAAATCCGCCATCATCGGATGACAAGTTGCACTACGACTTCTTACGCACAATACTCGAGGCACCAGAAGAGGGGGTCGGTGCACTGTTCATGTTTGCAGCACAGTGGAATCTAAACGGGGGCTCCGTGAGGCCAGAGAACTTCTTAACGCTGGGTGCAATCCAGAGCCACCCGTTCTCAAGAGGCAGTTCGCATGCAATATCGAAAATACCAGCAGATCAACCCAGCATTAACCCCAAATACTTCTCTAACCCTATTGATCTTGAGCTTCTGGCACATCACGTCCTATTCCTCGAACAATTTGCGAATACGTCTCCGCTTTCGACCTTTTTGAAACCGGATGGAAAGCGCAATTCTCCAGCGGCGCATCTTCACGACCTGCAAGCAGCCAAAGATTATATCAAAGATATAGCTGTATCGACCTATCATCCATGCGGGACCTGCGCTATGTTACCTCGAGCGGATGGAGGGGTGGTGTCTGATCACTTGCTGGTGCATGGGACGAAGAATTTGCGCGTAGTGGATGCCAGTGTCTTCCCCATCATCCCCAGAGGCAACATTCAATCCACTGTGTACGCAGTGGCAGAGCGAGCTGCAGACATCATTAAGGCTGAGGGTTAGTTGGTTGACGGGTACCTACTTTAGGGATTTACTCGCGAAGGCAATCAAGTACGATCACTACATTACTTCTCATTGTTTAGGAACTAAGCTTTTCATGGTGTCGCTTGGTGAAAGTTCGTACACAAGATGATGCAAGTCTTCAACTTAGGGGTCGGTATAGTGGCCACTGTCACTTGCTCTGGGGGGAGCACATCTGCTTTCAGCCGCTGAATTGAACGATTGGATTGTTTGCTGAAACGCGGCCGCAAATTGAATGGGAAAAGATAGCAGGGCTTACGTGTACAATACTACGTGCATAAGGTAGACTGTCCATCATACCTACCGAGTATGCAGCTACCTATGTATTGCCTCCAATTGTTTAATGAAAGATAAATGGGTCTAATGTACGGGTATGTTACCTATCATCAACCTTAGGTTACCGCAAACCGTCGATAACGAGTTATGTTCTGATATATTCAATTACCTAGGTATAACAACTGCCTTCAAATTCATTTACGTGATTATCGTAACTCTTTATTCGTTCGAAGGTACTTAATCTCGTTGTTATCATTCAGCCCTTGAATTAAGATGATTAAACTGTCGTATCTGTTATAAATCTGATTGGCTAGTATGAGAAAAATGAATGCAACCGATACTTAACACTTTAGTAATGCATTAACTGCGAACTTAGTTGGACCTCGGCTTTTCTAGCCTTCGAGCAAGACACTGTGGCAGGATAGTCGCTCTGACAATTTGCCACGAACCGGGAGGCAGGGCTGACTCCGATCAAGTACTCCGTACATCCCATGCATTCATCGTCCTCGCATGCAGTCGGAAGGTTTTCCTGCGAACCGGGTGTTCCCCACAGCTTTGAGTTTCAACAGAATTCCCCGAATGTGCTGTGCCACGCCCCACCCACCTCCACTGCTCGGTGAATGAATTTCAATTACATGAGCCCCCCCTAACCTTTGGTGTGGTGTACGAGAACGAGAAAGCGCGCCGGTGGGATGTTGCTTGCATCAAATGTGGATGCATGAAACGGTATTCGGCGGCGGAGTTTGCCTCAAAATCTGTACAGGATTTCGCTGCAATCGAAAAGGGTCAGTTGATGCTTAATGAGAACGACGTTTGGTTGAGAATAACTCCTACCTTGCTGTTCTTATTCGAGCCTGTTATATTACGCTTGCTCGTTTGCTCTTCTTTGTTGGCTTCCTTCTGCGTATATTCTATCCATATCTTTACTGCTATCTCTCTACACTTTCCCTTTCGCTATGGATCTCGAGAAACCTTCCTCGCAGGTGCTACCGTCTCCAGTATGTCCTCCGAGCGAGCCTATCCAGGAGCTCGAGAATGAACCCAAGTATGAATCCAATACCCAGGAAGCAGAACCAGAGTCAATCCGTGACATAAACGGAGTGAAGGTTCATAAGCCCACGTCCCACCTACCATTCAAATGACTACCATTCGGCATGCTAACACTGTCACCTCAGTGGTTTGTCGCCATCCTTGCCATCATATCATCGACGTTGCTATTCAGCTTGGATAACACGGTGGTAAGCATAGGTTCTGTGTGAGCTACAGGGCTCATACCCGGATCTAACCTTTGTCAGGTTGCTGAAATCCAGCCAAGTATCGCTTCCGAGTTCAACTCGGTAGAAAAACTCCCCTGGCTTGGTGCGGCGTTTATTCTCGGCTCAATGCCGATACTTGTATGGTAACATGCCCCGTCCTTTGTATTTGTTGAAAAGACATCTATACACTGACATATCTGACTTAGGGGAAAATGCTATGGCATCTTCAGCGTCAAAAAGCTTTACTGTGGACATGTGCTTCTTTTTGAGGTTGGAAGTGCGATCTGTGGTGCAGCACCAAACATGAACGCTATGATTGTCGGCAGAGCTATTGCGTAAGTGTTGAACCTTGCTTCTGACCTTGAATGCCATTGTCTGACCGCTCGAACCACAGCGGAGCTGGCGTATGTCTATGGTTCGATCTAGCTACACTATGCTGGCGGTATTCTAATACTTTAGCAATACACAGGGCTCTGGGATGTACGTTGGGTGCTTGACGTACATAGCGCTCTTGACAACACCCAAGGAGAAACCTCGATACACTGCCATGGTGGGCTTGGTTTGGTAGGTCTTATCACTAACAAGCATCTTCTTGCTGATTGCGGCAGGGGTGTGGGTACCGTGCTTGGCCCGCTGGTATGTGTTCATCCTGGCCAGCCTTTCTGTTTGGTGAAACTGACCCTGGCAAATAGGTTGGAGGTGCTTTTGCCAGCAGTAGTGCTACTTGGAGATGGGTGAACACAACGTGGTAAGGGTGAGTCCTCAACTTGGCTAACATCGAACCAGGGCTTCTATATAAATCTGGTATTCGGCGCTTTGCTTGCGCCAGTGTATATCTTCATTCTCCCTGGAATAAACCTGAAGCCAAACACCACCTTCTCGCAAAAGCTTACTCAGCTAGACTGGCTTGGAATAATCTTATTTAATGCCAGCATGGCTTGTCTTATCATGGCCGTTAACTTTGGGGGCACCAGCTACGGATGGAACTCCACCAACGAGATTACTTTATGGATCTTTGCTGGAGTAGTGCTTGCTGCTTTCGCAATGTCTGAATGGTTGGTGCCATTTATACCAGCCGATGACAGACTATATCCCGCGCACTTCTTCCGCTCCCCGTTGCTCGTGAACCTTCAAGTCCAGCTCTTTCTTGCATCTGGAATACTTTTCGTACGTCTTAACAATGTGAATAGCTGAAGGAAAAGCACGTTAACATGTACTTCAGGGCTCAGCATACTACATACCGTTATATTTTCAGTTCATTAAGGTTACCTGCTTTACACTGGCGTTATCATGCTTGAGACTTACTTCTTCCCAGGGTGATGATTCTTTTACTGCCGCAGTCAAGATGCTTCCGTATATCATGTTTGCTATTGTATTCATGATTGTTAGTGGTGGCATCATGTCCAAATCAGGGTACTACATGCCTTGGTATGCTGGTGGGAGTGCACTGGTCTTGATAGGGTCATCTTTAATATGTAGGTGTCTTGACCTTTTTCTGCTTTCATAATGGCTTCTAACCGAAATGAGTCACGATAACGCCGACTACGAGCATTGTCAAAGTCTATGGGTATACCATTCTGATTGGCGTTGGGGTTGGAAGCTACGCACAAGCCAGCTATCCCGTGTCGCAATGCATGGTGCAACCTGAGAATATGGCTAATGTCATTGCGTTTATGGGCATTGGTCTGTCCCAAGGCACTTTCTCTTTAAGTCCAAGGGACCTAGACTAATGTTGTCGACGTCAGCCCAAGCTCTCGGCATCGTTATCTTCTTTTCCATCATGGGCTCGGTGTTTCAGAACCGCGCCTTCGCTGGAGTGTCAACTGTACTTCCCAACGTCAACGCCCAGGACATCCATCAAGCACTCGCAGGTACTAGCAGCTCATTCTTCCAAAGCCTTGAGGAGGGAAAACGCGCTGCCGTCATTTCTGCCGTTATGTCTGCCATGAGCTCAGCTTGGGCTGTCGTGCTAGCCGGTGGAGCCTGTAGCTTCCTGCTATCGCTATTCCTTGGGGTAGGCAACCTGTGTCGTGTAGCTCTTCTACTTGTTTGTTCACTAACAGCGAAATGCAGCGCGGCAAGTACTATGATGCACCTCATTTCCGATGAATGCGTCAATCATGGTACCGTACCAGACTATCCACCTCCCTACCCACCTCCCTATATGCGTCAAAACACGCGTCAGTCAGGTTCGCAACGCGCGTCGAGCAGTGGTCAGAACAGTGCTTCTAAAAGTGCTTCGAAAGCAAACATCAAACATGATTCATTTGTCCATCAAGATTCGGTTCATATATGCTAGCTGATCAAGCAATGAGTTCGCTTCATAGGCAAATGGAATATTCGCTACATAGTGAAATGGAAAGTTCACTTCAAATGTGCTTTGTAGCCAAGCATCAATTTGCCCCATATCCGAGCATCATTTTGCCCCATGTCAAAGCATCAAATATGCTCCCTACCTACTCCCCTACCTACTCAACTACCTACTCTACCTACTCCTCTACCTATTCCCCTACCTACATGGCTCCCTACATGGCTCCCCACCAGCATTTGTCCCATGTATATATGCCCCCCCCTTTCCTATCAATAGTATATATTTGCCTCTGCGTCCCCTTGTTCAGAACCCAACCCACCACCAGACCCACCGGGTTGGGTGGAAGGTCTTGTCACCCAACCCAAAACCAGACCCACCACTACACCCACCGGATTGGGTTGGGTCAAAACCCAACCTGTTGTGCGGCGTATGTAAAATACAGCTTACTCAATCTGCAGAGTACAGAATATTTCACTGTCAGAATATTCCGAAACTATAAATTGCTTCTGAAAGATCTTCTACTGAAAATATTCTATCATTCTAATGCACTCATAATCATGTCTGAAGACTTTAATTCTTGTGAGGTATTTGTAAAAATAGTATGTTTATTGACTTCACAGATAATAACATGTCTTTCAATCACTTTCAAAGTAAAGTATCATTTTATAAATCAACTGATGTAAGTTAAAACTTGCACTAACTCGCCTTCTATCACAATCGCCAATTCTTCTGCTCTTCACCTCCGCCATGGTCTTCTGCGGCTGGATGATTCAGTTCAACGTCTGGATGTATTGGGAGGTAACGCCACGAACCATCCTGGTGTCCCAATTCGTCAATTTCGGGTGGTTATCCGGCTCTCAACGGCATTGGTATGGGAAAAGACTGGTTGGGTTTGGCTATCATGGTGGCGCTGCTGGCATACATCACGCTTGCGGCCTTGGCAATTGCAAGAGGGAGGAGAGCTTCGAGGCAGAGCTTCGAGGCAGAGCTCCGGGATGCAGAAACTATCGGATTATACACAGGCGTTGACTGAGTCATAGGCGCGAACACGTGATTGTGGTGGGAGTCTAAGGGTGCTTTCAGGATGACTTATGCCTCCTTTGTCAACACGTTTGTCGTCGAGGTAATTCGCTGATCACTGAACGTTTATTAAGGGGGACCGGTCTGTTTGAGTTTAATAGACAGTAGCTTTGCATATTAAGGTAGCTTATGATAGTAATCAAGGGGGTTCCTGAAGTCAAAGGATAATGTATAGCGACAAGGATGCTCGTCTACAGGCGAAATTCATGACTGTACATAGAAGCGCAGTTGCATAGAAACGAGACGCTTTGAATTAACGATGTGGCGAATTAGCTGAAGAGAAGCCGGGGGTGAGGTACCTTAGCACACCAATTTCGTCGAAATGCAGCAGGCCAGAATGTGGAAACCCACAGGATTAGACACCATCTCGAGTCTCACCAATGGCCCACAGAAGCCTAGGTAAGAAATCGTCGCATCAGAGACACAAATCACTTTTCCGTCTATCGGTGTGTTATTCAGCGCTGTTCGAATCCAAAAGAGTGCTCTGGTTGCTCTGGTTAGGTACCTTAGAGGGATCTTTCATCAATCACGTTACCATAGAATAACGCTAATGCTCGCTAACTCTAACATTTGTAAATTAATTGTTCTGCATCTTCACCCACTTCAGAACGACATCTTCAGCAATCGCACTTCTACCATGCGGGATGTAAAGATATTCTCCGGATCTTCTCATCCCCAGCTTGTTGAATCCATCTGTGAGCGACTTGGAACCCAACCAGCAGAATGCGAATTGAAGACGTTCAGCAATGGCGAGACATCGGTCAGTATCGACACCTCAATCCGGGAGCAGGACGTCTTCATCGTTCAAAGTGGCAGCAGTAGAATCAATGATAGTGTCATGGAGCTTCTGATCATGATCTCAGCATGCAAAAGCGGCTCCGCAAAGTCTATCACAGGTCAGTCCTTCGCAGGACTTGGAGACCTTAGCTGACCACAGTAGCTGTAATGCCGTATGTCCTATCTCTTCATCTTTGATATCCAGCTAAAGTGTCAAGATACTTTCCCTATTCTCGTCAGTCAAAAAAGAAATCACACCGAGGCGCCATCACCGCCCGCATGTTAGCCAATCTTCTTTCCGTAGCTGGGATACATCATGTTATCACGGTAGATTTGCATGTTAGTCCCTCTCACGATTGACCTAGGACAGGCTAACTCGATAGGCACCACCAACACAAGGGTTCTTTGGCAAACCAGTCGATAACCTACACGCCGAGCCCCTCATTGCCCGCTGGGTCCGGAATCACGTTCCTGGTTGGAAGGAAGCAGTGGTCGTTAGCAAAAATCCGGGAGGTACAAAGCGCGTTACTTCGCTCGCAGATGCTCTTAAGCTCAACTTTGGTCTGGTCACCACGGATCGTCGAAGAGTGCCTATGAATGGAAGTATAAACTTAGAAGGAAGTGGTTACCTCGAAAGCTTAGGCGACGCGGCCTATGGGATAAATCATAGCTCAGCGGCGGAAACCGAGGCTGAATCACACATAGACCCAATGGTTTGTGCTGAAGAACCGAGCTCTCAACGGCGAAGTCCTCCTAGTGTGCGACCTCAGGCCAATGGCACACCCGCTAGCACGTCCTCTCCACGCCAAATGAACCCCGTCCGCTCAAGTCCTCTACAGCAGTCCACCAGAATCGAGTCGGCATCGCCACCCCCGTCCCGTAATCCTTTACATGTTGACCGTACCAGCACAGCTCGCACGGAGGGCTCTGGCTCTGATGAAGATTTGATGGATGAGTACACTGATGAACGCGCTCGAGAAGTCATTACCGGAAGATTGATACATGGGCATATTGTCGATGATGACTTCCCATCGCCAGTCATGTCTACGATGTCCGGATCAATTGCTACTCTGCCGGGAGACGGGATTGGGTTTCCCCACTCTGAGGATCGTGATCCCATGACTTCGTCATTTATCTCAACAACATCATTGGCAGGTCCAGAGCACGCTCTGGGTGGGACATTTGATGCTGCTGCTACCTCGGATGAGGAGGAAGATGGGTTCAAGCACCCAGCGTTAGAGCATACCATCACATTGGTGGGCGATGTCAAAAACAAAATCGTGATTGTCATGGATGATATGATCGACTCTCCTGGATCTTGGATTGCAGCTGCGGAAATAATAATTAAACACGGAGGTGCCAAGAAGGTTTATTGTATCGCTACTCATGGATTATTCGGCGAAGACTCTTTGGAGAAAATGGAAGTCTGCGAATGCATTGATTACATTGTCGTTACTAATTCTTACCCTATCGCTCCGGAGAGAGTCAAAGCATCCAAGAAGTTAGTAGTTCTGGATCTTTCAAACCTGCTTTCCGAAGCCATACGGCGCAATCATTATGGCGAGAGCATCTCACAGCTGTATCAACACTACCAAGATTAGTCGAAGAAGATGATTTATTTGTTCGTGAATTTAGCTTGCCGTTGGCAATCTGGAACAAATGCACAGCGGCATAAACAAGCATTTACCCTGTTGTCAAAGCTATGAATGCTATGGCTGATTCGAATGACTTCACGAAAGAGGCGTACTCCGCTCTAGAACTTTGAAATAAGACTGGCGGCTCGGGTTTTCGATGCTAAGGTTTTTCCACGTAGGATCAGTGTCAAAAAGCTTGACCGTTTTAGCACAAGGCGACTGCTTGCTCTACCTCAGCTGCTGGAAGGATGAGATAGCTATAGAGGTCCGAGATTCAAGAACAAAGTCTTCACAGAGCTACTAGCCCGTCCAGAACAATCAAAAATATCCCATCAAGAGCGTACTACTTGGGGGTTTCCCAACTTCTCCCTTTCGGGTATCAGAATCGTACCATTATTGCCCTTGCTTTGACTGAGACACGAGGTGATGAGTTCTAGGATCTAAGTCCATCATCCCCGGCATCTTCTTATTTACCTAAAGCAGACAGCAGAAAGGCCGACGTTGCTGACGATATGTAGCCTCTTCAGAGCGTTAATCTCCGAGTTTCTGTTGATAGACCTTGCATCGTTAGCTCTCGTTTTCACCATTCTAAATGAGTCCTGGCTTTCTAATCAGCACTACAGGTGTAGCTGGCATTGTATATAGGTGAACCTCGTTGCCAGTACTGCGACTGATATATTGCAATACTATACCCAGCAATGCAGAACCTTTGGGGTACTGCAAGGAACCTTTGATACCTACATAGGGATTCTTAACGGAGTGCTGGCAGATTAAAAAATCAAGAACCGAAGGCACTTGTCCCTACCAGTTTGGTCCGATCTTCGGATTGAGTGGGCTCGTGCAAGAAAACGTCTTGAACATTATGCCTACACCCAAATTGCAGTATTATCACACACTCCTACCCTGCGCACCGACGTGCATGGACTAGGGTTGAGATGCCTGGGTATTTGGAATCCGCAGTCAATTTGCTACGCAATGACAGTCTCACATTCCGCAAGTTGTTCCTTCCGTTTTCCTTTACGCATCCGACAAATAGAAATTCCTTCTTGTTCCCGTATCCCTTCCCTCTCATTGCTTTAGATACGGGTACTTTCTCGTACCTTTCCACCCACTCAACGCGAAATTGCTCCGCCGACTACCAGCACCGTCGAACTGATGTCGCTGCTCATGCACACAACCATGCCGGCGTTCAGCCATCGAGCGCCACGACCCTCAGACCCTTGAGGTGCGCACCCGTTTCCAAAACCCAATCGAACCTTATCGTGCAATCTGCCGCCCTTCAGATACAGGTGCTGGCAGCTCAATGCCGACGTCCGCTCGGTACGATGCGGCTGGATTGCTTTGCCTGAAAAGGCCGCCACGTGTTTAAAATACCCGTTTCTGAGACTGGGCCTCCATATCGAGCGCTTTTATCAGTGTTTCCTAAATGGGAACTTCTGTACTACAATTCAAAGCTATTCCAAGTTGACATCCGAAAACCTCGGTTTTGTATAGACTACATCATAGAGGTGGCTGGCTATCTGCTGCTACCGTGACATCCACACACCCACCGTTCAAACTAAGAGTAATATCATCGGATCATTTCCTTCGTGTCTATCCCTCTACCCGCCACTGGACTCCCGTTAATCAAGCTCTGTGGAAACCGCCAGGGAAAGTACACTGACCCTCCCGGTTTGACTACTCTCCTGACGGGAAAGCTGCTGATTTCCTGCTATCTTCTACCACCGCTATTCCGCTCGCGCTCATAAACAAGCACGACAAACAAGCGTGTGACCTGCAGGAGACCCGAAAGGCAAGCTTTTTCTCGCGGGAACATAGCCGCTTTGTTATACGTTCAACGTCAGGACCACGCCGTCCAAGGTCGAAAAGGCAAGTTATAGCATGTCGGAACATAGCCGTCTTGATGTACGTGCAACACCACGATCACATCCTCCAGCATCAAGCGGGAAGAGGAGAATGGAAATGGCAATTTTGTAGCCCGCATCTTGTATTGATGTTTTTGGGAGCAAATTTAAGCTGTTTACAGTCGACTGCTCAGTAAAGTCCTTTCCAGTCATATGCACATACATCATTCCTGGGATTGGGGCTTTATAAGTCGGCTTCATAGTAAGAATTCAAAAGTTAGACGCCCTCTTAGAGTAGATCGAAAGATCTGTGAACTTATCTTACTAGACTAATACCAGACTTTCGGAGGCAAAGAATACACGGACGATATTGTAAATCCTCACTTTTTATCGTTCTACTTTCACTGCGTCTGACCAGTTACGCACTCGCTCGCAGGCTAGTTTGTAGAAGTTTAAACATGTGGAAGAGAGAAAGAGGCAGATGAAAGCTTCACGGCGGTGGTGCGGCTTGTCTCTGTTCTGGGAAAACGAAATCCAAAGTATTTTCCTACAGAGATGCAAGTTATATGTACAGACTGCGAGTGTGACGATATGCATCATATCCTGAAATTCATCAAATCAAGTAATCGCCCCTATACCAAAGCCGCGGAACCCTCTTCCATCTGACCAGTCCTACATCCTAGCCTATCTTCGTGAGTGGAGGCTCAAGGATGTTGATACAGTGCGTCGGTTCTTTCCGAGGTGCGAAAATGGCCAAAAAGAATTGGAGATGATGAAGTGCTGCTGGTATGAAAAATCAATTTTTTTTGGTTCCAAACGAAAAGTCCATTGTGATATAGTTTCCACCGCGAAAGTGCTTCCTAGGCTTTTGCTTCGAAAGCCAACCCGACGATCCGCCGCCGCCGAGTCTCGTCTGGAAAACATCAGCTTCCTCTCGTGCATGCGCCTCCCGCAGAGGTCTTCCCCCTCCCTCCACACCTAGTCAATCCGTGATTTCTCACTTACTCTCGTCGGTAACGGTGCTAGTAACATCATTGTAGTAATCATGCAATTGCAACCGAGAGTGGGGAAGACTGTTGTTACGGCGGTGTGGGGTGGAATGGAATGGGGGTTAGATAAGGGTTGACAAGGGGGGGGTTGATGGTAGGGAGGGTGGCGTGGCGTGGCGTACTTGTGTAGGTTTCGCCAAGGTGGTGAGAAGGGGAGATGAGGAGGAAGGGGGACGGAGATGAGAAAGGGATAACGGTTAATTGAATGCACAAATCTCTTATCCAGCTCGCATCACAAACTCGATAAAAGCATCCCCTTTCAATGATAGTCCATGGAAATATCCACGAAAAATCTTCCCCCGACATCATTCATATTGATAATTCGAGCACAAGACCATAACCATAAAACTATCTGTGCTTCAACAGCTTAAACATGATATCAAGCCGAACGAACTCGTGGAGAAAAACTTCGATCTATTGCTTATATAAAAACACGGCCGCCTGTAAAGCACATCGTGGGTTTCTTTTGCGATAGTGGGGTTTTGATGAAGGGGGAAGAAAGAAAGAAAAGGAAGGAAAGCCGGATGGATGAAGGGATTAGAAGGGGAATGGGAGGTGAGGACGAGAGCGCAAACGACAAAAAGACAAAACGAGCAAGAAGCCAAGTTCCCAGGCACTCACAGCATCACCCCAAGCTTCCTCCCCCTAAACCCTCCCTCATCAAACCCCTCCACCCCCGACCTCCTCGTACGTTGCCACTGTTCCAGCCAACCACGCCGGGTCAAAGAAGGAAAAGCGCTCATCGGCGAAAGAACGACGTTCGCGCACACACGACCGAGGCGCGCAAGCGGGAGATGTGGGATCGAAGCGATGGGATTGGTTTCCAAGAGAGGGGAGGGGGGGTAATTGAGTTCCTGATGAAGGATGAGTGGTGGTGGATCGACGTGATGGCTAGAAACCCAACCGCCCGGCACCGCAAGGGCGCCAGTGCCGTAGAATCGCAGTGTAGTTACTCGTATTCAATCCAAGTAGTAAGCTGCAGCTCCACCCACACCGTACCATCCAATACCGCGCTTCTGATCCCTCTCCCACCCCGCCGCCATCACAAGGTCCCTTCCCAGCAAAATGGAGAACGTCCAACTCCCTGCGTTGTGGAAGCTTGTTCGAAGAGAACCGGACGGCTGTGCTTGGGCGGAACGGATACGGTGGAATGGGGAAAGGGGGAAGGGGGAAGGGCTGGTGGTGGGTGGTGGGTAGTGGGGGTTTGCACGGAGATGGGAGTGGTTAGGATTGTGGTGGGGAGGAGAAAATGAGAAAATGAGAAAATTAGCGGAAGATGGGGATGCTGTGAGAGCCTTGGAGGCGAGACGAGGAGATGGGAAGAAATCTACAAAGTTCTTCTCTGTCGTGTCGCGTGAGGGACCAAGTCCAAGCGAATGTCCCTGAGCCCGATGGCCATTCGAAGTCGCAGTAGCAGCCCCAATATGTGTCGACAAACGTCAAAGTACGGCATCGGTCCGTATAAGGCAGTGGCCAGCGACAGTTGGATCCGGGACTTGTTGGACGTTGCTTGGCTGTAGGAGTGAAGAAATTTCCGATTAGATGTTCTCGCGAAAGAAGTAAGCGTCTATCTATGATATCGTAATCGCTGGGGAAAGCCCGAATGTTCCTCCGTGTTGCCCGAGTGTGCTCCGTTACCTACTCATTGCGTTCCAACCCAGGACGAAACGCCAGCCTTACTGATATATCACTTTAATCCCCACCCAGAAAAGATGTAGACGCGCCGTTCGAAAACGGTAAGCTGCATGCGCCATGCATGAGATTACTGCCGTGCATGATGTCGGGGGACTGCTGGTGTTGTCGATCCGCCGCAGAACACCGAAAATGGCGACTGGCATCATGACCATGTCACTGGCTCGCCGACCAGAGAAAACCCGGGTTTCAAAGCCATGCTGCAAGGAACCCGTTCCGAACCCTTGTCGAGATATTAGCTTTCTTCCACACCTTTCCAACGGCGCACCTCGTGGCATACCAAGAACCGCACCCACCACTTCCTCCATCACGACGTCCCTCGCCGCCACATATCCTTCATTATGCCTTGGACGTGCAACCTTGGCAGACTTTGAGCTTGCAGTACGCACATTCGTAAATGTACCAGTGGGGACCCACGTGGCACAGGCTGCAGGTCCAGATCATGAGGTTGGTGTCTGACTTGATGATTGAGAAGGAGTGGACGCAACGGGCCATGGTAGGGATGAGGTGGACGAGGTCAGCGAGGAGGAGACTGGGGGTTCATTGGTCAGTAGCTGGTCTGGTACGTTGATGGTGGAAAGTGGGACCGTACCTGAGGTTGATTGGGCCTGAGTGCTGAGGTACTCGATTCGCAGGGTGTGGAGTGAACGGCGTCAAGGTTTGGATGGAAGACAGTGAATGCTTCGAGTGAAGGTGATGGTGCCTAGGTCTGTGGGTGTAGGCGAGAGCGATGGTGTAGGCGAGAGCGATGGTGGAGGCTTTGGTGTGGATGATTGCTTGTGTTTCTTTGGTTCCACGTTGACTGTTCGAGCAAGGGCGAGGAAGGGCGAGGAAGAGGCCGACTGTTATGTGGACCGGCCATCAGCAGCACGTCGAGCCAGCCACAGTGCAGCTGGACTAGATTGAGCATTGAGCTCGTTAGTGGACGGGGGATTCGCAGGTGGCATGTTAGCAATGTGAATGGCACCGGGGAAGCATGGGGGTCCTTTCCCGGGAAAGCAATCTAGGGGAAGAGATTCCCTCATGTCTTCCCGTCGGTATCACGGTGGGAAGTTTGCTTGATAGGTAGGTAGTTGATATGGGGAGTCGACCAGGCTTTTGTGGGCAAGATGGATGTGGTTGGATGGATGGGACGAGCGTCTGGGTGTGGGCACGGACAGCCACCACGGTACGGGCATCCCTATTAGCAAGTACGAGTAAGGTACCCAGGTAGACCGGCCTACCTAGTGGGTACGGGATGTATGGACAGAAGTACGGAGTACTGTGTTCAAGTTCATCAACGAAAGCATCATCAACCAGGTAAGGGCTAGTACGACTGATCCCACGGATGAGAAGAAGAAGAAGATGAAGAAGGATGAGGAAGGATGAGGAATGAGGACCTTGCTCAGATGAGCTATGGTACAGTCTCTAGTAGGTTTAATTCGGGGATGTGTGATGATGCATCCTGCAGGCGAGCTTATTGCTTATTTCCGATTTCTTATTCCTCCATCCCCCATTCTTAATTCTTAATTCTTATTTGCACAGCCGGGAATTAAGGCACGCCAATCGGACCGTAGAACCATCAACATGCCCCACATTTTGTTGTTTGAGGTTTGGATTAAATGGTGATGTATTCCGTAGTGCAGTACTGCCTGCCTCTCTCTACCGTATAGAATATGGGTAGGTAGACCGAACAATGGAAAAGAAAAAAGGGTTCTGGATTCGGCTTGGGAAGATCATACTTCGCATGGACTGGAGAGGATGTTTGTGGATTCCACTTTGAGGCATTTCAAGACATCAGGAAGACGGTTGCCTCGAAAGTGACACCGAAGCAAATGGAAAACAATCTAGTCGAAACTCATTGTTCAGGCTGACTCAGTTTCATTTAGAATATCTAAACACTCAACATGGCACATGGTGGTCATCAGTAGATGTTTCTATCTTTGGGAATAAGAGTATCACAAATGTCGGTCAGTAAAAGCACCGTATGTGCTTTGAGCTTCTGTTCCATGTTGCTACCAATGATTGAATACATACATCACTTATAAGGTACCTTGGTCTTCCTGGAAGATGCCGTGACGTGCACGCAGGGATGATGTTGTTGAAACCGGAGGGGATTCGGCATTCATCTCGTTAGCTGCATGCAAGCCACCGATCGTGCCAAACGTGGCATCAGGGATTTTCCCGGTAGATGTTCAAGCCTGGGTCTGTCAGCCCCATGCAATCGGGTGTGTAGGTACTATGAGTCTATGTTGTTGTTCTCTGTATACCTAATCGTGCCACGCTGTCACCTACTAAAGTAGGTGCTGGCCACCCAAATGACGTACACCCCCCAAATGACGTTTTTTACCCCAACAGGTCTACAACCTCTTCTACTGAAGCCCCATCCTCGTATTCTACATCTAAAACAGTGACCCATTTGTCGATCCACTCCTGAGCTGGCTTGCCAGTTAATTTGAAGCCTTTCGCAATAGCTTTGTTCCATTTAATTCGAGCATTTGCATCCCGCTTCTCCTCTCGCTCCGATGCTCGGACCGTTTTTTTCGCTCCTCCTCCACCCCAGCAGTGATTTTATCCCTTGCCTGTCGAACGGTTATTACCCCCCCCTTCTGAGCAACAGATCCACCGAGTTTGTCCCTTTTAGCCTTCGCTTTACTGTGATTGTGAGTCGCTTCAATGTCACGTTCGGCCAAAGCAAGCGAGCTAGCCCTCACTAATGACCCCTTTATATATCGACCAAATTTTTCGCGTAGCTCCTTCGATATATCGTAGTCATCTAAATCGTCTTGAAGCTCTGTACCAAGCTTCTGAATCTCTCTAGGTCCATGCGAAGTGACCTCTATAGGGGAGGAGAATAGAAAAGAGTCTCGTGAAGAGATTGACTCGAGGAGTTGCCAGACTCTCACCTTTTTCAGCATCACTTTTGATGAATATGAAACAAGCTCAGTCTGTTTGAAAGTCGATCGTATATTCGATTCAGTGAAGGCCTTGACTCGTAGACTGATGAAGGAAGCAAGAAAGTTCTGTTTGTTGAAACTCGTTGATCCGAGCCGAATTGTCTCATCAATCACCTTCGAATGATAATGCTTCATGAGCTGAAATATTCTCACATTCAATGACTGCGTAACGTGTGTAGAATGCGAGGAAAGAGTGAATATCACGATATTATGAAAATCGGCGTACTGTAGAAACTCGTAGATAAGATGAGACTCGTAGTTATTCATGATCAGAAGTCTATGAGCTTCTATCTGAGTCTTTCGACTATGAAAATCGAAGTGCTTCAGCCAGTCAAAGGCCTTTTCATCGTTCGAATATTCGAATTCAGTAGTAGCAAGCAACAAATCGTCATTCAGGTCGTTTTCCTGCACTCATTTGTTCAAAATGTTGATTTCGGAAACGATGAGCATGAGAAGAATCTTTCCTTCTTCAGCATTAATCGTCTTCACATCGCTCACTAAATTTCTCACCTTCGAATCAATTGCACGAAGAGATCTCTTTTTGATCAATGTAATCACTAAATGATCTCTTTCAACTTCGATACGAAAGCCTAATTCGTTCATGTTTCATATGTCATTCGATTGAATCGCATATTTGATCAGCACATCTCGAAAATCGTAGAAATGTTGCTTTGTCACCTCAACAGTCAGAGAAGTCTTTCTATCAGCGACAAGAGAAGT
>JAABUZ0100005452.1_pt1 | contig 16686 bp, 18 predicted proteins | sample 5562091 | NCBI WGS metagenome assembly JAABUZ01 (sample SAMN12813069, study PRJNA571459) | rock metagenome | isolation source: Antarctica rocks | place: Antarctica: Victoria Land, Linnaeus Terrace sud | collected 2015-12-21
AATCGGCTACGATCATGGCATCCTCCGGTTGGGCAGGGTGAGTTTCAGCACCCCCATCCTTGTCCAACCGCAGGGCGTTCGTCAACTAGCACAAGACCCCAGTAGAGAATTTTCACGCGTTGGGAGTCAGGTTGCATGTTTGGAGCGCGACCGTGTATTCCGTCTCCCCTGATCGTGGGCGCGCTGCCTGATACTCTTTCACGATGGAGATGGCAGGATGGGTGCGTAGGGGCACGGGCAGCGCCTGATCGCACGACACAGCTATCGTGAAAGAGTACGGGGTCTTCGACTTCATTCCAGTGATCTCTATCGTCGCGCGGTGGATCAACTGAAGCGACAGAGAGTGATGGGCAGAGGATGATGCGTTCACGACTTCGCTACCAGTAGCATCAGTGCAGACGAGCCAGCCTCCTGACGACGGGGTTTGCTACAAACGCACGGAAAGAAAGGAGCCAGAGAGCGCGTTGGCACGCTGGGACGCGGACAGGAATACCGCGACGGCGCGCCAACGTAGTCACCTGGCTTCTCGTGCCGCCGCTTACGCGACCAACTGAGGCTGACCCGCAGCGAGCGCCTTGACGTCCGCAGTCGTCAGCGGTTGCCCGCCGATGCCCCAGTCACCGCTCTTCACTTCCTCGACCACCACCCAGGTCACCGGACGCATATTCTCCCCTTCGATCGAGACCATCGCATCGGTTAGCCGTGTGACGACCTGTTGCTTCTGCTCCGCAGTGAACACTCCCTCGATCAGCTTGACATTGATGAATGGCATCGGTAATCCTTCCCTGTTGTCCGATTACGGACAGTGTGTTCCAGCGCGGGGTACATCCCCGTACGATCTCGTCTGTGCCTCCTCCCTCACGCGGGTCTCCTATCGCGGTGCTGCGGCGTGGGGCAACACCGACGCGGCGATTGCGACGCATCGTCGGAGAAGTAGTTCGGCAATCCATGATCGTGCCAACTCGCATACGTCTAGCGAGGCGCGATCTCGACGGCGTTGCGCGCCGCAGCGACCGACAACAACGATCGCGCGGCAAGGTGTTGGTGCAGCAACTGGCCTAACACCCCAATTCCCCGTTCAATTTGCCGCTCGTCAACGGCAGCAAAGTTGAGGCGCATGAACGGCTGGTCATTCGGTGCGGGGAAGAAGGCTGCCCCCGCAACAAAACTGACTCCTGCCCGGAGCGCATCCTCGAACAGATCGATCGCGGAGAGTTGCGGCGGCATGCTCACCCAGACGACGAGACCACCCTCGACGCCGGTCCATGTGACGCCAGGGGGGAATGATCGCTTCAGGGCAATCATCATCGCCGTGTGTCGGCGCCGGTAGACGCGGCTGATGTATTTCCAGTGCCGCTGCATCGCCCCACTCTCCAGGTAGTCGCACAGCGCCCGCTGCATCAGGCTGGAACTGAAGAGGTCCGCCGAGCGCCGCAGCGCGATCAGCGTCTCGCGCAGCGGACCGCGCGCCACGATGTATCCCAGGCGGAGGGCCGGGACGAAGGATTTCGTGAAACTGCTCGCATGGATGACATCGCCGTAGCGATCAAACGCCGCGAGCGGTGGCGGGATCGGGCTACCGAAGCGGACCTCCCGCACATGGTCGTCCTCCAGAATCGGCACACCGTGACGATGCGCGAGCGTCACGATCTCCCGTCGCCGGGTCGCACTCATGACGATACCCGTCGGGTTCTGGAAGGTGGGGACGGTATAGATGAGACGCGGGTGCCGCTCTTCGAGCACCCGCTGCAACACATCTGCCCGCATCCCATCGCCATCGAGAGGCACGCCGATTACGGTCGCCTGGCGGGCCTCGAAGGCTTCCAATGCTCCCGGCCATGTGGGAGTTTCCACCACGACGCAGTCACCCGGCTGAAGAAGCACCCCCGCCAGCATCGTGATCGCCTGCTGCGTCCCCGCAGTGACTACGATCTCTTCCGGCCCCGCGTCAATGCCGAGTTGGCGGACGTACTGCGCGAGCGCCTGTCGGAGGGGCGGATAGCCATCGCTGTGCTCAGGGCCGAGCGCCGCCGCCCCGTCGCGATCGAGCACCGTAGTGAGGACATGGCGGAAGGCGTCCGTCGGCACAAGGCGGGGATCGCCCGCGCCCCAGGCGAAAGAGATGGTATCGTCGAGGATCGGGCCACGCAGCACCTGCCGAAGCATCCGATCACGGATCGGATTAACATGTGCGCCGAGCGTCGCCTGCCACGGCGGCGTCACGGCATCTCCCGGCGCTCCCTCGCCCGGTACCATCCCCGGCCAGGGTGGAAGGACGAAAGTGCCCGCGCCGGGTCGCGCCTCAACCACGCCATCCGCCTCCAGTTCGGCGTACGCGTTGGCAACAGTGATGCGGCTGACGCCAAGGTCCGTGGCGAGTTGGCGCGACGAGGGCAGGCGTGCTCCCGCCGCGACCGAACCGAGGACGATTTCCCGACGCAATCCTTCACAGATCTGACGATAGAGTGGCAGAGTGCTCTCGGTGTGGAGGGTGAAAACCATGATAACCTTCTCTCGATGAAGAGATTCGGCGGTGCGGCAGATTTTGACCGGCATCGCCATTATCAGCCGAGAGACAAGGAAAAGATAGAGCCACTTGGGGGGCAATGGGATAGGGCCGATGCGATCGTGCGCGGCTTTCGGGACCCTGTGACGACGGAAATGGCACCCTGTTCGGCTGAGGAGGAGCGCGGCGCAGGTCAGTGCGCGAGAATGTATGCCCTGATTTGCTCGGCAAGCGGTGTTGTGGCAGCGCTGGACAGGGGCGTCGTTGCCTTGCTCCCGAGCGCGGAGAAGACGCGATTGCCTCGCAACGCATCCGGCCAATCGGGAAGGCGAGCAATGACATGGAAGTGGACGTGTGTATGTCCCGGCGCCTCGGCAAACTGGATCACGTATTCTTTCTCCGTGTCAAGGATGGCGTGGAGTGCGCGCGTGACCTGCCCCAATACTGCACCCAGCGATGTCAGCTCCTCCGGCGTCAGGTCATGGATCGCCGCGCAATGGCGGTTGAGGACGACAACGAGCCAGCCGAGTATCTCGGTCGGATGACCGTGTTCGACGATCCAATGTGGGGTTTCGAGGATGCGCGGGGCGTTCGTCAGCGAGATCTCCCCGCAGAGGGCGTGGCATGTCCCGCACTGGTCATCGAAGGTCTGGTCATGCTCTGCCATACTGAAACCATAGCGATGTGCTTGAGAGAACACAAGGGGACGCGATTTTCGTCACACATGTGTCCGAGATGCGCCCCCACTCCTCTCGCGGGAAGAATGATAGATAGGTGACTGGTTGCCTATCTCGCCGTATTCATCGAACAGGATTGCTTGCACCATCGCCCCTTCACTGAGATGCGTTACGCCTTCCGGGATCACTACCAAGCCGTTTGCTTCGCTGAGACTCAGGATATTCCCGACCGCTTGATCCATTGCCGTATCCGCTTCCCAACCCAACGGCGTCACACGGAGCCGCGCGCGCGGATAGGTCTGCTGTTCACCGCGATTCTCAATCGCCTGTGTCAGTCGCGCTGGGACAGTCGGCGGCAGTTCCAGCGTCTGGCCAAGCATGCGCGCAATGGCAGGCCGTACGAGAATGTGAAACGTCACGAACGCCGCGACCGGATTCCCCGGCAGCGCGAATATCGGTCTCTTGCCAATCACACCGAAGGCGACTGGATGACCTGGTCGCATCCGTACCCGCCAGAAATCGAGCGCCCCCCGCTCCGCGATCACGGCGCGCATCGCATCGTACACCCCGCCTGATACACCGCCGGTCGTGATGATGCAGTCTGCATCATCTGGCACAGCGTCGAAGGCGCGCCGAAGATCATCCGGCGTGTCACACACGATACCGAGCGGGATGGGATCGCCACCGAACTGTGCGATCAGCGCGGCAAGCAGCGGGCCGTTCGTGTCCGGAATCTGCCCTGGCCCCATTCGTTGCCCATCAGGGATCAGTTCGTTTCCAGTGGAAAGAATCGCGATACATGGCCGACGCACGACCGAAGGCCGCGCGTTCCCCGTCGCGACGAGCAGGGCGATCTGCCCTGGCGTAAGTCGCGTCCCGGCGTGCAGAACTGTCTTCCCCGCGCGCACGGTCTCGCCCTGCTGCCGGACGTTCGCGCCCAGTACAACCGTGCCGCGAATCGTCACGGTCACTGCACCGCCATCCGTCTCTTCGTGCCGCACGACAGCATCCGCACCCGCAGGCAGCGATGCGCCCGTTGCGATCGCGGCCGCTTCGCTCTCCCGGATCGTTAGAGACGCGGCATCCCCGGCGGCCTGCAGGCCGATCACGGCGAGCATGATGGGTTGCTCGGCGGACGCACCGGCGGTGTCCATCGCACGGACGGCGTAGCCATCCATCGCGCTATTCGTGAAAGGCGGGAGGTCAGATGCCGCGATGTTGTCCACCGCCAGTGTCCGGCCGAGCGCAGCATCGAGGCGCACTGTCTCAGCACTACAACGACGGAAACGCACAAGGAGACGCACCTGCGCCTCCGCGACAGAGAGGGGGTGCGGCGCGTCCATGCGAACCGATGCCTTAGGAAGCGGACTGCGTTTTGAGATTCTCCATCGCGCTGATGAGTTCGCGGACCGCTCCGGCTGAGCGTTGCAGCGCGCTGTACTCGTCGGCGGTCAGTTCGATCTCGATCACCTGCTCGCGCCCGTTCGCGCCTAATTTGCACGGCACGCCGACGAACAGGCCGTGGATGCCATACTCCCCTTCGAGCAGCACGGAGGTCGGCATGATCCGCTTCTTGTCGAGCAGAATGGAGTCCACCATCGCGCAGACGGAGGAGGCGGGCGCGTAGAAGGCGCTGCCCGTCTTGAGCAGATTGACGACTTCCGCGCCGCCGTTCGCGGTGCGCTGGACGATCGCGTCAATCCGCTCCTGCGACAAGAGCGCAGGCAGGGGGATACCGGCAACGGTTGTGTAGCGGGGGAGCGGCACCATCGTGTCACCGTGGCCGCCAAGGACGAAGGCGGTGACATCCTCTACCGAGACATCCAGTTCCTGCGCGATGAACGAGCGGAAGCGCGCGCTGTCGAGGACGCCGGCTTGCCCGATGACGCGCTCCTTCGGGAAGCCGGAGGCCTCGAGCGCGATATGGCACATCGCATCGAGCGGGTTGGAGACGAGCAGGAGAATCGTCTCCGGCGACTGCGCCACGACCTGCTCAGTCACGCTGCGGACGATGTTCATGTTCGTGCGCAGCAAATCGTCGCGGCTCATGCCCGGCTTGCGCGCGATACCGGAGGTGATGACAACAATGTCCGACCCCGCCGTCTCCTCGTAGCTATTTGTGCCGGTGATGAGCGTGTCGTATCCCTCGACGGGGCCGGATTGATTGAGATCGAGCGCCTTGCCCTGCGGCAACCCCTCGACGATGTCCACAAGCACGATGTCCGCGTAGTCGCGCTCCGCGAGCCGCTGCGCGGTCGTGCCGCCGACCATCCCCGCACCCACGACGGTAATCTTCTTCCGCGCCCCTGCCATCGTCGCACTCCCTCCGCATCGGCTGATTAACGTGTCTGCCCCGGCACGCCGGATAAACTATCGTATCACAGCGGGGATGAAACCGGGGAGAATCGCAAAGATGCAAAGGGGAAAGGGAATTGAATCACGAAGACACGAAGAGCACGAAAGAGAGAGAAGAAGATTGCATGAAATTCTTGCCCTTCTCTCTTTCCCTCTTCGTGCTCTTCGTGTCTTCGTGGTTCAATCGGTTTCAGGCTTCAAAAGAGGGTTCGGCCTGTGATGCGGCATTCGTGGTCGAGCAGCCAGCGTTTGATGTGGACGCCCCAAGCGTAGCCCGTCAGGCTGCCGTTACTGCCGAGGACGCGGTGGCACGGCACGACGATCGAGAGGGGATTGCACGCGACCGCGCCGCCAACTGCCTGCGCTCCGCCCGGTTGGCCAAGAACACGGGCGAGATCGCGGTATGACACCGTTTCGCCATAGGGAATCGCGAGCAGCGCATCCTAGACCCGCCGCTGAAACAGCGTCCCGACAAGATCAAGGGGCAGATTGAACACCTGCCGCGCGCCGTTCAGGTAATCGGTGAGTTGGATTGTTGCCTCCACGAGCGCGTCCGCATCCGCCACGAGCAGCGCGGGGCAGTAGTGCTGGAGCGCATCGAACGCCGACGGTATCGCCGCATGCGCCGCGATGATCAGCGCGCAGATTCCTCGTTCCGTCCCGACTACGAGAATATCGCCGACGGGCGTTGGAACACTGATATATGCAGTAGACGCGCTACTCATTACCAGCGCGTGAAGAGATTGGACACCGCCAACTCTAATTCCGGTAGCACGCGAGAGTGGACGTACTCTCCACTATACGCAGTGACGAGGAGACGATACATACCATTCTCCAAAACGAAGATTTCGACGGTTTGGGGATCGGGATCGATGATCCAGTATTCCAGCACCCCAAAATGCGCATATCGCTCGTACTTGAACGTCCGATCACGCTCGCGCGGCGATTCTGACGCTACTTCTATGCAAAGATCGGGGGCGCCACGTATGCGCCCATGTATATCAATGATGTCAAGTCGTTCCCTCGAGATGTACAGGACATCTGGCTCATAGACATCACGCGGCCCAAATATGATCGCGAATGGAGCGGGATAGACGCGACCAAGATGATGCTCCTGCACATGTCCGCGGAGAATCGCCTGTACCTCTCCGACTGCCCATTGATGCGCCTCGACGGGTGCAACAGTCACATAGACCTCCCCATCAATGATCTCATAGCGGTTGCCATCGTCTGGAAAGGTTTCGTAGTCTTCGTAGGTCAGTTTAGTCTTCATCGCCACAGCGTACCCCCTTGATGTGCGGGAAAGTGCCTCACTATATACCTTACGGGCGGACGGCGCGGGCGAGGCGTTGGGCCTCGTTGTGGGCGAGGCGGGAGGGTTCGGGGAGTTTCGTTCGTACGGCGCTGCGGCGGACAATTTCGACTGCAGCATCGAGCGTGATCCGGTAGCCGACCGACGGGAAGACGGGCGCGACGCCTGTCCGCGTCCTGAGCGCCATGGCAACGATTTCGCCTTTGTCCACGAGGGGCGCGACGCTTCCCGCCACTTCCGCCAATCCCTCGTACCGACCAACAAGAATGGATTTCGCGCAGCCGAGCGTTGGTAGGTTTACGGCGAGGCCGAGATGACAGGCCAGCCCGAACCGTCGCGGATGCGACCGCCCATGACCATCCGCGATAAGCACATCAGGAGCTTCAGGCAATTGTTCCAACGCGGCGAGCGCGGCGGGCAGTTCGCGCCACGAAAGCAGGCCAGGCACATACGGGTACGCCAGCGGCGCATCGGCGGAAACAACAGCAATGAGCGCCAGATCGGGAAATGAGAGAAGGGCCGCGACGCCGATCGCCCGGTCCGCGCCGAGATGGACATCCACAGCGGCGATAGTCTTCGGCGGATGCGCCAGTGGTTCTTCCCGCACCATCGCCGCCCAGACGCGTTGCTGCGCAACCGCCTCGCGCGGCGGCGTGGCGGTATCCGGCAGATACGCGGTATTAACGGTGATCCGCATACTATCCACCATCCAGGTAGCGTAGGCTTCAGCCTACGTTCTCTGAGAGAGGGACGCCGGCTGAAGCCTACGCTACCGATACTCCTCCTCAATCCACCGCTTGCGGCGATAGAACGTGATCTGCACGAGCGTAATCACAATCATCACTGCGACACCCGTCAGGAAAGAGATTGGCAAGAAGAGAACCGTGACACTGGTCAGCCGCTCACCACACCATCACGCGGCGCTATCCGATACGAAAGCATGGCGCAGTAACCAATGTTCTTCATAGGCAAAGGCAATGCCCAACCGCCTGACGATTGGCGCATGCAGTGTTATACTTTGCCTAGTATTGTTCGATACGGGTCGCGCCGTGCGGGCATTGGCGCGAAAGGGCTGAACGCGGTCTATACGGGACTGTTGTGCCCCGGACGAGCGGAGCGGAGAAGAACATATGGCTGCGACAGTAGCGCTCTATCGCACGTCAATCGGCAAGAAAACAGTCATGGCGGTGACGGGGATCGTTCTCTACATCTTTATGATCCTCCACATCTACGGCAACCTGAAAGTCTTTGAGGGCCGGGAGAAGTTCAACGCCTACAGCGACTATCTCCGCATCGTCGGCAACCCGATCTTCTTCAGCACCGAACTCTTGTGGATCATTCGCGTCGTTCTGCTGGTTTCCGTCATTCTGCACATCGTTGCGGCAGTGCAACTGACGCAGCGCAGTGTTGCGAGTCGCCCGGTGCACTACGTCAACAAGAAGGAGACAGACGCGACGATTGCCTCCCGCACGATGCGCTGGGGTGGCCTCGTCATCTTCTTCTTCATCATCTACCATATCCTCGATCTGACGTTGGGTACGGTCCATTCGGGTGCATACCAGGCAGGCGATGTCTACGGCAATGTCGTCTCCGGTTTCAGCCACTGGTATGTGACCGTCTTCTACGTCCTGGCGATGATCGCGCTCGGTTTCCACTTGTATCACGGCGTTTGGAGTATGTTCCAGACCCTCGGCATCAACCGTCGCAAGTACAATCGGTTTTTCCGGGGCCTGGCGCTCATCTCGGCGGTGCTAATCGCCGGGGGCGGTATCGTCGTCCCGGTTGCCGTCCTGGCAGGCATCGTCAGTTAAGGAAAGCGAATTCGCGATGGCAACAACAATCGCACCTCCCGCCCCGGCTATTGATAGTAATCGCCGTGCCCCTGGGGGGCGCGAGATCGTCTTAGACGCCAGGATTCCATCCGGGCCAATCGAACAGAAATGGGAGAAGCACCAGTTCGAGATGAAACTGGTGAACCCGGCAAACAAGCGCAAGTTCACGGTTCTCATCGTCGGCTCCGGCCTCGCGGGAGGTGCCGCCGCCGCATCACTGGCCGAACTCGGTTACCATGTCAAATGCTTTTGCTATCAGGATTCGCCGCGCCGTGCGCATAGCATCGCCGCGCAGGGTGGCATCAACGCCGCAAAGAATTATCGCAATGATGGCGATAGCATCTACCGCCTCTTTTACGACACGGTGAAGGGCGGGGACTTCCGCTCGCGCGAGGCGAATGTCTACCGGCTGTCGCAGATTAGTGTCAACATCATTGACCAGTGCGTCGCGCAGGGCGTCCCTTTCGCGCGCGAGTACGGCGGTCTGCTCGACAATCGCTCCTTCGGCGGCGCGCAGGTCTCGCGCACCTTTTATGCGCGCGGTCAGACGGGACAACAATTGCTGCTCGGCGCGTACTCGGCGCTCTCACGACAGATCGGCCTCGGCAATGTGGAGATGTATGCACGCCATGAGATGCTCGATCTCGTCGTTGTAGACGGCGCGGCGCGGGGCATCATCGCGCGTGACCTCGTGACGGGCGCGATCACGCCGTACGTCGCCGATGTGGTCGTACTGGCATCCGGTGGGTATGGCAATGTCTACTACCTTTCGACAAACGCAAAGGGGTGCAACGTCACGGCGGACTGGCGGGCGTACAAACGCGGCGCATTGTTCGCGAACCCCTGCTACACGCAGATTCACCCGACCTGCATCCCCGTCTCCGGCGATCACCAATCGAAACTGACGCTGATGAGCGAGTCACTGCGGAACGACGGGCGCGTCTGGGTGCCAACGCGGGCGGGCGATACGCGACCGACCGCGATGATCCCCGAGAGCGAGCGCGACTATTTCCTCGAACGGAAATATCCGAGTTTCGGCAACCTCGTTCCACGCGATGTCGCGAGCCGCAATGCGAAGGAGGTCTGCGACGAGGAGCGCGGTGTTGGCCCGGGCGGGCGCGGCGTCTACCTCGACTTCGCGGACGCAATCAAGCGGCTTGGGCGGCGGGTGATCGAGGAGCGGTACGGCAACCTGTTCGATATGTATAACAAGATCACCGGCGAGAACTCCTATGAAGCGCCAATGCGCATCTATCCGGCCATCCACTACACGATGGGCGGCCTCTGGGTGGATTACAACCTGATGAGTACGATCTCCGGTCTCTTTGTCGGTGGTGAAGCCAATTTTTCCGATCACGGCGCGAACCGCCTCGGCGCGAGCGCCCTCATGCAGGGCCTCGCGGACGGCTACTTCATCCTCCCCTACACGATCGGCAACTACCTTGCGGGTGCAAAACTGCCGAAGATGGACACGACGCATCCCGCCTTCGCGGAGTCCGAGGCGGAGGTTAATGCCCGCGTCAAGCGGCTCCTCAGCATCAAGGGAAAACGAACGGTAGATTCCTTTCATCGCGAACTCGGCCACATTATGTGGGACTACTGTGGCATGGCCCGCAACGAGGCGGGGTTGCGCCACGCGCTCGCCCAAATCCCGCAAATGCGTGAGGAGTTCTGGCAGAATGTCAACGTGATGGGCGAGAACGCGGAACTGAATCAGTCGCTCGAAAAGGCAGGGCGCGTCGCGGACTTCCTCGAACTCGGCGAACTAATCTGCACGGACGCCCTCAATCGCACCGAATCGTGCGGTGGTCACTTCCGTGAGGAGAGCCAAACGGCAGACGGCGAAGCCTTGCGCGACGACGACAACTTCTCGCACGTTTCGGCGTGGGAATACACCGGCGTCGGCAACATCCCAGCCTTGCATACGGAACCCCTCGACTTCGAGTATGTTCACCCATCGCAACGGAGTTACGTGTAAATGGCAACGCTTGCAGCACGGGGAACCAGTACCGCACACGACGGTCATACTGACCGCGCCCTGAACCTCACCCTCCAGATCTGGCGGCAGAAGAATGCCTCCAGTTCCGGCAAGATGGTCACCTATGAGGCGATGGGCATTAGCACGGATATGTCCTTTTTGGAGATGCTCGATGTTGTCAACGAGGGCTTGATCGCGCGCAGCGAAGAACCGATCGCCTTCGACCACGACTGCCGTGAGGGCATCTGCGGCACCTGCGGCTTCATGATTAATGGCGTCGCACACGGGCCGGAGCGCGGCACAGCTGTCTGCCAGCTCCACATGCGCCACTTCCACGACGGCGAAACGATCACGATTGAGCCGTGGCGGGCGCGCGCCTTCCCGGTCATCAAGGACCTCGTCGTAGAGCGCGGCGCGTTCGATCGGATTATCCAGACGGGCGGCTACATTACCGCCCCGACCGGCAGCGCTCAGGACGCCAATGCCATCCTCGTCCCAAAGGCGGACGCCGATGTTGCATTCGACTCCGCCGCCTGCATTGGTTGCGGCGCGTGCGTGGCAATGTGCCCGAACGCCTCGGCGATGCTCTTCACCGCCGCGAAAATCTCGCACCTCGGCCACCTACCCCAGGGCCAACCGGAGCGGGACGACCGCGTGCTGCGGATGGTCGAGCAGATGGATGTCGAGGGCTTCGGCGCCTGCACGAACATCGGCGAGTGCGCCGCCGTCTGCCCGAAAGAGATCCCCATGGACGTCATCTCCTTCATGAACCGCGACCTCCTCCGCGCTACCCGCCGCAAAGACCGCGAGGCGAAGACGAGCAACGAATAACAAGTACGAATGCTCCGATCTGACAACGCAAAGGAGAAATACTAGTACAGGCGTCTCCCTTTGCTATAATCTGACGAGTACGACGTGCGGTCTGGAGGCTGAAATTGGTTTGGGCTGAGTCAAAACAACGCACGATCGTGCGGAACCCTAGCATCCTGCACAGCGAACCGACTGTTGAGGGGACGCGAATTCCTGTGCGTGCGATTGTGCTTTTCAAGCACGAGTATGGCGACATTACAGGTATACAGAATGCACTACCAAGCCTGAGCCTAGGAGATATTGAGACCGCGATGCGTTTCTACCGCGAACACCGTGATGAGATCAACCGCTACATCGCGGAGAACAATGAAGGCGAAGACATCCCATACGATGAACTGTAATGCCCATCACGGGAGTCTATCTCGATGAGTGTGTCAATCACGCGGTTATCCCATCGCTTCGTCAACGCGGCTGGTCCGTCACAACTGCCCAAGCGGAGGGGATGGGTACTGCCTCTGACGACGAACAAATTCTCAACGAAACTCCCCACGCTTTTTCATCCGCTGTGCAATGATGCTCGACTGGATTGCCACCGAGTTCGATGATCCACACAACTATCTTTTTCGCTGGGCAGACTTGCTGCAGCAGCGAATGATCGGCGGATACACGCTGGACGGCTATACCGACGCAGAGATTTCCCTCGCGCTCGGTCACACACCATGATCGCTTCCCGGGCACCGACCTCCTCCGCGCTACCCGCCGCAAAGACCGCGAGGCGAAGACGAGCAACAAGTAACGGGAAAGGGACGAGGGAGGAACCAGCAGCGCATGAGGGGATGCTTCCGTTCTCATTAACGATCAGCACATCGCTCGTCTTATTCCTGAGATACTTGACGAAGCCCAATCCATTGTACGCATGCTCCACTATTGAACGAGAAGGATACCTCGAATCGCATCTAATACTCTTTCGCCATAGCCCTGTCGTGATGTGCGGTGCACTATGATGCCGTTGGGACGGTGCTTGAACCGCCCTTCCCGTATCATTGCTCCCTTCCCCACATGACCCAGCCACCGCACGAGGGCGGTTCGAGCACCGCTCCAACGAAAAGATCACGCCTCGTTATCGCGAAAGAGTATAAGTGTCCCTGTGGGGGCGTTAATGACACTGTACCTGCGTGCAGGGCTTATGCGTTCTTGAAAGAAACCTAACCCCCGGCCCCTTCCGTTCCTCGGCGTGAGAAGGGGTGATTCATCACACTGCCGTTCCTTGTCCCACCCCCCCGATTGCAAGAAAGATTGCCCCTTTCCCGCGCCGAGGAACGGAAGGGGCCGGGCGTTAGGTTGAACGGGCGAAACCGAGAACGCACAAGCCCTGACCTACGTGTGCCTGCGAGATCACGACTGATCGGTCACACGTACTCTCTGTACCATTGCATTCAGTCAGTAGGTGTGTTATAATAGTAAGTATAATCCGAAATATGTTGTTGCGCATGTTCAATTGCGAGGCAGTCGGAATTATTGTGGCGGTGTAGATTGGAAGTATGGAGACAAAAATGAAAGCTCTGGCGCGACTTCTGGCAGTCTTTGGGTTACTGGTCGGACTGTTGATTACAGCGGCGCCGGTTGCAGCTGGGCAAAGCCGATCGTTCCCTGAGACAGGACAAACGAGCAGTAACGCATTCTATGATTTCTGGCTGACGCACGGGGCTTGGGAGATACTCGGGATGCCGCTGTCACCAACATATACTGCGAAAACTGGCTTCCTCACGCAGGTCTACGAACGCGCCGTAATGGAATGGCATCCCGATAATACGGGAGAGAACAGGGTGCAGATTGGTCGGTCCGGCGCGCTGTTCCTCGACGACTTAATCGGTGCAACATCTGGCAATCATAGGAAACAAGGGTTGGAGGCAACCGCCGCGCGCGGTTGCGTGGCCATTTCCAACTGCGAAACATTCGCCACCACGAAACACACTGTCATAGGAGCATTTCGCGACTATTGGCACGCACACGGAGGATTGGCGACGTTCGGATATCCCTTGACCGAGCAAGCCCCGCTCTGTCAGGGCGATACCAACGGATCATGTGACCGTACCGTTTCGGGTCAAATGTTCGAACGGAGCGTCTTTGAGTGGCATCCTGAAACTGACGGCGGAACGATATTGCTTCGTCGGCTCGGTGCTGATTATTGGGACACCGTAAAGAACCGGGAAAGTATTCAGGGAGTGACCGTCCCTACCGATAATGGCGGCGCAGCTGCGCCCATCTACAATCCACCATCCGCCTCTGTGTCTACGCTATCCCCGGCAGACAACCCGCCTCCGCAACCGTCCTACACCGGATCGGTCTCCGGCTCCGTCTGCCCAGCCGGGTACCCGATCAAAGCGAACGACAACAACGGCATCTACCAAGTGCCTGGCGGCGCGTTCTACGACGTGACGAATGCGCGCAACTGCTTCGCGACCACGGCCGCTGCGCGGGCTGCGGGCTATCAGGCGAACAAGGGGTAAATCCCGGCTGCGATAATCCGCGCCCGTCGTGCGGTGGGCGCGGTGATGCAGTCTGGCGAGCCGATCATCACCAATGCCTTCTCCCGCCCGGCTGCGCGATCCCCGCTGTCGTTTCCTACATTGATCAATGCCCCATTCGGGCAACCGGACACACGACCGAGCAGTCGTCACCAATTCTCCTCTTTGCTATACTTCGTTGTGGTACGATCCGTCATATTGAGGCACATCACGGTCCGAGAGCAGACAACGCAACAAACAACCGTCCGCAACCCGCATATTCTCTCTGGTGAACCAATCATCGAGAGGACACGGATTCCCGTACGAGCCATCGTACTTTACCACTACTCATGCGGTGACATTCCTGGTGTCCTGACCGCGTTGTCATCCCTCAGCAGCGCGGATGTTGAGACGGCTCTTCAATTTTATCGGGGTCATCGCGAGGAGATCAATACCTATATCGCGGAGAACAACGTAGGCGAAGGCATTCCCTATGACGAACTCTGATGCGCATGATGATAGTCTATCTTAATGAATGTGTAGATCATTATATCATCTCGTATCTACGAATTCACAGCATCATTGTGAGGACAGCGCAAGCAGAAAATATGTCCGCCGCCGAGGACGACGAATAGATTCGGCACGCGCATAAAAGCGGATGGATCATCCTCAGCACGAACGAGAAAGACTTCATCGGGTGGCATACCGTATTTCGGCGAAACGAGTGGAACATAGTGGCCTTGTCACCGTTCCACAAACATCGGTGAGAATCTGCCTTCTCGTCCGTTGCGCTATGATGCTCGACTGGATTGCCGTGGAGTTCCCCGATCCTCGCAATCAACTCTTTCGCTGGACGGATTTGCAGCGGCTCAACGGCGGCTACGTACTTGAAGGGTATACCGATGCAGAAGTTCGCCCTCGCGCTCGGTAGAGCGACGACGCTTCCATGAGCCAGCAACCGTCGCTCACCGCCATCATTCTTGCGGGCGGGCAAAGTCGGCGGATGGGAGTGGATAAGGCGCTGTTGCGGCTGCCGTCCGGGGGGCCGACACTGATCGAGCGGGTCGTGGAGGCAGCGCGGGCAGTGACGGATGATGTGGTGATCGTTGCGGAGGATGCAGGGCGGTTGCCACCAATGGCCGTCCGCACGGCGTCAGATGCGATTGCGGGCGCGGGGCCGCTGGCAGGACTAGTCGCGGGGTTCGCGGCGGCGCGGCACCCGGATATTCTCGTGCTTGCCTGCGATCTGCCCTATCTCTCCGTGCCACTCCTGCGCTGGATGGCCGGGCTGCCCCGGACATGGGATGCGCTCGTTCCCGTGCTCCCGAATGCGGATGGCACGGCGGGGTGGGAACCATTGCACGCGCTCTATACGCGCCCCTGTCTCGTCCCGATGCGTGCCGCCCTCGACCGGGGCGACCGACAGGCGACCGCCTTCTTCCCGGCGATCAACGTCCAGCCGCTAACCGCCGACGAGATGCGACCGCACGACTTAGCAGGGCGATCCACGATCAGCGTCAATACGCCAGATGCATGGGCCGAAGCGGTACGCTGGCGAGCGGATCGTCCCGACGCTATACTACGCGACGAATAGCATGAGGATTTGGCGTTGGGACGCTCACAAGGGGCTACCCCTCCCGTTCAATGTCGTGGAGAGAATGCAACGATGACCGTGCAAGGTGAACGCGATTACCGGAAGTTCATGGTAGATGACGCGTTGGAGCCCGCGCTCATACCACTCGATATCTGGAACGCGCTCTTTGATGAGTACCAGAATACGCCCGGCAATTTCTACAAGGGGTTCAAACGGCTCGGCGTGCTCCGTCTGGATGTCGAGCAGGAGATCAAACAGGCCGAGGAAGCGGGCAAGTGGCTGACCGAGGACGAGGCGGCCCGGTACGTCCTCTACGAAGTGATTGACGAACTTGGCAACGACATGTGGTACCAACGAGCGATGTCGCTGATCGAGGAGGACTGCCGCAAAGATGTCGCCTGGCGGCCGAAGAACTACGCGGAACACCTCGATCCTGTCTACGACGAGCAGGAAGCCCGTGGCTGGCATCCCTACTGGGAGCCTCCCCGCTGGGTTCTACCAGGCAATAAGTAATGAGTACTGAGGGGTGCCACGTCCTCCTCGTTGCATACTGCTGACTGTAGAACCGACTCACTTCTCACCTCGTTGTAACCCATACGCGCGTGCTATCATGCGAGCGCACGCGCTACGGGAAAAGCGATACGAACATGCAAGGGGGAACACGATGGTTACGGCAACACGACGACGGATGCGGCGGGGAATGGCGGCAGGGATGCTACTACTGACGGCGGCGCTGCTCAGCGCGTGCATCGAGTCGAATTCCAGCAGTACAATCGGGTCGGACTTCACGGGCACGACGAACATGCGCATCGGCATCTCGAAAGCCGCCATCCAGACGCTGACGACAATCGGCAAAAGCCTCGGTGGCACACCGACGCCGAATTCCAGCGGCGCACTGGATAATCCCTTTGGTGACGTGACGAACCAGGTCACCGACATGGGCGGCACGGTAAAACCCTACGATAACGGAAACTTCATGGGTGTTGACATCACGATGCCGTTCACATCGCTCGATGAAATGCAGAGCCAGATCAATAGCATCCTTGGCAACTCGTCTGGTTCATCGAGTGGATCAAGCCCGTTGTCCGGGAGTGGAAGCGATCAAAGCGCCCTCG
>JAABUZ0100005453.1_pt1 | contig 16680 bp, 25 predicted proteins | sample 5562091 | NCBI WGS metagenome assembly JAABUZ01 (sample SAMN12813069, study PRJNA571459) | rock metagenome | isolation source: Antarctica rocks | place: Antarctica: Victoria Land, Linnaeus Terrace sud | collected 2015-12-21
GGTATCTCCGTCGGGAAGCCACGTCCGGTCACACGGGCGGAATGAAAGGCTTGAGCCGTATGTGGAGAAATTCACCAGTACGGTTCTTAGGGGAGGGATGGCGGTAACGCCATTCCCTTACCCGACCCTATCGTCGTGGTCAGACGTATGGTACCATTTTAGTCGATCTCGAACGGGGTATTCCCGTTGATATGCTGCCTGCTCGACAAGCCTCTACATTCGCTTCGTGGCTCAAAGACCATCCAGGCGTTCTCCTCATCAGTCGTGACCGTGCAGGCGATTTTGCTCTTGGAGCCACCCAAGGGGCTCCAGAAGCCATTCAAACCGCTGATCGCTTTCATGTGTTACGCACCCTTGCAGAACTAGCGGAACGTGTCCTGAGTCGGTATCGTACTGCACTCAAACAGATCCATGTGGTGACAGCTCCTGCTGGGTCTCCGTCTGCATTGCTTCGTCATCTCCGGCCTGACCGAGAGCGGCGCAAGCAGCACGCGCGAGCGGTTTTGTTTGAGCGTTACGAGGCGGTTCATCGTCTGCTCAAGGAGGGTAAATCACAGACCAAGATTGCTGAGCAATTGCATGTGAACTGGAAAACAGTGACTCGCTACGCTCATGCCCAAACGTTCCCCGAACGACCAGAACGGCCCACCGTAGTAGGTCTTTTGGCCCCCTATGAAATCTACCTACGAACACGCTTCTTGCAGGGAGAGTTCAATGGGACACAGCTTTTCCGAGAAGTCCATGCTCGTGGCTATACGGGGTCACGTATGACCATCACGCGGTTTCTTTTAGGGCTACGCCACATGAAACAACAAGGAATGGATGTGACGCAAGAGGCAACCACCACCTCCCTCACCCCTCGGCGAGCAGTCGGATTGATGCTTCGTAAGGCTCTTACGCAAGAAGAAAACACAGCACTCAGCCACGTCTGCCAGCTGCATCCTCAGGTCAAGCTTCTCTATGAGTTGTTTGAGCAATTTGCCCAGATGCTTCGAGATCGTCGGGGAGAAGAACTTGACTCCTGGTTACATACGGCTTTTCACAGTGATATTGCTGAGTTGCGCTCGTTTGTCCTGAAACTTCGCCAGGATCAAGCAGCCGTTCAAGCAGGCTTGGTTCTCAAATGGAACAATGGCATGGTTGAGGGGCATGTCAATCGCTTAAAGTTTCTCAAGAGGAGTATGTATGGTCGAGCTCATTTTGACCTCCTCCGATTACGAGTTTTGCATCATCGAAAGTGTGCATGAACCCCTGAAAGGGCCATAACTGATCACACGTACTCGTTCACCAACCTCAAATACATCACTCGTATTATTCATCAAACACCTCCTTGCGAGGATATGCTCTTACGAATGTACAAAAGATGATTCTCTTCGTCTGGGTTGGAAATGAGGTAGATTTCGTAGCCTCAATTGCGAGATGAGGTATGTGATGATGTCGTCATGATGCTTCCTCATTAGAGCCAGGTTTTCATTCTCACTACCCGGCGAATCTACGTCGTACTGTGCTTTGATGTCTGTTTTGAGCCGAAAGAGAACACCCGATTGAAAGAATTGTTTGCGTTGTTGCTTGCTCCGTTCATTCCAATCCGTCGTAATATACAGTTCGTCCAGCTTCTCTCCTCCAAACGCACAAACTGGTACGATGAGGAACTGGAATGAGAATCTCTCGCTTGACCTTCCCTGCTGGATCATATCGAGTGATCTTCCGTTGTATTGGACACTCCAGAGGAACCCTTCACTATCAACGGTTAGGCCATCTGGAATGCCCACTTTATCTGTGTATGAAAAAGGCCTCCGATGTTCAATGGTTCCTGTTACAAGACGAAATCATAGGTAGAGATCATCTGGGCAAGAGAGTTAGTGAAATACATAGTCATATTATCCAGACTCCACCCTAACCCATTTGACCTGCCAAGTCCTGTAGCCATCATATCGTGGGAACCATCAGGATCAAGAAGATACAGGCGCTATTCAGGGGCCTTTGCATGATAGGTGGATTGCACATTGTCCTTGCCCAGAAGCGTCCCATCGCATCAATATTCTCATCATTAAAGCGCTTATAAGCCTAGTCGCCTATCGGGTTGACGACAAATGAGAGTTTCTGGTTGTCCTCATGCCAAAATACAAAGCCGTTGTTCGTTGCCATAACCAATCCACTTACCTGTCTGTCATAAAGCCATGACGCCTATTTCAACCCCGACATCAAAGACCTGATACTCTTGTGTCATCATATCCATTCGAAAGAAGAGATGCTTTTTACTATCAAGCCGATACAATCGTTTTTCGTCTTTACTCCAGAAGGAGCCTTTGCCTTATTTGTTGCCGATTGTGAAGAAGTACGCAACGCTGTTCATACTGCTCCTTTGTTGAGGAAACGATGAATCTTCTCCCATGCTTCCCTACTCACAAATTCTGAACCGCATGTCTGGCAAACATACACCTCCCCGCCTTGCTCTCCCCCATTCTCTATCTGTGGATGATCACACGGCTTTCCAAAGCATGCCCTTCTCAATTTCTGGGCATCTTTCGCGTCCATGCTCTTTCCTCTTTCTCTCTTCTTGCATCATCAGATGTTATACCAGCAGGCTGGTTCTCCCCTGGTGTGTCCTGTGTCTCTATCTGCTCTGTCAGTTTCCCAGTACTCACCAACCAACGAATAAAGTTCAGATAACACATGTCTTCACCTGCTTGATCCACCTCGTGTTTCACATAGGTTCTCCGAAAACTGCATAAACGCTCTCTTTCTGCACGTGTGTACCCCGCTCTCTTCAGCATTTCAAGTGCTTCTTTGTAGTTGAGCGTGTTCATATCCTTCCCCTTTTCTCCTGTGATTTGCTCATCGTTGTTGACTCTGTTTGTAGCATAGTGTCTCAAAGTTACAGCATGGTAAAAGAACGGGAGCAAGAGAGAAAACCAATCCTTTTCATCCTGTACGGGAATTCTGCTCTACAAGAGGAAGCGTAAACCAGAAGGTCGCTCCCTCTCCTAGAATGCTCTCAATGCCCACCTGTCCCTGATGAAGTTCATCACTCATACGACAGATATACAATCTCATCCCCATATCTCCACGAGAGTTCGCTTGCGCGACGACTCTTGGAACCCGATAAAAACGTTCCCACACGCGCTCTTGTGCCTCTGATGAGAGTCCAGGTCCTGCATCATAAACTGAAACTCGCACATAGAGTCCTTGTGCCTGTACATGAATCCCGACTGGATGATCTGACGCTGGATAGATGAGAGCATTGATGATATAGTTGTTGGATACTTATCCAATGCAATCTTCATTTACCAGAACAGGGAAGCTTTTTTTCCTCTCCTTCTACGACCACTTGCATCTGGTCTATAGAAGCAACGGAGGCGAGTCGCTGAGCTCTCTGAAGCACGAGGAGTAGCAGATCATGAGGCTCAAACTGCACGTCAAGCTTGCTTACCGAGAGGCATGAGACATCCAATAGCTCACTTACCAGCCGATTTTGCACTTCGACCAACTGGTCTGCACGAGAGAGCGATGCCAAGCGGCTCGCAGGACTCGCACAAGGACGGGTGCGAACAGCCCCCGAAGAGTTAGAGCGAGCCTTGCAGGGGCACATGACCTTGCACCATCGCTTCATGTTGGGCGAACATCTGCGGCACATCGACGAACTGGATGCCTCGATCACACGGGTGACAGAGGAAATTGGGCGTCGTCTCTCGTTGCCTGACCCGCCTCCTGAAGGCGAACAGGGTGAGGGAGAACAACCTGTGCCTTACGCAGACGAGTCGGCGCAGAGGCCGAGACAGCACCTTCACCAGGTCCTTTAGGTTGGCACGAGGCCGTTCTGCTCTTGGACAGTATTCCAGGGATCAACGAACGGGCAGCCCAGAGGGTTGTGTTGCAAGAAATTGAAAGAAGAAACAATGAGTATGCAGTGACTCTGCCTATTGAGTTGAGACAGCTACTCCAAAGAGTCTAGCAATCAGTTCGGCCTGCCCTTGCACATCACCTTTTGCTACGTTTTGCACTTGCCCCTTCCTGATCATGTTTATGATTTCAAATCCCTGGATGGTTTGCCATGCCGTCTCAAAGGAGAAAAAGCCCATGCCTGGTTTTGTCAAACGCTTCATGAACCGATGATCTTGCTCAACCACGTTGTTGAGATATTTCACTTGTCGCAATTCACACGCTACAGGGATATGTCCTTCCACTTTGAGCTCGCTGAAGGCTTTAGGGGACGCCGCATTTTTATCCACGTTGATCACCCGTGGTTTCGTGGTATGAGACGCAGCAAGGGTTTTCACAAAGAAGCGCTTGCCGGCTTCAGAGTCTCTGGTTGGGCTCAGCAGGAAGTCGAGCGTCTTTCCATTCGAATCGACGGCTCGATACAGGTACATCCATTCCTTTTTCACTTTGAGGTACGTCTCGTCGAGCTTCCAAGAGTCCGAAGTTGTCTTCATTTGAGGACGACAACGCCGCTCAAGCTCAGGTGCATATCGTTGGACCCAGCGGTAGATTGTTGTATGATCGACCTGCAGCCCACGTTCCAGCATGATCTGCTCAAGATCACGATAGCTGAGGAAATAGCGCACAGACCACCGGATACACAGCAGAATGATGGCAGACTGGAAGTGACGCCACTTGAAGGGATTCTGGCTTTGATTGCTCATAGAGGAGGCCTCTTTTTGCTTCACTCTACCAGATCAGCTTTTTCTTTGCAACACTACCGCCCAGAGCATTCTGGCAGAAATCGGACTGGATATGACGCGCTTTGCCTCCGACAAGCATCTGGCATCCTGGGCGGGAGTGGTGCGCTGTATCACGCGCTTGAGTATCCCTGGCGCAGCCAGGAAGAACTCGAAAGGAGGTTCTTGGGTCACTGGCTTACCTCGCGTCGAAAAACAACGGGGACAAGAGCATGCCATGGAAAGCGGGAGAGAACCGAAGGCGCAGAGGAACCCGTCCCGCAAGACCCGCGCAATAGGGTGAGAGTTAAACTACCCGAAGTCCAATTCCCAATTGGTGTATGCCCACACCCATCGCTACAGCGTCTAGGAGCGATGTCGCCTCATGGAGTGAACTCACATGCCGACACTCCACCTTTCGTGGGGCGAAATGATGGACAGCGAGTCCATTGAAGGGAATGAGTGGACCACCTACGTTGTGCTTGTACGTACTCAAGCGACGGAATGCAGGATGGCCTAAAAGGGGAGACCCTCATGGTCACGGAGCTTGGATAGTACTCGTCGGAGTCACGACCGACCGGGGAGGCCAGGAGAGCTGGCTGCAGGGGGAAGCCAAGCAGGTGCTTGGGGTCGAACTGCTTGCGAGGTGCGCGAGATGCGTTTAGCCAAAACAAGAGGACGGCTCACCGGAAACGGGAGCGAGCACTGGAGAGCGCCGTGCTGGGAAACTCGCATGCGGCGTTCGGAGGAGGGCCGGAGGAAAAGGGCTACCTATGCAGTACCTCGCCTGCGGCCTATCCTACTGTCCAGGCAATCACGAGAGTGCAGGCAAACGCTTGAGTGGCAAAACGCGCAAAGGGGATCCGTGGTTACGTCGAGTGTTAGTGCAAGCGGCTCATGGAGCGGCCCGCAGTAAAAAGACGTATCTGGCGGCTCAGTATTGGCGTCTTGCCAGTCGGCGTGGACCGAAGCGGGCAGCGATGGCAGTGGCTCACAGCATCTTGGTGATTATCTACCATGTCTTGCGTGAGCGCACAGCCTATCGAGAACTGGGCGGCAACTTTTTTGATGAGCGAGATCGTCAGGCGACCGAGAAACGGCTTGTGCGACGACTCGAAGGACTCGGCTATCACGTCGAACTTCAGACGCAGTGTCAAGCAAGCTGAGGTTCGGTGGGAAGCCCTTTTTCAGAGGAGCAAGTATCACCTTCTGCACATTTGTAGAGTGTATTCCCTGCAACAAGGGTGAGTTTGAGGGAGTTGTAAGTGTAGTGACCCCTTCATGCAGACACGAGAGGCTTTCGGCTTCCAAAGCGTCATGCAAGAAAAGATGTTCTAACGTCGTTGTCCGAACATATTTCTGTTCTTTTGAAGCACCTGCTATCGCTAGAAGATGCAGGTGGTCTTCCTCCGGCTCTAGAAGAACAACACTAAGATACTCACATTTCAGAAGGGTATGTGTAAGTTCCACAAGATGCTGTGCCATCACTTGTCCCCACTTTTCCTGACTACCCACTATGTACGTCTCGATATACAGGAATATCTACACAGAAATGTAAAACAGGAAAGTAAAAATTGAGTAAGCAGTTGACTAGCTTTCGGCTTTGTTGACGTTCTAAGAAGGGCATTGAGTGAGCCAGCAAAGGCTGGTCCCGTTCTCTCAACTCAGTTAACAGATGACGAGAAAGATTCCAAGTATCAAGCCAATCGTGTCATCTGTTTCTGCGTTTAGCTCTTACCGTTTTGTAACAAAGAATGTGTAACCTCCCTTTTAGGAGAAAGAATTATCTTGAAGGGCTTGCTCCCGTTGCGATGCAGGAGGCAGACTATGCAGCATCGGTCATTCTTGACCAAGTTGCGGGTAAAACACCACACAAGCCATTCCATTACTTCGATAAGGGAACGCTTGCAATGGTGGGACGTTCTTTTGGCATCGTCGATATTGGTCCTCTTCGCTTCACGGGCTTTCTGGCGTGGCTCACCTGGATTCTTGTGCATATCATGTTGCTCATCAATGCTCGTAATCGCGTACTTACGACCATGCAGTATGTGTGGACCTACCTCACCTACCAGCGTGGAGCGCAGGTGATTTTACCTGATGATAGCGTAAGAGAACCGAACTAATTTGTCGTGGCTTATTCCTCAACGACGGCAGATACAGGAGGTGTCTCCTTCTGATCGCCCGTTGTTCCAGTCAGAGAAGGAAAATGTGAAGATGCCTATTGAGATAAAAGTCGGTCCACCAACGATCACGGTGAGCCAAGGTCGCACCTTTATGGTCACCACGCAAAGTGGCGAAATTCAAGCGAATACCGATCAAGGTGTGTATACACAAGACACACGCTTTGTCAGTTTTTACCGTCTGTATATCAACCGTTCGCCCCTCTCAGTGGTGAATTCAAGCCAACTCAGTTTCTATGCATCGCGGTTTCATCTGACCAATCCTCATATAGAGACAGAGGGAGGCACGATTGCAGCACAAACGTTACGTATTACGCTCAATCGCGTTGTGAGTGAGGGCATTCACGAGGATATTGAGATTGCGAACTATACAGGGAAAAAGGTAGCATTCCTGTTAGAACTGGGAACGCGCACAGATTTTGCCGACCTGTTTGAGGTGAAATCAAAGCACATTGTGCAGCGTGGCAAACAGGAGACTGACTGGAATGCCCAAGAGAGACAACTGCGCACCACCTACGATAACAAGGACTTTCATCGTGCGTTTACCTACCGTATTACGACTGATGTACAAGCAGGCTATGCCAATGGGCGTCTCTTCTTCGAGATTGAACTTGAGCCAAACCAGCATTGGCATACCTGTGGTGACATGATGTTGGAATATAGACAGCAGGTCAAACCGCCTCCACTTGGCTCGTGTACTTATGAACGGCAAGGCACAGCATCGGCTGGTGCAACACCTGCACAGGGGCAGGAGCCACGCAGCGACTTCGATGCGCGGCAAGCACGCTGGCAGGAGCGTTGCACAGGCATCATGACCTCCAATAACGATCTGTACCGCATGTATCGGCAAGCGGTTGAGGACATGGGAGCGTTGCGTATCTATGATATGGATGTCTCGGACGAGGCGTGGGTACCTGCTGCCGGTGTGCCCTGGTTCGTCACCCTGTTTGGGCGCGATAGTTTGACGGTCTCCTATCAGAATATGGCGGTTTCGGCAGGGTTTGCACGAGGAGCACTCAAACGCCTTGCAGAGCACCAGGCAACGGAGCGTGATGATTGGCGCGAGGCGCAACCCGGCAAGATTATGCACGAAATTCGCTTCGGTGAGCTTGCACACTTTCACAAAGTGCCCTTCACTCCTTTCTATGGAACCGCCGATGCGACGATGCTCTACCTGATTGTGCTGTCCGAAACCTACCGCTGGACAGGAGATATTGAACTGCTCAAAGAGTATCGCGAGGTGGTCGAGAAATGTCTTGACTGGATTGACTCCTATGGAGATCTGGATGGTGATGGTCTTCAAGAATACAAGAGCTTTTCCTCCTACCACTACAACAACATGGGATGGAAAGATGCAGCGGATGCAGTCGTGTATGCCGATGGCAGTCCGGTGAAACAGCCCAAAGGGCTGTGTGAACTGCAAGGGTACGTCTATGACGCCAAAACACGTATGGCGGAAGTCTTTCAGGTGTTGGGTGATGAGGCGCGAGCACAGGCACTGCTCCAACAAGCTGAAAGCTTAAAGCGTGCCTTTAACGAACGCTTCTGGATGCAGGAGGAAGGGTGTTATGCCTTCGGTCTTGATCCCGACAAAAAGCAGATTACCTCTATCGCCTCCAATGCGGGCCAATGCCTCTGGAGCGGGATTGTGGACCAGGACAAGGCCGAGCGTACCGCGCAACGACTCTTACAAGAGGACATGTGGAGCGGGTGGGGCATTCGCACGCTTTCCACCAACAATGGGGCCTATGATCCGTTTGCCTATCAGCGTGGCTCCGTCTGGCCTCAGGACAACGGCATTATTGCGGCTGGCTTCAAACGTTATGGGATGGCAGACAAAGCGAATCAGGTGATTCGGGCACTCTTCGACGCCATCGAATGTTTTGACGCCTATCGCCCACCGGAAGTCTTTGCGGGCGTGCAGCGTGAAGGCGAGAGAGACTTTCCTATTCTCTATCCTGCTGGTGCAAACATTCCACAGGCATGGGCCACGGGCAGCATCTTTCATATGGTACGCACCATCCTTGGTCTGCGTGCAGACGCGCCTCACAAACGGCTCTACGTTCAACCCACGCTTCCTGACTGGTTGCCCGATATCGAACTACAGCACCTGCGCGTGGGTTCCTGTTCTCTCACCTTGCGCTTCTGGCGAGAAGGGGACCGTTCACGCTGGGAAGTACGTGAGATGCAGGAAGATAAGGGCACCGCGCAAGAAGACCGAATCCAGGTCATGGATGAGCCGGAAACAGGCAAGTAACGGCATGAAAGACGAGAAAGAAGGAGTGAAATGCAACAGAACGGACCGGAGCCGCAAGCGCGAGACTCACAACAGAAAGAGACGACCCAGGACATTGCGTTCACCCCATCCGTGGGGCAGCAGCTTGAGGCAGAACGGTGCAGAGCCGAAGAATACCTGGATCTGCTGCGCCGTACTCAAGCTGATTTTGTGAACTACAAGCGGCGGATGAGCCAGGAGCAGGGGGAGGAACGCCTTGTCGCTCAAGGAAGCATATTAGGGCAACTCTTGCCTGTTCTCGATGACCTTGAGCGTGCGCTCACAACTATCCCCCCACAATTCGCCAATCATCCCTGGATGCAGGGTCTTTTCCTGGTGGAAAAGCGACTCACGACCACGCTGGAACAGATGGGAATGCAGCAGTTCGGGAAAGCAGGAGACTCTTTCAATCCACATTGGCATGAGGCCCTTCTCACCGAGGCTCAAGCAGGCGTCCCTGAAGGTACCATCACACGTGTGACTCGACCGGGGTACGCCTTCCGAGAAAGTGTGATTCGCCCTGCTCAGGTCGTCGTAGCGGCTGCGCCCTGATTCCACGGTGAAGAAGAGCGCAGAGGAGCGTCTCTTGTGAATACTCTGACGCACGCTCTGGACGCAACAAGGACATCCACAAGGTATCAAAAGGTGATGCTTAACTCTGTCGTCATAGTTTTCAATGAGAAGGAAGGTATGAAGCAATGGCAAAAGTACTCGGTATTGACCTCGGAACCACCAATTCTGTCGTTGCGGTGATCGAGGTGGGAGAACCCACCGTCCTGGAAAACAGTGAAGGATCACGGTTAACTCCATCAATTGTGGCAATTACCAAGAGCGGTGAGCGCCTCGTGGGGCAGATCGCGAAACGACAAGCCGTGACCAATCCTGAGAATACCATTTTTTCGGTCAAGCGACTCATGGGGCGCAAGTATAGTGATTCCGAGGTACAACGCACAATGAAGGGCGTTCCGTATACGATCACCCAGGCATCCAATGGCGATGTACGAGTGGTCCTGGCGGGCCGTGACTATAGCCCCCCAGAAATCTCAGCGATGATTCTGCAAAAATTGAAAGCTGATGCAGAGACCCAGCTAGGAGAGAAGATCACGCAAGCCGTGATCACCGTTCCCGCCTACTTTAACGACACGCAGCGGCAAGCGACGAAAGACGCGGGTAAGATTGCAGGGTTAGAGGTCCTGCGTATCATCAACGAGCCAACCGCCGCCTCATTGGCATACGGGTTGGACAAGAAGAGTGACGAAACCATTGCAATCTACGACCTGGGTGGAGGCACCTTCGACATATCCATCTTACAGTTAGGCGAAGGCATTTTCGAGGTCAAGGCGACCAATGGTGACACTCACTTGGGCGGCGACGACTTCGATCAGCGTATCGTCAATTGGATTGCCGATGAGTTTCGCCGAGAGCAAGGAGTAGACGTACGCAATGACCGGATGGCACTGCAACGATTGAAAGAGGCGGCAGAGCGTGCCAAGATCGAACTTTCTTCGGCGCAGCAAACGGAGATCAACTTACCATTTATCACAGCTGATGCTAGTGGACCGAAGCACCTAATTATGACTCTGACACGGGCCAAGCTTGATCAACTCGTCGGAGACTTAATCGAACGTACACATGGTCCGGTAATGAAAGCGTTAGAGGACGCTGGAGTTTCGGCACACGAGGTGAATGAGGTCGTGCTGGTGGGTGGACAGACACGTATGCCAGCCGTGATTGAGATGGTGCGCAAGCTCTTTGGGAAGGAGCCACATAAAGGTGTCAACCCCGATGAAGTAGTCGCCATTGGAGCGGCGGTTCAGGCGGGTGTTCTGATGGGAGAAGTCAAGAATGTGCTCCTACTCGACGTGACGCCGCTCTCGCTGGGCGTTGAGACACTGGGAGGTGTGATGACCAGGCTGATCGAACGCAACACCACCATTCCGGCAAAAAAGAGCGAGGTGTTCAGTACAGCAGAGGACAATCAGCCTGCGGTGGAGGTTCACGTCCTCCAAGGCGAGCGCGAACTGGCCCGTGACAACAAGAGCCTGGCGCACTTCCGTCTGGAAGGCATTCCCTCGGCTCCACGCGGCATGCCCCAAGTTGAAGTTACCTTTGATATCGATGCCAACGGCATTCTCAACGTCTCGGCCCGTGATCGAGCTACGGGACGTGAACAGAGCGTGACGATCACCGCCTCCAGTGGTCTTTCAAAGGATGACGTGAATCGGATGGTGCGTGAGGCAGAGAAGCATGCACAAGAAGATAGACAGCGCAAGGAAGAGATTGAAGAGCACAACCGTGCAGAGAGCCTTATCTACCAATCTGAGCGGACGCTCAAGGATGCTGGTGACAGGATACCTGCACGTCTACGAGGCGAAGTGGAGGGCAAGATACAGGGAGTGCGCGATACCCTCTCTACTCAAGACACAATGCAACTCCAGAGCGCGCTGAATGATCTGGAACGCACGATGCAGCGCATCGGACAGGAGCTCTACACCCAAGCTGGGACCACATCAGATTCTGAAAGTGGTATGGGAACAGCAGGCTCAACATCGGATCGTGACGCAGGGACAATAGAGGGCGATTTCCGCGAAGTGTAGAAGGAAAAGAGGCTTTTACTGAGGCTCATGCAGCGACTATGACGTGCTAGAAGCGGCTTTCTTCTACTAGAAACGATATGAGAGAGAGTAATGGCGGTTGACTATAAAGATTATTACACCATCCTCGGAGTAAGCAGAGATGCAGATGAGAAGACAATCCGGCAGGCATATCGCAAACTTGCCCGCAAGTTCCATCCTGACGTGAATCCAGGGAAGAAGGAGGCAGAGAATACATTTAAGGAGATCAATGAAGCAAACGAGGTGCTTTCCGACCCTGAAAAGCGCAAAAAATACGATGAAATGAGCAGGTACTACCAACGGTCCGGTCAATGGCCGGGGACGGCTGAAGGGGGAACAAGCGCGAATGCGGGGGCAACGAGTGAATTTGGAGGCTTTGGGGGGGGAAACTACCAGTACCACACCGTGAGTGAGGAGGACCTGGAAGACCTTTTTGGTGAGCAAGTACCCTTTTCCGACTTCTTTGAGACGTACTTCCATTCAGACGGAGGACCCGCAACGTACACAACTGGACGAGGGCACCAACGTACAACGAGAGGAGAAGATGTTGAGTCGGGAGTAGAGGTGACCCTGGCAGAGACCTATCAGGGAGCCACTCGCACCTTTGAGATTGCCGACCCTGATGGCAGCACGCGCCGCTTGGAGGTGAAGATTCCGGCTGGAGTGGATGAAGGCTCACGCATTCGTATTGCGGGTCAGGGCATTCGAGGGACGGCGGGACGTGGCGATCTGTACCTGCGTGTTCACTTGGTACCGGACCTTCGCTTCACGCACGAGGGTACGACGCTGCGCACCACAGTAGATGTGCCTCTGGCAGTCGCTCTGCTGGGTGGAGAAGTCCATGTTTCCACACCAGACGGACGCCGTCTGCTCCTACGCATTCCTGCAGGAACTGACAACGGAAGATCGTTGCGACTACGAGGGCAAGGAATGCCAATACACGTAGAGCAAAAAGAGACGCGCGGCGATCTCTACGCCGAGGTGAAGGTGGTCCTTCCTACGCATCTCACTGACGAGCAACGCCGACTCTTTGAAGCCTTTGCTCGCTCCATGGGGTACACAGGATCGGATACACCAACAGGAACAGGAGGCAATCATGTCTGAACAATATACCCGTATCATCCTACAGAACAGTCATTTCACGTCCTACTACAGTGAGCAGGAAACTTCCGAATACAGCCGTCTTGAACTAGAGGTGATTCGTTCCCTCACCGATGCAGGAGTGCTTAGCGGCATAGACGTAGCTGGGGAAGGACGCCGCTATAGTGATGAAGACCTTGCCCAGTTACGCCGTGTCCGCCGTCTGTCTCATGATTTGGGCATCAACCTGGAAGGAATCGAGGTCATTCTGCACCTTTACGCACATGTAGAGGCACTACAGCGCGAACGAAATTAGGAGAAAGAGACGAAAGAATAGCAGAGGATACTGTGCATGCGCGATACGACTCAAATATGCAGTGATGTTATTCTCGATAGGGAAACGAAGTACGATCACCATACCTGACATACCTATGAGCAAAACAGAGCAAGAGAGCTTGGCAACGTAATGCTTCCTGTTGTCTTCGTAGAACAGCAGACAAGTGAAACTATGGAGGAGGACACGTCATGAAAATCGATGACCTTGTCAACGTCAAACAGGCGGGGTGACGCGCGAGGAATTTACCACGGTTTGTCACAACTATGACATTGAGTTTCTCCATCAGCCGTGAGGAAAACTCGGATCAGGCTGAGAAAGTGGACCATGAGAAAAAGAAAGAAGGAAAAACACGTATGGATGTTTCATCGAATGAGCTAGAAACAGACAAATAACAGTAGAGAAGACGAGAAAGAAGCAGTGATAGGCAACAGAATAGACTAGAGCCTCAAGCACGAGACCTGTAACAGAGAAATATGTGCAGGATATCGCGTTCGTCACTATCCTTAGAGCAGCAGTTTGAGGAAGAACAGCATAGAGCCGAAGAATATCCGGATCTGTTGCTCCATACCAAGCTGATTTTGTGAATAAGAGGTGGCTCAGCGAGAAGTGGGGAGGAACGCCTTGTCGCTCAACAAGATAAGGGAGTGTACAGCAATGAAAGGCGAAAGCGGCAAGCTTCATCAACTAGCAGAACTGTTTCGGAGGGGTAAAATGGTGCTGCCATTCCTCATGCTATTCAGACAGATGCGGCTATTAATCCAGGAAATAGTGGGGTGCTCTTGTCGATTTACAGGGGAACGTCATTGACATACCTACACTTACAGCAATCGATCCAGAGTTTCATACACCAGCCAATGGCATTGGCTTCGCCATCCATCAAATCATTTGCAATGTATCGCACGTCAAATCATCCAGAATGGAAAAGTCATCAATACTGGGCGAGCAGCTCTCGATGCCACTGTGACCAGCATTGATCCACCATTGGCAGCACAGAATAATCTTGCCGTCGATCATGAAGTGCTTATCGTCCGTACTGAACCGAATAGACCAGTTGCTTAAGTAGAACTGAAAGTAGGGGATGTCATCGTACAGGTAGTGGGCAAAGTGGTACATGATGTTTCATCTTTCAATAATATTCTGCTGAACAAGAAATTAGGTGATAGTGTGGCTGATCTCTTGCTCAATGCGCCGTTCTACTCGAACCATCCCTATCCCTTGCAAGCCTTTCCACCTCTTTTCAGGATTAAGATACGCCAGAATCGCAGGATCACCAATCGTCCAATACTTCCTAATTTCTAGACGGCCGTGATCTTTCCCAACGGTTTGATCCGACTCGTACTCGACGTTAGCGAATTGCTCTTTCTCAGCCAGAGCAAAGGTCGCTTTCACTTCGTCATAGCGATTGCCCTGATTGTCTTTGAGCGCCAGAGCAGAATCACCTTCTTGCTCAATGATCTGCTCGGCAATCTTGCTTTGCGTGCCCATGGCATCTATGGTCACTATACAGCCTGCTAGCACTCATTGCCGTAACAGGATCGGTATTGCGCTAATCTCATTGGATTTCTCTTCCGTGGCCACTTGAGCCAGGACCAGACGGTTTTCCACTGCCCTGGCACTGAGCATATGCAAGGCTTTCTTCCCTGCCCTATAATCATGGGAGCGGCGCAGCGTCTTCCCATCTATCGCGATTCGCGATAGACACCCCTTTGATAGTTTTGCTGCTTCCCTGGACCCATTGGAAAAAACTTGCCTCAAACTGTTGGGGATCAAGGAGAGCAAAGACCCGTCCAAAGGTATCATGCGAAGGAATCCCATTCGGGAGGTTCAACAGATCAGTGAACCAGGCTTCTTTTGCCTTCCCGAATTCTTCTATTTCTACCCACCCTTCTGCTCCGCAAATCACTCCACAGATCGCTATGATGATAAGATCTCGTAATCGATGAAGTTTGCTTCTTTCCACTCGGGGGTCTTCTACCTGGACAAATATTGTCTCAAGGTCTTGCAATTCGACTGCTTCCATCTCAACATCTCCGGCTTTTTAGACCATATTGTATCACCTCCTCATGATGTGATTTCCTTATTGGTGGGCTTATTTAGATGCGATTGCCCTGGTCAAGTATCTCAAGAACTTGATCGAACAAGACCATCGCTTCATCCAACACTTCGTCAGCGACTGACCAAGCCTCCGATGGGCTTTTTCTCGTTGGAGACGGCGTGGCGAAGCGTGCAAGGATTTGAGGCCATGAACATGATACGCAAAGGACAAGTGCAGGGCGCGAAAAGAGGGGATGTAAGAGGTCAAGTTGCACTGATTGCCAAGCTATTTGGAGCGGCAGCATAACTGAACAAGGGGAACCTCTCCTCGTCCATCTCGCCTTCGTCATCGTTTTTGCAACACAACCCTTGTGAGAGCATTTCCTGATCCTTTTTCAGGAGGGTGTACATCACGGACGCCATTTGACCCGCCAATCGTCCAATGACTTTCTCTCGTCCAACAAGCCGACGTGTGCGTTCATCGCAACGGCATTTGCGTGAGATCAGCCGTTCGTACATCTGCTTCCATCCCTTATCCCATTGGATCGCTCTCCACACGACGAGATAGAGCGTCCGTTTCATCTGCCGCACACCACGCGGCGACAGGCGCGTCCAGTCCAGCGTCGTCCCTGATTGTGCTACCTTCGGAACCCAACCTACATATGACTTGAACTGGGAAGCTCGATCAAAATTGGCTATGTTGCCGATAAACGCAATCAGTGTTGCATCTGCCAGAGGTCCGACCCCCGGCCCGGGATCGACATGAGGATTTTGCCCTCCCGGGACTGCTCGACGACCTGAATCATCTCCGTTTCCAACTGCTCAAGGTGCTTCTGGATCAATTCCAGTTCCGCAATCAGTTACTCCTGCTCGACCTTGAGGCTACGCAAGCGAGCCGGGTCTTTGGTTCCGATACTTTGGGTTGCGACTCGCTGCAATTCCATGAGTTTGGCATCCGTGACGCTACAAGTGCGACCTCTTGCTTCTCGACGTTCCCCAAATGTGGCAACGGCCAACTCGGTAGGGGTCGGGAAGCGAAGGCGTCGAGCGAGTGCTGTAGGCAGGTTCGGGTCGCGCAAAAGGTGCGTAAACTCCGGGAAGAGTTCATCGCAGATGGCCGTGAGCTTGTTTTTGCGTTGTGTGCTCGCCCCCGTCAGTTCATAATGATGAGCTACCATTCCGCGGAGTTGGGCGGCCGCTTCCGTAGGAGGAACCAGGCGACGCACCGCCTGAAGAGGATCGCCCACCTGGATCCCTTTCTCCAGTTGGTTGTAGAGCACGTTCGCCAAACTGAGGGCATCGCGTTTGTTATTGCTCAAGACTTTCAGGCGTTGGTCAACGATCCCAACGAAGCGAATAAGCCTGCCGAAGGGTATTGTCAACTTAGTGAGAGAAAAGAAGAGCTTTCCTGACAAGAAGAGCGAGGGAAGGAAAGGAGCTGAAGTTTGGGAGAGGATGTTGCTGTGCTACGCTGCTCTTTTCACTCCTGTCACCTCGG
>JAABUZ0100005454.1_pt1 | contig 16680 bp, 17 predicted proteins | sample 5562091 | NCBI WGS metagenome assembly JAABUZ01 (sample SAMN12813069, study PRJNA571459) | rock metagenome | isolation source: Antarctica rocks | place: Antarctica: Victoria Land, Linnaeus Terrace sud | collected 2015-12-21
TGCCTATAACTCACCCGGAAGTAAAAGCAGTATCAATGTCGCAGCAGATGATCGCAACAGGTCATCAACTCCTGTGAAATGCGCAGGAAGAATTATTTTGAGGAGCGGTGGACTAAATGACAAACGAAGAGTACGGCAAGGCTTATCAAAAAGGATTTAATTTAACAGTACGGTTTTTAGTGTCGCGAGGTCTCCCCTATGATGCGGCTCTGGATACCGCACAGGCAGCTTGGGCAAAGGGTTGGGAGCGTCGTGAGCAGCTTCGTGACCCAAATCTTGTACTGACCTGGACTAATAGCATTGCACTGAATATTCATAGAACGTTCCTGCGCCGCGAGCCGCAAACCCAAACCTTACCGGAGTTGCAAGCGCCGCCTCGCATGAATGTGGCCGCTATTGATGTAAAACGCATTCTCCACGAGTGCAAGCCGAATGACCGTGTTGTATTGGAAGGCCATTACATTGAAGGCTTTAAGGTGCAGGAAATCGCTCGTCAGCACGGCTGGTCCGAAACGGCTGTGCGTATTCGTTTGCTGCGCGCCCGGCGGAGCGTTGAAAAGCGTTTAAGCCGCCCCAAGCATGCCCGCCTCCGCAATCTAGCCGAGAAAACCAAAAAGGCTCTGGCGAATGCTTTGGAGACTCCCTCGCTGGAGCCAAAGGTAGCCTGATCGTAATCTGAACAAAAAGAAAAGGGGCAGGATATTTTCCTGCCCCTTTCTTTTGTAGACGGGAAAACCTAAAGCAGTTCCGAGTTGCTGAAGAAGAAAGGGATTTCAACCGCCGCTGTTTCCGGAGCATCGGAGCCATGAACTGAGTTTCGCTCGATGTTTTCCGCAAAACGTTTTCGGACGGTTCCTTCCGCTGCGTTCGCCGGGTTAGTGGCTCCCATGATTTCCCGCCATTTGGCAATGGCATCTTCGCGTTGCAGAACCATGACAACCACCGGCCCTTCCGTCATAAACTCCACCAGTCCTTTAAAAAAGGGCCGCTCGCGATGCACCGCGTAAAAAGCATCCGCCTCGTGCCGCATGATGCGCCGGGTCTTTAATCCGACAATGTGGAACCCGTTTTCTTCAATAAAAGCGATAATCTCGCCGACGTGCCGGTTGGCCACCGCATCGGGCTTGATCATTCCAAAAGTTCGTTCAAAAGCCATTCAATTTCCTACGTTAGTTCTTCTTTCCGTTTAGTGCCTGCTGCATTTTCTCGCCCAGCACGGCTGGCGATGGGCAAACCACAATGCCAGCTTCTTCCATGGCCGCCAGTTTGTTCTCCGCTTTTCCCGAGCCGCCTGAAATAATCGCGCCCGCATGTCCCATGCGTCGGCCCGGAGGCGCGGTCTGACCCGCAATGAATCCGACTACCGGCTTCTTGACATGAGCCTTCACGTACTCCGCCGCCGTTTCTTCGGCGCTCCCGCCGATTTCACCAATCATGATGACGGCGTGCGTGTCCGGGTCTTCGTTAAACAGCTTGATAGCGTCCGTAAAACTCGTGCCGATGATCGGATCGCCGCCAATGCCGATACAGGTCGACTGGCCGATGCCAAGCTTCGTGAGCTGGCCCACCGCCTCATAAGTCAAAGTGCCGGATCGGGAAACAATTCCCACGTGTCCCGGTAAATGAATGTGGCCGGGCATAATGCCGATTTTGCATTTGCCGGGAGTAATAACGCCTGGGCAATTCGGACCAACCAAGCGCGTTCCAGGCCTGGTTTTCAGGTACGCCCAAACACGGACCATGTCGTTAACCGGAATACCCTCGGTAATGCATACAACGAGCGGCAGACCCGCGTCAGCGGCTTCCATGATGGCGTCGGCGGCGTACGGCGGAGGAACGAAAATAACAGAAGCATTCGCGCCCGTTTCCTTCACGCACTCTTCCACCGAGTTGAAAACAGGACGATCCAGGTGCTTCTGGCCGCCCTTTCCGGGCGTGATGCCGCCCACCACCTGCGTGCCGTATTTGATTGCCTGCTCGGCGTGGAATGTGCCTTCGCGGCCGGTAAAGCCCTGAAATAAAACCTTGGTGTTTTCGTTTACGAGTACGCTCATTGTGCCAGTCTCACCACTTTTTCAGCGGCGTCTTTCATCCCATCCGCCACGGTAAAGTTGAAGCCCGATTCCGTCAGGATTTTTTGCCCCAGCTCGACGTTGGTTCCTTCCATGCGAACCACCACCGGAATCTTGATTCCTAATTCACCCGCGGCCGAAACCACCCCGTTCGCCAGCGTGTCGCATCGCAGAATACCGCCGAAGATGTTAATCAGAACAGCCTTTACGCTCGCATCGGATAACAAAATACGGAACGCGTTCTTAATCTGTTCCGCGTTCGCGCCGCCGCCGACATCCAGAAAATTTGCCGGCTGTCCGCCCGCATACTTGATGATGTCCATGGTTGCCATCGCCAAACCCGCGCCGTTTACCATGCAAGCGATGTTGCCGTCGAGCTTGATGTAATTCAGGCCAAAGCGCGACGCTTCCACTTCGAGCGGATCTTCTTCGTTCAAATCCCGCAATTCATGCAAATCCTTGTGGCGATAGATGGCATTATCATCGACAGTGATCTTGGCGTCGAGCGCGTAAACCTTGCCGTCGCTGGTCAGGATAAAAGGATTGATCTCCGCGAGAGAGCCGTCGATGGCATCGTAAGCCTTCGACAACGCGGTCATGGCGGCGGCCGCCGCGTTCACGCTGGCGGCAGGTACGCCCATGCCGTAAGCAATCTTGCGGGCCTGGAAGGGCTGCAAGGTTTGGCCGGGCAGCAGCGCCTCCTTAATGATGAGTTCCGGCGTATGGGCTGCTACTTCCTCGATATCCATGCCGCCGGCCCGCGAAGCCATGAAAATGTTCTGTCCGCTCCCGCGATCCAGCACAATGCCGAGGTAAAGTTCGCGCTCAATCGGCAAAGTCTCTTCAATCAACAGGCGCTGCACCACCCGGCCCTCCGGACCAGTTTGATGAGTAACCAGCGTCATGCCGAGCATCTTCTTGGCGATCTCGACTGCTTCGTCGGAGTTTTTAGCGACTTTTACGCCGCCGCCCTTGCCGCGCCCGCCCGCGTGGATCTGCGCTTTGACAACCACGCTGCCGCCGATTTTTCGGGCAACCACCTCGGCTTCTTCTACCGTGTAGGCAACCTCCCCGCGCGGCACAGGGACATCGTATTTGGCGAGGATCGCTTTCGCCTGATACTCGTGAATCTTCATAAGTGGATGGAGAACTCAAACAGTACAGCCGAATTGTTCGAGGCCAACCGCTAGTGTATCTCGCGGGACCGTCAAGCCATCACGGGAACATGACGCCGCGAAGCCAGAAGTTGAGCCAAAGCGCGGCAATCGTCCGCCATTTGCCTGAACTGTCCGGGGTCAAGCGACTGGTAGCCGTCGGATAAAGCGCGTTCGGGCGTGGGGTGTACTTCGACAATCAGTCCATTCGCGCCTGCCGCGATGGCGGCCAGGGCCATGGGCGCGACCTTGTCCCGTTTGCCTGTTCCATGGCTGGGATCGGCGATAATCGGCAGATGGCTGAGACTCTGGACGGCGGGCACGACACTCAGGTCAAGCGTGTTGCGCGTGTGATCGGCAAAAGTGCGCACGCCGCGCTCGCAGAGAATCACGTTGTAGTTGCCTTCCGCCAGAAGGTACTCGGCCGCCATCAGGAACTCTTCGAGGGTGGAGGACATCCCGCGTTTCAGCAGGATCGGTTTGCGGGAGCGCCCGGCGCGCCGGAGCAGGGAAAAGTTCTGCATATTGCGCGCGCCGATTTGAACGCAATCGGCATACCGCTCCACCAGATCGAAAGTTTCTATGTCGATGGCCTCGGTGACAATGCCTAGTCCGGTTTCTTCCCGCGCTTCCGCCAGATACCGCAGACCCTCTTCGCCTAGGCCCTGAAAGGAATAGGGCGAGGTGCGGGGCTTATAAGCTCCGCCACGCAGAAGCTGTCCACCCCCAGCCTTGACGGCGTGAGCCGATTCCATGATCTGCTGTCGGCTCTCCACGGCGCACGGCCCTCCGCAGAGGACCATCTCGTCGCCGCCCACGGGCACCCCGTTTACATAAACCACTGTGTTGTCGGGCTTGGTTTCCCGGCTGACCAGCTTATAAGCCTTCGAAACGCGAATGGCTTCGGCAACGCCGGGAAGATTCTCAAATTCGGCTGCATCCACCGGTCCATTGTTTCCGGTAATCCCAATCGCGGTGCGCTGCTCGCCAGGGATGATATGCGGCTTGAATCCAAGTGACTCGATGCGTTCGCACACGCCGGCGATATCGGCGGACGTTGCCTGCGCTTTCATGACGACTAGCACGTTTGGAAACCTCTAATCAAATAGAGTAACGAATCCGGCAGCCTTATGGATTGGAGGGCCAGTGTTTCACAATAGAAGAGTTCACCTGAATGAATCGTTATTTGTGTGTGTTGGTGGGCGGAGGAGTCGGTTCGCTCGCACGGTATCTTGTGGGAAGGGTCTTCGTACAGCGTTTCCCCAACTTGAACTTTGGACTGGGTACTTTCTTTGTTAACATCACGGGATCGTTTTTGATCGGTGTCCTGATGACCTTGTTGGTGGAGCGATTTCGCCTGCCCCCTTATTGGCAGTTGATTGGCGTGGTAGGCTTTTTGGGCGGTTATACTACTTTTTCGAGTTTTGAATACGACGGGTATCTTGCGGCTCGCGGCGGACATCATCTTACTGCGCTGGCTTATCTGGCGGGCAGCGTGGTTCTTGGCTACGCGGGTGTCTGGTTGGGGGCATCTCTGGTGACAAAGCGGTAATGATTTCTGAAGTCAGTTCTTCCCATGCTGTTCAACAAATGAGTTCCTCACATATTGCGCATCTTCCATTCCGTAATTCCCTTCACCTTTCGCAATCGGAAGCGTATGACCTGATGCGCCGCATGTTGTCAGGTGAAATGGGCACGGAAGAAATAGCGGACGTGCTGCATTTTCTCCGGCGAAAGGGCGAGACCATCGCGGAGCTGGTAGGATTTGCCAGCGCCCTTCGTGATCTGAGTAAGCCGGTCGATCTCGACCAATCCGAGGAGCCGCTGCTGGACACGTGCGGAACAGGGGGGGACGGCGCCTGCACTTTCAATGTTTCGACCGTAACGGCGTTCGTCGTGGCGGGCGCGGGATTGCGCGTCGCCAAACATGGAAACCGCAAAATCTCCAGTCAATGCGGCAGTTCGGATCTGCTGGAGCAACTCGGAATTCCCATTCAACTTTCCTCGGAGCAAGTGGCCGCCTGTATTCGGCAAGTCGGAATCGGGTTTCTTTATGCGCCGCTGCTTCATCCCGCGGTGAAGCATGCGCAGGAAGCGCGGTTATTGCTGAAAGGCAGAACGGCATTCAATCTGCTGGGGCCTTTGACGAATCCGGTACGCGCTCGCGTGCAGTTGATCGGAGCCTTTTCGGTTCGCGCGGCGGAGATGCTGGCTCAGGCTTCGGCGCGTCTGGGAATCGAGCGCGCCTACGTGGTGCATGGCGCGGATGGATTGGATGAAATTACCACCACCACCTACACCACGGTTTTTCAGGTGGAAGGCGGGAGCGTGCAAAAAGGTCGGTGGTCGCCTTCCGATTTCGGCATTCAGCCAGCCTCGCTGGAAGATCTGAAGGGTGACGGCCCGGAAGCGAACGCCGCCACTTTTCATGCCATCTTAGGCGGCGAAGGCGGCCCGAGGCGCGACATTATCGTGGCGAATGCGGCGGCGGCTTTGCTTGTAGCGAGGCGTTTTGAAGATCTGAAGAGCGCGGTTGCCGCGGCTATCGAGTCGATTGACAGCGGCGCGGCAAGGCGGAAGTTTGAAGAGTTGAAGGAATTTACAAAAGAACTCAATCATGAAAGCGTTTGAAATAGGGGAGTTCGGCATTGACAATCTTGCGCTGGTTGAGCGTGAGGCGCCACAGGTGACTCCCGGTCACGTGCTGGTCAAAATGACCGCCGCTTCCCTGAACTACCGCGATCTCATGGTCGTGAAAGGCCAGTACAACCCTAAGCTGAAGCGTCCCATGGTCCCGCTCTCCGACGGCGTCGGCACCATCGAAGAGGTTGGCCCGGACGTGACCCGCTTTAAGAAGGGCGACCGTGTGGCCGGCTGCTTCATGCAGAAGTGGATCGAGGGTCCGATCACGCGCGAGAAGGCCGCGTCCGCATTAGGCGGAGCCATTGACGGCGTGTTGCAGGAGTACAAGCTGTTCTCGGAAGAGGGGCTGGTCCCTGTACCTCCGTCACTTAGCGATGAAGAGGCTGCTGCTCTGCCGTGCGCGGGCGTAACCGCTTGGCATGCGTTGTTTGAGCACACGTCTTTCCCGCCGGGTAGCTCGGTGCTGATTCAGGGAACGGGCGGAGTCTCTACGTTTGCGCTTCAGCTTGCCAAAGCAGCGGGTTTACGGACGATTGTCACTTCCAGCAGCGACGAAAAGCTCGAGCGCGTACGCTCGTTGGGCGCTCACGAAACGATCAATTACAAACGCAACCCGGATTGGGAGGCCGAAGCTCGCAAGCTGACGGGCGGCGTGGGCGTCGACCATGTGGTTGAAGTGGGCGGAAGCGGCACCTTGCCGCGTTCGCTGAAAGCGGTTCGGATCGGCGGAGCGATCAGCGTGATTGGAGCGCTGAGCGGCGCGGAGCCAAGCGTCACGCCGAGAGATATATTGATGAACAGCCTTCGCGTGCAAGGCATCTATGTGGGATCACGAATGATGTTTGAACGCCTGAACCGCGCTATCGACCTGCACGCCATTAAACCCGTGATAGACCGCACATTTGCCTGGACCGAATACAAGGAAGCTCTGCGCCATATGGAAGGCCAGAACCACTTCGGCAAAATCTGTCTGCGCTTTTAGGACATGCGCCATTTACCTATTCAGTAAACGGCGCTTCGTCATCACCCGTGTCAGCGGCAAGGTTTTCGAATTTTGTAAAGCGATTCAGAAACGCCAATTTCACGCGCCCGGTCGGACCGTTGCGCTGTTTGGCAAGAATCAGCTCGGCCATGCCCTTCAAGCTTTCCTTATCAGGCCGGTAGACTTCTTCCCGAAAGATGAAGCCGACCATATCGGCGTCCTGCTCGATGGAGTTGTGGACAACAAAATCGTTTGCGACAAAGTTGTGATAATCCGGTACGGTCAGATCGTAAACTTCTTCCATTCCCGCGGGCACGACGCTCACAACTTGGTCCCAGTACAGATCACTATTTGCCAAGGCGAGAATCTCCTGAGAGTTGAGAGCCGTCCCCAGTCGCACGGCTCGTTCACGGCTGATGTTCTGTTTGTATAGGGAGGTTCCACAATACGCCGTATCGAGCGCGCTGAACATTTGGCGTGTGCTGAGATAGGCGGCCTTCATGGCCGGTAAGGCCATTTCGCGCCATACCTTGTTTGGAACAATGTCGCGGTTCGGATTGGCAGGATGAGTTTCGATCCAATCCCGCAAACTGTCCAGCGCTTCCTGCCGGCGTTGCCCCACAGCGCCGATTCGATCAATAGCCCGGCGCACATCGGCCGAACCGGTAATGATGACATGAAACTGATCGCGGCCCTTTTTGCCTTGGCTGACACGTTTCAAACGCGCATTGACTTCCACCCGTAAAAGCAACGATTGAACATCCTGCGCTAACGTTTGGCTGCTTGTGGCGTAGTAGAGCACCGGCGTTCGTCGTGAGCCTGTTTTTCGCAGGTTGATGCAACCGTCGGTAGCCCAGAGGTGGCGCAAAAACGTTGCAATGCCTTCCGGCGACTGCTCAAAAATACGCTGGGGAATGCGCTTCTCCCAAGCACGCAAGCCGAACGCTCCTAAATCGGTAAGCCAGTCCGTGATTGGACTGTGGACATGGTGCGTATGGGCGCGGGTGGATGAGAGATAAACCTGGAACCAGGCACGCTCCGATGAAATTCTGGGCGAGACTTCATCGCCAAAGACCTCGGTTGCCAGCGCGCTGACCAGTTCCGCAAGCTCCCGTTCGCGTGTTGTGTACTGAATGACGTGGTGCGGCAGCGTGCAGCCATCGCCAATCAAATGTCCCAGTAGAGCCAACTCAGCATCGCTCATTGTTTGAGTTGAAGCAGCCGGAACAATGCGGGGCAGGGCAAGATACTCGCCGGTCGCAAGCTCATCCAGTCGCTTCCAGCCGGAAAATGTTCGGAACGGGTGGTTTGCCGTGGCGCGGATGGTGCGGCCAAGCTGAGTTCGCAATTCGAAGACGGGTTTGAGTCCGGTCGCAAATGCATTGCTGACAGCCACCTTTTCCAGCTTTAAAGTCTTCTCGTTCAACGCCCAAACCCGGAACTTCGGCTTGCCGACCAGTTCACGAATGGGAATCCGCTTCCCGCTGCAAGGAATCGGGATTAGCGTGTCGCCGGTTAGGCAACCCGATTCGCGAAGGTCGCTGAGCATGGGGCGATGATCTCCCGGTCTTGATTCGGGCGCGCGGCTGAGCTGCGATAGCACGACAAACGGCACCCGCAACTCCTTGGACATCAACTTGAGCCCGCGCGAAAGAGAACTGATCTCCTGCACGCGGTTTTCAAATCTTCCCCGGCCTTGCATCAACTGCAAATAATCGATCACCACCAATCCAAGATCCTGCTCCGCCTGCAACCGGCGCAGCTTGGAATGAACATCCATGAGATTGGTTCCCGCCGTATCGTCGAGATAGAGGGGCGCTTCGACGATCCGGTACATCGCTTCCTGTAATAAGCGCCGCTCGTCCGCGCTCAAGTAGCCGGCGCGGAAACGCTGCTGATCGACACGAGCCGAAGCGCACAGCATACGCGTGAGCAGCGACTCCTTCGACATTTCGAGAGAAAAGACTGCAACCGCTTTCGGGTTAGTGGGACTTGTGGCAACGTGTTGCGCAATATTCAACGCAAGGGCGGTTTTCCCCATAGCCGGACGCGCCGCCAGAATGAAAAGCTCGCCTTCCCGCAAGCCGCCCGTCAATTCGTCAAATTTCAAAAAGCCGGTGCTGATGCCTTTGAGCCGTTTACTGGTATCGAGAAACGCATTGATGCCGCCCTCGTACTCGGTGATAATCTGCGCTGGATTAAGAAGCGTGCTGTTTGATTGCGCATCGCCCAGCTTCATCAAGGCGTCTTCCACCGCCCCTAGGATTTGCTGCGCTTCTCCTTCGGCGGTCAGGCAGCGATTGATGGCATCCTGGGATACGTTGATAATGCGGCGGAGAAGCGCTTTCTCCCGCACGATGGTGACGTAGCTCTCCAGGTTATGAAGCTGCGGCAAGCCATCATCGAGCGAAACCAGGTAGCTCAATCCGTCAACGGATTGCAACTGGCCCTGCTTCATGAGCTCATTGGCGAGCGTGACGCGGTCGATCTTTTCGCCGCGCTCATGGAGCTCACTCATGCGCAGGAAGATGCGCTTGTGCTTCTCCAAGCTGAAATCTTCCGGCAAGAGCGTGCCTGCTACCTGAAGGTAAGCAGATTCACTGCTCATGATGGCGCCTAGAATGAAACGCTCGGCGTCCAGATTATCGGGAAGAGCCTGATCGAGAGTAAGATCACGTGCAGCCATAGAAAAGGTGACTCGCTAACGGTAACGCCTAGACCGACAACAATTCAAGAGTAAATCTGGAGAAAGTTGAGTGTTCCACAGCACCACATCCCGCATAACAGCCCTTAGAAGCAGGCCCGTGAACAGCATTTCCACAAACTTTCCTCGAACCATTTTATGCCCATTTTGTTCTGGATGTCCGGGCCGGCCGCCAAAGCGTGGTTAGTACCAGCCTCGCTTGTTATACTGCGGTTTGTGACGGATAAAGCTCATCGCCATCTTCATCACCGCTTTGTGGTGTCTTAACACGGCGAGGCTGCGTTCCATCCTTTTCATCAGAAATGCAACCGGCCCGCCCCCTTTCGGCGGGCTTTTTTATTCCGAGAGTGCAGCATGAGTGACCTTCTGGATTTTGATAAACAAGACGGCTTGATTACCGCAGTGGTGCAGGATGTGAATACACGCCGCGTGCTCATGGTGGGCTATATGAATCGTGAGGCGTTCGGCAAAACGTTAAGCAGCGGACACGTTACGTTTTTCAGCCGGTCACGCCAGAAGCTTTGGACCAAGGGCGAGAGTTCCGGGCACTATCTTCTGCTGAAGTCGATGGCGACCGATTGCGACGGGGACGCCGTATTGGTGGAAGCCGAGCCCATTGGTCCGGGAGTATGCCACAACGGATTTGAGAGCTGCTTCTATCGAAAGTGGCAAGACGGCGAGTGGGAAGAGACAGAGGGGAAAATGTACGATCCCGACGCGGTCTACGGAGCCGCCAAGTGAAGCTGAAGCTTGGCATTCCCAAGGGCAGCCTGGAGAACGCCACTGTTGATTTATTCCGTCGCGCCGGTTTTACCATCACTACCAGCAGCCGCAGTTATTTTCCTGCCATTGACGATTCTGAAATTGAGTGCATGCTGATTCGCGCTCAGGAAATGGCCCGTTATGTGGAAGACGGCGTGCTCGATGCGGGACTGACCGGGCGCGACTGGGTGGAAGAGAATGGAGCGGATATTCAAATCGTTGCTGATTTGGTGTACGCCAAACAGAGCTTCGGAAAAGTGCGCTGGGTATTGGCCGCGCCGGAAGGATCGCCATTCGAAAAAGTAGAAGATTTGCAGGACAAAATCATTGCAACGGAGCTGGTTGCCACCACCGAACGCTATCTGGCTAGCCGCGGCGTGCGGGCGCGTGTTGAATTTAGCTGGGGCGCCACGGAAGTGAAACCGCCCGTGCTGGCCGATGCCATCGTGGAAGTGACGGAGACTGGATCTTCTTTGCGCGCCAATAAACTGCGGATTCTCGAAACAGTGCTGGAATCGAATACGCAGCTCATCGCCAATCACGACGCCTGGGCCAATGACTGGAAGCGGCGCAAGCTGGAGGACATCAAACTTTTACTGGAAGGCGCAATGAACGCGCTCGGCAAAGTCGGTTTAATGATGAATGTGCAAAAAAGCAGCTTGTCGGCAGTGCTGTCCACGTTGCCGGCCTTAAAGAATCCAACTATTTCGCAATTGAGTGACGAGGACTGGGTGGCAGTCAACACGATTCTTGAAGAACACACGGTGCGCAGCATCATTCCACGGCTTAAAGACGCCGGAGCGCAGGGCATCGTTGAATATCCGCTCAACAAGATCGTGATGTAGGCGCTGATGATCCAAATCGTAGACTTTCACGAGATGTTTCCCGATGCCCAGCCAGATGGACCTTGGCTTTTCAATATGGAGCGCAAGCGCGCCGACAGCACCGCTGAAGAGGTTGTCGGGCCCATCATCGATGCCGTGCGTCAGGAGAAAGACGAAGCGCTGCTCCGGTATGCCCAGCGCTTTGACGATCTTGGTGAGATGCCGTTGCGGGTGCCTGAAAGCGAGCTGGCCAGCGCGGCGGAAAGCTTATCACCTGCCATGCGCGGAGCCGCGGAAACAGCCATCGCCAATATCCGCGAGTTTGCGCAACGCCAATTACCCCGCGAATGTTTTGAAGAGTTTTCACCGGGCCGTAAACTCGGCTGGATCATACGACCGCTCCGCGCCGTGGGCTGCTATGTTCCTTCCGGGCGTTATCCCCTGCCTTCGACGTTGCTGATGACCGCGGTGCTCGCGCAAACCGCCGGTGTGCCGCGAATCTGCGTGACGTCACCGCGTCCTTCCAAGGAAATTTTGGGATGCGCGCACATGCTTGGAATTGGGGAAGTTTATCGGGTGGGCGGCGCGCAAGCCATTGCTGCTATGGCATTCGGTACGCAAACAATTACAAAAGTGGATCGTATTGTCGGACCCGGCAACGCGTATGTCGCGGCGGCGAAGAAACTATTGGCAGGCGAGGTGGGAATTGATTTTGTTGCCGGGCCAACGGAAATCATGATTTTGGCCGCTGACGGCGACCCGACAATCATTGCCGCCGATATGCTGGCGCAAGCCGAGCACGATACAACCGCCAGCGCCATTTTGATAACTACGTCACGCGCGCTCGCCGACGCAGTCAGCGAAGAACTTGAACGGCAGCTCCAAACTTTGCCAACGCGCGAAGTGGCGCGGCAGGCCATTGACAATGGAAGCGTAATCTTTGTTGTCCCTGCTATGGAGATGGCTGTGCATATGTCCAACCTGTGGGCTCCGGAACACCTCAGCTTGCATGATCCGTCCCTTTTGCCGCTGATTCAAAACGCCGGGACCGTTTTTCTCGGGCAAAATTCACCGGAGTCCGCCGGTGATTATGCGGCTGGCCCGAGTCACGTTCTGCCGACAGGCGGGGCAGCACGCTTACGCGGCGGGTTATCGGCCGCCGATTTTGTCAAGATTATCGCCATTCAGGAGCTTTCTCCATTGGCCTTAAAAGATCTTGCCCCCGCTATTACGACGCTTGCCCGGGCAGAAGGTTTGGAGGCGCACGCCCGCGCCGTGGAGGTTCGATCTGTTAGCTAATTCAACAACTGAAATTAAGGATAAATTGCGCGACGAAAAATTACAGGAACAGACGTTGACGCCGCGTGATGCTGTGCTCCGCATGGCTCCTTACCATCCGCCTTCGGGCGGACGGCGCAACAAACTTCGCCTGGATTTCAATGAGAATACGGTAGGCGCGCCCCCGCATGTGATTGATTTCATCAAACGTTATTTAACGGCGGCGGACCTCAGCATCTATCCCGAATACGAGCACGCTCTTCAGGATCTGGCTCTGCACTTCGGCGTTGACGAAGAAGAGATGACGCTCACGAACGGCACCGACGAAGCCATTCAGCTACTCGTCAACACGTATGTGGACGACAACAATGAAGTGTTGATTCTGAAGCCGTCCTACGCGATGTACAAGTTCTACGCGCAGCTTGCCGGCGCCGTTGTAACGGAAGTGGATTACCGGCCCGGCACGCTGGCCTTTCCCGCCGAAGAACTGCTGGAGCAAATCAATCCAGCTACCCGCGCTGTTCTCATCAGCAATCCTAATAATCCAACCGGCACGGGCACGGGCATTGCAGCGCTGGAGCGCATTTTGAAAAAAGCTTCGCATGCCGCCGTGCTGGTGGACGAAGCATATTACGAGTTCAGCGGCATTACCCTGCTGCCGTTACTAAACAAACATCCTAATCTCTTCGTGAGCCGGACGTTTTCAAAAATTTATGGAATGGCCGCCATGCGTTGCGGTTGCCTTTTTTCGCAAGCTGGAAATATGGTGCATGCGCGGAAAGCGCAATCTCCTTACAGCGTCAATGCAGTGGCGGCTATGGCGGCTCGCATTGCCGTGCAGGATGAAAAATTCGTGGAAGACTACGTTTTGGAAGTTCTAACGGCGCGCGAGCTTCTTTACGTCGGCTTTGAGCGCCTGAAAATTCCTTATATCAAAAGCCAGGCGAACTTTGTCCTCTTCCAGGCAGGCGATCGGGCCATTGCCGTTCGGGACGAACTGAGGAGCCGCGGTATTTTGATTCGCGACCGCAGCTACGAACTGCCCGGCTGTGTACGGGTTACTGTCGGAACACGGGATCAGGTGCAGCGATTTTTGGATGAACTGGAGCAGATTTGGTGAGTCAAAGCAAAGCGCCTGACGTTCTCGTCTTCGACATGGATGGAGTGCTGGTCGAGGTCTCGGAATCCTATCGTGAGGCGATTCGCGAAACCGTGAAACATTTCACGGGTGAGAGCGTTTCACACGATCTGATCCAAGATTTCAAGAACGCGGGCGGCTGGAACAATGATTGGCTGCTTTCTCATCGGCTTATTGCGGATCGCGGCAAAGATGTGGATTACGCGCAAGTCGTCGAATACTTTAACGGCGTTTTTCTTGGCCGGAACGGAGACGGTTTGATCCAGCGGGAAAAGTGGCTGCCTCACCCAGGATTGCTCCAACGCTTAGGGGAGAAGACAAAGCTTGCTATTTTTACGGGCAGAGCCAAGTATGAAGCGGATGCCACGCTGAACCGTCATGCCGCCGATATTGTTTTCGAGCCGTTGGTAACAGACGATTCGGTCCCGAACCCTAAACCAGCGCCAGACGGGCTTCGCTTAATCCAGCGTCATTATCCCAATCGGAATATCTGGTACCTAGGCGATACCGTTGATGACGCGCGGAGCGCTCAATCGGCCGGTATTCCCTTTATCGGGGTTTCCACGCCCCACAATCCGAGACATGCTGAAATCGCGGACATCCTGCGCGGCTTAGGCGCTTTTACAGTGATCAGCGATATCAATCAGCTTGAAACCTTGGTGAGCACGGCAGGGCGGCAAAACTGATGCGTGAAAGCGCGGTCGAGCGGAACACGAAGGAAACGCGGATCACTGGATCTTTGCGCCTGGAAGGTACGGGAAATTATCAAATCTCAACCGGCGTGCGCTTTCTGGATCATATGCTGGAGTTGTTCGCCAAGCATGGGGCTTTTGATCTTCAGCTCGCGGCGGAGGGTGACCTCGATGTCGATCAGCACCACACAGTGGAGGACACCGGCATCGTATTAGGAGATCTCTTCGCGAAAGCTCTGGGGGATCGTCGCGGCATCAATCGCGCTGGCTATTTTGTGCAGCCGATGGATGAGTCGCTGGCGGTCGTGGCGGTAGATCTAGGGGGCCGTCCGGCGCTGGCGCTCGACAGTCAGGTAAACGTGGTTCACGTGGGTGATCTCCAGGTGGAGTTGCTCGAAGATTTCTTCGGCGGCTTTACGCATCATGCGGGCGCGAACTTGCACGCTAAGGTGTTGTACGGGCGCTCGAATCACCATAAAATTGAAGCAATCTTCAAGTGCTTCGCCCGAGCCATGCGATATGCCTGCTCAACGGACGAACGCTTAAAAGATCAGCTTCCCTCCACAAAGGGTTTGTTATGACGACAGTGGTTGACTATGGAGCGGGAAACTTGCGTTCCGTCTGTAATACGCTGGAAGCGCTCGGCGCTGTTTACGAAGTGACGAATCAGCCGGAATCCGTCAATCGGGCGGAAAAAATCATCCTTCCCGGCGTCGGTCACTTCGGACAGATGATTCGCGCGCTTGATGATCTCCAGTTGCGCGAGCCGCTTCTGGAGCGCATGCGCGGCGGGGTTCCGTTTCTCGGTATCTGCGTTGGGCTGCAATGCTTGTTTGAGGCTAGTGAAGAGTCGCCCGGCAGCAAAGGACTGGGCGTCTTTCCTGGGTCAGTTCGGCGTTTTACTGGTGATGCCCGCGTTCCGCATATGGGTTGGAACTCTCTGGAAGTGCTGCGGCCCTCCCGGCTGCTGGATGGTCTCGCCGGCGAGCCGTTCACGTATTTCGCCCACAGCTATTACGCTCCGGTCGTTCCCGAAACTGCCGCGACTTGTACCTACATCCAGCCGTACTCCGCGATTCTGGAATGCGGCAACATTTTTGCCGTGCAGTTTCATCCTGAAAAGTCGGGAGCCATCGGACAACATGTCGTTCGCAATTTTTTGACGCTCTGATGCTGGCGAAGCGAATCATTCCCTGTCTTGACGTGACCGGCGGACGTGTTGTCAAAGGCGTGAACTTTCTCCAATTGCGGGATGCCGGAGATCCCGTGGAGCTCGCGGAACGTTACAACGCGCAAGGAGCCGATGAACTTGTTTTTCTTGACATCACAGCTTCCAGCGACGCGCGTGAAATCATGGTGGATATCGTGGCAAAAACAGCGCGGCAGGTGTTTATTCCGTTAACCGTCGGCGGTGGTATCCGCAGCGTGGCCGATGCGCGCAAAATCATTCTGGCCGGCGCCGATAAAGTCAGCGTTAATACTGCGGCGGTACGTCGCCCGGAACTGATCCGCGAGCTCGGCCTGGAGTTCGGATCGCAAGCCGTTGTTCTCGCTATTGACGCGCGCCGCGTCGACCGGAAATGGAGTGTTTTCACGAAAGGCGGCCGTCATGACGAGAGAATCGACGCCGTGGAGTGGGCGCGTCGCGGAGAAGACCTGGGCGCGGGCGAAATCCTGCTCACGTCCATGGATACCGATGGCGTGCAAACCGGCTTCGATTGCGCGCTGACCCGCGCGGTGGCGAATGCGACTCACGTGCCTGTGATTGCGTCCGGCGGAGCAGGAAAGCCGGAAGATTTTGTGGCCGTGCTCACCGACGGCAAAGCGGATGCCGCTTTGGGCGCTTCTGTTTTTCATTATGGTAAATACACCGTGGCGGATTTAAAACAAGCATTGAAGGAGTCACGCGTTCCGGTGAGGCCCGCTTGATTATTCCCTGCATTGATCTGATGGATGGGGTGGTGGTGCAACTGGTCCAGGGCCGCGAGAAAGTGCTGGAAGGCAAGTCGCCCGATGAAATGCTCCAATTGTTTGCGCGGTTTCCGCAAATTCAGGTCATTGATCTGGATGCCGCCCTCGGCAAAGGCTCTAATGGCCGGATTTTGGAACACTTGGCAAGGCGCGCCACGATTCGCGCCGGGGGCGGGGTACGCACAGCGGAACGCGCTCGTGAGCTTGTGGAGCAGGGCGCTCACCGTGTCATCGTTGGGACTGCTGCTTTTACCGGCACCGGCCCGAATTTTGAATTCCTGAGCAGCCTTCGCGCGGCGGTCGGCGCCTCTCAACTCACCATTGCGCTTGATAGCAAGGACGGTCATATCGTCGTGAAAGGCTGGCGGGAAGCGACGCGGTGGACCGCCGTGGACTTGCTTCCCGAACTGGAGCCCTATTGTTCCGGCTTTCTCTGCACCTATGTCGATAAAGAAGGCAT
>JAABUZ0100005456.1_pt1 | contig 16676 bp, 14 predicted proteins | sample 5562091 | NCBI WGS metagenome assembly JAABUZ01 (sample SAMN12813069, study PRJNA571459) | rock metagenome | isolation source: Antarctica rocks | place: Antarctica: Victoria Land, Linnaeus Terrace sud | collected 2015-12-21
GGCCACCCACCGCGCCGCCCGCACCTGGGCGCACACCCTGGACCCACAGGCCGAAGCGATGACCCAGGCCCAGCAGCACCAGGCCCGCGAGCTGTACCTGGACCGCACCTTCGAGGGCATGCTGTCGATCAACGGCCGGCTCGACCGCGAAGCAGGCGACGTCCTGCTCACCGCGATCGGGGCGTTGACCGGCCCCCGGACCGCCAGCAGCCTGTCCGGTGGCCCGCCGGGTGACGACGGCGGCGGCTGGTCTGCTGACACCGACCAGCGCACCGGCCCGCAACGCCGCGCCGACGCCCTCGTCGAACTGTGCCACCAGGTCCTCGCCGCCGGCGGGCTGCCCGACGTCGCCGGCGAACGGCCCCACCTGTCGGTGACCGTCAGCCTGGAGTCGCTCGAAGCCCGCGCCGGTGCTTCTGCCGCCGAGCTCGGCCACACCGGCCCCGTCGCCGGTGAGACCGCCCGGCGCCTGGCGTGCGACGCCAGCATCAGCCGGGTCGTCACCGACGGGCCGTCGCAGATAATGGACGTCGGGCGGCGCACCCGGGTCATCCACCCCGCGCTGCGCCGCGCCCTGGTCGTCCGCGACGGCGGATGCGTACACCCCGGCTGCGACCGGCCCCCCTCCTGGACCGAGGGACACCACCGGGTCCACTGGGCCGACGGCGGGCCAACCGACCTAGACAACCTGATCCTGCTGTGCCGACGGCACCACCGCGCCCAACACGAAGGCGGCCGCACCCTGCGACCAGCCCTCGACCGACCCGGCTACTACGACACCTACCGCCGACGCACCCAGACCGCAACCCAATGCGCCACCTGCCGGCCGCTCCCGCACCACCAGCCCCGGCAGCACTCCCAGCAGCAAGCCCGGCACACCGCGCCCTACCACCCCGGACCGGACGACCCCTTCTGACGCCAGCGGCGTACCCACCACCTACTTACCGCAGGCCGACCGGCCGGCGGACCGGATCACGAAGGTCGGTCCCGGCATGCAGCCAACGCTCCTGAAGCGCCTCCGCGCCGTGAATGCGCTTGAACGCGGCCTCTTCGGGCAGCAGCGGCAGGACGGGAAGGAAGCCGATCGGTGCCGCGCCGTCGAGCTCGAGGTCTGGCACCAGCCCTCCCGGCTCGCCGAACAGGACGGCGGTCTGGCGCGCGCCCACCCACAGCGGCTCCCCCAGGTCGAGGGTCACGCCGGGCGCAACGACGACGCCTTCCACCGCGGGCACGGCGGCCAGGGTCGCGAGCCGGCGCAGCACCGAGTCGTGCTGGCCGCGCAACGACAGGACGAGCTCGGCACGCGGGTTCATGGGGTCGACGAGGGCTGCGCTGGGCGGCGTCATCGGCTCCCGGCTCATGCCAACGGTGACGTAGCGGTACAGGTCCGACCCGTCGGGGCCGAAGCGCAGGACGTCGATGCGCTGCACGCCGAGGAAGGTGACGCCCGCGCGGCCCGAGTCCTGCTCGAGCGAGCTGAGCAGATGCGCCTCGACCAGCGCCAGCACCGCGTCGGGGGAAGGCGGCGAGGCACCCGCAGGTTGGGGGTCGGTCACTGCTCAACTGTGCCAAGTGGTGGCGCCTCTGGTGGCCGTTACTGTCGAAGCCATGGCCGAGGTCCCGCGCTCTGCGGCCGCGTGGAGCCGCCGGACCCAGCTCGCCTTCGCGGGCCTGTGCATCGCTTGGGGCATCCCGTACCTGTTGATCAAGGTGGCCGTCGACGAACTGTCGCCGGTGGTCCTCGTGATCGCCCGGACCGGCATCGCCGCGCTGCTGCTGCTCCCGGTCGCGGCCGTCCGGGGGGCGCTGCGCCCGGTCCTGCCAGCCTGGCGCTGGCTGCTCGCCTTCACGCTCACCGAGATAGCCGTGCCGTGGCTGTTGCTGTCCGATGCCGAGCGCAAGCTGCCGAGCTCACTCACCGGCCTGCTGATCGCAGCTGTGCCGTTGGGGGGTGCGGCGGTGGCTCGGCTGACCGGCTCCACCGATCGGACGTCTCCGGTGCAGCTGCTGGGCCTGTTCATCGGCCTGGCGGGCGTCGCCGCGCTGCTAGGGCTCGACGTCGGAGGTGCTCAGATCGGGGCGGTGCTCGAGTGCGGCGCGGTCGTCGTCTGCTACTCCATCGGACCCGCGATCCTGGCGCGCAAGCTGGGGCACCTGCCACCGATGGGCGTCATCACGACCTCGCTCGGCCTCACGGCGGTCTGCTACCTACCGTTTGCCGCCAGCCGGCTGCCCGCGCACGAGCCGTCAAGCTCGGTCGTCCTGGCGGTGGTGGTCCTCGCGGTGGTGTGCACGGCAGGCGCGTTCCTGCTGCTGTTCCACCTCGTGGCCGTTGTCGGCCCAGTCCGGGCGACGGTCGTCACCTACGTCAACCCTGCAGTGGCGCTGGCAGCAGGGGTCGTGCTGCTCGGCGAACCGCTGACTCTCGGAGCAGTGCTCGGTTTCGCCCTCGTCCTCATCGGGAGCGCGCTCGCGGCGCGGGGCAGGCGCCCCGCGCCCACGGAGCTCGGCGAACCGGCGGCTACCGCTCGCGGTACTCGCGCAGCAGCCCACGGCTGATGATCGTCTTCTGGATCTCGGACGTGCCCTCGCCGATCAGCAGGAAGGGGGCCTCGCGGAACAACCGCTCGATCTCGTACTCCTTGGAGTAGCCGTAGCCGCCGTGGATGCGGAACGACTCGGTGGTGACCTCGAAGCAGTACTCCGACGCCAGGTACTTGGCCATCCCGGCCTCGACGTCGTTGCGCTTGCCCTCGTCCTTCAAGCGGGCAGCGTTGACCATCATCAGGTGGCCGGCCTCGACCTTGGTCGCCATCTCGGCCAACTTGAAGGCGATGGCCTGGTGGTCGGCGATCTGCTTGCCGAAGGTCTGGCGCTGCTGGGAGTAGGCGATGCCGAGCTCGAAAGCGCGGATCATGATGCCGCAGGCGCGGGCGGCAACGTTGACCCGGCCGACCTCGACCCCGTCCATCATCTGGTAGAAGCCCTGACCGCGGCCCGTGTCGCCGCCGAGGACCGATGAGGCCGGTACCCGGTGACCCTCGAAGACCATCTCAGTGGTCTCGACGCCCTTGTAGCCCATCTTCTCGATCTTGCCGGGGATGGTCAGGCCGCCTTGCTTGCCGAAACCGGGCTCTTTCTCAACCAGGAACGTGGTCATGTTCTTGTAGACCGAGTCGGCGCCCTCGTCCGTGCGCACCAGTGTGGCGACCAGCCCGGCACGGGCGCCGTTGGTCAGCCACATCTTCTGGCCGTCGATGACGAACTCGTCGCCGTCGGATACCGCCTTGGTCTTGATCGCTGACACGTCGGAGCCGCAGCCCGGCTCGCTCATGGAGAAGCCGCCGCGGACCTCGCCGGTAGCCATCCTGGGCAGCCATTGCTGCTTCTGCTCCTCCGTGCCGTGCTGCCGGATCATGTAGGCGAGGATGAAGTGGGTGTTGATCACGCCCGACACGCTCATCCACCCGCGGGCGATCTGCTCGACGACCAGCGCGTAGGTCAGCAGCGACTCGCCCAGGCCGCCGTACTCCTCCGGGATCATAAGGCCGAACAGCCCCATCTCCTTCATCCCCTCGACGATCGCCTCGGGGAACTCGTCCTTGTGCTCGAGGTCGGTGGCGTACGGCAGGATCTCCTTGTCGACGAACGACTTCACCGTCGACAAGATCTCCTGCTGGACGTCGGTGAGTCCTTCGGTCTGAGCCAGACGAGCCATGACACCTGTCCTGTTCGTGCGGGGGCGGCGAGGAGACCGGCGGTACCCGACCGCCCGCGCGCCCACGGGTTGTCCCAAGTATTCCGCACAGCTCCGGTGACGGGTCCACGCTGAGTGTGCCGTGCGCGACGACACTCCCCGCCCGTGCCCAGCCCCGGTCCGGTGCATCCGTCCGGCGAGGAATCGACAACACGAACGTCGTAACCTGCGACTATGGGCTACCGAGTCTGCGCGCGAGCGAAGGTGCGCTCGTGACGCCGGCTCCCCAGAGGGTCTTCTGCGCCCGCCTCGCCGGCGTGTTGGTGCTCGACCCGCATGGCGACACCGTCGGCCGGGTGCGTGACGTCGTCGTCGCGCTGCGGATACGCAACCAGCCCCCGCGCGTGCTGGGGCTCGCCGTCGAGGTTCAGCGCCGGCGCATCTTCGTCCCGATGACCCGGGTGACCGGCATCGAGGGCGGCGCCGTCGTGCTCGGTACCGGCACCCTGAACTGGCGGCGCTTCGAGCAGCGCCCGGGCGAGACACTGGTGCTGTCCGAGCTGCTCGACCGTCAGGTCACGCTCGTCAAGACCGGTGCCGGAGTCACCGTGCTCGACGCCGCCATGGAGCAGGCACGCAACCGCGACTGGCTCATCGACCAGGTGGCCGTCCGCGAGGGCCGCCGCCGGGGTAAGGTCGTCACGGTCGAATGGCAGGACGTCACCGGCTTCGCCGTGGCCGAAGACGGCCAGGGCGCCGCCAGTCTGCTGGCCGCCTTCGATAAGCTGCCTGCCGCCGACCTCGCCTCCATGCTCCACGACCTGTCGATCAAACGGCGGTCCGAGGTCGCAGCGGCCCTTGACGACGACAGGCTCGCGGCGGTGCTGGGGGAGATGCCGGAGGACCAGCAGGTCGAGCTGCTCGGCGGCCTGGAGGACGAGCGCGCCGCCGACATCCTCGAGGCGATGGGGCCCGACGACGCCGCCGACCTGCTGGGCGACCTGCCCGACGACGAGGCCGAGCGCCTGCTCGACCTGATGGAGCCCGACGAGGCTGCGGGTGTGCGCCGGCTGCTGACCTACGACGACAACACCGCCGGCGGGATCATGACCAGCGAGCCGGTGATCCTGCCGCCCAACGCCCCCGTCGCGGAGGCGCTTGCCCGCGTGCGGGCAGCCGAGATCTCCCCCGCGCTCGCGGCACAGGTCTACGTCGTCCGGCCGCCGTACGAGACCCCGACGGGCCGCTACCTGGGCATGGTCCACATCCAGCGCCTGCTGCGCGAGCCGCCCGGCTCGCTCGTCGGGGGGATCGCCGACACCGGCGTCGACCCGCTGTCGGCGGATGCGCCACTGGCGGAGGTCACGCGGTACCTCGCCTCGTACAACCTGGTCGCCGTCCCGATTGTCGATGCCCAGAACAGGCTGATCGGCGCGGTAACCGTTGACGACGTGCTCGACCACCTGCTGCCCGCGAACTGGCGGGAGCACGACCTCGGCAGCCCACCGACCCGGTCGGCGCTGTCGGCTCCGCTGCGTGAGGCTCCCGCCGGCGCGCTGCGGGCGCGGGCGTGACCCGCCGCTCCGCCCCCCTCGTTAGCGGGGGGGGCCATGGCACGCGCTGAGCGCCGCCCCCGGCTCGACCAGCCCCGGGCATCGACCCGGACCCTGCGCCCGGCCTACGACCCTGAGACCTTCGGCCGGATGTCGGAGAGCATCGCCCGCTTCCTCGGCACGGGGCGTTTCCTCGTCATCCAGTCGGTCTTCATCGCCGTGTGGGTCGTCTGGAACATTGCCGCGCCCAAGGCGGCCCGGTTCGACCCCTACACCTTCACGTTCTTGACACTCGTGCTGTCGCTGCAGGCGGCGTATGCGGCGCCGCTGATCCTGTTGGCGCAGAACAGGCAGGACGACCGCGACCGCGCCAACCTGGCGCAGGACCGCGACACCAACGCGCGCATCGTTGCGGACAGCGAGTATATCAGCCGCGAGGTCGCGGCGCTACGGGTCGCCCTCAGCGAGGTCGTCACTCGTGACTACCTGCGCGCCGAGCTCCGCTCGTTCATCGAGGACGTCGACGAGCAGGAGCGCGGCCAGCGGGACCGCAAACGCAAGGCCGCCCGGCCCCGCGCGGAGCGCGAGAAGAGCACCCGCGCGGAGCGCGAGAAGAGCACCCGCGCGGAGCGCGAGAAGAGCACCCGCGCGGAGCGCGAGAAGGGCACCGGCGCGAAGCTCGACGGGGACGGTCCCGCCACGCGTGCGCTGACACCCATGGGCAAAGATCACGAACGGCTCTAGACCACCTGGTCGGCCTGCAGAAAGCCTGCGGACCTGCCGATAGAGGCAGGTGACCGAGCCCCACCGCGCCGCGCCGCGCGCCGCGCGCAAGCGCCTCGGTGAGGTGCTGGTCGAGCAGGGAGTCATCACCACCGAGCAGCTGGGGACGCTGCTTGCGCGGCAGAGTTCCGGAAACGGGCCGCGGCGCCGGCTCGGGCGGATGGTGGTCGAGGAGGGGTTCGCCGACGACAGGGGCATCGCCGCCGCCCTGGCCGCCTCGTTGCGGCTGCCCTTGCTCGACCTGAGCAGGACCCGCGTCGACCCCGCTGCGGCACGCACCATTCCCCGCGGGATGTCGGAGCGGTACGGCATCCTCGTGACGGCCAATGACGGCATCAACCCGCCCAACGTCGCAGTGATCGACCCGACCGACATCCTCGCGATGGACGAGATGCGTATGCACCTGCGCCGGCGCGACGTCCACATCTCGGTGGCGCTCGAACCCGAGCTGCGGCGCGTCCTGACCCGGGTGTGGAGCGTGTCGGAGGACAGCGCCGCTGTCCATGGGCTGCTCGACGACTTCGCCAGCAACGCCGTCGAGGTCGCACCGGATGAGACGAACGACGCCGTCGAGGACGCGCCCGCCGTCAAGCTCGTCGACCTGCTGCTCGGCGACGCCGTCAGCCAGGGTGCGAGCGACGTGCACGTGGAGACCGAGCGGGAGGGCGTGCGGGTCCGGTTCCGGGTGGATGGAGTGCTCCGCGACGTCATGACGGCGCCCAAGTCGGCCGCGGCCTCGCTGATCAGCCGGCTCAAGATCCTGTCGGGGCTGGACATCTCGGAGCGGCGCCGGCCGCAGGACGGCCGGGCCCGGCTGAACCTCGCCGGCCGGATTGTCGACACCCGCGTCTCGACGCTGCCGGCGCTGTGGGGCGAGAAGGTGGTGATGCGGATCCTGCCGCAGAGCGAGGACCTGCCGACGCTCGAGCAGCTGGGGCTCGACGGCGCGCAGCTGCTCGGGCTGCGGACGGCAGTGCGGGCGAGCCAGGGCCTCGTGCTCATCACCGGTCCGACTGGAGCCGGCAAGACCAGCACGCTCTACGCCGCGATCCGGGAGATCACCACTCCGGACAAGAACCTCGTCACGCTCGAGGACCCGGTCGAGATCAGCCTGCCGGGCATGACGCAGGTGCACGTCAACGTCAAGGCCGGCCTCACCTTCGCGGCGGGCCTGCGCTCGATCCTGCGCCAAGACCCCGACGTCATCCTCGTTGGCGAGATCCGCGACTCGGAGACCGCCGAACACGCGATGGCCGCCGCGATGACCGGCCACATGGTGCTCTCGACGCTGCACACGACCAGCGCCGTCGGCGCCATCGCGCGGCTTGCTGACATGGGCGCGGAGTCGTTCATGCTGGCTGCTTCGCTCTCGCTCGTCGTCGCGCAGCGGCTGGTCCGCCGAGTGTGCCGCGACTGCTCGGCACCCGCGGTACCGGACGACAAGACGCTGACGGCGCTCGGGCTCGCCGCATCGGACCTGCCCGACACGGTGCGGGCGGGCACAGGCTGCGACACGTGCAGCGGCACCGGCTACCGCGGCCGGGTCGGCGTCTACGAGATGCTGCCGATCACCCCGGTCATCCGCTCGGTGCTGCGCAGCAACGGCAACGAGGAGCAGCTGAGCAAGGCCGCGGAGAGCGGGGGGCTGCGCACTCTGCGGACCGCGGCGCTCGAGAAGGCAGCGGAAGGCTCGACGACGTATGAGGAGGTGCTGCGGGTCACCGCCTCGGACGGGCTCGAGGATGCTCCGGGTGACCTCGCCGCCACCGTCACGTGGTGCCCCGCCTGCTCGACCGGTCTGACCGTCGACATGCAGTGGTGCCCGCAGTGCGCCGCCCCGGTCGGCGACGTGCGCTGCACAAGCTGCAACAAGCCCCTGCAGCCCCTGTGGCGGGTCTGCCCCTGGTGCCGCACGCCGGCGCCCGTGCCGGCCACTCCAGCGGGGACCGCTGCCCCCGACACCCAGGGCGCAGTGAGCACGGCACCCGCGAACGTCGCGTCCGCGGGCGCTCCGGCAGCCGCGGCGGCTCCAGTCCCGCCGCCACCCCCAGCGCCCGTGCTCAGCCCCCCGCTCCAGCCGGGCCCTGCGTTCCAGCGTCAGCCGCAGCGTTCCGTGGCGCCGCCGCCGCACGCTCCGCTGCCACCGGCTCCGCTGCCGCAGCCGCAGCCGCAAGGCTGACCGAGGGCAGCGCAGACACAGCTCAGCCGGGCGGGGCGTGGCTCGCCGGTTCTCCCCCCGCTCGTTCGAAGGACCCGCCCGGAAGGGCCGAGAGCACCGCGCCGAGCTCGTCAGGCGATACCGCCGGGCTCCACAGGTGGCCCTGCCCGGCACGGCACCCCAGCCGATGCAGGACCGCGAGGTCCTCGGCGGTCTCGATGCCTTCGGCCACCGTCGACAGTCCGAGGGCGCGCGCCAGGTCCAGGATTGCGGTGACGACCGCCAGCGCGTCCGGCGTCTGCGAGAGGTGCGTGACGAAGCCGCGGTCGACCTTCAGTGTCGCCACGGGCAGCAGCCGCAGGTAAGCGAGGGAGGAGTAGCCCGTTCCGAAGTCATCAATCGCGACCGCGACACCGAGCTCGCGCAGGTTCTCGAGCAACACCCGTGCGTTGTCGGGGTTGTCCATCACCCCGCTCTCGGTCACCTCCAGCACCAGTGCGCCGTATGGCAGACCGGCCTGCTCGGCCGCCATCCGCACGAGCGCCTCCAACCCGGGGTCGTCGAGGCTGCGGGCAGAGACGTTGACGGCGACGTAGCCGCCCTGCGGGAGCACGCCGGCCGCGCGCATGGCCGCGGCATCGCGGCAAGCGCGTGGGAGCACCCAGCGGTCGAGCTCAACGACGAGCCCGGTCTGCTCGGCCAGGGGGACGAAGTCCGTCGGCGGGATGAGGCCCTGCACCGGGTGCCGCCACCGGGCCAGGGCCTCGACACCGAGCAGCCGGCCGGTTGCCAGCTCGACAACCGGCTGATAGGCGAGCGTCAGGCCGCCGGCCGCCGCGTGGCCGGACGGGTCGGTGTCGCGCAACACCTCCCGAAGCTCGGTCGACAGCTCAAGGCCCCGCCGTGACTCCTCGTCGAGCCCCGTCCGGTAGGTGCTGATCCGCCCGCGTCCGGCGGCCTTCGCCTCGTACACCGCTGCATCGGCGTGGCGCAGCAGGGTTTCGGCGTCCCGGCCGGCCGACCGCCGACTGCTCGCCTGCTGGCCGCCCTGGCGAACGGAGGCACCGGAGGCACCGATCGCGATCCCGATGCTGGCACTGACGGAGATGGTCCGGCCGGCCACCGTCGTGGGCCGCGACAGGGCCGCCAGCAGCCGCTCGCCGACCCCGCGTACCTCGTCCTCGTTCGCGCCCGGGCAGACCATCACGAACTCGTCACCGCCGAGCCGGGCCACGGTGTCGCCTGGGCGCAGGCACTCCTCCAGGCGGTGCGCCGTGGTGACGAGCAGGGAGTCGCCGGCCGCGTGCCCGAAGGAGTCGTTGACAAGCTTGAACTGGTCAAGGTCGGCGAGCAGGACGGCGGTCGGCCCGGCGCTGGCGGCACCGCCCTGAGCGGCTAGCGCGTGCTGCAACCGGTCAAGCAGCAGCGCGCGGTTGGGCAGGCCGGTCAGCGGGTCGTACAGCTCCTGGTGCCGCAGCGCGGCGTGCGCCTGCCGGGCGTCGGTGACGTCGTCCACCATGGCGAGAGACCCGCTGGGCTGCCCCGGCCCGCCTGGGAAGGGGCTGGCCGAGACCCGCAGGACCCGCATCTCGCCGTCCGGATGCGGGTAGGAAAGCTCGTACTGCTGCGGCTCGCTTACCGTGCGGCCGCGCAACCGCGCGTGCAGGCCAGCCTCGCCAGCCTCGCGAGCATCACCAGCGTCACCAGCGTCACGAGCTTGCTTCCCGTCGCCGGGGTTCCTCGGCTCGTACAGCTGCCGCAGCGGCACACCCAGCAGCCTCGCCATCGACTCGTTCGCAAACAGGGTGCAACCGGCCGAGTCGACGGCCCAGATCCCCTCCTGGGCCGACTCCGCGATGAGCTGGTACCTGCCGTCCGAGGCTCGCAGCGCAGCGCCGGATCGCTCGCCGCCCCTCGCCATGCGCCCCCCGAACCTCGATCGTCACTGCGCTGGTCATCGGCGCACCCGTTGGTCGGATGAAGCAGCGGCCGGAGCAGCTAGGGCGCTGGTGCGGCTGGTGGCGCTGCGACGAGCCGGCCGAGCAGCGCTGTGAGGGTCTCGAGCTCGTGCCCGGTGAACCGGTCGACGACGTGCTCCCGAACGCCCCGCTGATGGGTCACCCACGCCCTCGACAGCCGGGCCAGGCCGGCGTCGGTCAGCACCGCAAGGGTGCCGCGGGCGTCGTCCTGGCAGGCCTGGCGCTCCACCATGCCCTCACGCTGCAAGCGGTCGACGAGCCGGGTGACACCGCTGCGGCTCAGCAGGACGCTCTGCGCGAGCTCGCTCATCCGCTGCGCCCGCCCCGGCGCCTCGGCGAGCTGGACGAGCACGTCGTAGCTGGCGAGCGGTAGCTGCTGCTCGGCCTCTAGCTCGACGCCGAGCTGGCGGGTGACGTGGGCGTGGGCCACAAGGAAGGTGCGCCAGGCGCGCATCGCAACCGGATCGAGCCCGCGGGGGGCCGCGGGCGGGCTCTCCGCCAGAAGGCTCGGGCGACCGCACTCGTCCAGGACAGCAGTCTGCTTCGCCACACGAGCAGGGTAAGCCGACGGGGTGCACGGGTGCAGCGGCCCGTATCGTGACGGTCAGGCAGCCCTGCCTGGCGTGGTCGTCGCAGCAGCCACTGCGGCTGCACACGTCGGTCGCGCCTCTCGACGGCTAAGGACACTCTGTGACGGCTACGCAATCCACGATCGACGCGGTCAACGAGGCCCTTTCGACCGTCAAGGACCCGGAGATCAACCGGCCGATCACCGAGATCGGGATGGTCAAGTCCGTCGAGCTCACCGAGGCCGGCGTCGCCCGGATCGGCATCTACCTCACGACAGCCGCCTGTCCGCTCAAGGACGAGATCGGCAAGCGCGTCAAGGTCGCCCTCGCCCCGCTCCCCGGGGTGCATGGTGTCGAGATCGAGCTCGACGTGATGAGCGACGAGCAGCGGACCGCGCTGCGCACCCAGCTGCGGGGCAACGAGCCGGTCAAGGAGATCCCCTTCGCCAAGCCCGAGTCGCTGACCCGGGTCTACGGCATCGCGAGTGGCAAGGGCGGCGTCGGCAAGTCGTCCGTCACCGTCAACCTCGCCGCGGCAATGGCCAAGCGTGGGATGTCGGTCGGGCTGCTCGATGCTGACATCTACGGCCACTCGGTCCCGCGCATGCTTGGTGTCGACCGCGCCCCCACGCAGGTCGAGCAAATGATCATGCCGCCGCAGGCGCACGGCGTGAAAGTCATCTCGACCGGCATGTTCACGCACGGCAACGAGCCCGTCACCTGGCGCGGCCCGATGCTGCACCGTGCCCTGCAGCAGTTCCTGTCCGATGTCTACTGGGGCGACCTTGATGTCCTGCTCCTCGACCTACCTCCCGGCACCGGCGACGTCGCGATCTCACTCGCGCAGCTGATCCCGTCGTCAGAGCTGCTCGTCGTGACCACTCCGCAGCTGGCCGCGACCGAGGTGGCAGAGCGCGCCGGCACGATCGCCCGCTCGACCCGGCAGAACGTGATCGGCGTCGTCGAGAACATGGCATACCTGCCGTGCCCGCACTGCCACGAGCGGATCGACGTGTTTGGCTCCGGCGGCGGCGCCAAGGTTGCCGCGACGCTCTCGGCGGCGCTCAGCCACGACGTGCCGCTGCTCGGGCAGGTGCCCGTCGACATCCGGCTGCGTGAGGGGGGCGATGCCGGCATGCCGCTGGTGCTCTCGGACCCCGACTGCGAGGCGTCGAAGGCGCTGCTCGGCGTCGCCGACCGGCTGACCTCACGCTCCCGCGGCCTGTCCGGCCGCTCGCTGGGGCTGACCCCCGCTCGCCGGGCCTAGCCCCCGCGCGCCGGGGGCTAGTTGGGCATGGTCGTCTCGAGGGGACGACCGCCGCTCGTCAGGTTGCGTCGGCGTCGAACGGTGGCGCAGTGGCTGGTTTGCCGAGCGAGACGACTGCCTGGTGTTCGCCCGGCGCCTCCAGCGCCGGGGTGACCGCCGCCGGGTGATCCGGCGCCGCCTGCGGCAAGCTGCGTGACTCGTCGTCCTCGCCGAACAGGTGCTTCTGGACGAAGGTGCGCGGGTGCAGCGAACTCAGGTCGAGGTCGCCGACCTCCGGCCCCAGCTCGGTGCTGATCTCGTCGCGCGCAGCAATCGCCATCTGCCGCAGCTGGCGCAGCACCCTGGCTGCGTCCCGGGCGACGGCTGGCAGCCGCTCCGGGCCGAACACGATGAGTCCGACGAGGATCAGGACGAGGATCTCGCCGCCGCCGAGCGATCCGAACACCGCTGTCAGCCCTTGCTCTCCTGCAGGGTGACCGGCACCGTCCGGCTGTTCCCCCCGCTCGAGAAGCTCACCTGCACGACGTCGCCGATGCGGTGCAGCCGGGTGGCTGCCACCAGGTCGTCCACCGCCGTCACCGTCCTGTCGTCGACCTTCGTGATGACGTCACCCGCCTTGATCTGCGCACGGTCGGCCGGCCCGCCGCCGACGACCGAGCGGACCAGAGCACCTGGCACGCCGCTCGTCGATGTCGCGTCCTGCTGGGTGACGGTTGCGGCGGTGACACCCAGATACGGGTGCGTCGCCTTGCCGGTGCGGATGATCTCCTCGGCGATTGACCGGGCGTAGTCGATCGGGATCGCGAAGCCGACGCCGATGCTGCCACTACTGCCCGTGCTGCCGGTGCTGCTGGGAACCGTTGCGATGGCCGAGTTGATGCCGATGACCTGCGCCTGCCCGTTGACCAGAGCGCCGCCCGAGTTACCCGGGTTGATGGCTGCATCGGTCTGGATGGCGCCGATGATGAGCCCGCCGCCGCTCGACTGGCCGCTGGAGTTGGGCACCTCGACATCGCGGTCGAGGGCGCTGACGATGCCGGAGGTCACGGTGCTGGACAGGCCCAGCGGGGCGCCGACCGCCACCACGGTTTCGCCGACGACCAGCTTCGAGGAGCTGCCCAGGGCCGCTGCCGGAAGGTTGTTGGCGTTCACCTTCACGACGGCCAGGTCGGTCTTGGGGTCGCGCCCGACGATTTGCGCGGCGACTTTGTCGGTCTTCTTGTAGTACGTGACGGTCAGCTTGCCGCCACCTGCCGCAGGGGCTACGACGTGGTTGTTGGTCAGGATGTAGCCGTCGGACCGGATGATGACGCCCGAGCCGGTACCCGTCTCGCCGCTCCCGTCGACGTTGATCGTCACGACGGAGGGCAGCAGACGGGCGGCGATGGAGGGGACCGAGCCGGGTGGCTGGGTCGTGGGTAGCGGCGCGGCAGTCGGCAGCACCGGACCGGATGCGCTCGACGAGGTCGCGGCTGCCGGCTGGCGCTGGTGCTCCAGCGCTGCCCCACCGACGCCACCGACCAGACCGCCGAGCAAGCCGGCGGCGAGGACAGCGGGCACCACACCCCGGCCGCGGCGACGCGGCTCCGGCACGGGCGGAGCGAACGAGGAGCCGGTCGGCGGCCCGTAGGGGGCGGGCGTGCCAGGCAGGTAGTCGGGGCCGCGCGGCGGGCCGCCGATGTGCCCTGGCTGCTCGTGCGACCCAGCCTGCTCGTTCGGCCCGGGCTGCCCCAGCCCGGACTGCTCGTGCGACCCGGGCTGCTCGTGCGGCGCTGCCCACCACGCGGGCATGTGGTCGTCCTGGGGGCCCGGATCTGACCGGCCGCGCTCGAACTCGCTCACCAGGGCAGACCTTCCTCGCCGGGGCAGTGCCCGTCGCCGGGCTCACCGGTACCAGCACGCACGTCAGCGCCTTTACGGTACCCGGCGTGTGTCGGCGTCGTGTGCCGCTCGCTTGAGCCAACGCAGCCTGCACTCGCCGCGATGCGGGTCAGCTCGTCGGATCCAGCCAGGAGCCGACGCGCTGCACCCCGCGCCATAGTCGCGCCCGCACCCCCGACGCCGCCGGCGCGTGTGGCAGTTGCGCGATCGCCGCGTCGACGTCGTCGGCGTCGTCGGCCACGACCGTGTAGACGCATCCGCGTGACGACCAGACCACCTGCTCGGGGACCCCGGGGGCGACGCGGACGACGGCCCCCGCCCGGCGCACGCTCTGCCAGGCACGCAGCCCGCTGGCGTCAAGGTGGCCGCGTTCCTCGAAGACCGACACCGCGCTGATGCCGTCGCTGTAGCGCAGGTGCAGTGCTTGCGGGCTCTGCTGCACCATCTGCGCGTCGATCAGCTCGAGGCCGCGCGACCCCATCAACGCCGGCACCTGCCATCCGGCGCCGCGTAGCCGGACGAGGTCGACCGCTCCACCGGCCTGCTGCCGGACCGGGTGGGTGGGGCCGGCCGCGGCCGGTCGAGATCCGGTCAGCGTGACGGAGGTGAACGCGCTTGCCCGCCGCACCCGCCCCGCGGCGTCGTACGCGATGCGCTGCAACGGGAGCGCTGTCGAGCGATCGAGCCAGTAGCGGGCGGCGACGCGCCCCCCGGCGTCACGGAGCTCGACGAGGTCGGTCTGCCGACCGGCCACCCGGTCACCCGTCGAGAGGCTGGGCGTGTAGTGCGCCGCCAGGACGCGCAGCTGCTCGCGGTCGAGCGGGGACAGCACGCTGGGCGCATCCTCGGGCTCGACGACGGTGGTACCAGCTTTCGTCGTCGTGGAAGCGATGGTCATGCGATAGCCCGACCCGGCCTCATGGCGCAGGTCGACGACTGCCGAGCGCACGCCGGCGGGGTAGCTCAGGGCAACGTGCGCCCTGCCGGAGTAGTTCGTCGTGGTCTCAGCCCGGGCCGCGGCGGAGAGCCGGGCCAGCGCGGCGCGGGCGGCGGCGGTGAGCGGCGGGACGAGGCGCTCGGCCACGGAATCAGCCGCGTCGGAACTCGCGCCGATCCCCGTACCGTTCCCGGCAGATGCCCGCTGGTGGTTGACCACGGCCGAAGCCAGAAGGATGACGGCGACAGCTGCCAATACGCACGGGGCCGGGTGAGGGGACCGGCGCCGCGGCCTCACGGGTGGTAGCTGGCGGTGACGGCGCTGACCGCCGGGTCGTTCAAGGTGGCCGCGCCGCCACCGGTGCCGTGCTGGGAGACGAAGGTCGCGACGGGCGGCTGAACCGGGTTGCCGGACTCCCCGCCGCCGGCGACGTAAGCGGTACCGACGCCGATTGCCAGCACAGACGCCACCCCCGCGACCGCTCGCCACATCGGGACCGGGTGGGACACCGACCGGACGCCGGCCTCCACCTGCGGTGACGCACCGAGCACCCGGAGGCGCTCGACAAGGTCGACAGCCGGGGCAGGCTGCGTCATCCCGGCCAGGCGTCGGCGGATCTCGCGCTGGGCGGAGACTGCCTCGCGGCAGGGGGTACAGCCGACAAGGTGCGCCAGTGCCGCCTCCCGGTCACGCAGTCCGAGCTGGTCGTCCGCCAGTGCGGCGACGCGATCACCCAGATGCCCGCTCATCGCCTCCCACCGCCTCCCGCCGGCGTGGTGGCAGGGCTGGCGGTGCTGGGTGAACTCGCAGCGCTCGCGGTACTTGAACTCGGCGCCCGGTCGGCAAGCGCGGCCCGCAGCTGCGCGCGTCCCCGGGAGATGCGGCTGCGGACGGTCCCGAGCTTGACATCGAGAGCGTCGGCCACCTCCTCGTAGGACATCTGCTCGATGTCGCACAGGACGACGGCAGCCCGAAAGTCCGGCGGCAACGCCGCGAGCGCCGCCTCGATGTCGGGGTCGAGCAGGCCGTCGGTGACGGTCGCCTCGGGACTGCGTTCCCGACCGACGACGCGCTCGGCATCGTCGGGAAGCGCCTCGAAGCGGATGCGTGCCGCCCGCCGGGCGCGGTCGAGGAACAAGTTGACCGTGATGCGGTGCAGCCACCCCTCGAACGTGCCAGGAGTGTAGGAGTCGAGCGAGCGGAACACCCGGACGAACACGTCCTGGGTCAGGTCCTCCGCGTCGTGCCGGTTCCCGGTGAGCCGGTAGGCAAGGCGGAACACCCGGTCGGTGTGGTCGCGGACGACGGCATCCCAGGTCGGCGGAGTCCAGGCCGGTGCGGCGGCAGCAGGCGCGGCGGCGTCGGTGTCACCCGTGCGGCCGTCCCGGCGCCAGCCGAGCCGCATGCCGAACGGCGCACCGCTGGCCATCGCTGACGCGGACACTGCTCCCCCTTCACGAGAACGACACCGAGCAGATCACGGTCGAGAAGAACGAGATCGATCAGACGTCCAGCACAACGTCGGAGCAGGGCCGCTGGTTCCCGTTAGGCTGACCGGGCCATGGCTACCACCGATCCCACCCTCGCGTTCGTCGAGTCCCTTCCTGTCGAGGACTCCATCCTGCTGGCAGCACGCGCGCGCGCCCAGGAGGTGGGGGTGGTCCCCATCTCCCCCGCCGGCGGGGCCGTGCTCCACCTGCTCGCCGGCGCGACCCGGGCCCGCTCGGCCGTCGAGGTCGGGACGGGCACCGGCGTCAGCGGCCTGTGGCTGCTGCGCGGGATGCGCCCCGACGGCGTGCTCACCAGCATCGACGCCGAGGCGGAGCACCAGCGGCTGGCGCGTACTGCCTTC
>JAABUZ0100005458.1_pt1 | contig 16665 bp, 21 predicted proteins | sample 5562091 | NCBI WGS metagenome assembly JAABUZ01 (sample SAMN12813069, study PRJNA571459) | rock metagenome | isolation source: Antarctica rocks | place: Antarctica: Victoria Land, Linnaeus Terrace sud | collected 2015-12-21
CGAGACCGCACTGCTGGCCCAGGCGCAGTTGGAAGCCCTGGTCCGTGAGCTGGACCGGACCCATCCCGGTGCGGCCGGCAGCCTGCGCGAGGGGATGGCCGAGACACTGACCGTGCTCCGGCTCGGGTGCCACCGACCCTCGCCCGCACCCTGCGGTCCACGAACAGCATCGAGTCGATGATCTCGATCGCCCGCGATCACAGCCGCAACGTGACGAACTGTGCAGAGCGGGAACATGGCGCTGCGCTGGTGCGCCGCCGGCATGATCGAAGCGAAGGGCCAGTTCCGCCGCGTCAACGGCCACCTGCGCCTGGCTGCCCTGCGCGCCACGCTCGACCGGCATGTCGCCGACCAGAATGTCCGAGCCACCAGTCATGATGAGGAGGTCAACGCAGCCTGATCAACAACGGGCCGCAGCCGAAGTTCTACGGAACTCGGGACACCCTCCTGGGTCGATGGAGCTGACGATGGCGAGTCGCAGGGCGATCACGAAGGCGCAGGCGGTGCGTTACCGCTCGGGGTCGAGGACGTGAAGTCGGAGATTTTGGATACGGTGTGCGCGGTGACCGGATTCAATCGGGACTATGCCCGCAGGGCGCTGAAGGCGGCGTTGACGCCCCGGGTGGTGAAGCCCCGGACCCCGAGACCGCCGAAGTACGACGCGAAGGTTGTCGCGGCACTGGAGAAGTGCTGGGCGGTGGTGAATGCGCCCGCGGGTAAGCGGCTGGCCCCGATCCTGGGCGAGTTGGTACCGGTGCTGGGTCAGCACGGGGAGTCCGACATCGACGAGTACACCGCGGCGCTGCTGATCGCCATGTCCGCGGCCACCATCGACCGCCGGCTGGCCTTCGCTCGGTCGAGGCTGGTCCTCAAGGGCCGCTCGCACACCAAGAACGGCTCGTTGCTGAAGTCGCATGGAACCCCAGCCTGTCGGCCCACTCGTACACGGCAAGCTCACTCCCGTACACCTGCGGGGAGTCGTCGCCGACCAGCGCGGCGCGTAAGTTGAAGCACAGTGAAAACGACACACCTGCCATGCCCGTCCCCTACAGCCGTTTGGTCAGGCCGCCGTCGACGACGAGCACCTGCCCGGTCATCCATGCCGCGGCGTCCGAGACCAGAAAGCGCAACGTGCCCAGCAGGTCGTCGGTCGAACCCATTCGCCCTAGCGGAATCGAGGTCATCAGCCGTTGCATGATCTCGTCGGTGACCGTGACCCGCGTGGCCTCGGTGTCGATGGGTCCCGGGGCGATGGCGTTGACCGTTATGCCTTTCGGCCCGAGTTCGCGGGCGAATCCCTGGGTGACCCCGATAAGCGCAACTTTGCTTACGCCATAGTGTCCGCCCTTGCCAAGGTAGGCCGCCGTCGAGGTCTGCATAATCACCCGACCCCAGCTGGCTTCGATCATGTCCGGCGCGAAAGCCTGAGTGCAGAGCAGTGCCCCGTCCACATTCACCGCGAATACCTTGCGCCAGTAGTCGATATCGACCGTGAGTTGCGGATCCTGGCGCATCGAGTGATAGATCGCAGCGTTGTTGACCAGAATCTGGACCGGGCCTACGTCGCGCCTGACGGCGGCGGCCAACGCCTCCACACTGGCCTTGTCGCTGACGTCGACAGGCAGCGCCACAATGTCCAGTCCCTGGGCCTTTGCCCGCTCGGCCAGCGCGAGAACCGCGTCTTTGTTCAGGTCCGCGGCGACGACGTGGTGCCCGTCCTGCGCGAGCGCGAGCGCGTACTCACGCCCGATGCCCTGTCCTGCACCGGTGACTACAGCTACACGACTCATTGGGGTTTCCTTTCGCTCCGGCCCGATCGAACGAGTGAACCGAGTGTTCGGTACATGACGAACCGAACGCCAGTTAAGCATAATCGTCCGCCTCCGGCGCACCTCGCCGTTGCTGATCTGTCGCTGCGCGCCCGAGCCTGGCGCGTGCACCCGCAAGGACCCAACTGCTCCCGGATCCACACCGGGCCGTATAGGTCAAAAGCACTCGGGCGGCAACGGGTTCACCACACTCGGCCCAACGCAAGCTGAGCGCGACGATCTGTCTCGGCACTGGGCCGGGCGACGCAACTGTTGAGGACGCCAGCAGAACTTGCTGCGCAGGCCCCACGGTGCTTGAGCGAGCGAGGCGCCTCGGGCATCGCCGAGACACCCCCCGGGGCGGCGACAACCAAGACACCCCCGTTACCCGAGAGCGTGCCCCATCCGTGATGGCCGGCCGCTGCGGGCTACCTGGTGGGCAGCCCTTGGCTCGCAGGCGATCGAGCATGCCCGGCAGAGTCTATGGCACATACGAGCTGCCAATTGTGCGGGACGTCTTGACACTCGTCGCACCAATAGATAGGTTCAGTACCTACGTACCTACGACCGTCGACCCAGCGATCCCTCGCGAAATGATCGGCGGCTGTGGCGTTAAATCGCTGGATGGGAGAGTTCGTATGTCGCGTGGACTTGTGCTAGACCCCCGGGTCGAGATCATTGACCAGATCAACGGTGTACCCGCCGTGCCCGGCTTCGGATTTGGGTCCCTCCGGGGCAAGACCGTGGGATTCCGAGTGGACTATCACTGGCACTCCTGGGATTGGGTGTCCGACGAGTGGGCGGATCAGTTTCGCAAGTTGGGCGCGAAGGTAGTCGTGTGGCGCGCCACACACAGGGTCGGCAAGAATGCCGAAGACGCCGACCGCGAACTGCGGGAGTTCGTCGCCGACCTCGACCTCGCTGTCATCGGGCTGGCCAACTGCGGCGGATGCACCATGCAAACCGTCACCGATGCGGTGACCGCTGCGCGTGGCGGCAAGCCAACCGTTGCCGTCGCAACAGAGCAATTCGCGAGCTTGGCGGAGCAACTAGCCGCACGTAAGGGCTTGCCTGGCCTCCGTATCCAGACGTTGCCGTTCCCGCTCGAGACTCGCCCGGAAACTGAAGTTAGAGCAATTGCCCGCGAGCACTTTGCGGCTCTCGAGCTCACGCTTGCGGACGCTATATGATCAACAGTGCCCGCATCGAGGTTGACCTTGATGCGCGCGCGTTCAGCGCCTTTGCGCGAGAACAAGGGTTTGGCGACGGACTTCCCTGCATAGCTCCGACAGAAACACTCGTCGCGGAGTACCTCGATGCGACCACCCGAAGTTCACAAGAGGTGGTCGCCCTGCTTCCGCCGACATCAGGCCCTTGCACTGTAGAAAAGGTCGCCATCAATGCGGCTATGGCCGGTGCACCCCCGGACACCATGCCGTTACTATGCGCCTCGATCGAGGCAATGGCCGACCCAGATTTCTACCTTGCCGCATTAAATGCAACGACAGCGCCGGTCGTGCCCGCTCTGATCGTAAACGGTGACATTCGTCATCGGCTAAGCGTACCCTTCCGAGGCGGATGTTTCGGCGGCGGAGACGGTAACGCTGCATCGATTGGCCGAGCAATTCGTCTGATCATGCGCAACGTTGGAGGTCAACACGTTGGTGTTACGTCAGAATGCGTATTTGGTCAGCCGGGCAGGGTGGTCGGCATGGTCGTGGGAGAATGGGAAGAACAATCGCCCTGGGCGCCGCTTGGAGAGCGCCAAGGCGTTCCTGGCGACGCGGTGACGGCCTTCGCTACAATGGGGACAGCCAATATTTGCGATACCGTAGCAGGTAAGGGACGCGTCTTGCTTGAACTTATGGGAAAGTCAATGGCTTATCTCGGTAGCAATAACTATCTAGCAGTCTGTGCACAATTTCCCGGTCAAGTGGCTGTAGCCATCAACCCGATCTGGGCGAATGAGATAATTGCTCGCGATGTGCCCAGTATCGAGGACGTTCAGATGTTGCTCTGGGAGCATGCGAGCCAACCGATCAGTAGTTGGCCCGCAGACTATCGGCAGGCAATGGAAGACGTCGGTCGAGTGAAACCGGATGGGCGCGTACACCTCGTCGCCTCCCCTGAAGACATCATTGTCTTTGTCTGCGGCGGCTTGGGCGCATTGCACGCCACTATGTTGCATGGATTTGGCCATACTATAGCCACTACCGCGCCAGTGCGAGGCTGAAGTCCCACGTTACCCAAAACGGAAGGAACATCAAATAGATGGCGAACATGCAAGAGCTGCTAAGCCCGATTAAGACAGCACTCAACCTCGATGGTTACGAGATGGTGCTACTCGACGCTAGTGAAAAAGGCATCTCGATCGAAGTTCGCGCTGGTGCAGATGCATGTGCGGACTGTCTCGCGCCAGCTACGATATTTAAGGGTGTCATCGTAGACACTCTAGCGCAAGCTGGATATCATGTTCCCTTCGACGATGTCCGCATTATTTATCCGGTAACTTCCTGAGCCTCCGGGACACGGTGAAGAGCGGCATCTTATCGGCCGCCGACCGCGACGGTGCGAGAGCCGTCGAGTACGCTGGCTGCACGGATTCGATTGCTGGTGGTGAGCGGCTACATCCTCCTCAACCCCATCAGGACATGACGGCCCGTCCGGCTGCACTGGTCTTAAGCCAGGCCGGTCGACATGCCGAGTGAAGGACGGCCGCGTCGCGGCGACGTCAGAAGAGTCGTCTGTGAGACCCGGCCATCCCCTGGCCCCAGCGGCCAGACCGCCACGTCCATCAAGGAGTTTGGGCCAACCGGTCCACCCATCCGGGGTGAAGAGTCCTCTTGGCAGTGGGATCAAGGCCTGAGGCTGAGGCGGGGGCTGACCGAGTCCGCCCCTGGGATCTCAGCGATCTGGCCGGCGCCAAAACATCTTCAGCTGCACGGCCGCTCCGGCCAAGCCTCCTGCGACCGCAATCAGCGCTGCACCCGCTCCGGAGAGTTGCCGATCACGTCTTAGGAGGCGATCCACGCTGAAGCGGCCGCCACCGAGGGCTGCCGTCGCGGCCGAGGCGATTGCGAGGGCCAAGACGTACTCGTGACCCTCGTTGGTAACGAAGAAACCGTTCTCCCGATGTACTGTCACAGCCGCCACACCCATCGTCCCGATCACGGCGGACGCGGCAGCGGGAGTGGCCACACCCGCGATCAAGGCGCTTCCGGCGCCGACCTCGACGAGCCAACTCAGCCTCGCTTGTAGCTCAGGTTCCCGAAAGCCGATGGCTTCGAACCATCCGGCTGTGCCCTCTAACGAGCGTCCATGTTTGACTCCGTGCGCCACCATGGTGCTACCGAGCGACACCCGGAGGAGAACTCGCGCCAGCTCGGTGCCAGCCGATGCCGATCCAACACGCCTACGTGAGCGCGGCAACCGTGTTCCCATGGCTAGACGGACGGGCCGTGAGCAGCCTCGATGGCGGCGAGGCTGGCGCGTACCGATTCGATACGCGCTCCTATAAGCGCCATCTGCCCATGAGCAGCAACGTCGTCCCTACGGCGGAGCTGGACCAGCTCTGTGTCTGCCCTGGCCAGTTCGCGACGCAGTCGCTCGCCAGCTTCGTCATTGGTCAGCAGATCTTGCTCTGTCCAGTCCGACGCATCGATGTGTCGATCAGGTACCACATCATCAGCTGGCATGAGCTCAGTCGTCCAATCCGAAGTTGAACAGCCGCCGTGCGTTGTGCTCGACGATCTTGGCCACATCGTCGTCCGGAACGTCAGCGAAGACGACTTCGGCTCGATTACGGCTGTCGGGCCAGAACGAATCCGAATGCGGATAGTCGGCTTCCCAGGTCATGTTGTTGATCCCAATCGCGTCGCGATTCGCTATGCCGTGCACGTCATCGATGAAGCATCCGTAGATGTGTCGTCGAAACAGTTCTGATGGGCGGACGGTCTGGTTCACGTTCTGGTAAAAGCGGTGCTTCTCCCAAGTCCCGTCGATTCGCTCGAGTAGGTAGGGGATCCAGCCTACCCCGCCCTCGGAGAGGGCCACCTTCAGTCGGGGGTGACGATGGAAGACCGGCGAGAACAGCAGGTCCGCCGTCGTGTACATTGAATTGCAACCCATTAGCGAGATCATCACCGCCATCGGGGCGTCCGGCGCCGTGATTGGAGGCTTGCCTGAGGTTCCAAAATGCATGCACAGTGGCATGTCCGTCTCTTCGGCGGCCGAGAAGACCTCGTCCCAGTGTGTCGTGTGAAACGACGGCAAACCTAGTGGAACAGGGTTTTCCGGGAAAAATACCGCTTTCGCACCTTTGGCGTGCACGCGGTGGATCTCCCGAACGCACTCCTGCGGGTCCCATAGCGGCAGAATTGAGCCCGGGATGAGGCGGTCCGGTGCAGCAGCGCACCATTCATCCAGCAGAAAGTCGTTGTACGCATGCACGCAGGCCAATGCGAGTTCGCGATCTTCTGCTTCCAGGAAGATAGTTCCGGAAAAACGAGGGAATGACGGGAAGCACAGCGCTCCCCAGACACCGTCGACGTCCATGTTGACAAGGCGCGACTTCGGGTCGTAACACCCGGGAATCATGTCGTCATAGCGCACCGGTTCGGTGCCGAACTCCTCGGGCTTCTTGCCCGCGACGGCGTTGAGCCCGATGTAGGGATAGCGTCGACCTTCATATTGCCAGACCTGCGCCGGCGCGCCACCACCCCGCCCAGATGGCTGTTCTACGATCCGCGGTGCGACATCGCGATACTTCCTCGGTAGCCGATCCAACCAGACCCGCGGATGCTCGATCAGGTGGTCATCGGTCGAGATCAACTTCATCCCGGGTTGTAGTGCCATCAGTTGTCCTCCTCCGGAGGATAGCGCGCCTAGGTCGTCCACGTGATCTCAGCGCCATACTAACGTTCGGTCCAAACGTTTGGTCTCATTATGCAGAACCTTCTCCCGCCTCGCAAGCTGACGCGTTGACTCATCCAGGAATGCGCGCGTAGGGCGTGTCTACCGGACTGGCTTCGGAGGAGCCGGTAGGGCCTGACGATGGGCCAGCGACAGGCGGTGACCAAACGTCCGCGACGCAGTACGACCGGGCGGATAAGGCGGAGAAGGGCAGGATCCTCGATGAGTTGTGCGGCACGACCGGTTGGCATCGTAAGCACGCTCGTAGGGCGCTGACGGAGGCGTTGACGCCGAAGATCGTTCGGCCCCGCGCTCCGCAGCCGCCTTGGTATGGGCCGGAGGTGGCGGCGGCGCTGGCGTTTCCTGGGCGGTGCCGGGTGACCCGATGGGTATGAAGCGCCTCCCCCGGTCATTGCGGAGTTGGTGGCGCGGTTGCGGCGGTTTGAGGAGTTGGTCGTCTTCGATGGGACGGTGCGTTGCTGGTCACGATCTCGGCCGGGACGATGGACCGCCGGCTGGCCCCTGACCGGGCGAAGTTGGCGCTGCGCGGGCGGAGCCACAACAACCCCGGGTCGCTGCTGAAGTCCCGGCCAGGACGAACGGCACGGATCTGCAAGCCAGATACAAACGCCTCGCTGGCCGACGAGGGCCCACACGGTCGCCGGTGGCCACCGAGCGCTCGATGCTCGTCTCGCGTGGCACGTGCTCACTACACACCAGCCCTACGTGGTCGTTTGCCTGGGCAACGTGTGATGCTGCATAGTAACTGAACCAAACATTCGGCTCACCGAGTGTGTGGCCCGACCAGGAGGTAGCCCGTGACGTCAGCAGTCGGCCAGGGTTTGAACCGCGAACACCGTCTCTACATCGATGGCGAGTGGACGCCGTCGACCGGCGACCATGTCGAGGAGATTCTCAATCCCGCGACCGAGCATGTGATCGCCGAGGTCGTGAGCGGGACCGCACGTGACGCCGAGCGCGCGATCGATGCTGCCCGTCGGGCATTCGACGAAGGCCCATGGTCACACATGACCGGTCGCGACCGGTCCAGGCTGCTACGCACGCTGATCGACGTTCTCAGCAAGCGCACACCCGAAATAGTTGAACTAGGTGTGGTCGAGTCAGGGATCGCGAAACCGTTGGCACGCCATCTACTTGGCGAGACCTCCTTGGCTCACCTCAACTTCTTCGCCGACATGGCGGCGCAGGACTTCTCGAGCATGCTACCGGCCCGAACCGTGCACAAAGGCTCCGCAACGATGCTGACGACCGGTGTCAAACGGCGTGAGCCCGTCGGTGTCGTCGCCGCCATCACGCCCTTCAATGCCCCGTTTCTGACCAATCTCGGCAAGGCCGCTGCTGCGATAGCGATGGGTAACACCGTGGTGCTGAAACCCTCCCTCTATACACCGATGCAGGCCTTCGTGCTCGCCGAGGCTTTCGAGGTGGCGGGGTTCCCACCAGGGGTGTTTAACCTGATCACCGGCGGGGTCGAGGTCGGTCAAGTCATGGTGAGCGACCCACGAGTCGACCTGATCACCTTCACCGGGTCAGATCCGGTCGGGGCCGTGATCATGGCTTCGGCGGCTCCCAACCTGGCACGGGTGCTCCTCGAGCTCGGCGGAAAATCCGCGCTGCTGGTGCGCCATGATGCTGACCTGGCCGCGGCGGTGTCGGCCGGTGCTCGCTCAGCGACGGCGCTGACCGGACAGGGTTGTGCGCTCAACACCCGTCATCTCGTCGACTCCCGGGTGCTGCCCGACTACCTCGACGGGCTGTCCGGCGCCATCACCGCTATGAAGGTTGGCGATCCGGCCGACGAGAGCGTCCAAGTCGGCCCATTGATCCGGGCCAGCCAGCGTGACCGAGTTGAGTCGTATGTGGCGCTCGGACAGCGTGAGGGTGCGCGTCTCGTGTGCGGTGGAAAGCGACCGGAGCACCTGCCGAAGGGCTTCTTCTACGAGCCGACCGTCTTCGCTGAAGTCGACAACCGCAGCCGCCTTGCCCAAGAGGAGATCTTCGGGCCGGTCGTCACCGTGACATCCTTCGGCACCGACGATGAAGCCGTTGCCCTAGCCAACGACAGTGCCTTCGGCCTACACGGATCCATCTTTTCCAAGGACTCGGGGGCCGCGTTCGACCTCGCCTGCCGCATCCGAACCGGGCAAGTCGCGATCAACGGGGGAGTGGGGACAATGAGCCCGCACGCACCGTTCGGAGGTGTTAAACGTTCGGGACTCGGACGGGAGTACGGCGAGGAGGGCTTGTTGGAGTACACCAACCTCAAAACCATTCTGTTCAATGCCGGATGACGACATAAGTCAAGCAGCCACCTCCAACCTGAACCCGAACTGGAATCGACCAAAATGCTCGATCTCTGTGCACTGGTTACCGGCGCAAGCCATGGCCTGGGTCAAGCCACGGCAGCACGCTTTGCCGCTGCGGGCTATCGCGTCGCGATCACGGGGCGTAACGAGGCCCGCTTGAAAATAGCTGCGGACTCGATGCGAACCCGACCGGGGCACGTTCTAACCCTCGCCGGCGATGTCGGCGACCCGGATACTGTCCGGGACCAGTTCGGTCAGATCATGGCGGAGTTCGGGCGGCTAGACGTCGTTGTGAACAACGCCGGCGACGCGTCTCCTCACTTCATCGGAGACATCACCGACCAAGATGCGATCGCGCAAATCAACACCAACCTGCTCGGGGCGATCTGGGTCTGCCGCGAGGCGGTTACGTCGATGCAGTCCGCCGGTGGCGGTCACATCATCAACGTGTCCTCCGAAAGCGCGCGCGCCCCACTACCCATGCTCAGTGTGTACGCCGCTGCTAAGGCGGGCCTGGAGACGCTCACCCTGTCGCTCGCGAACGAGGTGCGCGCCGACGGCATCCGGGTCTCGCTCTTCCGCGCCGGGCGCACGGCTGGCGGCTTCAGTGCACATTGGAGCACGGAGCAGCGCGATCGCGCGCGAGCGGTATGGGAACGGGGCGGGTACCTTTCCCGGCGCGATCCCAACCGGACCAGCGCTGCCGACGCAGCGGCGATGTTGTTTGCGGTGGCCTCCGCGTCCGGCACTGGTTACGTGACCGAGTTGAGCGTGCAGCCGCTGGCCTGACTTCCGCTGCGGTCGCGGGACCCGATAGATGGGTTTCAGCTGGCCTTGCTCAGAGCGCTCAGCACGAAAGTGGCGCCTATTTCGGCAACGTCCTTGGAGCTCAGCGGACCCGACGGGTCGAACCACCTATAGGCCCACGTCAGAACCGCGAGCAGTCCGATCGCCGCGAGACGCGCATCGAGGTCATCGCTGAAGGCACCTTTCCTCTGACCGGAGGCGACCAACGCAGTGAGTCGACGTCGCGCAAACGACAGGTCGCCGAGCTCGAGGCGATGTTCCGGAGATAGATAGCGAATATCGCGATAATAGACAGCCGCCCGATTAGGGTTATCGATGTGGTAATTGACCCACTCGCGGCAGAACCTTCCCAGCGCGGATACGTGTTCATCGGCTTCATCGAGCCGGTCGACGATATCTCCCACCTCGTTGCGCACATCTCGCACAACCTCGAAAAGCAGCTTCTCCTTCGTCTGGACAGCGCGAAATAGACCGACCTTGGTCAAGCCGAGCTCGGCACTCAGGGAGGACATGTGGGTCCGTTCATAGCCCTCTCGCCGAAAATGCACAGCAGCCATCGAAACAATTGTTTCCATCGACGCAGTCCGTTTCCCGGCGGCTACATTGCCCAATGATCGCGACAACTCAACCTCCTATTCGCGTCGATCTCATCACCCGAAATACGCTATCTCGTGTTCGCGCAGGTTGACTTGTCTCGCAGCGCCGCTTTCGTCCGACTTACGCTGGGAGGTATCGTGCACCGATGCCTGCGACGGCTTCGCCCGAAGTCCCCGGACGGCCAGCTTGGCGAAGGTTTCCGCGATCTCATCGATCGACGCCTCCCCTTCTTCCCGATACCAGGTGAAGACGGAGTTGATCATGCTGAGGACGTTCAGCGTCGCGATATGGGAATCAGTGTCGGCTGGTATCTCGCCCTCCTCCTTGGCTTGGTCGACGACCGTGCGCAACTCCACTTCGTACCGGTGGCGCCACTCCATGATCTCCGCGCGCCGTTCCGGTTGCAGGGCCCGGAACTCGCCGTAAAATACCGACGCGTCTACCTGTCGCTCGGCACAGAGCCGGACGTGACCCTTGATCACCGCTGTGATTTGTGCAAGTGGAGACGACGAAACAGCGCGACCATCCTCGAGAACGGACCAGCTATGGTCATGAAAGCGCTTGATAACCGCATAGAGCAGATCTTCCTTGGACGTCACATAGTGGTACAGGCTGCCCTGCAACAGTCCGAGTTCGCTCGCGATCGCCCGGACCGACGCTCTCTTATACCCACGCTCGCCGAAAATGCGCGCAGCGGCATCGATGATCTCGCCCAACCGCTCGGGCTCTTTGGCGCCGTCCACCACGATCTCCTCACATGCTCGCTCACATCCTAGTTCGCGTGGCCCTAGTGAACGTTACCGCTCGGCATCCGGTACGGACAGGTTCAACTATCAGCTACTGGCACAGGCCGGAAGTTCACCAGCGTGGTCCCGTCCACCGACTCGTCGAAGCACGCTACGACCGCAAGCTCGCGCCTGGGTGCGATATCCTCGGCATGCGTGAATCTCCCGACGTGGACGAGTCCAAACTGTTCGCGCAAGTGCACGCGAACAAAGACCAGCGACTGCGCGCCGAACCCCAGCAGGCGAACCGAGGTCTCCGTAAAACTTTCCACCGTCCCCTTGCCGGACACCGGCTGCCAGGCGAGCTGATTGGAGCGACAGGAGCGACAGCGCGGCATCGGCGGATGGTTCCACCAGCCGCAGTCCAGACACTGCTGCAGGCAGAACTTTCGGTTGCGTGCAGCGGCCCAGAACTGCTCAATGTCAGCGGTCGTCACCGTAGGTCTCCGTCGGATACGAACTGCGGCGCGCGGCGCTCCAAGAAGGCCCGGCGGCCCTCCGCGTGATCAGCGGACTCACGCAATGATTCGTGTCGCCTGGTTTCCTCGGCCCAGGCCGGCTCGCCTTCAGCTCGGGCGATGTTCGCCTTGATCCCTGCCAGCGACTCTCTGGGCCCCGCGGCCAACCTGTCGACGATGTCGCGACCTTGTGACTCTAGCTCGGTGTCGTCGACGGTGCGCAGAAGCAGTCCGGCGCGCAACGCATCATCGGCATGCAGCGTCTCCCCGAGCAAAAGCATCGCCCGCGCCCGGCTGCCGCCGAGGTGCGTCGTCAGAGACCACGCGGTGCCGAAGTCGCCCGACAGGCCCACCTTGACGTAGCCCGCGGCGAAAAAGGCCGATTCCGAAGCGATCCGCAAGTCGCATGCCAACGCGAGCCCCAGTCCGGCGCCCACTGCGGGACCACGCACTGCGGCGACAGTAGGTTTTGGCATCGCCCGCAGCAGTTCTGCCGCGCGTGCCCATCGACGCAGCCGCGCCGTACGGTCCTCCATGCCGAGCTCATCGGAACTCTCTGCAGCAGCCCGGAGGTCTCCCCCGGCGCAGAACGCCCGTCCGGCACCACGCACCAGAACTGCTCGCACAGAACGGTCGGCAGCAACATCTTCGACCGCCGCGACCAGTGCGTCCAGCAGATCGCCATCAAGTGCATTGAGACGCTCGGGCCGATTGAGCACCAACTCCACCGCACCGCCGGGCCGGCGGTGCAGCTCCAGCACGTCAGACACTTTTTCTCTCTTCTTCCGCCAAGGCACCGGCGATGGCACGCAGCCGGTGTGCCCGCTTGAGATACAGGTGTGCGTCGCATTCCCAGGTGAAGCCCATAGCGCCATAAACCTGTACGCAGTTCTCCGCGTTTGCGACCGCCGCATCGGTGCTCACCGAGACTGCAGACGCGACGGCAACCGCGGCGTCGGTGTGATCTCCGTTAATAGTTGCAAGCGCGTAGTAGGTGCTTGCAACCGCAACCTCGCGCTGCATCGCCATGTCCGCACACCGATGTTTGATCGCCTGATATGCACCGATCGGCCGGCCGAACTGCTCGCGCTCGCCCGCATGCCGCACGGACAACTCCACGCATCGGCCTGCGACTCCTGCTGCGGTCGCCGCTGTGAGAGCTGCAACAAGCTGGCGCGCACGGTGTGGTGAGCACGCCAGGGCACGATCGCTGCTGGGCGCCACGTCGACATCGACCACGTAATCGGCCGGGTCGAAGCCTGCGGCGCGGCTGCTGGCCACGGGCAACTCGCACAACCGCGCCCGGCCGCCGCTCAGCAGGAGAAACTCCTGCGCACCGGCCGACTCGACAACCCGGCAACTCGTACCCGACGCCGAGGGCAACGCCAGCCCGTATCGCCGCTCACCCGACGCGATGGCCGCCAGCTCATCGCGGTAACCGTCCAGACCGCCAAGCAACGTCGCGACGACCGCCGTGCCGATCCAGGGACCGGAGGCCACCCACCGACCGAGGGACTCGCACAACAGTCCGAGCTCTACGACGGTCGCTCCTGAGCCGCCGAGACACTCGGGCACGGCCAACAGCTGCCAGCCGAGGTCCGTCCCCGCCTTCCACAGTTGACCATCGAACGGGTCGCCGTCCTCGATCAACTGGCGCAAGCGGTTGGTCGGGAAGCGGTTGGTGAGCAGGTCTTCGACAGAGGCGGTGAACGCCCGCAGCGTGTCGTCGGGAATCAGGTCCATGGCACTCCTATCGAGGCAGGCCGAGCAGTCGCTCGCCGATGATGTTTCGCTGAATGTCGAGCGTGCCAGCACCGATCTTCTCGCGCATCGCGTCCAGGTATTCGCGCGTCCACCGGTTGACCAGCACGACGTCCTCCCCCAGCACACGCATCGCCAGACTCGTCGCGGCGTTGAGCAGGAGCGAGTAGTAGAGACGGATGATCGATCCTTCGGCGCCCGGCGACGCACCGGTGTGCACCGCCCGGCTCACCACGCGGTAACACATTGCCCGCAAAGCATCCGCGCGCGCACACAAAGATGTGAGTTCGGTGCGCACGCCGTCGTTCGCGTAACTGCCGTTGGCGCGGCAGAGTTCCACAAGTTCGGCGATTTCGGCCCGCAGCCTGACCTGACGGGCGAGAAACGCGGTCCCCCGCTCGAAGCCGAGGGTTGTCATTGCTGTTCGCCAACCATCGTGCAAGCCACCAACGACCGACGTCAAGGGAATCTCGACGTTGGTGAGGAACAGCTCACAGAAGTGATGGTGGCCGACCATCGTCCGGATCGGGCGAACCTCGACACCTGGAGAGCGCATGTCGAGAATTGCCCAGGTGATACCGCGATGTTTACTCACGTCCGGATCGGTGCGCACCAACAACTCACAGAAGTCGGCGACATGTGCGTAGCTTGTCCAGATTTTCTGACCGTTGACGATGAGGCGGTCCCCGTCGATCCGAGCCGCCGTGCGCAACGAAGCGAGATCCGAGCCTGCCCCCGGCTCACTGAAGCCCTGACACCACACGTGTTCACCAGACAAGATCGCAGGCAGGTGGCGTTCCTTGTGCTCTGAGGTGCCCTTGGCCATCAGGGTCGGCCCGGCGTGGTTCACGCCCACGAAGCAGGCACCGATGTCGGGCGCACCCGCGGCCGCCATCTCCTCGTGGAAGATCATCTGCTCGATCAGGCTGGCGCCACGCCCGCCGTACTCGATAGGCCAAGAAATGCCAGCCCAGCCGTCATCGAACTGGCGCCGCTGCCAGGACGTGTCGAACGCGCGTCGCCTCTGGTCGACCTCGAACGGCTGCTGTTCACCGGGGACGTTAGCAACTGCCCATGCCGCGACATCCGCTCGGAACGCGTGCTCGGCCGCCGTGAACTGGAGATCCATGGTCAGCGCGCTCCTCTGTTGGGTGACTTCGGGCTCAACGCAATGTCCACTCGTCGCGGGAGTGCTTGCCGAACTCGATCGACTCCGCCTGAGACTTTCCGATCGGGTTGCCCACCTGGGTGAACATCAATCCAATGTCCAGCGACGCCGATCTGGTCTGGTCGAGGCTGCTCCAGATGGCTCGCACGGTGCCCTGCACCGCGGCCGGTGGCTTGTGTGCAATAACTGCCGCGATCTCGGATGCCCGGTCACGCAGTCGCCCAGCCGCCACGACCTCGCTGACTAGACCCACCTGGTGGGCCCGCAGGGCTGACATTCGTTCATCCAGGCCAAGCAGAGACATCCGCAACACCTCACCGAGCGGCATCCGCCAGCGTGCTCCGATAGGTTCCAATGCCGCGGTCTTGCCGTAGCTGACGTGCGGGTCGAAGAACGTCGTGTCGTCGGCACAAATCACGATATCCGACTCGTTTACGAGGTAAAAGGCACCGCCGGCCACCATACCGTGCAGAGCCGCTATGACCGGCTTCCAGACACGGTTCCTCTTCGGCCCGAGTTGGACGCCTGGGTCCACTCGAGACCAAGGGTTCTCGGACTGCGTACCCCCCTCACGTTGATCGCTGCCGGTACAAAACGCCCGCGGCCCGTTCGCCTGCAGTACCACCACTCGCACATCGTCGTCGAGCCTGATCTGCTGCCAGAGTTCCTCGAACTCGTCGCACATCTGCTGGTTGAAGGCGTTCAAACGCTCCGGACGATCGAGCGTGACCGTGGCGATGCCATCGGAGATGTCGACCCGGATGGTTTCGAACCCGTTCGTCGCGCTCATGCCGATGCACCAGTGAGTTGGGGCACGATCTCGGGCTCACGCGGCAGACCAAGGATCTGCTCGGCGATGACGTTCTTCTGGATCTCGCTCGTGCCACCGCCGAACGTAGCGGCCCGGCTCAGTAGGAGTTGCCGCTGGAACTTGCCGTGCTTAGGGCTCCGCGGATCATCGTGATGAAGCAGCGCGTCGGGACCCATCACTTTGGCCGCGACCTCGAACAGCCGCTGCTGGAATAGCGTGTGAGCCAATCGGTTGATCGATGACCCCGGCCCAGGTTCTCCGTGCTCGAGGACGTTGCGAAGGACATCCAGGCCTCGCTCCCGAGCGATCTTGACGTCCCCCCACAGTCGCACGAGTTCCTGGCGGACGAGTGGGTCGGCGTTCGTGCCGTATTCCTTGGACAGCTCCAGCAGCTGGTCGACAAGTCGGCCGTAGGTGATCTCGTCGGCGATGAATGCGGTCGACCGTTCGAAACCGAGCGAGGTCCGAGCAATGTACCAGCCCCGGTTCTCCTCACCGACCAGATTCGCACGCGGCACCTTGACGTCGGTGAAGAAGACCTCCGCGAAGTGCTCGCCCCCGCTCATCTCCCGCAGCGGCCGCACGTCGACTCCAGGGGACTTCAAGTCGATAAGGAGGAAGGAGATGCCCTCACGGCGGAGCCGAAAATCACTCGATCCGGTCCTGACCAGTGCAAACATCCAGTCCGAGTGGTGTCCGTGCGTCGTCCAGATCTTCTGACCGTTGAGTACGTAGTCGTCGCCATCATGCACGGCGGTGGTACGCAGGGAGGCGAGGTCCGAGCCCGCCTCGGGCTCGGAGTAGCCCTGACACCAAAACTCGTCGGCGCCGAGCATCGGCGCGAGATAGCGCCGCTTCTGCTCCTCCGTCCCGTGTCGGATGATCGTTGGTCCCGCGATGGACAGGCCGTTGCGATTCGGGTGCATCGGACAGCCGGCCTTCGTGAACTCTTCGTGATAGATGTAGGTCGAGAGCGCGTCGAGATCCATACCTCCGTACTCTTTCGGCCATGAGGGCGCCGCGAAGCCGTGTTTCGCCAAGGTTCGCGCCCAGTCCTTACGCCATTCAAAACGCTCGGCGATGTCGGCAGGTGGTCGGCCAGGATGGTTCGCGGCGATGAACTCACGTAGCTCGAGCCGGAACTTCACGTTCGCCGCCGTAGGGACCAGTTTCATTGACAGACTCCTTCAGCCAGGTTCATCGATCTGAGGTGAGTAGCAGGGCGCCGGCGA
>JAABUZ0100005460.1_pt1 | contig 16664 bp, 16 predicted proteins | sample 5562091 | NCBI WGS metagenome assembly JAABUZ01 (sample SAMN12813069, study PRJNA571459) | rock metagenome | isolation source: Antarctica rocks | place: Antarctica: Victoria Land, Linnaeus Terrace sud | collected 2015-12-21
GAGTCGCCCAGGCTGGCGGGTCGTCAGGCACGGGGACCCACCTGCCCAAGGCCATCGCCGACGCGCAGGCGCTGGCCTACCACGACGTGTTCGTCATCACCGCCGTCATCATCCTGCCCGCCATCATCCTGGGCCTGTTCCTGCAATGGAACGGCAAGCAACAAGAGGGCAAAGGGCGCACGGGGCAGGAGCAGGGACGGAAGCCGCGCGAGCGCGCGGCGACCGCCGTATAGAGGCTCACCATATAGAAGCGCGCCGCATCGAGAGAGGGAAACGCCGGTGGTCACAATCATATCCGTCGACGCGCTGCGCCACGCCCTGGCCGCCGATCCGGTCCAGCTACACCGTCGTCGACGCGCGTCGGCGGATCGGCGATTAGCCGGCGCGGCCCTGACGCCACGCGGCAATACGCTCACGTCCCCAGGCGACGTCCGCCTCGCGCAACGGCGGCGCGGGTGGTTCCTCGATGTAGTCGATCACCGTATCGTACCGATAGCGGTCGTATACTTGCTCTACGACCTCTTGCAGGCCCAGCGGGACATCCTCGAATGGCGGCTGCAAGGGCACGGCGATGGTCGGCAGCGGCTCGCGCAAGGGCGCGAACCACACGTCCAGCCTGTTGAGGGAGCCTGTCCGATGCAGCGCGGCATCGTAGTCGCCCCGGGATGGTATGCCCGGCGGGCGTGTCCCCGCGCGCAAGAGATCGATTTCGAGCCAATGCGTGCTCGAGTTCAGGATTTGTCCGCGCTTACGCAAAAAATCGCGTTGTCCGCTCGATCCGGCCACTTTATTGACCGGCGAGAGTACCTCGATCGTCGTCACGACCCGCCGATCAACAGTATCGATGACCTTCAAGTAAGGCGCCCGGATCTCCACAGGCGTAGGCAAGTCGTGGACCACCGGCGCCGCGATGCGTCCACGCGCGCCCACCGGGATGCCGGCGCTCGCCGCCTCAACGATAGAGAGATCGGGCCGTACCAACGAATGAGCGGGGTCATCCAGGCCCAGGATATACACGTTGTCCTCGCTGTCCACGAAGAAACGCGGCGCGACCTGCCGGGCCAATATCTCACCCATCACCGCGATGATCCGGGTATGAACGCCGCTCCAGCGATCCGGACGCTCGAGGTAAGGGTCCATACCGGGGAAAGGCGAGGGCACACGCATATCCTTACATCTCTACAAACTCTAGCTTCTCCCACTGTATCACACGCATAGGCTCCCTGCGCCAGCCGGTTACGGCATAGTAAAAAGCGAGGAGGGGCGCGGGTCAATCGACCCGCGCCCCCCCTCGCTTTTTGTAGCGGCGGAGTTATTGCATTTCGGCGATGACGACCACGCGGTGGGTGTCGACCCAGTAGGGCGTGCAGGAAATCAGCGCCAGCGTGGGGCGCGTATACGGCGCGTTGAGCAGGCGCACGTCGTCGGGTGTGACCACGCTGACCGAGCGCACCACATAGCGGTAGGTGTGCGCGCCCTGCGTCACCACCACCGCGTCACCCGTATGCATACGGCCGAGGTAGCGGAAGATCGAGCCGTAGATATCGTCGTGGCCGCTCATCAGCGAGAGGCCGGGCTGGCCGAGCTGCGCCGAGTCGGCGAAGCGGGTCACACCATAGGCGGGCACGATCTCGTAGCGCAGCGCGCCGTCCGGGCCGGCGACGAACGAGCGGGACCACACGGGGGCGGCCACGATGCCCAGGCGCCCCAGGGAGATGCGCGCCTCGGCGGCGGGCAGCGCGCCGTGGTAGACCGCCGGGAGGCTGGACAGGGGGCCGGCGAAGCGGCCGGTCTTGGGGTGATGAACGTAGTGGTAGGCGGCGACCGTACTGATGACGGTCTTGTGCGTGACCACGGTGCGTGTGTGCACACGCACGATGTCCTGGTAGCGCACGACGGTCCGCGTCACCGTCTTATGGTTGACGACCGTGCGTACGTTGGTCACGACCCGAATGCGCGTGATGTCGTGGTAGCGCACGATGGTCTTGACGGCGACACGGGTCCGCGTGATGGTGTGGACGCGCACAACGTCATGGTAGCGCGGCTTGGTGATGGTGACGTAGCGCGGCTTGGTGATGGTGACGTAGCGCGGCTTGGTGACGGTGACGTAGCGGGTCTTCGTGATGACACGCGGCTTGGCGACGACGTGGGCGCTCGCGGCCAAGACCTGAGTGTATGCGGTGGCCGTCGCGGTCGGCGGTACGGGCGTGCTGGTCGGTGGCACAGCGGTGTTGGTCGGCGGGACGGGCGTATTCGTCGGCGGGACGGGCGTATTCGTCGGCGGGACGGGCGTATTCGTCGGCGGGACGGGCGTATTCGTCGCGGTAGAGACCGGCGTGTTCGTGGCTGTAGGCGGAACCGGAGTACTTGTCGCCGTAGGAGCCGTCGTGCCGGTCGACGTCGGCGCGGGGGTTAGCGACGGAGCCGTCGTGGGCGTGCTCGTCGCTGGAGGCGTGGTGCTCGTGGCTGTCGGCGGCACACTGGTCTTGGTGCTCGTGGCCGTCGGCGGCACGCTCGTCTTGGTGCTTGTGGCTGTCGGCGGCGCCGGGGTATTCGTCGGCGTAGCGCAGGTGTTCGCGCCGCCGTTAGCGCCGTCGATGAAGACGCCCCGGGCGTGGTAGAAGTTGTTGGGATTCGTGGCGATGGGTCCGAACTGCGTGATGACATCACCCGTGACGAAGTCGACCTGGTAGTAGCACGGGGGGACGGTAATCGTAAGGTTGTGCGAACCGGGTCCGAAGGTGTTTGTGTCGGACATGAAGACCGTCTGAGACACGACGGTCTCTAGGTTGACGGTAGACGTGACAGCCTTGTAGGAGACTAGCGAGAGCTTCAGATCCGGGCAGCCGGCGGCGATGGTGAAGTAGGCCGTGACCCTATCGCCAGGGGACACACGGTCTTGCAGCGGGAACACATGGGTCGGGTTATCGTTGATCAGGTAGTATGTGGCGCTCTTGACCATCCCGACGATGTCGCTGGGGCACACCGGCGTATTGGTGCTCGTGGGCGGGACTGGCGTATTGGTCGGCGGCGTATCCGTACAGTAAGCCGGTCCTCCCTGCGGTCCCCCCACGACAACCGAGGCGATCTTGCGATTGCCGTAGAGATTGCCGGGGTAAGCGAGATCCTGGATCACCGCGCCGTAGAAAGCGTCGGCCTGGTACGCGCAGGACGGGAGCGGCGCGGTGAGGATAGCGTCCTGGTTGTAATCGAGTGTCGCCGACTGCGAGCCGGCGAGTTCCTGGTGGAAGACATTGCTGTAAGGGTCATCGCCCGTCAGGCGACGATAGGTAGCGAAGCCAACCGTCTGCGTACAATGCGCGGTATTCTTTAACGTGATCTGGATGCGCGCGGACGCGCCGCTACCGCTCGTGGTGAGTGGCTGTTCGACCTGGATACCGGAATAGTCATTTGGCTCGCACGACTGCCACATCGACATGGCGTGCACGCTCGTCCGACCGCCGACGCCGGCGGGGACGAACTGAATCAAAACGAGCAAGCCTAGCAATGCTAGTAGTGCTCTCCTCGCGAATGGGTGGGTGAACATAGAGCCTATTACCTCCAACCTAATCAAACGTCCTAGTACTCTATCGACCATTTGGGCTAGGAGGTTTAGGTATAGGCTAGCCCGAATGGGTGAGACACCTACAGATAGGAACCAGGGCTGAAGACCGCGCGGCAACTATCGTACAATGACGGGAGCGGACAGGCACGATCCCTGCGACATGGCAGGTACGATTATCTCGTCCGATAAGGGCGTCAGAAAAAAGGAGACGACAGTGGCACACACACTCACCGTCGGTAAGCTACGCGGCCTGCGCCAAATCGCCAACGAGGGCGGCATCTTCACCATGGCCGCCGAGGATCAGCGCGGCTCCATGCGCAAAATGCTCAACCCAGACGACCCCAAGGGCGTAAGCGCGGCGGCGATGACCGACGTCAAGACGGACATCTGCCGCGCGCTCAGCCCCTACGCCAGCGCCATGCTGATCGATCCCGAGTTCGGCGCCGCCCAGTCCATCGCCAGCGGGGCGTTGCGCGGCAACTGCGGCCTGCTCGTCTCGCTCGAAGATACCGACTACGAGCAGGTGGGGGACGACCGCCGCGCCAAGATCCTGGAGGGCTGGGGCGTCGACAAGATCAAGCGCATGGGCGCCTCGGGCGTCAAGCTGCTCGCCTACTTCCGGCCCGATCGCGGCGAGGGCACGACCTACCAGCGCGACCTCATCGCGCGCGTCGGCGAGGAGTGCCAGAAGCACGACATCCCCTTCATCCTGGAGTGTGTCGGGTACCCCGTCGGCGGCATGAAAGTCGACTCGCCCGCGTACGCCGCGCAGAAGCCCGAGATCGTCATCGAGACCGCGCGTATGCTCAGCGGCCTCGGCGTCGATGTCTACAAGGCCGAGTTCCCCGTCGACTCCACGTACGAGCAGGACGAAACGAAGATTACCAACTACTGCAAGCAGCTCGACGCGGCGTGCCAGGTGCCCTGGGTCGTGCTCAGCGCCGGCGTCGACATCGAGATATTCCGCACGCAGGTACAGTTCGCCTGCCACAACGGCGCCTCCGGCTTCCTGGGCGGCCGCGCCATCTGGAAGAAGGCGATCGGGCTGGCCCCCGAGGAGCGCCGCCGCTTCCTCGCCACGGAGGGCGTGGACAACCTGCGCACCCTCATCGAGATCGCGCACAGCTACGCCAAACCGTGGCCCGAGCGCGAGAACCCCGGCTTCCAGATGGAGACCATCGGCGAGGAGTGGTATCGGAACTATTAGTCGATAGTCGATAGTCGATAGTCGTTAGTCGATAGTCGGAAGTCGGAAGTCGTATCTACTGGGAGCGCCGTTTCGGCCTCTACGTCAAGCAGTTGCGCCCATCCGCAGCGAAACAAGTAATACCCGTACAGCAAACAAAAGGGCCGGTGGAATCATCCGCCGGCCCTTTTACTACGTAGCGAACGGACAGCTCCGTGAACGATATCCAACGCCGCGCCACCATCAGCCGTGACGTGATCGACGGCGCGCTGCGCGCCACGATCGCTGCTTTGGAAGCGGCGTTCCCAGGTCGCATCCGCGGCTATTATGTCGAGGGCAGCTACGCCGACGGAACGGGGGTGGCGACCAGCGACCTTGATCTGGTCGTCGTCTTTATCGGTGCGTGCGACGACGTCGAGAGAGCGCGGGCAATCCATGTTGGTACGTCCCGCACCTCCATTGGCGCTGTCGAGTTCGATGTCGTAGTCACCGACGAGGCGGAGCTAGCGCGCGGCGCCTATCCGACGCTCAAACTGGGCAGCCAGTGCGTTTATGGCGAGGACATACGCGACAGTTTGGCGCTGTTGCCGATCGAGGAGTGGACACGGCAGCGCATGCATGCGGCCTACACGCTCATCGTCCGCGTCTTCGACCGGCCCGTGCCCGTCCGCTATCCGCTGAACTACCCTGATCCGTGTGGCGACTACTACGGCTACGACAATCGCACGGTACGTCTGCCCGATGGTCGTGACGTCCCCTCGACGCGCAACCTCATCCGCGTCACGGGTTGGGCCGCCACGGCCTTGCTGGCCCTGCGCGCCAACGTCTATGTCGCACGCAAGAGCGATTGCCACGCGGCCTACCGCCGCCACATCGGCGGTGAATGGTCGGATTTGCTGGATGACCTCTACCGCCGCTGTCGCACCGAGTGGCGTTACCTCATCCCATTGTCCGCTAGTGACCGCGCGGCGCTGCGGGAGTTGTGCCGGCGCGCCCTCCAGTTCGAGAACCACGTCCTGCTCGTGTACAGGGACTACGCGCTCTCCGCGTTGCGCGACGGCGACCAGTCGGCGCGACAAGCCGCCCTCTCGGTGCTCGAACGCACGCCATACCATGACGACGCGATACGCGAAGCTATCCAAGCGGCGTCGTATTATACTTAAATGATGAATACGAGCGACGATCAGACGTTCACGACTGTCTACCGCCTTGCGGACATCCCCGCATTTACCGATGAAGACGAGGAGCATAGGTTCTGGGCATCGCATGAATTCAGTGATGAGTTGTGGGATCAGGCCCAACCTCTTATGCCCGACGAATTGCCGGCGCCGCGTGCGGAAACGGCGCGGGTGACTATTCCCATCGACGCGGATACGCTGGAACGAATCAAGGCGCTGGCTCATGCGCGGCATAAAGAGTACCGCACGTTGCTGACGGAGTTCGTGTCCGAGCGGCTCGACGAAGAGGAGAAGCGGCTTGGTCTGTCGAAGGTGTCGTGAGCCTATTCAGCCGTCGCCACCCACCGCTCGACAGCCTGCAACATCCTCATGTTCCATTCCTCGGACTCAATGGCATGAAAGCGATGCGCGAAGTCCAGCGCGAACGACGCCGCGTAGAAGGAGACGACCCGCCGTTGCCGGTCCGTTAAGCCCCAACAGCGGCACAGTTCCTCGACGTAGAAAAGTTCGCGCGTCCCCACATCACTGACGACCGCCGTCGCCGTCAGGCCGACCATATACAGCGGGTCACCATAGCACACGACGTCGAAGTCCACCAACCCTTGCAACTCGCCGTCCTGTACAATGACGTTCTTGGTCGTGACGTCGTCAAGGAAGCATGTCGGGGCGACCTGACGGAGGTTAGGTCACGCTCATATGCCCAAAATCCATGTGCGTGGCCCCAAGCGGCTCGACCCCAAGTACATCGGATACCAATCGCATCACCTGTCGGGCTTCTACCATGATTCGGCTCCTCGCATCACTATGTCAACGCGCGGCGGCCGTTTCCGGCGCGCCAGCCACGGCGGCGCGTCCGCGTCCGCCGCGCACGAAGAAGGTGTAGAGGGCCAGCGTAGCCACAACGTAGCAGGCCGCCGCGACGATAAATGGGGCGGTGAAGCCGTGCGTGGCTCCGCGCAGCCAGCCGGTCATGATGGGGCCGGACGCGAAGCCGACCGCCCAGGTGACCGAGTAGAGCCCGCTCAACGTGGAGCGCTGCCCCTCGGAGACCCGCGACATGGCGAACCCCGTGTACGTGGGGTCGATGGCCGAGCGCACCGCGCTCCACACCGTGTAGATCGCCAGGGCCACGCCGAGCGCCGGCGCTACGGCCAGCGCCGCGATGAGCGGGACCGAGCTGGCCAGTAAGAAGATGGCGGCGCGGGCGGCGCCCAAGCGACGCACCAACGCTGGTGAGGCCAGCGACCCCCCGGCGCCGATGACACCGGCCACCGCCAGGAATATCCCCAGCGTCGCGGCCGATACGTTGAAGCCCGTGGCGAAGTAGAGCTGGTTGAACGAGAGCACCGCGCCCGCCCCGAACGACAGCAGCAGGTCCGGTCCCAGCAAGCGCACGAACAGCCCGATGTCATAGGCGCGCGCGGCCCTGACCGCGCCGCGCGTCCGCGGCGCCTCGCGCAGCCACAGCAGCGGGATCGCGCCGGCGAAGCCCACCACGAAGATGCTGATCATGGCCCAGCGCAGCGGGGCCGTCGTATTGGCGCCCTGGTGCAAGACGCCGGCGGCGAACGCGGTGACGCCCCCGCCGAGCAGGTAGCCGAGCGAGCCGATGCCGATGAGCAGCAGTGAGTTGACGGAGAACAGGTACTGCCGGTCCCCCTCCGTGCTGCTCTCCACGATGATGGCCGGGTAGGCGACCCAATAGAACGACGAGACGGCGCCGTTGGCCAGTCCGAAAAAGATCTGCCAGCCCGGCGTCGTGAACAGGGCCAGCCCCAGCAGAGTGAACGGGTTGACGAAGGCACAGAAGAGCAGCAACCGCTTGCGCCCCACACGGTCGGCCAGCACGCCTAGGGGGAAGCTCACCAGCAGCACGGTCACGGCCGGCATGGCGTCAAGCACGCCGATGAGCGTCGAGTTGAAGTGCAGACTGAGCAGGAACAGGTTGTAGACCAGCGCCTGGATGGCCAGTTGCAGCCCCTTAAAAAAGGTATAGCTCAGGACGATCTTGCCGTTGCGGCTGAAGCCCCGGACGGTGCGAACGTAAGAAACCACTACCCTCCTATCATCGACATCGACTTATTGGCGCGCTTGAAGCTCTTGTCGCCGATGTAGTGCTTGAGCTCTTTCTCCCAGGTCGCGGCGCGGATGAGCTGTTCCACCTCGTCGTCGGACGCGCCGGCGCGCAGGGGCGCGCGCAGGTCGGTCTCGACGGTGGAAAAGAGGCAGGTGCGGAACGCGCCCTCGGCGGTCAGGCGAATACGGTCGCATTGCGCGCAGAACGGCTCGCTGACCGGGTTAATGAAGCCGATCGTGCCGGGGACGCCGTCGGCGAAGCGGTAGACGCGCGAGGTGGACGAGGGGTCGAGCCCGCCCACGGGTACGAGCGGGAACTCCTGCTCGATGATGGCTTTGAGTTCGGCCCCGTTCAGCACATCGTCCTTGGTCCAGGTCTGGTCGGCGTCGAGCGGCATGTACTCGATCCAGCGCACCTCGTAGGGCTTGCGCCGCGCCAGCCGCGCGAACTCAAGCACCTCGCCCTCGCTAAAGCCGCGGATCGCCACCGCGTTGATCTTGATCGGCGCCACCTGGGGGTAGCGCTCGATCTCGGCCAACCCCTCCAGCACCTTGGGCAGCGAATCGCGCCGCGTAAGAGTGTAGAACTTCGCGTGGTCCAGCGTGTCGAGCGATACGTTGATGCGGCGCAACCCGGCCTCGGCCAGGCCCCGCGCCTGCTCCTTGAGCAGGTAGCCGTTGGTGGTGAGGCTGAGGCTCTTCAACCCCTGCAGCGGGGCCAGGCGGCGGACCAACTCCGGCAGGTCCCTGCGCACGAGGGGCTCACCGCCGGTCAAGCGGATCTCCTCGACGCCGATGCGCAACGCGATACGCACGAGGCGCTCGATCTCCTCGTAGGTAAGAATGTCGCCCTTGGGTAGCCAGGCCAGCCCCTCGGCCGGCATGCAATAGACGCAGCGGAAGTTGCAGCGGTCGGTCACGGACACGCGCAGGTTACGGATGCGCCGTCCGTAGGAATCCACCAACAACCCGCCGCGCGGATGTTCCGAGCGCGCCAGCGTGTGCGCGAGCGTGGCGGTTGACTGTCCAAGCATGGGTAGTGTGCGGTCCCGATCCATAATGTCCCTGTTATCCCCCCTGTCTCCTCAGTGTAGCACGGCCACTCACGCGCTTTCGTGGTCCGTCACTACATGCGGATTAGATGACGGAAATAGCTGTTCCCGCTCGACGATCTTCTCGCGAAAGTGGACCACTGGCGCGCGGAGCGCTAAGATAAGGGCGTGGATATCAAGATTGAGCGCAGCGCGGGGCGCGTCAAGACCGTGAGCGCGCGGCAGGTCGGCGACACCCTGGTGGTGCGCGCGCCCGCCGATATGGGTGACGACGAGTTGACGCCCATTGTCGAGCGTCTCAAGCGCCGCCTGGAGCGCCGCCAACTCAAGCGCTCGCTCGACGACGACGACCTCGCGCACGCGGCGCAACGCCTTAACGCGCAAATCTTCGGGGGCATGCTCTCCTGGCAGTCTATCGAATGGGTCACCAACCAGGACGGCCGGTGGGGCAGTTGCACGCCGGCCAACGGTACGATCCGCCTCAACCACCGTCTGGCCGAGGTCCCAACCTGGGTGCGCGACTACGTGATCGTCCACGAGCTCGCGCACCTGCGCGAGGCTAACCACGGTCCCGGCTTCTGGAAGCTGGTCAACCGCTACCCCAAAACCGAGCGCGCCCGCGGCTACCTGATGGCCCTCGCCGGCGAGGAACGGGAAGGGGACATGTAGTCGTCAGTAGCCCGCGTCGCGCCGCAGGCGCTCTTCCCAGTCGGGCTCCCACGCGAGGACGAACCGTTCGCGGGTCGGCCGGCGCTCGACATCCAACTCCCAGTAGTGCGATCCCGGCGGTTGGTACAGACGCACGACACGGTACGTGGCGCTTTCGCGCTCTACGTCATGCCGCAGGGTCCGCGCCCGCCGCCAATCCATGCGCCAATCATCCATCATAGTATGTTAATCGACGGACCCCTCCACGCCGCATAGACCCAACCTGGTACTTTTGGCCTATCCCGATCGGACCATCATCGGTCGATTGGCTCCAGTAGCGTCCGCGCCGCCATAGCGTTTCCGTTGGGAGCGCCGGCGCTCCCAACGGAAACGCGGGGGTGTGCCCTGAGATTGTGAGAGGCGGCCTGACCTTAACAGACCATGGCGCCCTCCACCACAAGCGGGGGACACCCATACGCATGCTAACTCTTGCCTCCATCACGCGCATAGGTCATGATGAGGGTGATCATGAAATATTCTATTCTTCGGCATCGACGAACAGGGCTATGGGCGCTGCTGGGCGCGTTGGCGCTCGCGCTCATACTGTCGGGCTGCGGCACGCCCGGCGCGCCATCAGCCGCGCCGCCCCCACCAACCGTCGCCCAGGTGCGTATGCCGCGACCGGCGGCGACGCCTCGGGCAACCGCGACCGCCCGCGCGACGGCTAGCGACACGCCTATTCCCACGGCGACCGCGACCGCGACGGACAGCGCCACGCCCGTCCCGACGGCGAGCGCGACGGCCACGGCGGTCCCGACCGATACACCCCTACCGACGGACACGGCCACGGCCACGCCGCACCCACGCTGGACCAGTACGCCTGTCCCGCCGCCGACGGCTGTGGTCATCTCGCAGGGCACGATCCACGGCAACCCCGTCGCGCTGACCTTCGACTGCGGCGCCGACCGCGGCGACGCCCTCGCCATCCTCGACTACCTGAAACAGCAGGGCATCCCGGCCACCTTCGGCGTGACGGGCCTCTGGGCCGAGCAGAACCCCGACCTGATCCGGCGCATGGCGGCGCAGGGCGAACAGATCGTCGACCATACCTACGATCACCAATCGTTCACCGGCCTCTCCACGCGCACGCTCCCCCTGAGCGCCGCGCAAATCGCGACCGAGCTCACGCGCGCCGACGCCATCCTACAGCGCCTCACCGGCAGCGCCTCGCGCCCCTACTATCGCCCGCCCTACGGCGATGAGTCGCCCGATACCCTTAAAGCCGTGGCGGCGGCTGGCTACAACGTCGACGTGCGCTGGACGCTCGACTCGCTCGGCTGGGACGGGTTGAGCGCCACCCAAATCGAGGAAAGGGTGCGCGGTAACGTCGCCCCCGGCGCGATCATCCTGATGCACGTCGGCGCGGCCTCGCAGGACGCCGTGGCCCTGCCGCGCGTCGCGACGGACTTACAGTCCCACGGCTACCACTTCGTGACCGTCGCGGGTCTGCTCGCCGCCGACCAGAGTCCCGGCGCGCCGCACCCGGCCGCCACGTCGTATCGCGCCGTCGATCCCGACGCAGTCTACTACCCCGCTACGTCGCCCGGACCACTCAACGGGCGCGTGGTCGTGCTCGACCCAGGGCACGGCGGCGACGACTCTGGGACGTGTTACCCCTACGTCTACAACTGCGCCGGCTCGACCGATCCGGGCACGACGCCGATCCTGGACGAGAAGACGGTCGCGCTCGACATCGCGCTCTACCATCTGCTGCCGCGGCTGAGCCTGCTCGGCGCCGACGTCTACCTGACGCGCACGACCGCCGAGCAGAACCCCGACCTCGAACGGCGCCTGCGACTCGCCAACTACGTGGCGCGCGCGGCGCCCAATGCCCGCCACGCGCTCTTTATCTCCGTGCATCTAAACGGCGCCGGCGATCCCACCGTCGACTACTCGCAGGCGCTCTACGCCCTGCACAAGCCGGACACGCTGGCCGCGACGCTCGACGCGTCCGTGGCACGGGCGCTGGAGCCGGCGCCCGGCGGCGGTGACCACGGCGTCGACCTGTTCCCCGGCCATGTGCTGCGCCGCAACACGTTGCCCGCCACGATCGTCGAACCGGCCTTCCTGACCAACGTGTACCCCGTCCAGGTCCCGATCTCGGTCACCCGCGTCGTCACCGCCACCTCAGGCGCGGCGCTGCGCCAAGGCCTGCGCCTGGCCGACCCGGTCGTCCGCGTGGCCGTGCGCCGGGTCCATGGCGCCCATACCGCCCACCTGGCGTTCAGCGAAACCTTCAGCGGGACCGTCCCGCTGCGCGACGCCATCACCCTAGCGCGCACCGACGCCATTTCCGCCGCCGCCGCGCCGGCCATGACCGCGTTCATCTCGCACACCATGCCGGCGACCACCATCTCAGTCGCGCCAGGGACAGCCGCCGCCGAGAGCAAGGCACCCATGGTCGTTATCTCCATGACCGCGCCGCCGACGCTGGGCGCCGTCCTGCCGATCATCACACCCCCCATCTCGCCCGGCGTCACCTACGCCATCAGCGTGAGCGGGGCCTTGTCGGCGACCGATGTTATGACAACCTTCCAGGGCGAAGGCCCGTGGCTGCTCGCGGCGCACCTGGCGACAACGCGGGCCAACCCGGACTACGACGCGTCCGCGCCGATAGCGCTCCCGCTCCACTACGCCTGGACGGACCGCGAGGAAAGCATCGCCCGCGCCCTTACGCAGGGGGTGGCGCGCTTCTTCGACGTACGGCTACCCTCGGACGCGTTGCGCGCCCACAAAGATCCGGTAGCGCTGACGCCGATTGTCCCCTCCGGTAACGGTTAGGACCTACATGTCGTCCAAAATCTTGACACCAGCCTCTCGCCCGGCTACAATATGACCATAACGTCAACGTCATGATTGTGACAGATGGTGGGATATGGATGACAGGATGCGCATCGGCGATGTAGCGGAGCGGGCTGGGGTCACTCCTCGCACAATTCGGTACTACGAGAGCATCGGGCTGCTCCCACCCGGCGAGCGCGAGGGCACGGGCCACCATCACTACACTGATGTGACCGTGGACCGCTTGCGCAAGATCGACCAACTCAAGAAGCTTGGGCTCAGCCTGGACGAGATACAGGGGGTCATCGACCTCTACTTCAACGACGTGAGCGGCATCCAGGGCAAGCGCAAGGTCATCGACATCCTGCGCGGGCGCCTGGCCGACGCGGACGCGAAGATCGTCTCCTTGCAGGGATTCCGCGCCGAGACGCAGGCCAACATCGCGCGCTTCGAGGACTACCTCGCGCAGGCGCGGCAAAGCTAGCTTTTTTTGCCCATTACATGACGTTGACGTTTAGATCATAATCGTGCGACCGATCGCACTAACTAAAGGAAGGGAAGAAAGGACATATCATGTCGACTCCCACACCTGGCGGAAATCTGAAACTCGCGGACGACCTCATCCTGAGCCGCATGGGCTATGGCGCCATGCAGCTCGCCGGACCCGGCGTGTTCAGGCCGCCCAAGGATCGCGCGCAGGCGATCGCGGTCCTCCGCGCGGCGATCGACCTCGGCGTGACGCACATCGACACCAGCGACTTCTACGGACCTACCATCGTGAACGAGCTCATCAAGGAGGCGCTGCACCCGTATCCCGCTGACCTGCGCATCGTGACCAAAGTGGGCGCCCGGCGCGGCGCCGACGGCTCATGGAACCCGGCGCTCTCTCCCGACGATCTCACCCGCGCGGTACACGAAAACCTCGCACACCTCGGACTCGACGTCCTCGATGTCGTCAACCTGCGCGTCGGCGGCGTCGGCCAGGGCCATACCGCCGACGACGCGTCGCTAGCGGCGCCGTTTACCGCACTCGCGGAACTGCGGCAGCAAGGGCTCATCCGCCACCTCGGCGTCAGCAACGTTTCAGCGGCGCAACTCAGCGAAGCGCGGTCCATCGCACCGGTGGTGACCGTGCAGAATCTCTACAACCTTGCCAATCGCCAGGACGACGACCTCGTCGAGCGGTGCGCGCGTGAAGGGATCGCTTTCGCGCCTTTCTTCCCGCTGGGAGGATTCTCCCCCCTGCAATTCGACGTGCTCGATCGTGTCGCCACGCGTCTCGACGCATCCGCGCAGCAGGTCGCGTTGGCGTGGCTCCTGCAACGGTCGTCCACGATGGCGCTTATTCCGGGCACGTCGTCGGTGGCTCACCTGCGCGAGAACATCGCCGCCGCGGCTCTTGCACTGCCGACGGACGCGATCGACGAACTCGACACCATCGGTCGCTGACCGGTCGGGGGCGGCTGGCGCGTCTAAAGGAGAACATCATGTCAGGAATCGAAGACAAAGTCGTCGCAATCACGGGCGCGAGCAGCGGAATGGGCGAGGCGACGGCGCTCCTGCTCGCTGAACGTGGCGCCAAGGTCGTCCTCGGCGCGCGCCGATCGGATCGCCTTGAGGCACTGGCGGCGCGCATCGCGCATGGGGGCGGTGAAGCCACCTACGCGCGCACAGACGTACGACGGCGCGACGACCTATCCGCCCTCGTCGCGTTGGCCTGTGAGCGGTATGGCAAGCTTGACGTTCTCGTCAACAATGCCGGCGTGATGCCAATTTCCCCCCTCGACGACCTGCGCGTCGAGGAGTGGGAGGAGATGATCGACATCAACATCAAAGGTGTGCTGTACGGCATTGCGGCGGCGCTGCCTGTCTTCCGCACGCAGGGTTTCGGGCATATCGTCAACATCGCGTCTACCGCGGCCTATCTCGTCCTACCCAGCATGTCCGTCTATGCTGGTACGAAGGTCGCCGTGCGCGTCATCTCCGAGGGTTTGCGCCAGGAAGCCGGCGACAAGCTGCGCGTGACGATCATTTCGCCGGGCATGACGCGGACGAACTTCGCGGACACTATGACAAATCCGGAGGTGAAAGCCCAGCTTGAAAAGAGACGGGACAAGACCGCGATGCCGCCAGAGGCGATCGCCCGCGCGATCGCGTTCGCGATCGAGCAGCCGACCACTATTGATGTGAGTGAGATTATTGTCCGTCCCACGGCGCAGGGGTAACTCTGTCTCTCTAAAGCGGGGTACGGAAAGAGCAGCCATCGACGCGCCAATGCCTTAAACTAAAGGTACCAGTCGCGTAGCCCGCGGCGGCAAGCGCTCGCTGCCAATCATCGTAAGCTTGAAGGAGGCGTCTAATGGCCGATTCTCACCTTGTTCCCCTGCCCGGCAGCCACCGCGAGCCGGTGGTCGGCGCGCGGCAGCTTGGTCCGGTTGCCCCCGAAACGGAAGTCCGACTGACGGTCCAGCTGTACCCGCGCGACCGTGCCAGCATGGCCGCGAAGATCGAAACACCCGGCTATGCCCCGTACGACCGCGCGGAGTTCATGCGGGCGCACGCGCCGTCCGACGCGGATGTCGCCACCGTCCGGCGCTATGTGGAGTCGCGGGGGCTGCGCGTTGATGCGGTCTCGCCCGACCGCCGCTCGCTCGACGTGACCGGCCCCGCCAACGCCGCCGAGGGCGCCTTCGGCACGACGCTCTACGCGTACCAGCAAGGCGACCAGCACTTCCACGCCCGTAGCGGCCACTTACAGGTACCACAAGAGATTGCCGCGCTCGTCGAGGGTGTGTTCGGCCTCGACCGGCGGCCGTTCGCGCGCCCGCACACGGCCTTCCCCACCGGTAAGGCCACCATCCCCGGCCTGGCGCCCCTGACCGCGCTCGACGTCGCCCGCGCCTACCAGTTCCCGACGGGGGATGGCGCGGGGCAGACCATCGGTATCGTCGAGCTCGGCGGCGGTTACCAGCAGAGCGACCTGCAACAGTACTTCGCCGGCTTGGGACTGCCGGTTCCGCAGGTCATCGCCGTGGGCGTCGGCGGCGGCTCCAACGATCCAACGACGAATCCGGGAGCCAATGGCGAGGTCGAGCTAGACATCCAGGTCTCCGGCGCCATCGCCCCCGCCGCGCGCATCGTCGTGTACTTCGCTAAAGACGCCAGCGAGCAGGGCTTTATCGACGCCGTCAACGCGGTGGTCAACGACACAACCTACGCGCCGTCCGTGGTCTCGATCTCCTGGGGCGGCCCCGAGTCGCAGGCGACCGTGGCGGCGCGCCAGGCCATGGACTCGTCGTTCCAGGCCGGGGCCAGCCTGGGCCTTACCTTCCTCTGCGCCGCCGGGGACAACGGCACGGGCGACACCCCCAACGCGACGCAGGCCACCGTCGACTATCCGGCGTCATCGCCCTACGTCACCGGCTGCGGCGGGACGGCGCTGGCCGTCGCCAACGGCGCGGTCGTGCGGGAGGTCGTGTGGAACGAGGGCACGCAGGGCGGCGCCACCGGCGGCGGCATCAGCGCCGCCTACCCCACGCCCTCCTGGCAGACGAGCGTGGCGCTCCCGGCGCCGGTCGGCGGCGAGCCGGCCAGTGGCCGCGGGGTACCCGACGTGGCCGGGAACGCCGACCCCTACTCAGGATACCTCGTGCGCGTCGACGGACAGAGCCAACCGATCGGCGGCACCAGCGCCGTCGCGCCGCTATGGGCGGGCCTGATCGCGCGTATCAATGGTGCGAACGGTCGGAAGGCCGGCTTCCTCAACCCCACGATTTACGCGGCGCCGGGCCGGGGCTTCACCGACATCACCAGTGGGGACAACGGCATCCCCCCGGTCGCGGGCTACAGTGCCGGCCCCGGCTGGGACGCCTGCACCGGCTGGGGCTCGCCGCTCGGCTCCCAACTCGTGGCGGTCCTCGCCGGTCAGGGCGCCGGCCAGCCACAGTCGCTGGACGGCGACATGGGCGTGCAGGGAGGATAAATTCAATAACTTGTATTGGGCAAGAACATGTTGCACAGCGTAAAGATCTACGACATGAGAGCCAAGCCCCTGCTTTTAGGTCGGGAGAGAGATGCAGGGCGCGCAGGGCGACGCCAGCGGCGCGCTTAACCCCTGA
>JAABUZ0100005461.1_pt1 | contig 16663 bp, 18 predicted proteins | sample 5562091 | NCBI WGS metagenome assembly JAABUZ01 (sample SAMN12813069, study PRJNA571459) | rock metagenome | isolation source: Antarctica rocks | place: Antarctica: Victoria Land, Linnaeus Terrace sud | collected 2015-12-21
CACCCCGGAAACGCGCGTTTGCGGGGGTAGGGGGCACCGATCTTTCGATCTTCCTGTTTGTTGGTACGTCTGTTTGTTGTGGGTGCGGCTGCCGCACTAGGGGGTGGTGCGGCAGCCGCACCACCCCCCTGGCCCGGCCCGAGGAGGTAGTAGACCGTCGTGGCGTGCCCGCCGTCGTCGCGGAGCGCGTCCTGATGGCCGATGATGCCCCGCGCTTCGAGCTCGTCGAGCGCGCGCAGGAGGACCGTCCGGTTCTTGATGCCGGCGCCCTTGTCGAGTTGGCGGCCGTCGCGGGTGGTGATGCCGTGCTGGAACTGGCTTAGGCTGATAGCGTCCGCGAGCTTGCGGAAGCCCGAGGTGCGGCGCACGATGTAGAGCAGGGCTTTGAGGGGCGCTTCCGTCAGCTCGGGGGCCACGTGCGTCTCATCGACCCAGCGCGGCTCCAGGCCCAGGGCGAGACAATCGTGGTAAACGAGCTCGAGCGCGCCGCGTGGCACGATCAGCGCGCCGTCGGGACGCACGTCGTCGTACAGCAGGCGCTCAGGGAGGTCGCGCGTGTCGCGGTCGAACTTCAGGGCGTCGAGGTGGGCGGGGTTGGCCAGCGAGAACCTGCGGCGGACGGCGCGGCGCAGATCCTCCGGGTAGCCGGGCTCGATTACGACCTGGCGACCGATGGTCAGGGCGACAAGCGGCGTGTGTGTGTGCGTGTCACTGACCATGAGATACCTCCCGACGCGCCGTAGTGCTATCCGGTATGTGTAGTGGTCCTGGGGGACGCTCCCGACACGGTTTACAGGTCCAGCCGTGCGGGGTCAGCGTGCCGCAGCCGCCGGCGCACGGCAGCAATAGGTTTGTGTCCGCTGATTCAAGGTTGGAGTCCAACCTGGTAGTAACGGTAGACGGAAGAGGGTGATTGTTACGCCCTGTACATTCAAGGTTGGACTCCAACCTTGAATCAGCCTCCTCGCGCTCCCGCTCGCGGCACTCATCGCAGCACCAGTCAACCGCCTGGATGAAGGACCCGCAGCCGGCGCGGCACATGATCCGTGTCGCAGCGACCGGCGGCCGTTGATTCTCCTGGATGATCCGTTGCGCCTCGTGCAGGGCCCGGTCGCGCTCCCTGGCGGCCGCCTCGGCCTGCGCGCGCGCAGCGTCGCGCTCGTAGGCGAGGGCGTCACGTTCGTAGGTTGCTTTGCCCCGCTCCTCGCGCTCCTGCGCTACCTCGCGTTTGAGGCTGATCACGACCTCCTGTGTGGGCTTCTCCTCGGCGATGGCCTTTTGTAGGCGCTCCTCGCGGCTAGTCTCTGCTTTGATCTGGCGCGCGGTCGGGGCGATCTTGGTCAGGGTGGGGAGTTGCTGCCACAACGCATTGATGGCGGGGCCGTTGAGCCCGTATTCCCAATACCAGTCCTTACCGCGTCCGGGGTTTAGTTTCTTCCGCTTTTCCCGTGTGAGCAGCCCGAGGCTATAGAGAATATCGAGGGCCTCATCGTAGGCGCTGATTGCAAACCCTTCCGCCTGTAGGTTCTGCTCGTCAGGGTACAGGGTACAGGGCATGACATCGGGCAGGTGTTGCCCGATTCGCACCCCGAAGACCTTGTGTATGTGAACGAGGACCCTCTTAGCTTTATCGGGGAACGCCCTATTTATGTAGTAGAGCTGTTCCCACGCCTTGACCTGCGCCTTCACATCGGCCAGCTCGGCGCGCTGCGTGGCGATAAGCGTGTCCTTGTCGGGCGTGCCTATGGGCGCGGCCGCCGGCGCGCTCATGTCCGTGACAATGGGCCGGAAACGCTCGAGGGTGAAGGTGTGGCCGGCGGCGAGCAGGTCGTCAATGCCTTTGGCGGTCGCATGGCTCCAGTGCGCGTCGCGGACCGCGAAGCTCAACTCGACGGCGGCCGCGGCGAGCCGCGTGCGGGCCGCATCGACAGCGGCGACCGTCAGCCCCCCTTTGGCCGCGGGGTCGTCACGGTCGAGCATGAGCACCACCGTCGTCACCTCGGGCCGCTCGTCCGCGATCTGAGCCAGGACGGCGATCCCGTCGGTCGTGCAGCCGGCGCCGGCCTGGGCGATCACGGGGTAGCCCAGCGCATCAGCCGCTACGTCAGCCTTTTTAACCCCCTCGGTGATGCCGATTATGTGGGCATGGCGCACGCCCTCGGCTGGCAGGGCGATGTGCGCCGGGGTGCCAGGGGAGGGCGCGTCGGGGTGCGTTGCATTGACGCTGGTGGCCGGGAGATATTTCGGCCCGTGTGCTACGCGAGCGGTGTCGCGCAGGTGTATGGCAACGATGCGCCCCTGGAGGTCGTGGACAAAGAGAGCGAGGCGCGGGCACGGCCGCTCAGAACTGGTGTAGTCGTGGAAATACAGATGGCCGTTCTTCTCCCGAAAGCCGGGCACGGTCAACAACGTCTCGCGCGGAAAGCGCGCGAGCAGATCGGCCAGCATGGCCGCCTGGTCGGCCGGTGGCGTCCCGTAGCGCCGCGCCTGGGCATCGCTCAGGCCATGTTTGGGGCTCATCAGCAGGGTGTGGTGCTCGTCGGAGAGCACGGAATGGGCACGGATGACGCGATACACCGCGTCCAGGGTGGTCGCGTCGGCGCGCGTCCGGTGTGGAGTTGATGGCGCGGGCGTGCGCGCGTTCCACGACAGCGGCCGCGTCGTGTCCCGTGTGGCCCGATGCCACCAACCGCCCATGAAGGAGTCAGTCCACTCGTCGGACTCGCGGTGCGTACAGAGGACATCCTCATTCTCGAAGATGAGGCAGGGCGAGTCGTGATCGTCGCAGACGGGGCAGTGCTCGCGGCGGCTGACCCGGTGCCACCCGGTGCGTTCCGCTACCATGACGCACCGCCCAGCGCGCCGGCGCGGCGCCCTCGCTCGGCGGTGGATAAGGACCGTCGTGGTGTGGTTAATGACTCTGGTGCTGCTGTGGCTAGTGACCCTCGTGGACCTTGACGCGCACGGTCGTTATTGACGCGCAAGGCATTATTCGGTAGGCTGTAGACGGACATATGTTCACCTCCAGGGCCGGTCACACACGATCAAAGTTGGTCGCTAAGGCGTGTGTGCCGGCTATTTTTCTGTCCCGCGCGCTCAGATGCGCGGGTCTCTCCTCACATAATGACCGGGCAGATCGCCCGGCAGACGGTCGTTAAACTCACTCCATAGTGACCGGGTGATCCACCCAGCAGAGGGTCATTAACTCACACCCCCCTCGTCGCGTGCAGCCGTAGCCGCAGCCGCGCCGTGTCCCGCTCCTGCGGATGTACCGGCGTCCCCGCTCCTGCGGATGTACCGGCGTCCCCGCCCGGCGCTGGCGCTGGGGTCCAGCCCCAACCGCGTGCGCAGGTGGGCCGACATGCTCGACGCGCCCGCCGCCAGCGCCTCCTGCTCGATGAGGGCCTTTTGGGCGGGCGTGACGACGAGGCCGATTATGGACCCGAACGGGCCTGGTCGCGGCGAGGCTGCGGTGGCCGGACGCCCCACTGTCCCGATAGCCATAGTCCCTCCTCCATCATCGTGTGCCTGGCCCGCCGCCGGCGTCGCGCCCGCGCCCGCGCCGGTGCCGGGCTGTTCACAGCTTAAAATAAAACTCGACCTAATACAAGTGCAAAAGTCAGAGCACATCGCGCGGTCCAATGTCGCTCCACACGATTAATCGCAAGGTGGTATACCAGTACATTACATGCACATCACACATCCATCCCGGTATACGTCCGGTCTGCGCGTGGGTGATAGGGACCGTCGGCGCGCCGCGCCTCACCACTCGCCCACACTCGCCTTTAACGTGGCGCTCGACCACTTCGCGTACACCCGCACCGTCTCGACCTGACTGTGGCCCAGGTGCCGCGCCGTTTCCTCCAACGAGCCCGTTTCGGCCATGAGGCGGGTCCCGGCGCTGTGGCGTAGGCTGTGGATCGCGCGCGGCTCCACGCCCGCGCGTGCGCAGACGAGGGCCAGGCGGTACCGGGCGGCGCGCGATGAGCGGTAGGGCAGCACGGTAGCGCGCGCCTTGCCTGTCTCGCGCCGCCGTGACTCCGTGCGCCAGTCGTCGAGCGCGGCCGCGAGCGTCTTGCTCACCTGCACCGTGCGCGTCTTGCCGCCCTTGCCGTGGAGCACGCGCAGCTCGCGCCGGCCGAGGTCCACGTCGCCCCAGGTGAGCGCCAACATCTCGCTGACGCGCAGGCCGCCGTGCGCGCCGAGCAAGATCAAGGCGCGGTCCTCGCTCGCCGTGGCCGCGTCGAGGAGCGCGCGCAGCTCGTCGGGCTCGTAGGGCTTGCGCCGCTCCCAGGGCGCCAGCCCATCCGTCCCGGCGTGGGCGTCGCGCAGGGGGTCGGCGTCCGTCGCCCCCGCCCAGCGCAGGCCCGCGTAGAGCGTGCGCGCGGCGGCCAGGCGCACCGCAATCGTCGCGGGCCTGAGCCCGTCTGTCTCCAGCGCGCCCAGCCACAGCGCGCACGCGTCGCGCGTCGGATGTAACAGGTTCTCGTGCGCCCAGGCGGCGAGCAGGGTCATGATCCCGTGCCGATAGTTGCGCCGGGTGTAGGGGCTCACGTTCGCGCGCGCCTTGCCGTAGAGCGTCAGCCAGGCATCGGCCAGTGTGCAGAGCGTGTCCACGTCGTGCGCTTGCGCCGCCGCCATCGCGCGCCGGCGCCGCTCGTCGTCGGGGATGGTCGCCCAGGCCCGCGCGCGTTGCAGATGCCCGCCCGCGACGAACGGCACGATCGTCCCCGGCGTCGCCGCCGCCCTGTCCTCTGCCCTCGGCGCCTCTATCATCGCTGCCCTCCATATCGCCCTTTCCGGGGCCCGTCGTGCCCTGCTCCGGGCTCCGCTCCACGGCCCATCGTGGCCCCTGGTGAGGAGGGGTGTCGCCCTCTCATTTATTGTCGCACAATGTCGATTGTGCGACATACAGCCATCCATGGGGGCCCCAACAGGCCGGGGGGGAGGGAAGGGGGACGCGTGCGGTTGAAGGTTAGCGCGCCTTCCGGCGCGCGCTGGAGCCCCTGTTGCGGCGCTCGCTCTGCGCCTCTTCCAGGCGCCGCACGATGGCCTTGTGTCGCACAATCTCGCGGGCGATCTCAGCGTTATCAAGGTCATCGACATTGCTGACATTAAGGTTGTGGTCAGAGTGATACATCTCCGCTTGACGAGTGTAACGCGCGCGGCGCTCCCTACGTCCCCCTTTAAGAACCGCATGCGCGTCAGAGGTGGCGTGCAAACTAAGTACTATCAGGTATAACATCAGGAGTAAGAATAGGGGCATTGACATAATAGTGCCGGCCGCTGGTAAGGAGCGTGGATGCAATAGATGCAGGAGGGCATCCAAGATAATGGCTAGGACGATCGCTGCCGCACTGTACCACCTCCAGGTACGCAATATGAAAGAGCTCACTGGATGACGGCTGGTGGGCCCGCTGATCAACAACGACAGCCTCAGGAGTGCATAGAACATAAGCGCGAAGAGCATCACCAGCGCGGTATCCGCGGCAAACCCCTGTATCGCCGACATACGTCTATCTGCGCCCATCCACCGCCACACGATGAAGGCCGACAACGCTCTGTTTATCACCCATGCGCCTACGGCCATGAGAGGAAATATGAGCAGCGATGCGCCCGCGACGAGGCCGAACAGCCGGACCCGAGCGCGAATGATGCGCCCGATCCGGTCCTCCGATGGTCCGTCAGGATGTGGGCCGCGCACGCGCGCCTGCTGAATGAGGGAAGCCATCATGCCGGTCTATTTGTCTCCTCGTCGTTCCTGGAACCAAGATGAGGCATGTCCTGGTGCGCATCGTCGGGCGGCTGTAACGCCCTGTGGTAGCGTTGCCTGCGCCGCAAGCGCCGCGTGCGGACGGCCATATACAGCTCGTCCACGTCATCCAATGCGAACAGGAGCAAAGATACGGTCGGGACGGCTCCCACGATCAGGGCTGTGACTTTAATGAGCGTTCCCTCCAATCCGAGGAACGACGCATGCTCCGTGGCAGTATAGATGACCACCGCCACACCGATCCATAAGAGGATGAGTACCATATCCGCGAGCAACAACTTACCAAGGTCTGTTCGGCTTGGCTGCTCCTCGTCGTCGTGGCTCGCGTCCCCCATAGCCTCCTCACCTGCCGTATTCTCCTTACTGTACATGTTGCGACGACTTCCATACATCACGGACCGCATGAAACGCGCGCTACAATCCGCCCTTAAAGAACATCGCCCGGCCCCCGCGCCCCGCACGCGCGCCCCTCATGCGCCCGCGCGCGGGTGAAGAATCAGCAGCGCGGCCAGGCGCGGGGACTGCCGGCGCACGCCGGCGAGATCGCGCCGCCACAGCACGCCCTCGGGATCGGCCTGGTCGAGCTCCTCCAGGAACGCGCACAGCTCCACGGTCAGGTCGACGTCCTCGCGCGTCGCCGGCGCGAGCGGTGGCGGTGGCGGTATGACGGGGGGCGTGCTCATGGCCGTGCCTCCCGCTCCTGCTGCTCGCGCCGCTCTAGCGCCCACATGCGCAACAGTGCCGATGGCTTGATCCCCTTCCGGCCAGCCTCAACCTTGAGCCAGTCCAGCAGGTCCGGCGGCATGACCACCGTGATCTGCGCGCGCGTTTCCCCGCTCTTGTCCTCGGCCATGACCTCTACCTCATCCGCGTGTGCCAGGGTCATATCTCACCTTCCATGACTATACCAGACCGTCGTAGGGCATTCCCCCTACCGTACTAACAGTGTACCCTAATTATAACTAACTTTGTACACATAAAGTCCTACTTTGTAGTATAATAGAAGGGTGAGGAGCGGCTAGCCCCTCACAACAAAAGGGCCGGCCGAGGTCTCGAACACCCCGGCCGGCCAGAGCACAGCGAAGGAGAGTTCGCCATGCAGCAGCAGTTTAAGCCCCGGATGCGCAAGTTGTCGGAGTTTGTCTACCTGGTGGAATCGACATCGACGCCCGGCACCGGGCATAAGGTCGATGTCTCGACGGGGCGCTGTGGATGCGTCGCCGGTCAGTTCAACAAGCGGTGCTATCACCTCGCGTTAGCCGAGATGTTCGACCGGGGCGTGCAGGCGCTGCGCGACCAGGCAGACCAGCAGCGGAGGGCGGCGCGTGCGGCTACTGGCCCTGATACCCAGCTCGTCGAGGCCGAGCGCCGACTGGCCAACGCCCATCGCGCCCTGGCGGACAGCGACGTGCAGAGCGACGAGTACGCGGGCTTGCTGCGTCAGGTCCAGCAGGCCGAGCGCGCCTATGCGGCCCTCGACGCCACTGCTATGCGGGCGGCCTAGGCGATGAACACTACACCCACTACCACCAGGATCATCACGTCCTTGCCGCGCGTCGCCGGCGTGGGGCTCGCTGCCCCGGTTGTCCACGCGTGCGCCCACTGCCACCAGCTCGATACGACGGCGCACGGCGCCCTCTGGCGCGTGTCGCCGCTCGCGGCGTGCTCCACCATCTACTACCTGCACACCGCCTGCCTCGCGCCGTATAAAGCGGCGCATCGGCTGCGCTCGGTGGAAGGACGTCTGCGCATGGGGTAACACGCGCCTCAGCACAGATCAGCCTCCCACACAGGGACGCCAGCGCGCGGTTGCCGGCGTCCCTGTTGTGTGTCCGGCGATCAGGCGGCCGGGCGCGTGATACACTGCGGCGATGATGGGCAAGCGAGACACGGGACGCGCCGGCGCTGGTGGCCAGAGTGGCGAGGGTGGCAACGGTGGACACGCCGGCGCCGGTCTGTCGAGCGACGCCGGCCTGGCCGTCGACGAGGCCGCGGCGCACGCCGGCGTCTCCGATCGCACGATCCGACGCGCCCTCAAAGCCCGGCCCGGCACCGCTGGCCATCTGCCCTCCTGGCGCGTGAAAGGTCCGCGTGGGTCCGAGTACCGTATCAGTCCGGTCGAGGTGGACCTGTGGATGGGCCGGCGCGACGCCCTCGACGCGCTCAACGCAGACGGTGAGGATGGACACGCTGGCACACTAGACAGCGCGGACATGCTGACGCGACCTCCTGTCCAATCTGCCGGTGTGCAGGTTATTATCGAGCAGCTGATGGCCCCGCTCGTTGAGGCCAACAAGCACCAAGCCACGGAATTGGCTCGTCTACAGGAGATCACGCGTCAACAGGCTGAGGCTTTAGGCCGTGAGCGTCACCGTGCTGAGGTCGCCGAACATCGGGCCGACCAGCTAGAGCGGTGGCGTCGACATCGGCCGTGGTGGGTTCGCTTGTTGTCGGGAGAGTAGAGTATGACGGTACATAACGCGCCAAGGCAGGCCACTATCTACGCTCTCCACGACCCCGGCGACGTGGAGCACATTTGCTACATCGGTCAGACACGGCAAACACCAGCGCGTCGTCTAACATCCGGTCATTTACATGAGGCGCGGCGCTATAAACGACCTCATAACCGCAAGGATGCCTGGCTGCGCGCGTTGGAAGATCGCGGCGACAGGCCCGTCATCCGTGTCCTAGAGGTTGTGTCGTTAGGAGAGGCCAACCATGCCGAGAAACGACTTATAGAGGAGCACCGAGAACAGGGGCATCCACTCTTAAATGGGGCCTGGCAACGATACCGGCAAGGCCGGCGCCGCATTGTCCAGGCAAGCCTAGCACGCGGGGCAAGTCCGGCAAGCCCGGCAGACAACGTGACCAGCCTTGTCCAGTCTGCCGCCGTCCACGCCCTGGTCGAGCAATTGGTGGCCCCGCTGGTCGCGCATCTGGAGCGCACGCAGCACGATTTAGGGGCCGTGCGCGAGGAGCTAGGGCATGAGCGCGGCCGCCGCGAGGTCGCCGAGCGCGAGCTCCAGGAGCTGCGCCGGGCGCGCCGGACCCGGCCCTGGTGGGTCCGGCTGTTGCTTAGGGAGCACTAACCCGTGTCACGCCGCACTTGGCTGGTCTGCGCCGCTGTTGCCGTCGTCGCAGCGGCTATCCTGGTCGGGCTTGTGCTGTGGGGCTATCAGTGGGAGGGGAGCGGTTTTGGCGCATCCAAGGGGCCTATCAAGAACCCGAAGGCGCCGTTCGACTACTACCCGTCAAAGTCGCTGTGGGATTGGATGCAGCTCCTCGTAATTCCGCTTGCGCTGGCCATTGTGGGGATCGTGGTCAATCGGGCAGACAAACGGCGCGAACAAGAGACGGCGCGTAGCAATCGCGCGACGGACCTGGAGATCGCACGCAACCGCGAACAAGAGACAGTGCTCGCCGCTTATTTAGAGCAGATGAGCGCACTGCTACTAGCGAAGGACCGAGGGTTGCGGATATCACAGCCGGAGGACGAGGTGCAGGATGTGGCCCGTGCACACACGTTGGCGGCGTTACGTCGTGTGGAGGGGAGCCGCAAAGCGGCTATCGTGCAGTTTCTACGCGAGGCGGGCTTGATCGACAAGAACAAACCGATTGTTGTCCTGCGCGGAGCCGACCTGCGCGATGCCGACCTGCGCGAGGCGAACCTGAGCTGGGCTCACCTGCGCGCGGCCAACCTGGAGGGAGCCAACCTGCACGAGGCCGACCTGCGCGCGGCCGACCTGCGCGAGGCGAACCTGTACGGGGCCGACCTGCACGATGCCAACCTGGAGGGAGCCGACCTGCGCGAGGCCGACCTGCGCGAGGCGAACCTGAGCTGGGCTTACCTGCGCGCGGCCAACCTGCGCGCGGCTAACCTGACCGGGGTCATAGGCATGACGACGGAGCAGCTAGAAGAGCAGGCCGCCTCACTGGAAGGCGCGACCATGCCGGACGGCAAGACGCATCCGTAGGAGCACAGGCGCGCCCTTTATTTTTCCAAGGAGCATGGCCATTGCGGGCGGGCGGGAGACACGACAGGCGCGGCGTTTCGCAGGGCGTGCAACGCCCGAGAAACGGTACGACAGGCGACGGGAGGGGGGCTGGTGCAGTTGCGACGCCAGGATGGTGAAACGGTTGATATATACTAGTGGATGATGAAAACGCTGCACATCCCTTCCTTGCTTAGAGGTGCGGGCCGCCTATTGGACCTTGGTGGCACGCTCGACAAGCACGAGGACTATGAGCCCACCTATGAAGACGAGGCGGTCTATGACGCCTTGCGGGGGGATTGGGCGATGCTCGGCAATGACCTGCGCGCAGTTATTGAGCAGGAACGTCAGGACTCGCCGACGCTTCAAAATGTGAGACAGAATGACCTATCTGATGCGGGGCAGCGACGAGGCCCGATGATCCCACACCACATTCTTGCGACCACTGACACGAGCGTCGGCGTCGCAGGCAGTCTGATCTACATGTACAACGCGCGCAGCGCGATGATACACCAGGGCCAGTATGTGCTGTCCCATAACGTGGAGGCGGAACAAGTCGTTCTTGGATCGCTACTGCTCGATCCCGCAGCCATCAGCACAATCACCCACATCCTGCAACCAGGCGACTTCTATGCCGAGGCCCATCGCATCATCTTCGATGTGATGGCCGACCTCTACGGGCGGCATCAGCCGACTGGCTACGCCACCCTGGCCGCAGAGATGGATCGCCGCGACGTAACCCATCTTGCTGGCGGACGCGGCTACCTCCCCCGTCTGGCCGCAATGGTGTCCACTGCCATCCACGTGCAGTACTACGCCGAAATCGTGTCCCGCCTCGCCATCTTCCGCCGGTTGATCGAGGCCGGCCAACGCATCACCGCCCTCGGAGCCGACGGCAGCATCAGCTCCGAGGAGGCGCTCGAGGACGCCGAGGCCGAATTGCTTGCCCTGGCCAACCAACCGCGCTTTACGCATGAGTTCCCCTCTATTGGCTCAATTGCAGCCACCTATCGAGAACGCACAACCGCGTCGTTGGCGGTGAACGAAAAGCAGAAGGCCCTCGAAGATGCCATCACAGATGCTATCTCGCAAGCCGAAGCGAATCTGGCACAGGCCAACGAGACTGTGAACCCGCTGGTTACACCGTAGCGTGTCTGACAAACCCGAGCCATCACGGCGGGGGGGCGCACGCCCCGGATCTGAAGGTTTGTTACCGCCTGCCGCAGAGCTGGAAGTATACGAGCGACTGGTCCCAGGCATCACGGAACGTTTAGTGGGGCGCTGGGAGCAGGAAGGTGAACATCGGCGCGCGATGGAGCGCCTTCAACTCGAGAGCCAAATAGCGAGCGAGCGCCTTGGGCTTGTCTATGGATTTCGCATTTCTCTTGCGTTCTTGGTGATATCGACGGTTATTATCACCCTGGGACTCCTCACGCGCGAATGGGTTGGGACTGTAACTGGTGGTGTGCTCGGAGGCGTTGATCTCGTCGCCCTGGCCTACGTGTTCATTGTTGGTCGGACCGCGCCGCCACCGAAGGGCAGGAAATAGCCATTTTGGTGCAGTCCCGACCCATTCGCTGGACAGGGCTTGCTCTCCCCGCGCACGGAAACGGAAAAGGGCCGCCCCATCCCATCGACTGAGGCGACCCTACCCCTTTTCCTTACGCCCGCAACGGCCGGGTACGACTACTTGGAAAAGATAGGATGCTTAGTCGTCGCTGCTTGCCGTGGCGAACGGGTCATCATCCGGGACCGTGACACGCGGCTGGCGCCGGGTCGCGGGGGCCTTTGCCCGTGGTGTCGTGGCTGTCGTGACGGGGGGCGCGACGATCGGGGCCGTGGCCGGGGCCTCGTAGACGTCGACCGGAGGCTGCGCCGGCGCAGCCTCCCCCGACTCTACCGTCCCCGGCTGGGCGTCAGTCGCGCCTAGGCGCTCGGCGAGCGGGGCCATGGGTGGCACGTCCACGGCCGCCCCTACAGCCGGGGCCATGCGCTGACGGGTCTGTGTGCGGGCCACGAGGCGACGCAGGCGGCGGACCTTGTACCAGGGCAGCGCGCGCAGCAGGATCGGTCGGGCGTGGAGCCCGTTGAGGATCATGTAGCCCTCGGGGAGCTGCTGTATCTCCTCCGGCGTCATGAGGGGCCGGCCGACTTCCCCACGATTGTAGCCGCCCTGGCCCACCAACAATTGCTCCCGGTTGCGGCCAGCACTGGCTCCCCGGCCCACGACCGTCGCCGTGCCCAGGCGCGTCGAGACCCAGGCCGCATCCTCCTGGCCCACACCCGCGAAGATGATATGGCACTGGCACGTCGAGGTGATGAGCCGCCGCCCCTCCGGTCCGTACAGCGTGTCGAGCTGGATGGTGTCCTGGCAGGCGAGCAGCATGGGTGCGCCCGCGCTGCGCAGCGTCGCCAGCCGGCGCGGTAAGCCGGCGATCACGCCCACCGTCCCTACCTCGTCGAGGTAGCAGAACACGCCGCGCGTGAGCTTTTGGTCCGGCCGCGCGTTGGCGACGGCCACCAGCTCGTCGAACACCTGCATGAACAGGCATCCCGTTAAGGGCCGCAACACCTCTTCCATGCCGGGGGTCAGGATCACGAACAGCGCGAGCGGGGGCGCGGTTGGGTCGTTTATCGCCTGCACGTCGATAGCGTCGTGCGCCGTCGTCCGCGCGATCGCCGGGTCATTGAGCACCGAAAACTTCACGATCAGGCCAACCAGGGCCGACCCGCCCACGCGCGGCGTCATGTCGATGCCGCCCATAAATCCACGGATCGCCTCGACCGCTTCGGGGCAGGGTGAGCCGAGTAGCTCGTCCTTGAGCGTGTCCCACTTCTCCGTGTTGAACAGGGCCAGTAAGCGGATGAGCGGCGCGGCGTGCCCGGTGCGCGCCCGATACTGATGGTTGAGGTGCAGAATGGCCGACTGGAGCAGTAGGTAGCCCGTGGAGTCCCAAAACGCATCCGAGCCGCTTACTTCGCCCTGCCCGCGCGTGTTCGTGATCCAGGCCCGTGCAAAGACGAGCGCCTCAGACGCCGTGTGGATGTGTGCTAGCGGGTTGTAGCCGGGGGCGCCCGCGCGCTCGTCGTAGAAGTCCAGGCGCTTGACGTTATACCCACGCGCCGCCAGGATCGCGCCCGCTGCTTTGTAACACTCCCCCTTGGGGTCAGCCACGATCAGGCTACGCACGGGCCGTCCGCCGGCCCCCTCGCATTGCAGGTTGGGGATCACGATCGTTGTGCTCTTCCCTTCGCCAGGCAGCCCGAGCGCCAGGATATTGAGCCCTTGGCGCTCGGCTGAGAGGGGCAGGGCGCGCCGCCCGCACCGACCAACCACGAACAGCGGCGCGCGTGGCACGAGGCCCAGTGCGCGCCGCAGTCGTTTGCGCGGGCCGTAGTCCCGCCGCGCCTCCGCCGGCGTCGCCCACCGCGCGCTGCCCGCCGACGTGCCCGGTGTGAGCCGGCCAATGCCCCGCGCCAGGAACCAGACCGACGGCATGAGCCACCACAGCATTCTGAGCAGCACGAGGAGCGGTAGGATTGCTCCCAGGCCCAACGCCCCTAACATTTCCTTGCGTCGCCACAGGGGCTCGCGTAGCGTCGCTAGCCGATCCTTCCAGAGGAGCCAGCGCACAGGCGGCCATCCGAGCAGCCGGTGATTTGGCCCCATCGTCACCAGGCCCCGCAAGGCGTGCGGGCGCGTGTACGCCTCCCAGGCCCGCGCCGCCTCATCGGGGCCGAACCACAGGAGCACGCGCGCCATCGTCAGCAGCCGCGTCCCCTCGGCCATCACCACCAGGCCCCCGGCCACCACCAGCAGCGCCAGGAACGCCGCCGCCACCACCATTCTGCGTCGTGCCATCGCCCGGCCCTTCCCTTCTTTCTTCCAAGTAGCCAGCCGTTGTCGTCAGTTCCCTCGCTGCCACCAATGGCGCTTGCGGGCGGCTTGCGACGGAGGAGTAAGCGGTATAGCCTGCGCCGGCGTGTCGATCGGTGCGGGTGTCTGTGTTGGTGTGGGCAGGTCCAGCACGCCCAGGCGCCGGTCCAACGCGGTCATGCGCGCGGCTTGGCGCTCTCGTGCGGCGCGCAGCTCCCGCGTGCGTCCTGCTTCCCTGATTGGCCGCGCCGCGTCGATAGCGATACGCTCCCGCAGCGCCTTGAGGTCCTGCCGGCCGAGCCGTACCACCCGCCGCGCCCCACCCGCGCTTGGCTGTGGGGCCTCGCCCGCGATGAGCACATGGACATGGGTGTGATCGCGGTTGGTGTGCGTGCCCGCGACCCACGTAAGCTTGCGGTCCACCTGCCTCCCCATCTCGGCCATCACCACCCGCGTCCATTCCTGGGCCTCGGCCGCCGTCTTGATCCCTAACCCTGTCGAGGGGGACAGGATCAGCCGGTGGAAACACACGGCCCCGCGCGTGCTGCGGTTGCTCCAGATCATCCCCCGCGCCTCCTTGCCGGTCACATGCGCGGCATCCTCGGTGAACAACTGGCGCGCCTCCCGATCGGGCGGGTCGCGCGGATCGTGGACGGCAATGTAGCGGACCTGCACCGCCAGTTGATGCCGCGCATCGACGTCGGAGTTATGCACGTAGCGATTCTTGGCCAGGCAGTGCTCGCCCGCGTCCGCCCCCCGGTCGCGGCCCCGCGCCTCGTCTAACTCGTCGTCGAGCGCGTCCCACATGGCCCCTGCTGCCCTTCTCCTGAGCCTCTAGCCCGCCCCTCTGGCCGTCGCGTAGCGGCGGATCTCGGCGTCGTGTATGGGGAAGGGCGCTAACTGCCAGCTCGGTTGCACGGAGGGAACTCCCCTTATCTAGCCCATACTTTTGCTGCTACGCCGGTGCCATAACAGACGCCTCGCCGCCCCGCGGTTGCCCGCACGCTATTCGACATAACCTATCGGCTCGGCGCGGGGTAGATCAGGTGATGCTGCACGCCGTAGACGATGCAGTACGCCAGGAACAGCAGCACCAGCACGAGCGCGAGCACGAGGGTCCAGAGCACCACACGGCGCATCAAGCGGCTGGCAGGGGCCACCGGGACCGGGCGGGAACGCGTTGCTCTCCATGTCTGAGGTACTACCGCTGGTCCTGGCAAAAGCGGTAAGCCGTTGCGCGCCCGTATCTCCTGCTCCATCTGGTAGCGCATGCCCACCCATTCCTGCGCCTGCCGCCGCCGCTCCTTCTTGCGCCCCAGCAGATAGCCCCATACCCAGTCGTCCATGTCTCTCTCCTTCCCTCCGCGCCCGCCGCGGCGGCGTCACAGCGCCACCGCTTTCGCCCCAAGGGCGATGATCTTATCCAGGCCGCCCGCCCCCGCATGGGACGCGGCTGACAACAGCCCGGCCAGGATACCGGGCACGAGCGCCAGCACCAACAGGCCGCCCAAAAGCATCACGTCATCCCACACCACGCCCGCGAGGTTGCTCACCAGGACCGGCTTCTGGAGCGATGCGATCACCTGGAGCATGAGCGCGTAGGCCGGTCCCAGCAGCGAGAGATAGGCGAACGCGCGCAGCCAGGCCCGCGCGATATCGGCCGCCGGTGGCCACGCGAACAGAATGATCGCCAGCGGGCCGATCTCGTAGACGAACGCAAACACGTGCAGGCTGACGGCCCGCTCGATGCCCACGATGAGGAGGAGCACCGGCGCCAGCACCAGCGTCAGACCGGAGTGCCCGAGGTCGTGCATCGTGGAGGCCCCTGCCCCTATGTCGCCGGCCAGGCCGTTGACCGCGCCCAGCCAAAGGTTCACCAGCAGGTCGTAGGCGTGCAGCGCGGCCAGCACCAAGCCCGATCGCCACAGCAGGGCCACGCCCTCGGCCACGTTGCCGAACCACGTGGGACGCGTGACCCACAGGACGGCGACGCCGAAGACCACGGCGAAGCCATACGCGGCGTCGGTCGCCAGCGTGTCCTTGACCTTCACCAGTCCCGCGTTGCCGGTCGGGTTGTCCGTCTTCACGAGCGGCCCCATGATGGCGTCCGTGAAGGTCTTGATTTTCGTTTCCAGGATGCTGATGAAGCCACCCCACGCCGACGCCCAGCCCCGCTGGATCACGCCCCACACGTCGATACAGATGCCGTGCCCGAGCGGCAACGGGATATGGAGCCCCGTCGCGCCGCAGGTCGTGTCCGACGTGACGGCTCCGCCGATCGTGGCCGCCGGCGTGAGCGACGGGCTCGGCGTGGGGCTGGGGCTCGGCGGTACATGCGTGGCCGAGGGATAGGGCGTATACGTCGGGTACGGCGTCGCCGTGGGCGCCGGTGTGGGCGTGTGCGTCGGCGCGGTCGCGGCCAGGGCCACGGATGGCGCGGCCACGGATGGGCCGAGCAGTACGACGGCCAGTACGACGGCCAGCACGGCGGCCAGCACGGCGCCAAGCGCCAAGGCGAGAAGACGCGTGGAGCGCATGGGATAACCTCCTTACACGCTACCGCATAGGTGGAGCACCCAGGCGGCGACGTCGCTATACATGGGTAGGAGCGCCAGGAGCGCCGCCAGGCCGACGAGCGGCACGAGGACGCAGTAAAAGACGGTCACGAGCAGGTCATCAGTGGTCATGCGGTCACCTCCCGTGCGCCGTCTACCGCCGCCTTGATGCCGTCCCACACGGCGCCGCCCGCGCGCTCGGTGTAGTAGGCGCGCGCCGCCAGGTCGTCCGTGTCGCTGGCGTACAGCAGCGCCTCCTCCGGCGCGAGCTCGACGCGCACGATGCCGTGCAGGTCGCGCGCGCTCCCGCGGTCGCGCCGCGTCAGGAACATCGGCATATACTCCCCCTTGATTCCGCTCATGGCCTGCGCCTGGTCCACCTCCTCGGGCGTGAGGTTCAGCATGCGCTCCAGCCACAGCTTGGGGTTGCCGTCCGTCTGCTGGCCGTTGTCCTCGACTGAAAAGA
>JAABUZ0100005462.1_pt1 | contig 16660 bp, 15 predicted proteins | sample 5562091 | NCBI WGS metagenome assembly JAABUZ01 (sample SAMN12813069, study PRJNA571459) | rock metagenome | isolation source: Antarctica rocks | place: Antarctica: Victoria Land, Linnaeus Terrace sud | collected 2015-12-21
GGCCTGCAGCCGCTGAGCGCGACGGGTGAGGGAATCGTCGCCGTCAACCTGCACGGCCGCGGGCCGCAGAGCCACCGGCTGCTCCGCCAGCTGCGCCCGGAGCGACTGCTGGCCTTCGCCTGCCCAGCGGCCGGGCACTCGGAGGGTCCGGATTGGCGGGCCGACGAGCACGAGGTGGCGCGGTGGTGCCGACTGGTGCACAGCACCGGGGGGCCCTGCGGTCCGCAGGACCTGCGCCTGCGGCCGGCTAACGGTCGGGGGCCCGGCCCCGTGGTGGTGCACCCGGGCGCCGCGTCGGCGGCACGCCGATGGCCGCCCGACCGCTGGACTGCGGTGCTGCGCGCCCTGCTGGCCGACGGGCACCATGTCGTGCTCACCGGAGGCGCCGAGGAGGCGGCGCTGTGCGCTGCGCTGGCGGAGAAGGATCCCCGGATCACCGACACAGCCGGTCGGCTGGACCTGGATGCGCTAACCGCCCTGGTCGGCCGCGCAGCGCTGGTGCTCTGCGGCGATACCGGGCTCGCTCACCTGGCCACCGCATGCGGCACGCCGTCGGTGCTGCTGTTCGGCCCCACGGCGCCGCGCCGTTGGGGACCGGCCGTCGACGAAGCGCTACATGCGGTGCTGTGGCACGGCGACCCGGCGGCCGATTCGTGGGGCGATCCGCACGGTTCAGTAACCGATCCCCGACTGACCGTGATAACGCCAGGTGAGGTGCTGGATGCGGCACATCGCCTGCTCAGAGCCCATTGAGTTGTTCACCCGGGCACACCATTTCGTGCCACCCTGGCGGTGAACGGCTTCGCGGCCAGCAGGAGGCGCCATGATCGAAGACTCCGGGCTCGTCGCCACTGAGTGCCCAGATGACGTGCCGGGTGCGGCAGCCGTGCTGCAGCGTCGCGTGCCCTCCGGTCAAACCCTGCGGCAGCTGATGCACCAGACGGTCGACTTGGCGGCCCGATTCGCCGATGGCGTGGACTTCGCCAGCATGATGGTGCGGCGGCAAACGGTGCCCTTCACAGTTGCCCGCAGCGACCGCGCCGGGGCGCGCATCGACCAGATCCAATGCGCAGGCGGCGACGGCCCCTGGCTGCGGGCGATGCGCACCCGCCACCCGGTGTCGGTCAGCCACCAGGAGCTGGCCGACTCGTGGCCGGAACTCGCCGCGATAGCGGCACCGATCGGCGTTCGTTCGGTGCTGTCGGTTCCGGTGTCGGACCACCCTTGCCTGTTCGCGGCGCTGAACCTCTTCAGCAGCGCCGAAGTGGGCATTTCCGGTAACGCCCGCGAGCTGGTCGCGGTGCTCGCCGAGCACGCAGGCCGCGGTATCGCGGCGTGCCTGCAGCCGGCTGGCTCTCCGCACCAAGCCGCCGAGCTGCGCGCGGCGATGTCCAGTCGGGTCCGGTCCGAACAGGCCGGCGGAGTGGTTGCCGCAAGGGTGGGCGCCGGACGCAGCGACTTCCAGTCCGCCTTCGACCATGCGCCGATCGGGATGGCCATCGCCACCTGCGCCGGCCACGTCCTCGCGGTGAACGCGGCGCTGCAGAACATGCTCGGACGCGGCGACGAGCTGCTGGGGATGACGCCTTTGGACATCGTGCATCCCGACGACCGGCGGACCATCGAGCGGGCCCGGACCCGGCTGCGAGAGCACCCGCAGGCAGGGACCCGCATCCTGGAGATCCGGCTCATCCGGGCCGACGGCAGCGAATTTCCGGCCCGGCTGTCCACCGCACACACGGTCACCGGCCCGACCAGCCCGGGCGGATCATTTTGCATGTCCAAGACGTCAGCGCGGACCGTGACACGCTGGAGCGACTGCGCCGGCATGCGCTCAGCGACCCGCTGACGGGCTTGTTCAACCGCGCGGTGTTTCTGGACCGACTGGAGAACGCGGTCGCGAGGCACCTGCGCGGGGGCGTCGCCTTGACCGTACTGTTCCTCGACCTCGACGGATTCAAGCGGATCAACGACCGGTTCGGGCACAGCGTGGGTGACGAGCTGCTTGTCGTGATCGCCCAGCGGATCTCCGCGGCGCTGCGCCAAGCCGACGTGGCGGCCCGACTCGGCGGTGACGAGTTCGTCGTGCTGTGCGAGGACACCGACGCCACGACGATCGAGCATCTCATCGGGCGGATCCAGGACACCGTGGCGCAACCCATCGACGTACGGGGCGAGCCGACAAGCATCACGGTGTCGGTCGGCGCTGCCACCACGCCGGAGCACTTCCACGGGCACTACACCGATCTCATCGGATCGGCCGACCTCGCGATGTACGAGGACAAGCGCAGACGGCGCCTGCACTCATCAGGGTCATAAACGGGTACTCCCTCGGGGTGCTGGGTAATCTGCTACCGAACGGATGTTTGACCGGATGGCAGAGATGGGACTCCGGATGGGAACTGGCCACCCCACCGATAGCGGTGGCGAGGAAGCGGTCTCCGACGTGGGCACGGCGGCCGGCGCTGATGTCGCGCACACCCAGAAGATCTGCCTCAGGTGCGTGGAGGTGCTGAGCGTCGACGGCGCGGCGGTGGCCGTGATGGGCGGCACGGAAGCGCGCGAGATGGTGTACGCCACCGACGCCATCATCCAACAGCTCGACGAGTTGCAGTTCACCCTCGGCGAGGGGCCGTGCATCGATGCGTTTCGGGACCGAAAACACGTGGAGGAGCCCGACCTGAGCAGCGTCGATGCGATGCGCCGTTGGCCCGGCTTTGCTCACGAGGCCACCCTGGCCGGGGCGGGCGCGGTTTTCGCCTTTCCCCTGCAGGCGGGCGGCATCCGATTCGGCGTGCTGGAGTGCTACCGGCAGCACGCTGGTGAGCTCGGCGACCGGGAGATGACCAGCGCGCTGCCGATCGTCGAGTCGGCCGTCCGCACGGTGCTCGACGACCTCGCCGGTCACGACAGTCTGGCCACCACGCCGCAGAATCCGGAGCCATTGTTCGGTCGACGAGAAGTGCACCAGGCCACCGGAATGGTGGCGGTCCGGCTCGGCGTCTCCATTCCCGATGCCCTCTCCCGCTTGCGTGCCGCCGCGTTCGCCCGCAACCGGCCCATCATCGACGTCGCCCGCGAGGTCATCGACGGGCAACCGCGGCCCCGCCCGTGACGGCTGCGGCGCCGTGGGCAGAGGCGAAAGCTGGATATTGCCGTGGCGGGCCGTTACAGACGTCGGCACCCGTCAGGGGGCGACGAGCGCTTCCAACGCCTCCGCCGATCCGGGGCGCCCGAAGAAGTAGCCCTGGGCGTACTCGCAGTCCAGGGCGACCAGCCGGTCCCGCTGCTGCTCCGTCTCGACGCCCTCGGCAACGGTGGTCAGGTTGAGCGCTCTGGCGAGCTGGATGGTGGAGGCGACGATCGCCTCGTCGTCGTCGTCGATGCCGAGACCGCCGACGAACTGACCGTCGATCTTCAGCGTGGTAACCGGCAGGCGCTTGAGATACAGCAGACTCGAGTACCCCGTGCCGAAATCGTCGATCGCGAAGGTCACTCCGAGCTGGCGCAGCCCGAGCAGCGTGTCGAGCAGAGCGGAGGCGTCGTCCATGAGGACGGTCTCGGTCACCTCGAGGCACAGCTGCGCCGGCGCAAGGCCGGTGGCACGCAACACGCCGTCCACGTTGTCGCGCAGCCCGGCATCGGTCAGTTGGCGGGCCGAGAGGTTCACCGACACCACAAAACCCGGCCGTGCCGCGGTGAAGCGGATCGCCGCCCGGCAGGCCTGCTCGAGCACCCAGTTGCCGAGTCGCACGATGAGACCGGACTCCTCGGCGAGCGGAATGAACTCCGCAGGCGGGATCATCCGACCGTCATGACGCCAGCGCAGCAACGCCTCGGCGCCGACCACCCGTCCGTTGCCCAGGTCGAACTGCGGCTGGTAGTAGACATCGAGCTCACTGTCGGTCAGCGAGGCGTGCAGCGCGGTCTCGGTTTCCCAGCGTCGCTGGGCGCGCCGCTGCATGGCGGCGTCGAACATCTCGACGCGGTGACGCCCGCGTTGCTTCGCTCGGTACATCGCGGCGTCGGCGTTGCGTACCAGCGCCTCGGCCGTGTCGGACGGGGAGCCGGCGACCGCGATGCCCACGCTCGGGGAGATGTAAAGGCGGCGGTCGGCGACCTCGAACGGGGCATCGAAGGCCCCGAGAACGCGGTCAGCCAACTGGGCAGCGAAATTGCCTTCCGTCGGCCCTTCGGAGACGATGACGAACTCGTCACCGCCGGGACGGGCCACCATGTCCTCCGGGCGCACCGTGGCCCGCAGTCGGGCGGCGACGGCGACGAGCAGCGCATCGCCAGCGGAGTGGCCCAGCGAGTCGTTCACATTCTTGAATCGGTCGAGATCGCAGAACAGCACCGCCACCCCTTCGCGCGCGCGGCTGGCGCGGTACAGGGCGGTCTCCAGGTGGGACAGCAGCAGGGTCCGGTTGGCCAGTCCGGTGAGCGGGTCGTGGGTGGCTTGGTGGCTCAGTGCGCGTTCATCGCGGTCCCGCTCGACCGCGACGACCGCGAGCCGGGCAAAGATGCCGAGCGCATCGATGGCGTTCTGCTGCAATGCCGACGGCGCGAACACCAGCAGGTCCCCCAGCGCCTCGCTGGCCGCAGAGCGCAGCGGCGCCCGCCAGACACTGGTCAGCTGGCGGTCGGCCGCGGCGGCACGCACAACCTCGGGCAGCAGCGCCTCGTCGGCGGAGTGCAGCGGCAGCGCCCTGGCATCCCGGAAGGTGCCAACCGGTTCCATCGCCCGAAGTTCGACCTCGGCGCGCAGCGCGTCCGGCACCTGGGGAACGGCGGCGAGCCGGCCGGGTTGGGTGGCATCGTCGCGCACGACGAGCATTCCCAGCAGACCGGGCAGGTGGTCTTCGAGCAGGCGCAGCAGCAGATCCAAGGTTTCGGGAAGCAGATGGCCCTGGGCGATCAGCTCGAGCACCCGGGACTGGTGCCCGAGGAGGTGCTCGACGCGAACCTGCTCGGTCACGTCGCGCACCACGCCCTCCAGCGCCACCACCGCGCCGGCCGGATTGCGGATCACCACGTTGTGGTCTTCGACCCAGTGGATGGATCCGTCCCGGTGGATCCAGCGCAACCGCAGCGGAGCGCTCGTCGGCCTCCCGAAATCGGTCTCGGCCAGCCGGAGCAGGGCACGGTCGTCCGGGTGCGTCACCCCGACCATGAGTTGCGGGTCGGCGTAAAAGGCCTGCGGCGGGTATCCGGTCAGGGCGAGCGCCGCGGGACTGACGTATTCGAAGGCACGATCGGGACTGAGCCGGCAGCGGTAGATCATGTCCGGGGCGGCCTCGGCGAGCAGCCGGAACCATGCCTCGCTGATCTCCAGCGCCTGCCTGGCCTGTTCGACGTCGGTGATGTCGATGCCACTGGAGATCACCTGCCGCGTGCCGTCGATCACCACCGCGGTGTTGCACCAGGTGATCAAGCGCAGCTCACCGCTACGCGTCCGCCACCGATTGAGGTAGGAGACAATTCCCGGCCGGCCGTCCCGCAGCTCCGTCAGCACCTGCAGGGTGCCGGCTGCGTCCTCGGGGGCAACGAGGAGGTGCACCACGTCCTCTGCCGTCGCGAGGTCCGCTGCGGAATAGCCGGTGAGATGCTCACAGGCCCGGTTCCAGCGAACCACCCTGCCCCCTGGATCCAGCACGACGACCAGACAGCCGGCCGCATCCAACATCGTCTCCGAGAAGTTCCGCTCGGCCACCAAGCGCTCCTGAAGGGCGCGCATTTCCCCTGGTTCAGGTCCCTCCACCGGCGTCGCACCTCCCCTGCCCGTCAGCCACGCTGCGGCGTCCATGAGGCGGCGCCGCGGCGCAACACCTTGATGGTGGCACGCTCGCCGCGCTGCTGCCCGTCATCCGTCGTGCGCGCTCGTTCAGCAAGCGGTCGGCGTCTACGCCTACGGTGCAGCAAACCCTGAGAGGAGATCATTGATGGCCGAGCCGACCAAGACCGGCAAACGTCGAGTGCTCGTGGTAGGCGGCGGATTTGCGGGTTTCCAGAGCGCCCGCCGCCTGTCGCGCACCCTGGCTCGCAACGGCGTCACCGATGCCGAGGTGGCGATCGTGGCACCGAACGACTACCTGCTCTACACGCCGCTGCTGCCCGATGTCGCCGGTGGACTGCTCGACCCGCGCAGCGTGGCGGTGCCGCTGACCGAGGCCCTGCCCGGGGTGCGCTACCTCCCGGGGCTGGTGGAATCGGTGGACCTCGACCGGCGCACCGTCCAGACCAACGACGGCGCGGACGTGAGCTGGGACCGTCTGGTGCTCACGCCGGGTTCGGTGACCAAGCTGTTCGACGTGCCGGGCTTGGCCGAGAACGCCCGCGGGCTGAAGACCATCGCCGAGGCCATCTATCTGCGTGACCACCTCCTCGAGGAACTGGAGGCGGCCACCCACGACCCCGACGAGAAGCGGCAGCAGGCGCGGCGCACCGTGGTGGTGGTCGGCGCGTCCTATGCGGGCACCGAACTCATCGCCCAGCTGCGTGCGCTGGCCGACGACGCGGCCGCCCACGGTGGCTATGCACCCTCAGTGGTGCGGTTCGTGCTGTTGGACGTGGCCAAGCAGGTGATGCCCGAGGTCGGCGCCAAGCTGGGCGAGCGCGCGCTGGAGGTGCTGCGAAAGCGCGGCATCGACGTCCGCATGGAGACCACCCTGAAGGAGGTGACCGACGAGCAGGTGGTGCTCAGCGACGACACTGTCGTGCCCACGCACACGGTGGCGTGGGTCGCCGGCGTCACGGGCAATCCCCTGCTGGCCACGCTGGACCTGGAGATGGACCATGGGCGGCTGGTGGTGCAGGACGACCTGTCGGTGCCCGGTCACCCGCACGTGTTCGCCGCGGGCGACGCGGCGGCGGTCCCCGACCTGACCGATCCCGGGCAGATCACGCCACCCACCGCTCAGCACGCCACCCGGCAGGGCGTCACGCTCGCGAACAACGTCGCCGCCAGCCTGGGCATCGGCGCTTCCCGGCGCTATCGACACCGGAACATGGGGCTGGTTGTCGATCTAGGACCGCATTTCGCCGTGGCGAATCCGCTCAACGTGCACCTGTCGGGGCGCCCGGCGAAGGCGGTCACCCGGGCCTACCACCTGTACGCGCTACCCCGCGGCGCCAACCGACTGTCGGTGGCGACGAGCTACGTCACCGACCTTTTCACCCGACGGTCGCTGGTCTCCCTCGGTCTGGTGCCCCACGAACGAGCCAGTTTCGCCGGCGAGCACCGCGAACCCCCGCACTAGCGGCGAGCCGCTCGGGTCAGCGGGTCGTCCTTGAGCAGGGCGGCCCGCTCGGTGTCGACGTCGAAGGCCGGCGGCGGCAACTGCGGCGCGAGGTCCTGCAGTGCATCCAGCAGCAGCTGCGCGACCGCCCAATTGCGATACCACTTGCGGTCGCCAGGAACCAGGTGCCACGGGCTCACATCGGATGCGCACTGCTGCAGGGCTTCCTCGTAGAACTGCTGGTACTGCGACCACTGGGAGCGCACAACCAGGTCGGCCGGGTTGTACTTCCACCGCTTGGCCGGCCTGTCCAGGCGGGCCAGCAAACGTTCGCGCTGGTGCTCCGGGGAGACGTGCAGGTAGCACTTGAGCAAGCGCACGCCGCTCTCGGCGAGTTCCTGCTCGAAGGCGTTGATCTCCGTGATGCGTTCCTGCGCAACCGATTCACTGATGGTCTTCTGCACCCGGGGAACGAGCACATCCTCGTAGTGCGAACGGTCGAAGAAGCCAATCATTCCGGCGCCGGGCAGCTGCTTGCGGATGCGCCACAGGAAATGGTGCCGCCGCTCCGCGGCCGTCGGCGTCGCGAATCCGGCGACGCGTAGCCACTGCGGGTTGAGCAATCCCCCGACGTTGCGGACCACGCCGCCCTTGCCCGAGGTGTCCATGCCCTGCAGGACCACGAGCACCCGCCTGCCGTCCTGTTCACCGGCGGCACGGCCCTCGGCCCAGAGCGCCTCCTGCAGCTTCTTGAAATCCACTCGGATCTGCTCGAGTACTGCCGCACCGTCCCGTTTGGACTGCGGTCCTACCGGCATCTCCCTGGGGTCGATGTCGTCCAGGGTGACCGGCTTTCCGACGTCCAGACGCAGTTCGCGCGTTGCGGTCATGGCCAGCCGTTGGTTGGTCATCACCTGCCGCCAGCCGCGCACAGGGTGTCCACGCCGTCCAGTGCCGCGCCGAGGCGGGCTGGCTGCACCGACACCAGGGTCTTGGTGCCGTCCGCACCAGGGGGGAGCGCCGCGGTGGCTTGGCGGTTCAGGTCGTCGATCGCGTCGCGGAGCTCGGTGAACACCGCCGCCGATGGCGGCACGCTGTTGATGGCGTCCACCGCCGTCTGGCGCAGTCCGATGAGGACGAAGGCCGGTGCGGCAGCGAGCACCGGGGACGCGGCGGAGCGGACGACCTGGCGAGCGGTGTCGTGCGCCGTGGCGTAGCGGCCGCAGGTGGCGGCCAGGGCCGAGGGCTGGGTGGTGGCGGGGGGCGCTGCGGGGGCTGAGGTGCTGGTCGCCGCCGGCGTGTCGCCGCCTCCCCCGCAGGCGGTGAGCGCTGCCGCGGCCAGCAGGGCCAGTGCTGCCGAGGTGCCTGCAAGACGCACGAATTGCCTTTCGCCGGTGGTGGTTGCCGTTCAGCGTGCCACGCCGGGCTCCCGAGCGCCCTCGAACCGCGACAAGGCAATCAGCCGGGAGGTGGCGCGCAGGTACTTCTTGCGGTAACCGCCGGCGAGCATCTCCTCGGTGAATACCGCATCCAGCGGGGAGCCCGAGACGGTCACCGGGACGTCCGCGTCGTAGAGCCGGTCGGCGAACACCACCAGCCGCAGGGCCATCGACTGGTCGTTCGCGGCGTGCACCCCGCGCAGGAAGACCGCGGGAAGGTCCCGCACCAGCGCGCCATACCGCGAGGGATGCAGGGTCGCCAGGTGGGCACACACCTCGTCGAAGTCGTCCAGCGTCGCGCCGTCGACCGCGTCGGCGGCCTCGGCCAACTCCTCGGCGGACACCGGTGCTGGCGCGTCGGGAAGATCCCGGTGGCGAAAGTCGGGACCGTCGATGCGCACCACGCTGAACCGCTTCGCCATCGCCTGGATCTCGCGCAGGAAGTCGTCCGCGGCGAAGCGTCCCTCCCCGAGCTGGCCGGGAAGGGTGTTGGAGGTGGCGGCCACGCTCACCCCCGAGGCCGTCAGCTCGGACAGCAGGCGCGAGACGACCATGGTGTCGCCGGGGTCGTCGAGCTCGAACTCGTCGATGGCCAGCAGACGATGGCTGGACAGCCGCTCGACGGCGGCCGCGAAGCCGAGGGCACCGACGAGATGGGTCAGCTCCACAAAGGTCCCGTAGCTTTTGGGCCCGTCCACCGCATGCCACAGTGAGGCGAGCAGGTGCGTCTTGCCGACTCCGAAGCCGCCGTCGAAGTAGAGCCCGGCACCGGGAGCCGGGGCCTTGCGTCCGAACAGCCCCCGCTTGGCCGGTCCCCGGGCATTGATGTGCTCCGCGAACTTCTCGGCGGCGGCCACCGCCGCGGCCTGGCTTAGCTCGGCGGGATCGGGCCGGTAGGTGGCGAAGCGGACATCGTCGAACCTGGCCGGGGGAATCATGGATGCGACCAGCTCGCCCTGGTCGAGGTGCGGACGACGGTCGACCAGGTGGGCGGGCATGCGAACAGAATATCGGCCGGCGGTCACGAGCCGGGCGAGCGTCCGCCAGGCATCGGGTAACGAGGGTCCGATGTGATCTGATCTCCGGGTGCGCCTACTGCTGCTCTCGGGTGAAAATCCGGCCACCCAGGTGTCTGGTGAGGTCCCCGCGCTGACCGAGGAGCAGCTGCGCGCCCTGTACGCCTACCCCGAGTCGTTGCAGCAGCCGTGGCTGCGGGTCAACTTCGTCTCCAGCGTCGACGGCGCGGTCAGCGTGCAGGGTCGCACAGCCGGACTGGCCACCCCGGCGGACAAGCAGGTCTTCGGGCTGCTCCGGGAGCTGGCGGACGTCATCCTCGTGGGGGCCGGAACCGCTCGGCAGGAGGGCTACCGCGGAGCACGCACCAACGCGAGGCTGCGCCAGGCCCGTATCGCGCGGGGTCAGGCGCCGGTGCCACCGATCGCCGTCATCACCGCCACCGCGCGCCTGGATGCCGACTCTGCGCTGCTGACCGATACGCAGGTCCCCCCGTTGGTGCTCACCACCGAGCGCGCCGAGCCTGCCAGGCGGCGAGCCCTGCGCGATGCGGGTGCCACCGTGCTCGTCGTTGGCGACCAGCGCGTGGAGCCGAAAGCCGCGCTGGCGCCGCTGGGCGAGCTGGGCTTGTACCGGGTGCTGGGCGAGGGCGGCCCGACCGTCTTCGGCGAGCTCATCGCGGACGACCTGGTGGACGAGCTGTGCCTGACCACCGCCCCCCTGCTGACGGCGGGCCCGTCGGGGCGCATCTCGGCCGGACCGCAGGTCGCTGCCCGAGCGATGACGCTGGGTCATGTCCTGGGCGACGACGACGGCACGATGCTGCTCCGGTGGCTGCGGCAGCGATAGGCTCGGCTGCGTGACGGCCGAGCCGGCAAGGGACGAACGACGCGTGCAGCTGCGGGCACAGCTGCGCCTGCTGCACCCCGACGTGGGTGGCGACCCGGCGCGGTTCCGCGAGGTCCTGGCCGCCTACCGCGCGCTGCCGTCCGCCACCGACACCCGCGACTACCGCGGCGAGGTCCGTTTCGTCGCCCGCCCGCACCGGACCCGGACGATCCTCGGTGCATGCGCCCACCCGATCCGTACGCTCGCCCGACTGCGCAGCGACACCCCTCCCCGGGTGCGCTGAGCCGGTAGCCGGATCACGGTGCCCTCACCCGGTTCCTGCCATGCTGCGCCCGTGAGACGCGTCCTCCTGGCCTTGCTCTGCGCCGTGGTCGGCACGGGCACCGTGGCGGCCTGCAGCGCGGGCTCCTCGGACCGGCCCGCCATCGCGGTGATCGACACCCGACTCGCGCCTGCGCCGTCCACCACCTCCACCGGCAAGCCACCACTGCCCGCGTTGCAGGCCCCCGTCGCCGAGCTGGCGTGGACCGACTGCACCAGAAGCACCATCGCGAAGTTGGGTCTTGGGCCTGCCCCGGCCGGGCTGGTCCTGGAGTGCGCCACCCTGCCGGCCCCGCTCGATCCCAAGCTTCCCGGCAAGGTGAGTCTCGGTCTGCTGCGTGCCCGCATTGCCTCCACCCCGCGCGATGCCGGGCCCGTGGTGCTCACCACCGGCGCGGAGCAGCCGTCCACCACGGCCCTGGCCGCCCTGGCCGTCTCCGGTGGTACCGAAATGCTGGCCCGCCGGCCGCTGGTCGCCGTCGACCGTCGTGGACTGGGCAGCTCGGCCCCGGTCTCCTGCCTCAAACCGGATCAGCGCGCCGCGATCGAGAGCGTCGACCCCTCAGCGCCGGCTCCGGTCGATCCGCTCGCCGCCACCCTGCAGCTCGGCCGGGACGCCACGCAGGCTTGCACCGACATCATCACCCCGGCCGAGCTGGGCTACGACACCACCCATGCCGCCGCCGACCTCGAGGCGCTGCGCAGCGCATGGAAGGTCGATCGCCTGGCCTTGGTGGGCCTGGGTGACGGTGCGGGAGTAGCCCTGCGGTATGCCGTGGCCCACCCGAAGCAACTCGCCCGGCTGGTGCTGGACTCCCCCGCGGTTCCCGGCGCCGACGAGGTGAGCCTGGCGAAGAACGAGGCAACCGGGGCCGAGGCGGCGTTCGCCGCCTTCACGGTTCGGTGCACGGCCACTGCATGCCCGGTGGGCCCGGACCCGCGGCGCACGGTCGCGGACCTGATGCAGGCGGCACGGACTCCCGCAGGCCTGCCCGCCGCAGGCGGTCGCCGCATCTCGGCCGGCGCCATCCTGCAGGCGGTCCGGCAGGCCCTGCGCACACCCGAGGGCGTCGGCGCGCTGGGTCCGGCGCTGGCCGCCGCCGGGGCAGGCGACGCGGGCGCGCTGCTTGCCTTCCTCGACCAGTCCGCCGGCCGGACGGTGCCCGCCAACTTAGGGACGCAGCTCGACGCCGAGTTCGTCGCTCGGTGCAGCGACGCCGCCCTGCGACCGACGCCCGAACAGGTCTCCACCCTGGTTGCGCAGTGGCGCAAAGACTTTCCGCTATTCGGTGCGGACACTGCCGCGCGCCTGCTGCTGTGCCTTTCCTGGCCGACCCCGGCCACCGCTGCCCCGGTGCGCCAACTCGATGCGGTGCCCGCCGCGCTGGTGCTGAGCGCGACCTCGGATCCGGTCGTCGGATCCGCCGGTGCCCAGGCCACGGTGACGGACCTGCAGCAGGCAGGCACCGATGGTTCCGTGCTGAGCTGGCAGGGCGCCGGGCATCCGGTCTTCCTGTCGTCGGGCTGCGCCAGGGCTGCGGTGAGTGCCTACATCGCCGACGGGTCGCGCCCGCAGCGCGGCACCATCTGTCCCCCCTAGCCGCTGCCCTGCCTCGACATTGGGGGCCCGGCCGAGCCGTCATCCGCGCTACCGTGAGCCCATGAGCGTGACGGGCCCGGACCCGGGCCGGGCCGAAGACCCGCATCCGCCACCCGGCCGCTTCGGTGCGGACCTGGTGGGGCTGGATCCCGACGATCCCGATGCGCAGGCCTTCGCCGCCCATCTGGACCGGATGGAGCGGTCCCGTCCCGGGTTCACCGTCGAGGGTTATCTGGCTGATATCGGCGACTTCGCCAGCTCGGCCAACCGGGCCGCCGGCCTGCGCCGGCTCGTCGCTGTCGTGGTGGTCGGCCTGCTGCTGCTGGGCGTCGGCTACACCCTGTGGAACGCCCTCGCCGCCACGCTGAGCATGCTGCTCTGAGGCGGCCTGACCCGACTCCACCGTCCCCGTTCACCCGAAGTCGATGCCGGACAGGCGCAACCCGCGGTAGGCCGCCAGCCGTTCGGCCTGGTCCGTGACGGCGCCGCGAACCGCCGCCGATGCCGTGGTCCACAGGAGTACCTGCAGCGCGAGCTTGGTGCCGGACTTGCGCGGCCGCCAGGTCCCGGCGATCTCACCCCCGGCCAGCACGCCGCCGGAGCGGCCGAGCACCGGCCACAGCACCTTGGCCCGGGCAGGGTCGCCCGCCAGAAGGCCGCGGTCCCTGGCCTGGAGGAACAGGTCGAACGGGCCGAGGAGCCGGGTCGTCGTCGGCTCCGCCGGCGTCAGCCGCTCCTCGTCGCCGGCCAGCACCCATCCGGGTTCGCCGGCGACGGATACCTCGACGGCGTCGGAAGGCCAGCGGGCCTTGACGTCGCTCACCGGTGCGTCGAGGTATCCGGCGACGTGCTTCGGTGTTGCGGGGCCCAGCAGGCGGAGGTAGGCGCGCACGAGGGCATGCCGCTGCTGTTCGGCCTTCCCCGCGAAGCCGGGGATCGGCTGCAGCACCGGCGGCGAGGTCCCCGCCTGCAGTTCCAGTCCGGCCCGCAGCGCCGCCAGCCGGAACGGCATCTCGTAGAGGTGGGTCGCGTTGCACGGTCGGCAGAACCGGAGGTAGGGCGGCGGCATCAGCGTGCTTACCCGGGCGGAAGCCTCCCCCTTGACCATCGGAGCCGCCACCACCGAGCGCATGGCCTCCGCGACCGCATCCAGCGCGGCGAGGTTGCCGATCCCGGCCGCCTTCAGCGGCTTGGCTGCGTCGTAGATCCGCTTACCGGCGTCCGCGTCGGAGAACGGCTCGACCGCGGCGGCCACCGAAGGGAGCTCGGCGCGCCGGTAGAGATGGGGCGCGCCGCGGACCGTCCACACCGTGACCAGCTCCCGGCCGGACAGCCGCGCCACGTCGACACCACGGATCGCCAACGCCCACAGCCCGCCGTCGGGCCCGGTGTCCTGCGCGCCGATGTCCAGGACTGCCGTCTCTGCCAACCCGCCGGACTCACGATCCAGCTGCTGAGCGCGCACCCGGAAGCCGAGAACCTGCGTGCGCGTGATCGAGGCCACCATGGCTTCACCGTAAAGCGCAACCCTGACGTCGCGGGTTGCGGCGGACTACCGTGGAACGCATGAGTCGAGCTACGCACTCCACCCCGTCCGTCGTGCACTCCGAGCAGGAGTGGCGGAAGAAGCTGACGCCGGAGGAGTACGCCGTGCTCCGCCAGGCGGGCACCGAGCGGCCGGGCGTCGGCGAGTACACCGACACCACGACCACCGGCCGCTACGAATGCCGGGCCTGCGGCGCCGAACTGTTCCGCAGTGACACCAAGTTCGCGTCACACTGCGGTTGGCCGTCCTTCTTTGCGCCCGCCGATACCGACGCGGTGATCCTCAAGGAGGACCGTGCCCTGGGCATGAAGCGCATCGAGGTCATCTGCGCTGCCTGCCACAGCCACCTCGGGCACGTCTTCGAGGGCGAAGGCTACGAGACCCCCACCGACCAGCGCTACTGCATCAACAGCATCTCGATGCGGCTGGTCCCCGCCACCTGACCCGCCCGCTCCCTGCGCCAAGTTGTGCAACGTGGCGCGTCCGGGGCCGCCCTCGGCGCCACGTTGTGCAACTTGACGGAAAGAGGGGCGGCGGTCAGGGCAGCGCGGCGACGAGTTCGGTGACGGGTACCCGTGGGCCGGTGAAGAACGGGATCTCCGTGCGGACGTGGCGCCGTGCCTCGGTGGCGCGGAGGTCGCGCATCAGGTCCACGATGCGGTGCAGTTCCGGTGCCTCGAAGGCCAGCAGCCACTCGTAGTCACCCAGCGCGAAGGAGGGCACCGTGTTCGCCCGGACGTCCGGGTACCCCCGTGCGGCCATGCCGTGGTCGGCGAGCATCGTGCGGCGTTCCTCGTCGGGCAGCAGATACCACTCGTAGGACCGGACGAACGGGTACAGGCACAGGTACTTCCCTGGCGCCTCACCGGCGATGAACGCGGGCAGGTGGCCCTTGTTGAACTCCGCGGGCCGGTGCACCGCCGTGTTGGACCACACCGCGTCGCTGGCCCGACCCAGCGCCGTCTCCCTGCGCAGCGTCGAGTAGGCCGCCTGCAGCTGTTCGATGCTCTCCGCGTGGGTCCACACCAACCAGTCGGTGTCCGCCCGCATCCCCGCGATGTCGTAGACGCCCCGCACCGCGACGCCCTTGCTCTCCAGGCCGTCGAAGAACTCGCCTGCCTCCTGGGCGGCGTCCCCCCGGTCGGCGCCCAGTACCCCGGGGCGGGTCTTGAAGGCCGAGAACATCGTGTACCGGACCTCGGAGTTCAGCTTCGTGTAGTCAAGGTGTGCCATGCATCTATGGTGCCACCGCCCCGGTACGCCGCGTACCGGCGGTGAGGTGGCGCACGACACGCTCGGCGGCAGCCCGCCCGGTGCCGATACACGCGGGCACGCCCACTCCGTGCAGCATCGCGCCCGCGACCGCCAGCCCTGGATGTCTGTCGACGGCATGTTCGATCGCCGCCACCCGCACGGGGTGACCGGGGCCGTACTGGGGCAGTCCCCCACCCCAGCGCTGGACGACCACATCCAGCGGAACCGCCGAGATGCCGTGCACGGCGGCGAGGTCGGCGCGCACCCGAGCCACCAGCTCCGCGTCGTCCACCTGTAGCGCAACCGCCTCGCCGAAGCGTCCGAGGGACGCCCGCAGCAGGAGGACCTCGCCGTCGGCCAGATGCGGCCACTTACGGCTGGAATGGGTGAACGCCTTGGCGGCCAACGGTTCTCCGGTCGCCACCAGCATGCCCGATGTTTGGGGCAGCTGCTGCTCGACGTCGCGGGCCGCGAAGGCGAGGCCGACCACCACCGTGGGCGCAAGGGCGATCTCCGCCGCGGCGCGGGATGCGGCCGGAACCACCGGGGCGAGCAAGGTGCGCACGGCCGGCGCGGGCACCGCGAGCACCACGGCGTCCACCTGCTCGCGGCCGCCGGCGGTCTGCACCCACCAGCCCCGCTCCGCGCGGGCGATACCGGTGACCGGGCAGGACAGCCGCACTGTCACCGTCGCCTGCAACGCCGAGGTGAGCTGTTCGTAGCCCCCGCGCAGGGCGCCGAACACCGGCCCACCAGGGCCGGCGGCGGGGACGGCAGCCGCGGCGGCCGCCAGCAGACTCGGTGCCCCGGCGTCCAACGCGTCGGCGAGGGCGGGAACCGCGGCCCGTATCCCCAGGGAGTCCGCGTGGCCGGAATACACCCCACCGAGCAAGGGGTCGACCGAGCGGGCGACGACCTCTGGGCCGAATCGTTGCCGGACCAGCTCACCGACCGACAGCTCTGCGCCTGGTTGCCAACGCAGCTCTCGCTCGGGCTCCGCAGCCAGCCGCGCCAGGGCGGGCGCGGACAACAGCTCCCGCATCGAGTCCACAGTGGATGGAATTCCCATCAGCGTGCGGGCAGGCAGGCCCACGGTGCGTCCCGCCGCCCGTACGCTCGGTGCCGCACCGGCGGTGTGCACCAATTGCTCGCCCAGTCCCAGCTCTGCCAGCAGCTGCGGCACCTCGGGACGGCGCAGCAGAAACGCCTCCGCGCCGACGTCGAAGGGACGTCCGGCCAGCGCCACCGTCCGCAGCACGCCGCCGACCCTGACTGACTGCTCGAACACGGTGACCTGGGCGCCGGGGCCCAACAGAGTGCGCAAACGGTGCGCGGCGCTCAGACCCGAGATGCCCGCTCCGATCACCGCCACCGAGGGCGTCACGACTGGTGTACCAGC
>JAABUZ0100005464.1_pt1 | contig 16654 bp, 15 predicted proteins | sample 5562091 | NCBI WGS metagenome assembly JAABUZ01 (sample SAMN12813069, study PRJNA571459) | rock metagenome | isolation source: Antarctica rocks | place: Antarctica: Victoria Land, Linnaeus Terrace sud | collected 2015-12-21
GTACGATGCCCCACGGAATGGCGAAGATGAAGCCATACTGCTTCGTCCCCATCACCATCGCCGCCGCAAGAGCCGAGCCAATGATCCGCCCCCGCGCGTAGAGCAGCACCGCCAGCGCGATCCAAAAGACGAGGAAGAAATCGAGGATGCCAAGGACGAGGGCGATCTGGAATCCGGGCAGGAAGAGCAGCCAGAATGCCGTCAGCGACCGCGCGGGCCAGAGACCGAGACCGTGCCGCGCGAGCACGTAGATAAGGAGCGCCGTCGCGAGGTCCGCAAGGGCGAGGCCGATGCGCACATTGCCAAGCAGATAAAAGGGAATCTCCGCGAAGAGGCTACCGGGGAAATAGGTGTAGGTCGGGTAGTTCGCCACGTTCGCTTGATGTTCGTAGACCCACGTCGGCACATGCGTGTATGGGTTCATGCCGTGCAGGAGAAAAGAGACGCCCTGGCTTGTCGCCCAATAGACATCGCTCCTGGTGTCGCGCGTCGCCCAATCCCACCGCATCAACGCGCCCGCCGGCCAGACGAGCAGCCAGACGAGTCGGGTCAGATGCCCCCACGGGATGAGCGTCAGCAGAATCAGCCCGAGGTTGACGAGCAGGTAGACATTGATATGCTGGATTGCCTTTGTTGCCGTGTCATAATAGACCAGCATCTGACCGATCAGCAGTGCGAGCAGGACAAACCGGAAAAGGTCCCGCCCTGCCCATGACCCGAATCGCGCCGGGTTCGCGTCGGTAGCATCGCCGTGATTTTCCATTCATCCCCTCGAACGATAGGCGTTTGTGACCCCGGAAACATCGTGCCCGCCTGTCAGCCTACCAGCCACCATCACTCCCGACAACGATGCGCTACCTACCGACTTACTCGACACGCTCCCACGTCATGCGGGAATCCGGCGTCGTGAGCATGAGACGATTTTCGGTGAACGCGAAGAAGCGGGGCAGTTCCGTGCCGACGCGGTTCGGATAGAGGCTCTGTTCCAGCAGGTGTGACACGTACCCCTCCGCCTCATGCACCTCATACCGGCCGCAGTAGGCATTGTAGCCGGCGTATGCCGCCTGCACTTCTTCCGGCGTCGAGCGCCACCGATCCCCGGATGTAAATAATAGCCGGTTGGGCTGCATCATCTGCACTGCCATATGCCCGCCCGCCGTGTAGAGAATCATTCCCTGCGGCGCCTCCCCCAGTGGATATGTCGCCGCGCCGTTCTCCCATACCTCCCATGACACCAGCCGATACACCCCCACAAATCGCTCCATACTCACCCCCAGAAAACGATAGAACCGCGAAGAGCGCAAAGGAACGCACAGAGGATACAAGAGAAACGGCTCCCAAATAGGTTCCTCTTCCCTCTCTTTCTCTTTGTGTCCTTTGCGCTCCTCTACGTCTTTGTTGACCTGCCCCCCGAATTCTGGTCCACCATGATCCAGTGGATGAATCGCTTTTCCCCATAGTCGCGATGCCATGAGGAGACGGCGCAGCACCGACGATCCGCGTATTGCGTGGGCGGTGATCGAGGAGTTGCGAGCGGACAATGCCAACCATGACCCGGACGACGTGATGGCGGACGTCCTGCTCTTCAACTTGGCGCACCCGCGCTGGGAGTTCGCCTTCCAGCCGGTCTATGCCGCCTACCTGAATCTGATCGAGCCGTGGTGGAAGATTCTGAAATCGCTGGCGCTCAAGGGACGGCAGTTCCTGACGTGGGAGGCGGTTGAACAAGCGGTCGTCGAGGCGTGCGGATACCGGAATGCGCATCGCCATCCCTTCATCTGGGACAGACGGCGCAGGCATCGCATACCGAGAAAGTACGGAGTCGCTTGTATGCCGAAAGCGACCGGTATTTAGCGGATGCACCCCTAAGGTCCCGCGCCGAGAGAAGAGCGCGCTTTTCTCCGTTTCGTAAGGTGACCCCTACGAATCTTACCTCAGAAGACGCCGCGATAGACCGCGCAGGAGCGGCAAATATCGGGTGGGTCGTCCGAGTCCAGGCGGTCACGGAAGGCCTGATACTCGTCGCCGTTCCAGATCTGCTCGACGCCGATCTCCGCCATGTTGCCGAAGTTGGCGCGATCCGGCGTCGAGACCATGCAGCACGGCATGGCCAGCCCCTGATAACTGAGGTACGCGCCGCTCCACGGCCAGCCGCATCGCGTGCGCCCTGGCGTGCCGGGCGGGTGGAGTCGCGGATTGAGGTTCGGCAGCCGCAGATCGACGCCGAGCGCCGCCGCCGCCTGCCGCGCGGCGGCGAAGTAGTAGTCCACGCGCGCCGGGTCCTCCGCCACGACCGTCTCCTCGTCCACGAATTCGCGCATCGGCCGGTAGCGCTCCGGGAGGCTGGACTCGCCGAAGTCGTGGCAGAGGTGCTGGACGAACATCGTATTGACGCCGTAGCGGTGCGCGAGTTGTACGAGGTCGGGGAGTTCGTGCAGGTTGCGGCGCATCAGCACGGTGACCATCCGCAGGTGGGGATACGCGCTCCCCAGCCGTGCCCGCGTCTCCTGGAGCAGCGCAAGGTTGGCGATCACGCGCTCGTACTTCGCGTAGACCCGGATGCCCTCGTAGGTCTCGGCGGTCGCGCCGTCGATCGAAAAGTGCAGCGTATCCAGCCCGCTCGTGATGCAGCGCTCGGCCCGGCGGGGATTGAGCAGCGTGAGATTGGTGTTCGTGCTCACCTTCACGCCGCGCTCTGCGGCGTACGCGACCATGTCGAAGAACTTCGGGTGCATCATCGGCTCGCCGAGCCCTTGCAGTTGCAACTCTTCGAGCGCGGGGAACTGGTCCACCAGGGCGGTGAACTTCGCGAACTCCATGAAGGCGAGCGGCCCGTGGGGCGGCCCATCCTCGCGGAACTGGATCGCGCACATCTTGCACCGCAGGTTGCATTGCCCGACCGGCTCGATCTGGACAAACGTTGGCAGTTCCATTGGTTGTTCCTTTCTCGCGCCCCGCGCGAATCCCGCGCTATCGCCTCACAATCCCATACGCGCCAACGGCGGGTGGTTTCCCCGCCATACGTATCTCCAGCAGGTGGAGATCACGCTCGACCTCATCGGGAACCACCCGCCGCTGATGCGCGATCCACGGCAGACCCCAGACCGCCGCAGCAAGACCCTTTCGCGCATCCCGGTCATGCACGCAACGCCGCACCATTGCTGCGGTCTTCGCCAGGGCGACGCGGAAGGGGCGGCGCAGCCACGCAACCCAGAGGCCGTTGCGCGCGAGCAGCCAGCGCCGCGATGCCGCATCGCGCCGGGGCGACGGATGGTGATGGACGATAGCGGTATCGAGATACGCGAGCGTCCAGCCCGCCCGCGCGAGGTCGAGGGTCAGTAACTCCTCCTCCCCGCCCAGCACGAGGCGCGGCTCGAAGCCGCCCGCAGCGAGGAACGCCTGCCGCCGCACCATCGACGCCCCCGCGAGAAAGCCGAGGATCGCCACTGCGCCGAGGCCAGGCGGCCGTGGCAGCGGGCTGCGCGCCATCAGGAGGCAGGTGGGATCCACGCGCTGGCTCTCCCCGACGAGCACCTTGCCCGTGACGACCGCGATCGACGGATGTGCGTCGAGCAGATCGGCGGCGCCGCGCAGCGAGCCCGGTTCCCACCACGTATCGTCATCGCACAGCACGATGTAGTGCCGCTGGCACCGCCGCACGCCGATATTGCGTGCCGCCGCGCCGATATTTTCGGGCAGGTGAATGACTTCTATGGTCGGGAAACGCCGACGGAGGGCGTCTGCCGAGCCGTCCGTCGAACCGTTGTCAACGACGACAATCGGCGGGAGCTCCGGCAGCGCCAGCAGCTGTCCCACCGTCCGCGCCACCTCATCGGCACGGTTGTAGGTCAGCACGACGACGCCGATGCGCGGATCGTCGCATACCCCCGCATCACGTTGCATCTGGCGTTCCTCGGCTGATTTGACCGCGCGGAGCGAGCGACCAATAGCGTTCCGTTCCGAGCGCGTCCTCGTGCCCCGGCTTCTTCGGGGCAACGAGCGCGCGGAGTTGGGATGCGTAGCAGGCGATGGCGCGACGTTTCGTCTCATGTCCGCACGCGGAGGAGATTCCGGCGGGCGTCGGCTCGATCCCCTCACCGTGCAACTCGACGATGCGCTCCGCGACGATATTTGGGATCTTCCGATACATCGCCTCCTCGTAGGCGAACCAGGCGAGATCGGGGCGCCGCCGCAGCACGTCGAGCGCGGCGGCGTGCGTCAGGTGATGATCGCTGTGGAAGAGGCCGAGGGGAATGAAGATCGCCCGTAGGTGACTCTCGCCGATTGCGCGGTCGAGAGCACGCGCGATTTCCGCAATACCCGGGCTGCGGTGGTATTGGCTGTCGCAGAAGTCCAGCCAGATCGGATGGGCACGGAGGGCGGCAAGGGCGTGGACATCTTCCGCCCGACGCGCAGCCAGCACATCATCACCCGGCTGGAACCCCGCGAGTGCATCCCATTCGGTCACGGCCTCGTATGTCGGCGGCGCACCCGCGAAAATCGTAATGACGACCGAGCCCGGTCGCACCGCGAGGAGTTGACCGCAGCCGAACACCGCATCGTCCAAATGCGGCGAGACGACAATCACGGGCTGCGCCGCATCCAATCCACGGATTTCGGCGTGCCGCTCATCCATGGCCCTTCACCGCCTCGATGAAGAACGACTCCCGCTCACGATTGTCGAGTGCGACGATTTCCGGGTAGGGGCTGCGCGTCTCGCGATAGGCGCATTCTGCAATCCCGGCGAAACCCGCCTTGCGCAGTTGCTCCTCGGCGAATGCATACGTAAACATGATGCGCGACCAGCCATACCAAGTCATCTGAATAATCAACTTGCCTGCGAGCGTCGCGGCCTCGTGGTCCGGGATGTAGAAGTAGTCGGGATCATTGCGGAGATAGGCGGCGATCGCGCGATCAAGGTCCGGCAGCCCGAGGCGGAGGGCACCGCCCGGCTTGAGGACGCGCCGGAACTCCCGCAGAGCGGGCACGACATCGAGGTACGGCAGGTCCTGCACCGCGTGGATGCTGACGATGTAGTCGATGCTGCCCCTCGGCAGCGGCAGACCGTCGCGGATGTCGCCGCTGATCGCGATGCCCGGCCTCTCCACCTTGTCGACATTGATCCAACCGGGTGGCGGGTGCTCGCCGCACCCCCAATTCAGCCGCTGGATCGCCGTTGCCATGCGGGTCTCGTCCAACCCTGCCTCCCTTTATTCAGCGACCGCCGATAGGTCTGCCAGCGACCGCAACCGGGATGCGCCCGCCTCATCGACGAGGTCGCACACTGCGGCGAGCACCGCATCAGGGGTGACTTGCCGGAGGCAATCGTGGTGGCCCATCGGGCAGACACTCTTGAAGCAGTTCCTGCACGGCACGTCGTGCGAGAGGACGCGATGCGGCACGCCCCACGGCGTGTGCTGCGGGTTCGTCAGCGCGTAGAGGTCCACGACCGGCGTGCCGACGGCCGCGGCGATGTGCGCTGGGCCGGTATTGTTCGCGAGCAGCAGCGGCGCGGCCTCGATGAGGGCCGCCAGTTCACCGAGGTCGAGCGCACCGACAAATGCGTGCGACGGTGCGGCCATTTCCTGCTGGATCCATACGACCAAATCGCGCTCATTTGGCAGGCCGGTGAAGACGACCTGCCAGCCCGCCTCTATTGCCAGTCGCCGCGCGACCATCGCGAACCCCGCCGCCGGGTAGCGGCGGGACGGCGCGGACGCGCCCGGATGGATGACGATCCATGGCCGCCCGAAGTCGATGCCTCGCTCGCCGAGGAGCAGACGGATGCGCGCCCGCGCCTCCTCCGGCACCCGCAGCGAGAGCCGCTCATCCGCAGTGCGGCAACCGACCGCGCCGACGAGATCGAGCTGCCGCCGCACCTCGTGCCGGATGCCCGACTGCGGCTCCGGGTCCGGCACCCAGTCGCTCAGGAGTTGATAGGTGTTCTCGTGGCAGTGGGCGAGCCGGAGGGGAATGTCCGCCAGATAGCAGAGGAAGGCGGCGGGCATCGGGTTCTGGCTGAAGACGGTGAAGATTGCCGCCGCGTCGAACCCGCGCGCACGCAGTTGCTCGACCATTGCAAAGTCGGGCGCGCTGTCGGCGCGGAGCGCGGTCGCCTTCATCCACGGCGCGTCGTAGACGATCACATCGCCCACCGCCGGGATGAGCGCGGCGACCGCCGCCCCTGCCGGCGAGGTGAGCAGCGTGACGCGGCGGTCCGGGGTCCCTTCCTTGAGCGCACGGATCGCCGGCGTCGTCATCAGCACGTCACCGAGGTGATCGAGCCGCACCACCAGCATATTGTTCGCAGATTCCCACGTCACCGTTTTCGCTCCTACCCGATGGGTGCTCGTCTCCGGGGTCAATCCTCCGCCGCCGTGATCGCATAGTTGATATGCAATGCATCATTGGGCACGCCCTCGCCCATGCGAATATGCTCAATGACGCGGGTCGTTGAGCGGTCGGGGGTGAAAGGAATGATGCGCACCGTGCCACCCAGCGATTCCACAAGCGGGGCTTCCGGCAATCGCTCCTTCGTGTAGTCGCCACCCTTGACGAAGACCTCCGGCCGCAGCGCGCGGATCAATCGGTCTGGCGTCTCCTCCGCGAAGGGGACGACCCAATCGACCGCGGCGAGCGCCGCCAGCACCGCCATCCGATCATTGAGCGAGTTGATCGGGCGGTGTGGCCCCTTGAGGCGGGCGACGCTCTCGTCCGTGTTGACGCCGACGATCAGCGCATCCCCGAGCGCCCGCGCGGCGGCGAGCAGCGTCACATGACCGCGATGGAGGATATCGAAGCAGCCGTTCGTGAAGGCGATCCGCTTGCCCGCCGCCCGCATCCGATCCACGCGCGCGACAACCGCCGCGAGGTCGCTCCCCTGCTGCGCGGGGCCAATTAGCCGCTCGCGCAGCGCCTCCAGAGTGCAGGCCGTCGTTCCCTCGCTCTCCACCGCAATAGCGGCGGCGGCGGCAGCGATTTCGGCGGCGGCGCAGGCATCGCCACCTGCGGCGAGCGCGAGCGCCAGCGCGCTGACGAAGGTGTCCCCCGCGCCGATCGCCCGCGCGTGCGCGCTCGGGCGGGCGGGGATGCGATGCGGCGGGAAACCGCGTTCGATGACGAGCGCGCCATCCACGTCCAGTGTCACGGCGGCGATGCGCGCGCCCGTCAGGTTCAGCAGCCGCTCGCCGTGCTTCTCAATCTGCGCCACGCGGGCAGCGCCATGGACAGGCGGCAGGCCGAGGAGGCGCGCGGCATCGTCGTAATTCGGCTTGATAGCGGTGACGCCGACCGACCGGTACGCCGGAAAGTCTTTCGCGTCCACGATCAGCGGGCGCGGCGACCGCACCTGCAACGCCGCGAGGGTTTCGAGCACACGCGGTGTGAGGACGCCATAGGCATAGTCAGAGACGATAACCGCGTCATAGCGTGCATACTGACTCAGGAGATGATCGATCACGATCCCCTCGCTGCATGGCGACATCGGCCCCGTATCGCCTTGATCGAAACGGACAAGCACCTGCGAGGCCGCGACGACCCGATGCTTTGCGAGCGTCCGCCGCCCTTGCTCCGTGTGGACCGCGCCGCTATCGACGCCGCACGCCGCCAATGCACCGAGCAATCGCTTCCCTTCGGCGTCATCCCCGACGACGGAGAGGAAGGTTATGTTGCCGCCAAGGCTCGCGATATTCGCGGCGGTGTTCGCCGCGCCGCCGGACACATCCTGCCGCTCGCCAAGTGCGACGATCGGCACGGGCGCCTCGCGACAGACGCGGTTCGTCGTCCCCGTGAGGTAGCAATCGAGCATCGCGTCCCCGATGACGAGGATGCGTGCCCTGGCGAAGCCATCAATCAGGTGGGGCATGGAGCGCTCCTCTCGTCTGTGTGTCTGAGACCGGGAGGCCCGGCTGATATACCGGCTCGGCAGTACCCTGGGTGATGATGCGCGCCGCCTCCGCGAAATCGCGGGCGATAGCGTCCGGCGTGCGATCCGGGCCGACTTCCCAGAGGGTCTCGCCGCCGTTATCGATCAGGAGCGTCCGGCAGCCCGCGCGGTTGCCCGCCTCCACATCGTCCAGGATGTCGCCAACGAACCAGGAGGCGGCGCGGTCGATGTCATGCTCGCGCCCGGCGCGGATGATGAGGCCGTGTGACGGCTTGCGGCAGATGCAGGAGACGGCATATTCCGGCACGACGCCGTCCGGGTGATGCGGGCAGTAGTAAAAACCTGCGAGCGGCACGCCGATTGCCGCGAGCAGCGCGCGCAGCCGCGCCTCCACCGCCACGAGCGCCGTCTCCGGGAAGTAGCCCCGCGCAACGCCGGACTGATTGGAGATGACGATGAGCAGGTAGCTCGCCCGGTGCAGCGCGCGCAACGCCTCCGCCGCGCCCGGCATGAGCCGGATGCGCGCAGGGTCGACGTTGTACGGCACGTCCTCGATCAGCGTGCCGTCCTTGTCGAGGAAGACGGCGCGCTGGGTCCCGATCATGGCCATGATGTCTCCCGCATCGGCAGCACGAGCACTTCGGGAATCACCGTCTCGTCCGGCTGCATGAGGATGAAGCGAATCGTCTCGGCGACGTTGCGCGGGTCCTGCAGGTTCTCCAGCGGCGTCTCCGGGAAGCGGTCGAGGATGAAGGGCGTCCGCATGCCGCCGTTAATGACCGCCGTCACCTTGATGCCGTGCGGCCGCCCCTCCACATGCAGAGCGTGGCTGAAGCCTAAGAGTCCCCACTTGCTCGCGTGGTAGGCGGTCGCGTTCGCCCAGGCGCGCTTCGCCGCCGTGGAGGTGATGTTGACGATGTGGCCGCTACCGCGCCGTTTCATCACGGGGAAGACCTGCTTCGCCATCACGAACGCGCCGCGCAGATTGACGCCGACGACGCTGTCCCAGTCCGCGACGGACAACTCCTCGATCGGGACCGTGCGATCGATGCCGGCATTATTGACGAGGATGTCAAGCCGGTCGTACGCCTCGACGACGCGCCGCACCGCCTCAGCGGACTGCTCCTCGTCCGTCACATCGAGGCGGACGGCCATGCCGTCCCCGCCCTCCGCGCGGACAGCATCGACGACCGCCGCCGCGCGCTCCTCCTGCAGATCGGCGGGAATGACGATGGCGCCCGCAGCGGCCAGCGTGCGGCAGATCGCCTCGCCAAGTCCCTGCGCGCCACCCGTGACCAGCGCCACTTTTCCGTGAAGGTCCTGCATCGTTCGCCCCTTTCTCAGCGCATCTCGCCGCTGGCTGCGGGCGCATCGGCGGCGAGGGGCGGCGCGTGGCGCGTCACCTCCCAGAGGTTCCGCACGGCGCTCGGCCCGGCGACGATCCGATCCTCGGCGGTGCCGGAGACGATGCGTTCCTCGACCAATTCGCACAAGATGTGGATCAGGAGAATCTGCACCTCCTGGATGCGCGGCGTGTCCGTCGCCGGGACGACAAGCGCGACATCGGCGAGATCGCGCAGATCGCCGCCATCGCCGCCCAGGAGGGCGACGCGCGCGATGCCCATCCGCTTCGCCGCCTCGAACGCCCGCACGACATTGCGCGAGCGCCCGCTCGTCGATATGCCGAGCAGCACATCGCCGGGTCGCCCGAAGGTCTCCACCTGCCGCGCGAAGACGCTCTCGTATTCGTAGTCGTTCGTCCACGCGGTGAGCACGGCGCTGTCCGCCGTGAGTGCGAGGGCGGGGAGGCCAGCGCGATCGGCGTACTTGTAGCGGCCGACGAATTCGCAGGCGAAGTGCTGCGCGTCCGCCGCGCTGCCGCCGTTGCCGCAGAGCAGCAGCTTGCCGCCGCGCGCGAAGGCGTCGCCGATCACCCGCGCCGCGTCGAGCGTCGCCGTCCGCAGCCGCCGGCGGGACTCGCGCAGCGCCTCCATCGCCTCGTCGAAATTGCGATCCACGACGACGAGTTGCGCCGCCGTGTCCTGCCGGTCGGGCCGGCACGCCGCCAGGACATCCTCGTACAAGGTCGCCATCGCGGCGGCGACCGTCTGCCAGGTGAAGAGGTCATTCACGCGCCGGATCGCCTGCGCGCGGAAGACGCTCATCAGTTTTGGGTGCTTGTAGAGGTGCGCCAGCCGCTCCGCCAGGGCCTCGGGATCGTTCGGCGGCACGAGGTAGCCCGTCTCGCCGTCCCGCACGGTGAACTTAATGCCGCCGACGTTCGCGCCGACGACCGGCGTGCCGCAGGCCATCGCCTCCAGCGGCGTGATTCCGAACGGTTCGTACCACGGCGTCGTGACGAAGATGTCCGCCGCGCTGTAGTAGTACTTCAGCGCCTCCCGCCCCTTCCGCCCCACAAACGTCACCCGATCCGCGACGCCCGCCGCGCGGGCGATTTCCTGCAGGCGGCCGATCTCCGGCGAGCTACTCGCGGCGGGGTCGGGATCGTCCGCCTCGCCGCCGACGACGACGAGCCGCGCGGGGAACCGGTGCTGCGTGACGAGGTGCGCGAAGCCACGGACGGCGTTGTCCACGCCCTTGCGCGGCACCATCCGGCCAAGTTGCAGGATGATCCGCTCGTCCGGCCCGAAGCCGAGGGCGACGCGAGCGAGCGGCTTAGACATCGGCCAGAGTTCGTGCTGGTCAAAGCCGCACGGGATGATCGCGATCCTCGCCGGGTCCGCGTTGTAGAGGCGGATCAGGTCCTCCTCGTCCTGCGGGCACTCGGCGATGATGTGATCCGCCTCCGCGACGATGCGATCCTCGATCGCGAAGCGCGCATCTGGGAAGCCGTCCGCCTCGCGCTGATGCTGACGCCGCACGCGGCCGAGTGCGTGGAAGGTGATGACGAAGGGCGTCCCGCTCGCCCGCTTGATCTCCGCGGCGACGAGGCCGGACATCCAGAAGTTCGCGTGGATGAGGTCGTACGCAACGCGGTGCCGTTTGCAGAACTGGAGCATCGCCGTGGTGAACTGCTCCATGTGTGGCAGCAGGTTCTCCTTGCGCACGTACGTCGGCGGCCCGGCGGGGACATGAATGATCCGCACGCCGTTCACCCAGTCCGCGATCTCCGGTAGGAACTCGCTGTCCCGCCGCGTGAAGACGTCCACATCGAAGCCCATGCCGGCGAGATGCTTGGCGATCTGCCCGACATAGACATTCTGCCCGCCGCTATCCACGCCGCCCAACACGCCGAGCGGCGACGCGTGCTCGCTGATCAGCGCGATCCGCTTTGTCATCAATTCCCTCCGATGCCCGGTGCGGTGGTGGCATACACCGGCGCGCCTGCACCGGTGACGAGCCTGAGTGCGTCGTCCCAATCGCGGACGAAACGACCGATGTTGAACCGCTCCAACGCGGTGCGGCGCGCCCCCTCGCCCAGCCGGCGCGCCTCCGCCGGGTCGTCGAGCAGTCGGCGCATGTGCCCAACGAGGGCGGCGGCGTTCGTCTCGATGTAGCCGGAGACGCCGTTCTCGATCACGGTAACGATCTCCGTCGTCGCGGGCGCGATGACCGGCAGGCCGACCATCATCGCCTCCAGCGCGGCGAGGCCGAGGCTCGTGTAGCGCATCGGGTGGAAGAAGAAACGGTAGCGCGCGACGAAGGCGGGCAGGTCGGGCAGCGCAATCTCTCCCAGGCCGCCCATCTCCTCCGCCTGCATGCCGACGAGATCGAGCGGCACGGCTTCCCGCGCCTCCGCGAAGAGGTCCGCGCCCGCGCGCCGCCCGCGCCATCGCATCCCGTTGACGACGACGATCCCGCGCGCCAGTTCGCCCGTGTAACGCGCCGCATCCGGCACCATCACGCCGTGGTCGATGACGCACGTCGGCGTGCGACCGCTGTCCCACATCAGGTCGTTAAAATGCGTGACGTGGACGAGCAGGACGTCCGGGTCGTCCACGATGTGGCGCTGATCGACCGGGTGCTCGCGCGGGCAGTCGTGCTCCAGATAGATGCGCGGCAGGCGGCGCTGCGCGGGCGAGAGGATCGCGTACTGGTCTTCGAGCCAGTGCTGGCGCGACTGGAACAGGATGCAATCGAACTCCATATCGCGCACCGCCTCAGCGGGCACATCGACGATGTTGTCGCCCCACGGGAAGTGGCCGCGCTTGCCGGCATACCCCGCCGGATAGCCCGGCTTCACGGGCAGATAGAAGGTGTGCGGCGCCTGCGTGAGGTAGAGGAGGTAGCTGCCGTGCACATGCCAGGTGAAGATCCGCAACGGCCGTGCCGTCCATCCGTCAGGCCGCATGACAGGACTCCATCCTGAGCAGATCGTCAGCCTGATGGAGCACGGCGGCGGGCGTCGGGTCGGTGAGTGGGCGGTGGCGCCACCGGTCAATCGGCGCCCAGCGCGCCGGGTCGGAGAAGGAGATGAGCACGCTCGGCAGCCGGACGGCGGCGGCGAGGTGCGAGACGCCGGTGTCGTTCGCGATTTGCAGCCGCGCCGCTTCGAACAGGGCGGCGAGACCGCCGACGCTCGTTTGGCCCCCGAGGTCCACGACCGGACGGTGCATGGCATCCGCGACGGCGTGCGTCACCGGCGATTCGTCGTTGGAGCCGGTGAGCACAATGCGATACCCCCGTTCCGCCAGCGCGTCCGCGACTGCGGCGAACCGTTCGAGCGGCCAGCGGCGCGCCGGGGTGCTCGATCCGGGATGGACGCAGACGAATTCGCCGGGCCGGAGGCCATGCACCGCCATGGCCTCCCCCGCCTCGTCGCGCTCCGCAGCGGTGATCGGGAACTCCAGTTCCGCGCCGCGCCCGGGGATACCGAGGCGCTCGAGGAGGCGCAGGTGATGGAGCGGTTCTGGGGTGTGCGCGGGAACGGGGAGAAACGCATCGGGATCAGGGCAGTATTGGCCGGGCTCGTAGAAGCCCGCCGCGCGCCGCGCGCCGAGCAGCATCACGAGGGGGTTCGTGATCCCACCGCTGCCATGCATCTGGAGCGCGAGATCGAAACCGCTATCCTGCATGGCGGCGAGAAAGGCGGCGCTACGGCGCGGCTCCACCGGCTGCTCCACGAGGCCCGGCCAGCCGGGGAAGGGAATGAGGTCATCAACGTACGCCGCGAAGCGTGCTGCGAACCAGCGCATGGAAGGCAGGCCGATGAGCGCGATATGCGCCCCTGGCCGCGCGGCACGGAGTGCGCGCAACGCTGGGACGAGGCAAAGCATGTCGCCCAATCCCGGTAGCGCCCGGAGCACCGCAATCCGCTCTATGGGGCTGCTATTGCCCCGATGTTCCCCCGTCAGAGAAACCATACCGATCCCTTCATGCATACCCGTCCCGGTGCGAAGCGTGCGTCTCTCTACCATGACTACCATCGCAACTGCGTCTTCGATGCTTTCATGGGTGTAACGACCGACAGGATTGGTCGTTACAATGTGTGTGATTAGATGGCATTGCTTGCCTGGGGAGATATTCTGCCGCTGTCGCTCACCCGCCCCGCAGCGGCAATCGCCCAATCCTCCAATCGTTGCCCAATGCCCTACCGATACCGGTATGTGCCGATGATCCTCGCCCTACTTCCGGACTTCTCGATTTTGCGAACACCGAACATTATTCGGCACACCTCCGTAGCCGAACACCGCAACATGGGTGCCGCAATCGGGAGCTCGCAAGTCAGTTTCTGGAAGTGAAAGGGAGGCGCGATAGTGATAAGGATGCGGGAGATACACATCCACGGCGGAACCTGCTGGTACGCATCGTGCAGTTTCCGCCGCATCCCGTGAACACGGGATCACGCCTCCCCATCTCTGCGTCGGACGGCGGCAGGCGACCGTACCCCGCGCGGCTTGCCACGGAAGGGAATGCCCATGTATACGCTCGGCATCAACGCGGTCTACCACGACTCCGCCGCCGCCCTCGCGCGCGACGGGCGGTTGATCGCCGCCGCAGAGGAGGAGCGCTTCACCCACATCAAGCATGGCAAGCGCCCGATCCCCTTCTCCACCTACGAACTGCCGTACCACGCGATCGACTACTGCCTTAAGGAGGCGGGAATCGCGCTAAAGGACATGGACCACATCGCCTATTCGTACGACCCATCCCTGCTCCTCGGCGCGCACCGGGACGATGCGACGATCACGTTGCCATTAGAGCCGAGCGCGCACCCGACGCCCGCCGAGTGGGAGGCGGCCTGGGACCCGCTCTTCCTCTCCGCCATCGTCAACGCGCCGCGCCAACTGGCGGGCGGCGTGCCGCTCCATCTGCAAACGCGCTTTCGCGGCGTGCGCTCCGCCGACCTTCTGCCGCGCTGGCGCTTCGTCGATCATCACGTCGCGCATGCCGCCAGCGCCTTTTACCCCTCGCCGTTCGACCGCGCCGCCGTCCTGACGCTCGACGGTCGCGGCGAGCACGCGACGACGACGTATAGTGTCGGCTGCGGCACGCATCTGGAGCGGCTGGGGCAGGTGGACATACCACACTCGCTCGGGATGCTCTACGAGGACGTCACCGACTATCTCGGCTTTCTGCGCTCTTCCGATGAGTACAAGGTGATGGCACTCGCCTCCTTCGGCGCGCCCCGCTATCTCGACGCGTTCCGCGACATCGTGCAGATGGGCGAGAGCGGCCAGTACACGATCGCGCAGCCGCTGCGGCTGGAGGAGCGGTTCGGCCCCCGGCGGCTGAAGGGCGGTCCGACGGAGCAGCGCCACTACGACCTCGCCCACTCACTGCAACTCGTGTTGGAAGAGTCGGCGCTCGCGCTCGCGCAGTGGCTGCACGAGCGGACGGGCGAGGAGAACCTCTGCATGGCGGGCGGCGTCGCGCTCAACTGCGTGATGAACGCGCGCATCCGCGATCGCGGGCCATTCAAGGATATCTGGGTGCAGCCCGCCGCCGGGGACGCAGGCACGGCACTCGGCGCGGCGCTCTGGACGGACGCGCAGGAGCGGCCCTCTGCTCCGCGCTGCTGGCGGATGGAGCACGCCTTCTACGGCCCCGCATACGGCGAGGAGGAGATCGAACAGTTCCTTCGCTGGGCGAAACTGCCCTACCGGCGGATGGCGAACATCGCCGAAGAGACGGCAGACATCCTCGCGGCGGATAAGGTGATCGGCTGGTATCAGGGGCGGATGGAGTTCGGCCCGCGCGCCCTCGGCGGCCGCTCCATCCTTGCATCCCCGCTGCACGCGGCGATGCAGCAGCGCCTGAACGAGATCAAGGATCGCGAGGATTTCCGCCCCGTCGCGCCCGTCGTGCTGGAGGAGGAGGCGGCGAACTGGTTCGTGGGCGCGGATGTCTCGCCCTTCATGCTCTTCGTCTACGATGTCCAGCCCGAGAAGGCGGACCGCATCCCCGCCGTGCGGCACGTGGACGGCACCGCGCGCATCCAGACGATCAACCGCAGCCAGAACCCGGCGTACTACGACCTCCTCAAGGCCTTCCAGGCGCGCACGGGCGTGCCGGTGCTCGTCAACACCTCGTTCAACACGCGCGGCGAGCCGGTCGTCTGCACTCCGCGCGACGCGATCGAATGCTTCTGGACCTCGCCGCTGGACGCGCTGGTCATCGGCCCATTCCTGCTCGAAAAGTCGGGATGCGGCGCGTGAGGCCGACCGTCTCGGTCGTCGTGCCCACCTACCGGCGCGACGACCTCCTCGACCGCTGTCTCGCGGCCCTCGCGGCACAGGAGTTCGACCCGTCCGCGTACGAGGTGATCGTCTGCGACGACGCAGCGAGTACGGCGACCCGTCAATTGGTCGCGTCGTTGGCTGCGCGTTCGCGTTCGTCGGTGCGGTATCTGCCGGTCACTGGTACACAGGGACCTGCCGCTGCGCGCAATCGCGGCTGGCAGGTGGCGTGCGGGGCCATTATCGCCTTCACCGACGACGATTGCGTCCCCGATCCCGGCTGGCTGCGCGAGGGTACTCAGGCATTTGATGTATGCGGAGATCACCGGCATGGAGGAAGGGTGATGGGCGTCTGCGGACGAATCATCGTGCCGCTTTCGGCGGTGCCAACCGACTACGAGCGGGATGTGGCGGGATTGGAGATTGCGGAATTCGCGACGGCGAATTGCTTCTACCGGCGCGACGCGCTCGAAGCGGTCGGCGGGTTCGACGAGCGATTCATGGCGGCATGGCGGGAGGACGCGGACCTCTTCTTCGCGCTGCTCGAACGCGGCGATTGTGTCGCGTGCGCACCGGATGCGGTCGTCGTCCACCCTGTGCGGCCCGCCCGTTGGGGAGTGAGCATCGGGCAGCAACGCAAGAGCATGTACAATGCCCTGCTCTATAAGAAGCACCCGGCGCTCTATCGCGAGCGGATTCAGCGCGTACCGCCGCTCCACTATTACGGTGTCGTTAGCGGGTTGCTTGCCGCCGCAATTGGCATCCTGCGCGGGAGCGGGCGGTTGACGCAAGTCGGCTGCGGTCTCTGGCTCATCTTCACTGGTCGGTTCTGCGCCCGGCGACTGCGCGGCACCTCGCGTGCGCCACGGCATGTCGCGGAAATGGTGGCCACATCCGCTGTCATCCCGACGCTCAGCATCTTCTGGCGACTGCGCGGCGCGCTCAGGTTTCGTGCACTCTTCTGCTGATCGTTATCGACTCGGTCGTTTCGTGCTTGACCGCTCATCGCTGGACCTGATTTATCGACGAGACGTCGATCTAGTGGTCTGGCACGGTAGGTTTACAGCATTGCGCTTCCCCGGTATCGTGGACGTGCCGCACCGCGTCGCGGCATCCTCGCTTCTCGGAG
>JAABUZ0100005467.1_pt1 | contig 16649 bp, 19 predicted proteins | sample 5562091 | NCBI WGS metagenome assembly JAABUZ01 (sample SAMN12813069, study PRJNA571459) | rock metagenome | isolation source: Antarctica rocks | place: Antarctica: Victoria Land, Linnaeus Terrace sud | collected 2015-12-21
GTACGAGAGGACCGGGTTGGACCGACCGCTGGTGTGCCGGTTGTTGCCAAAGCAGCACCGCCGGGTAGCTACGTCGGGATGGGAGAACCGCTGAGCGCATCTAAGTGGGAACCCCACCGGGAGATGACCAATCGCACCTGTCTTGAACAGGTAAGCCCCCCGGCAGACCACCGGGTTGAGCGGCCGCGCGTGGACAGCGGGCAACCGTTGGAGCGGAGCGGTGCGCATGGGCGAGGGCGGTTAGACACTCCTGAGCGTTTCGGCGTGAGGGGCGTGGGGGTGGCCCACGTCGCCGCGGGTCGGTGTCAGGGCTTTTCTGTCCGTATCGGAAGCGTCGCTGCTGTGAGAGAGACAAGGACTGAGCACTGAGGACGGAGGACTGAGCACGGGATGATCCCCCTCGGTTCTCAGTCCTGAGCGCTCAGCCCTGCGGTGAGTGGGGGGGTGTCGGGCGTGAGCGAACGCGGCGGCGATCCACCCGGTCCCATCCCGAACCCGGTCGTGCCCCCCGCCAGCGCTGGCGGAGTACTGGGCGGGCAACTGCCTGGGAAGCGCGGCCCTCGCGCCCGGCACCCCCTCCCCCACCGCTCTCTCGTCTTCCTTTCCTCCTCCTTTCTTTCTCTTTGTCGCGGGGTGGAGCAGCGGCAGCTCGTTGGGCTCATAACCCAAAGGTCGTGGGTTCGAATCCCACCCCCGCTACCAATTTTTGTGCTGACAACGCCACGGCGCCCTGCCCGAGTAGAAGGGCCTCGCCCGCAAGGCGGGGTAGCAATTGGTGGTGCAACTCCATCGGGCGCCTCCACCGATTCCCGACACCGATTTGATTATTGCTCCCCGATCAATGCGTGAATCACGCGCCGTTCCTGCACTGTGGCAACGAGTGGCGGCGATGGCAGTAACCATGATTCGATCTCGTTCAGAGGCACAGTGACCCGTGCCTGCGTCGTTGCTCGCGCTCGCAGAATGATGGCGATATCCCGCATCGCGTCGCGACGGCCAATGAGACTGGCATGATCGCCCGTGAGTGTCGCATAGATAAGTGCTGCCGTGTCATACTGTCCCAGATCACGAGCATAGCTTCGCAGCAATGGACGAGGCAGGTTCTTCAGCAGGCACCACCAGCGGTTTCGAGCGAGATAGTATGCCTTTCGCGGCGAACCATACCCTGCGGTCGCGGAAATCTTGTGCCGGACAATAGCGCTCGGAACTGCTAATGTCGCCCATTGGCGCAGGCGAAGACGCCATGCAAGATCAGCGTCTTCCAAATACATAAACAAGGCCGGATCAAACAACCCAACGTCGTCAAGCGCTACCCGGCGATAGAGCGCAGCACCCGCACTCGGACCGAAGATGGGATATGGATCATGATGCACGCTCATTGTCTGCCCCACTCTGGCGTCTCGTACAACACCATTCGTGAACGTCTCTAAGCCCGCGCATGCGATTATATTTGGTGATGTCGCAAAGACCATCGTTGGCATGACCGCCGCAACCGTCGGTTCCGCATCATCAAGTATGGTCGCCAAATGTGCGAGCGCATCCGGCGCAATCTCAGTATCATTGTTGAGGGTGAGCAGATACGCGCCGGAACTTGCCCGAATAGCCCGATTGTTTGCCGCCGCGAAGCCAAGATTCACAGCACAACGATCCACTCGCACCGATGGATATGTCTTAGCTAGCCACGGTATCGTGTCGTCACTCGACGCGTTGTCTACGACGATAACTTCATCTGGGAGGTGTGTGCCCGCGAACAATGCACGAAGGCATGGTTCAAGAAGTGCACGGCCATTATAGGTGACGATAATAACGCTGATCGTTCCAGACATTGTGAGAGTATACTGGATACACGCATCCTGATTGACCACTGAACCGTTGAATGCTACGCTCACCGCACGGATGGTTGTGAGTATCAGGAAGGATTACTGCGTGGAAATCGTTCAGACCAATAATGCACCGAAGGCCATCGGGCCGTATTCGCAGGCAATCAAGAGTGGCGACTTCATCTTCACCGCCGGGCAGATCCCGCTCGACCCCGCGACCGGCAAACTGGTTGAGGGGGATATTCGCGTGCAAGCGAAGCGTGTGCTCGACAACCTGTCCGCCGTTCTCGCCGCCGCTGGATCATCAACGGCGAAGGTGATTAAGACGACGTGCTTTCTTTCTGATATGGCGGACTTTCCCGCCTTCAACGAGGTCTACGCGGAATACTTCAGCGCGAATAAACCGGCACGCAGCACTGTGCAGGTCGCGCAATTGCCGCTGAACGCACGAGTTGAGGTTGAGTGCGTCGCACAGATTTCGTAGCCAACGAGGGTTGTTGGACGCCGGGGGATATGCTAGACTCGCTGCACACGGGTGCGTAGCTCAGCTGGTTAGAGCGTTCGGTTCACATCCGAAAGGTCACAGGTTCGAGTCCTGTCGCGCCCACCATCGTGCTTCCGTAACGTACTGGATACGCCACGCTCCTGCGTGACGCAAGTTCAGTGGAGACAGAGCCGTCGTCTTGCCCAGAGGTCACGGCGTAGAGAGCCTCACGAGGCTCTCTCGGTGTTTTCAGTGACGAGCCTTTACTGCACGTCTGGGAAGGGATTGGGAGAAAGCATATGGCCAGTGATACTGTCTATCTCACCGCTGATGGCAAGCGTGCGCTCGAAACGGAAATGCAGGAGTTGTTGACGGTGCGTCGCCCGAGCGTGATCGAGCGCGTGCATGACGCCCAAACGGATGGTGATGTGGATGACAGCGGCTCGCTCGAAGAGGCGAAAGATGAACTCGCGCAGATTGACGCACGCACGCGCGAGATCGAAAATATGCTGCGCCATGCAGAAATCATTCCCGATCGTACGAACGGCGACGGCACAATAGATCTTGGGTCGCGTATCGTTGTGCGTGACCAGTTTGGCGACGAATTGGCCTGGATGATCGTCGGCTCTGCCGAAGCAAATTCCCGGACCGGGAAGATCAGCAGCGAGTCACTCGTCGGGGCCGCACTGATGGGCAAGCGAAGTGGTGACAGTGTTGCGGTACAAGCCCCTGCGGGCGAAATGACGTATACGATTGTGCAGGTCTCCTGAGCGTGGAATTCGACGATCTCCAACAAACGCGTATCGCCAAGGTGCAGGCGCTCCGTGATGCGGGTCTTGATCCCTACCCGCCGCGCAGTGAGCGCACGATTACGAACGCAGATGCGGTCGCAGAGTTCGACCGGCATGAGGGCGAGGCGCACACCGTCGTTGGGCGCGTCGTCTTCAAGCGCGATATTGGGAAACTCGTCTTTCTGAAGATTCGCGACGGCAGCGGCGAGATTCAACTCTTTATCCAGCAACGTAACCTCGACACGGCGCGGTTTGAACTCGTCACCGACCTCATAGATCTCGGTGACTTCGTGCAGGCATCAGGGGCATTGATCCGTACCCGAACTGGCGAAATCTCGATAGACGTGACTGACGTCGCGATTATTGCCAAGGCGCTCTCACCGCCGCCCGACAAGTGGCATGGCCTCGAAAATATCGAGAAAAAATATCGGCAGCGTTACATTGACTTAATGGTCAATGAGGAAGTCCGCCGCGTTGCCGTCCTGCGTTCCCGTATTCTCACGGCAACGCGCGTATTCATGAACAGTCGCGGCTTCATCGAAGTCGAGACGCCAACGCTCCAGCCGCTCTACGGCGGTGCGGCAGCCCGGCCATTCGTCACGCATCACAACGCGCTCGATCAGGACCTGTATCTGCGCATCGCGGACGAACTCTACCTAAAGCGGCTAATCGTTGGTGGGCTAGAACGCGTCTACGAGATTTGCAAGGACTTCCGCAACGAGGGCATTGACCGTCAGCATAACCCCGAGTTCACGATGATGGAGTGTTATCAGGCGTTCGCCGATTATCACGCAATGATGGACATCGTCGAGGGATTGTACACGCACATCGCGATGGCGGTCTTCGACTCGCTGACCGTAACCTACGGCAATCACACGGTAGACCTGACATCGCCGTGGTCGCGCATTTCCCTGCGCGATGCCGTGAAGAATGCGTGCGGCATTGATTATGTCGCTATCACGGAGACTGAAGAACTCCGACGACGCGCGCGGGAAGCGGGCGCTGATATTTCGAATGACTTGGTGCGCGCGCGAATTATTGACGAACTGCTCAAGACCTTTGTGCGCCCGTCGCTGATCGCGCCGACGTTTCTCACCGATTATCCCGTCGAACTTTCACCCCTAGCAAAGACGAAGCCGGGCGATCCGACGGTGGTCGAGCGCTTCCAGCCCTTTATCGCGGGCATGGAACTCGGCAACGCCTATACCGAGTTGAACGACCCGCTCGACCAACTCGCCCGCTTCGAGGAGCAGGCCCGTCAACGCGCACAGGGCGACACGGAGGCGATGCCGGTGGATGAGGATTTCATCACGGCGCTCATGCAGGGTATGCCACCGACCGGCGGCCTCGGCGTTGGTATTGATCGGATGGTGATGTTTTTCACGAACCAGTCGTCCATCCGTGATGTCATTCTCTTCCCCGCACTCCGCTCCACCGAAGGGCGATGACCCTCCAGAACAACGTGCGCAAGCACTTGACGCTGTTTCGACGCAGTGGCACACTATTCCTATTGATCCGCAAGGGATCGGATACGATTGACGATCAGTATGAGTTCCAGACGCAGCGCCACGTCAGGTGGAGGAGGCAAGCGACAGAAAGACCTCACTATTTCGTGCCGCCGCAGCCAGTGTCGGCTGCGCGCACCAGAGAAAAGTCACACTCGCGACGGCGACGGCTTTCGCGTATCATCGCCACCACTGTTGCTGGAAGATGAAGCGGAGCCGGTTATCTGGAGGAGCACAGCGTGAGACAAGAACAATCCATTGGCAGTCGTGTCACGAATTCGCAGATCTGGAAATCCTTCTTTCGTCATGGCTATCCTGATACGGAGCGAAACGCGGCGCTGATTGTCGTCAGCAACGTCTTCCTACACCTCCATCCTGTGCGGCTCAAGCGTCACGCGTTGCGTGTGACGTATACCTTCTGCCTTGGTGGACTTTCCTTCTTCTTTTTCCTCGTCCTCACTGTCACTGGTGCACTCTTGATGTTCTATTACGTACCGGCCGTCGATCAGGCATACCAGAATGTGCGTGATCTCGACACGACCGTCTCCTTTGGCATCCTGCTCCGCAACATGCATCGCTACGCGGCGCACGCGATGGTGATTTCCGTTTTCCTTCACATGATGCGCGTTTTCTATACCGGATCGTACAAACCCCCGCGCGAGTTCAACTGGGTGATTGGCGTCGGACTGTTGACGGTTACGTTTCTTCTCTCATTCACCGGCTACCTGCTTCCATGGGATCAATTGTCTCTCTGGGCAGTGACGGTGGGTACGAACATTGCCGCCGCCACGCCGCTACTTGGCCAGAAGGTACAGTACCTCCTGATCGGCGGGCCGACTATCGGGCAGGGTGCCTTAATTCGTTTCTACACACTCCATGTCGTGGGCTTGCCTCTCGTCGCGTCGGTACTGATGGTCGTCCACTTCTGGCGCATCCGCAAGGATGGCAATATTTCGGCCCCGCTCTAGGGTACGGGAGGATATCGCAATGACTGCTGGAACCCCAACAGCGCGGCCCACTCTCCCGCCGGACGCGCAGAAGACGCAGAAACTGCTCGACCTCGTTAAAGGCGACCGCTATGCCCGCTCGGAGGCACCGGAACGCGACGAAGTGCTCGTCTGGCCGCATCTCGTCGTAATCGAAGCGATTGCTGCGGCGGTTTTCCTCGTCGTCCTCACAGTTGTCTCAATTCTCGTCCGCTCGCCATTGGAGAGCCTGGCAAACCCGGCACAGACGCCGAATCCGTCGAAAGCACCGTGGTACTTCCTGAATCTTCAGGAACTGCTGCTCCACATGAATGTGGCGCTGGCGGGCGTGGTGCTCCCGGGACTGGCACTGACACTCGTCGCGGCGATCCCATACTTCGACCGTGATCCCACCGGTGTTGGTCGCTATTTCCCGACGGCGAAGGGAAAGCAGATCTGCATCTTCTCGGCCCTCTATACGACGATTGTCGAAGTCGGATTGGTCTTCTGGGATAATACATACTGGGGGCCGACGCAACTCCTCGCACGGACGAACTTTGAGGTGTTGCCGCTGGTTGATAACAACAAGGCGACGATTATCCGGTCGTGGATCATCCCCGGTCTCGTGATTCTCGTCTTCATTGGCGTCCTCGTCGTCACGACGATTGCCGCATGGAAACCGACAACACGCGAACTCATTATCGCGCTTTTCACCGCGTTTGCGGTGTCGTATTGGGTACTGGCGATTATTGGTACTGGTTTCCGGGGCGAAAGTCAGCATCTGGTCTGGCCATGGGATCTGCCGGACATTCTTAAGCCAAACCCGCCACCGGTCGGCTAGGCGCAACGGCGCGCTTAGAGGAAGGACAGCGCAGTCATGCAAGTATCGTCACACCCAGGGCAATCGCGGGAGCGACTGCCAATTCTTGACCACCAGACGTCTCGGCGGAAAGTCACGCGATACGGTCTCATGGCACTGCTCGGCGCTTTTACTGCAACCAGCGCCGTCGCGACCTATAGAATGCTCTACCCAACGAAGGTGACTGGGTTCGGCGCAAAGGTGAACGCCGGCACGGTACAGGATATCAAGACGCTTCTTGATAGTCAGAAGTATGTGCGGAGTTCTGTCGGGCGCTTTTATCTCCTTCCCGCCACTCAGGGCGAAGCGATCGCGTGCTATTGGAAGTGTGTTCATCTCGGTTGCACGGTCCCCGCGCCAAGCCCGGCGCTCGATGGCAATATCCAGTGTCCGTGTCACGGCTCCCTGTATAATGGCAAGACTGGTGATTTGATCCATGGGCCTGCGACGCATGCGCTCGATTACTTTCCGATTACCGTTGAGAATGGCTCGGTGATCGTAGACACCGGCAAGGTAACAGTTCGTCAGGGCTATGAACCAAGCCAGGCAACCACACTTGGATGAGCGTGAACGACAACGAAGTCGAGGAGTAACAGATGCTCAGTCGCGCTGAACGACAGGCAGCCACAGTTGTTCTTATGTTAATCGTCGGTGTACTGCTGGTACTCGTCTATCTGGTGACGAACGACACCGGTCGTGCGCAGTCCGATTCACGTATACGTGAAGAGCAGATCGCGCGTGGACAGCAATTGTTTGCAGCGAACTGCGCGGTCTGTCACGGTAACCACGGACAGGGCGGTGTCGGTCTGAAACTAGACATTGCCGCGAATCGCCCAACGTCCGAGGCACAGGCGACCCAACGGTCCGAATATCTGACCCGTACACTGACGAACGGCCGCCCTGGCACCTTTATGCCGGCGTGGGCAATTGCCAATGGCGGTCCGCTCAACGACGAACAGATCGGCGCACTCGTAGCGATGATCGAATATGGCGATTGGAGCCAGACACAGCAGGTCGTTGACGCCTATCAGGCACATAATGGCACGCCGCCACCACCGAGTCTCGCAGTCAATACAGGAGGCATCGGTGGCAACCCGGCGCTCGCGACGGTAGGGCCGATTCCGAGTAATGTCCAGAATCCAGGTGCCGCTCCGCCCGCTGCGGCGGGGAATGCTGGGGGGTCTCCTGGCGGCGCGCCTGCCCAAATTGTCGGTGATGGCCTGACAATCAATACAACCGAGAAGGACTTCGCGATTCAACTCGATACATCGCTCGTCAAACCTGGCATGGTGACATTTCATATCAAGAACGTTGGCCCGTCACCGCACAACATCTCAATCAAAGAGTTGAACAAGGTCAGCGATACCTTTGACGCAGGTAAGGGCGGGGACTTCAAGGTGGATCTGCCAGCGGGTACGTACACCGTGATCTGCAATATCCCTGGCCATGAGCAACTCGGCATGCACGTTATGCTTACAGTTGGCGGCAATGCCGCGTCAGTTGGAACGGTTGCCGCCGTATCAGAAGTATCTGCTACAAATACTGGAATGATTGCGACGAAACCGGATGAGGTTGCATAAGAGCTGATGTGCACGGCGGGTTGCCGTGTGCCACACCATCGAGGAGACAGCAATGTTGAGTGCACTGATAACCCTTGCAGCGTGGGAAGCGAATATCACTGTTGAATTGCCCTTGATGTTCGGCATGGTAGTCGTAGGTATTGCTCTCATCTGGTTAATTCAGAAACTCACCGGCGGCTTCGATAAGCGCGGCGACTGACACGCTAGCATCTGTGGGACGAATCACGGCGGCTCCGCTACTTAGGAGCCGCCGTTTCTCTATCATGCTGACTACACTCCGCTGCCCCCGACATGCTTCGTCGGCTCACTGCTGGCACGCTCAGCCACTGAAGGTTCATCATCTGCGGTGGCATCCACGTTGAAAGGCTGGGGGCGGCGTCTGGTCATATGGGTACGGAGCATCGCGGTATCGCGCGTGCGCTCCCGTTCATTAAATGGTGTCGCCCAAAGCCCACCGAGCGCACCCCCAATGAAGTAGAAAAAATCCTTGCCGAAGTTACTCCAGGAATCGAGTTTCCCGAGCGCGCTGAGACCTGCGACATTCGCGACATGAATCTCATCCAGCCCTTGTTTCGCAAGCCAGATAAAGAAGATATAGAGAATAGCGACGGTCGCTCCTTGAATGCCCTCGAACTGTCGACCGAGCCGGCCCGCGACAAAGCCGCCGCAGAGCAGAGACATCATCGTGAACATGTCTACCGGCCCGGCATTCACCTGCCAGCCAGCACGCTCAAGGAGCGGCGTAATCACGAGCGTGCCGACCGCCACGACGAGAAAGCCGACTAGAACCGCCGTCCAGCGTACGCGTACAGGCAAAACTGCATCCTTTCCTCTCCACACAGTGCGGCAGAACGGCTGCGGCTCTGACCGCATGGCGGCGCCCGTGCGATAATCGTAGCATAGGCGTGTGGACCGTGGATGCGCAATGGCATTGCCTCGACAATCAGTAAAGGGAGATATGGCCTCATATTATTGGTGCGAGACATGCCGCCGCGTTTATCCTGCTGATCGCCTCGAATTGGGTGCCTGTCCGAACGGGCACGACGACGTCATGCCGGTCGGGCGGTTCGGTGGCATGATAAAGGGCTTCATTGCGGCGGGTGGCATCGAGGAGCGATCGGAGGCGCAGGCACGTCACCGGCAGTTAATCCACGCCCTTTGGTCGCAAAATGAGCGCGATCAGCAATTCTATCAACTGCTGACCCCGCCCGCCTCATTTTCCAAATTCGTCAAGCGGATGGACGAACTGCACCTCCGCGGCATTGATGAGGAGTGGATTCGCATCGTACTCCCGACATCACCCTTCGCCCCGGCGTCCGCGTACAGCATTGAATACTGTGATCCCGAGCGATTCGTGCGCGAACTCTATGCGCTCTACAACATGCCGATCCCAGACACTGCCGCTACGTCATTTTCGGACGATCTCGCCGCGATTGGCACACCACCCACGCCAATGGAGGAAGATAGAAGGTAGCGATACGTCGCTGACTTGGTTACGACATACCCAGCGCCGGTTTGCGCTTCCAGTGGCAGATGACTATCATAGCGGCTCAGTCATCCGTATACGTTCGTTCAAGCAAGGAGGCTGTCCCATGTCCTCGCCCGAAGCAGCAAACAAGGCGCTCTTTCGCCGCACCTACGATGAACTGTTCAACCGGGGCGATCTCACCAACGTCGAGGAGCTGGTCGCACCGACCTTCCGCAATCACGAGGCACCGCCCGGGATGGATCGCGGTCCCGAGTCAATGCGGGGACTCGTCACGATGCTACGCACGGCATTCCCGGACCTGCGATTCACTATCGAGGATCTGGTCGCCGAAGGGGATCGCGTCGCCGGTCGCCTCACGATGACGGGCACCAATCGAGGACCCTTGATGGGCATGCCGCCCACAGGTCGCGCGGTGAAACAAGACCACATGCACATCGTGTGCTTCCAGGACGGCAAAGCGGTCAAGCATTGGGGGGTGCGCGACGATCTCAGCATGATGCAGCAGCTGGGCGTCATCCCCGAACGCTAACGAGCGCACCGTCAGCGCAGCGACATCGGCGACATACATGTCTCATGCCTTGCCACGGGTATGACACATGGACGCTGGGTATGTCTTGGTTTAGTCTGATTCGTCGCTACACGTTTCGCTGTGCGGCACGCAGCACATCGCGCACGCGGCCCATGCCGCTGGCGAGATAGTCGCGGGAGAGCCGGACGTAGCCTTCGGCGCTCCGGCGAATGCCTGCGGCTTCCTCATCGCTCACCGCGCGCCGGGATTTGGCCGGTACGCCGAGCATCATTGTCTGTGGCGGCACAACCGTACCCTCGGCAATCAGCGCACCGGCACCAATGATGCTGCCCGCGCCGATGTCGCTGTGATTCAGTACCGTCGCATGCATACCAACGAGCGACGACGGCCCGATCGTGCTGCCGTGGACAATCGCATTGTGACCGATCACGCAATAGGCACCGATCCGCGCCGGTGCGTCGGGATCAACATGCACCGTCGCATTCTCCTGCACATTCGCGCCCCGCTCGACGATGATGGATGTGTTATCGCCGCGCAAGACAGCGCCGGAGAGGATGACGCATTCCTCGCCAATCGTCACATCACCGATGATGATCGCCCCCGGCGCAATATAGGCGCTCTCCGCGATTGTCGGCCAGACATCGCGGTAGGGGTAGATTGCCCCGTGCATCGCCCGCTCGCTCATTGCCGCACCTCGAGGATGATCGCATCGCCCTGCGCGCCACCGGAGCAGATCGCCGCCAGTCCTAAGCCCCCGCCCGACCGCCGCAGCTGCAACGCGAGCGTGCCCACCAACCGCGCGCCCGATGCGCCGATGGGATGCCCTAGTGCAATTGCGCCGCCGTTGATGTTGAGCCGCTCGGAATCCACCCCCAACCGGCGGCCGCTGATGATGGGGACACTCGCGAACGCCTCGTTGATCTCCACCGCGTCAATATCGTCTATGGAGAGATCGGCGCGTTCCAGCGCCTTGCGCGCGGCCATCGCCGGGCTATAGGCGAGGTACGGCACATCCCACGCGGCGGTCGCACTGGTCACGATGCGGGCGAGCGGCGTGAGGCCATGCGCCGCTGCCCACGCCGCCGATGCGACGACGACCGCCGCCGCACCATCATTGACGCCCGGCGCGTTCCCAGCCGTGACGGTACCGGAGGGATGAAAGGCCGGATGCAGTTTCGCGAGCGCGGCCACCGACGTATCGGGCCGGGGCGCTTCATCGCGCGAAACGCGGCTAATCATGCCCTTACGGTCGGTAATTTCAACGGGCACGATCTCTTCCTCGAAGAGTCCCTTGTCGGTCGCGGCGACCGCCCGCCGGTGCGACCGGAGCGCGAATACATCCTGCTCCTCACGCGAGACATTCTCCTCGGCGGCAACCTCGTCGCCGTACTGCCCCATTACCACGTCGCCCACGCCGCAGCGCAGCCCATCGTACTGCATGGCGTCGAGTAGAACGCCATTGCCCATCCGGTAGCCGAATCGCGCGTTCGTCAGCAAATACGGGGCGTTGGACATACTCTCCATGCCGCCCGCCACGATGACATCATATTCACCCGCGCGGATCAATGCATCCGCGACCGTGATCGCACGCATGCTACTCGCGCAGACACGGTTGATCGTGTCGCTCGTCACTTCGCGGCTCAAACCTGCCTTGAACGTCGCCTGTCGGGACGGGATTTGCCCCGCGCCTGCCTGCACGACCATACCCATGATGACATGCTGCACATCCGCGCCGGAGATATTCGCGCGTTTGATCGCCTCGCGAATGACGAGCGCGCCGAGGTCTACCGCAGAGAAACTGGCGAGCACGCCGCCGAGTTTTCCGAACGGCGTCCGGCACGCACTAAGCAGAACGCTTCCCGGTATTTGCTGCATATCTGGAGTCCTTTCGTTCGGTAGCGTAGGCTTCAGCCTGGGCCCCTGTTTCGCAGGCAGAAGCCTACGCTACCACCTATTCTCTCATGTTAATGGCCACCTGCTTCTCCAAACAAATCAGCGTCGAATTCGGGATACCGAAGTGAGCGCGTTTCGGACGCTGCGAGGTGAAGAGATGCGCCTTCGCCCGTCCTGACAATCAAGTCACCGTTACTTGTCACATCTGTTGCAATCCCGCGAATGACACGATCATCGCAGAGCGTGACGACGACCGCGCGACCAATCGTCGTCACCGCGCATCGCCAGGTGCTGACCGTTTCCTCTGTCTCACCACGGTCGAGCCGATCCTCGCTGGCCGTGAAGTGATCGAGCAATGACGCGAGTACAGCATCACGATCAACGTCGTGACCCGTCTCGGCAGCAATACTCGTCGCATCGGGGAGAGACCGGCGTGAAAAGGAGACGCGATCACCGCCGACATTGAGTCCGATACCGAGCCGTACCGCTTCGAGAGAGGACCCGCGCCACGTTGCGTCACCGAGGATGCCCGCGACCTTGCGATCATTGAGTAGAACATCGTTCGGCCATTTGATGACGGCGTGAACCTGTCCGATATCCGCAATCGCGTCAATCACGGCCAATGCAGCGATCATCGCCAGATGTGGTATCTGGCTCGCCTCTGTCGGCGTAAGAATCAACGTCACAAGCAACGATGTGCCAGGCTCGTCGCGCCATGCATCCCCTTTTCGCCCATAGCCGGCGGTTTGGCGATCGGCGACGACGGCAGTACGATGAACAGCCCCTGCGACCAGCAAATCAGCGGCCACGCGCTGCGTTGAATCCACCGTGCCATAGTGACAGACGACCCATGAGTCACCGCGCATGCGCATCATCCGGTCTACAGTTGGGCGGGGGGTTCGGCCGCCACTGCGTCAAGCGCGGGCGCACCGGGTATGCCGTCCGGCTCACGTTCAACCTTGATCTTCGCGAGCCGTTGGTTCTCGATTTCGAGCACAGTGAACTTGATCCCCTCAATCCAAAGTTCGTCCCCGACATCCGGAATACGCCCAATGCGATCGAAGATCAGCCCAGCTAGTGGTTCACGCTCCTGTTCATCTTCGGCCCAGTGGACATCCATCAGTTGCTCGAAGTCGCCGACCTCCATGCGCGCATTGACAATGTATGCCCCATCCGGCAGCGTTTCAACGATCGGCGGTTCCGTATCGTATTCGTCCTGAATCTCGCCGACGATTTCCTCGAGGATGTCCTCAATCGTCACTAAACCTGCTGTGCCGCCGTACTCGTCAATGACGATTGCCATGTGGATACGGCGCGCTTGCAACTCGCGCAGGAGTTCCGGCACACCCTTCCCTTCTGGGACGAAGAGTGGTGGGCGCATCACCGCGACAATCGAGGCAGTGGGATTCATGCGTCCAACGAAACGCAGCAAATCCTTGGCATAGACAACACCGACGATGCGGTCCAAACTGCCGTCGAAGACCGGCAAGCGGGAATGACCCGCTTCCAGCGCCACATCCACCGCATCACGCACGGTCGCCTGCCGGGGCACACCAACCATATCCACGCGCGGCGCCATCACATCGCGCACGGTCGTATCGGTGAACCGGAAGATGCTATTGACGAGGTCCACTTCCTCTTCCTCGATCCGGTTATCCCCTGCCTCGTCACGCACGAGTTGAATCAGCTCCTCCTCGGTTGCCAGCGCCACACTCTGCGACGGCGCTGGGACGCGGAGAAGGCCGATAATGAGCATTGCGATACCATTGATGCTACCCGTGATCGGTGCCAGGAGGATGACAGCGACGCGCGCGATCCGCGCGCACGCAAGCGCTGCCTCGTCCGGCAACCGGAGCGCGAGCGAGCGCGGCACCGCACGACCAAAGACAATAATCGTGACCACCGCGAGAAAGACCATGAGTATGACACCCCACGACGGCAAGCGACCGACCACGACGCTTGTCACCAGCGCACTCGCGAGTGCAACCGCCGCCGTGTCGAGGAAAATCATCGTTGCCTGCAAGTGTTGATAGCGGTCGAGGAGGTTCTCAACCGTGCGCGCGTGACCGCTGCCGTGCGTCGCCAGTTCGGCAATCCGCGTATGCGACGACGCGGCGAACCCGATGAGTACAGCGGTCGAGAAGGCGATGACGCCGATTGCAACGAGCGCCACCGCCAGACGTATCCAGTCTCCGCTACTCATACCGATACACCTGCCATTAGTCGAAGAGGCTGCTGACCGAGAGGTCTTTATGAATACGCTGGATCGCTTGCGCGAGCAGTGGCGCGACACTGAGCACGGCGATACGCGCTTCAGTGGCGATTGCATTGTCTATCAGTAGTGTGTCCGTCACCCACAACCGCTCGATGCGCGATTCGGTAATCTGGGCGAGCGCACCATCAGCGAAGACACCATGCACCGCCGCCACGAAAACTGCCGCTGCACCGCGCTCCCGCAACTGTTGCGCCGCCTCGATCAGCGTACCACCCGTTGAGATGATGTCGTCAATGATGATTGCCGTCTTGCCGGCGACCTCGCCAACCATATCGAGCATTGCGGCGGTATCCGGCGTATGCCGGATCTTGGAAAAGATCGCCAGACCGCCGCCGATCCGGCTGCGAAAATCATCCGCCCGCTTCACACCGCCCGCGTCCGGGCTGACAACGACCAGTTCCTGAAACCCCTCACGCTTGATGTAATTCGCCAGAATCGGCGCGGCGCGCAAGTGATCCACGGGAATATCGAAGAAGCCCTCGATTGCGGGCGCGTGCAAGTCAATGGTCAGCACGCGGTCCACGCCTGCCGTGACGAGCAGATTCGCGACGAGTTTCGCCGAAATTGGCTCCCGCCCGACGGTCTTCTTTTCCTGTTTCGCATAGGCGTAGTACGGGATGACCGCAGTAATTCGCCCGGCGGAGGAGCGGCGGACGGCATCAATCATGATGAGCAAATCCATCAGATGCTGATTGACCGGCGAGCACATCGGCTGGACGATAAAGACGTCTGACCCGCGCACATTCTCCTCGATCCGCACGCGCGTCTCGCCATTGCGAAACGCGCCAACTAGCGCGCGCCCGAGCGGGATGCCGAGATCATGCACAATTGCCTCGGCGAGGGGCCGATTCGCACCGGCAGAAAAGACCTGGAGACGCCCGTCCATCGCTACTCCTCGTCCGCTCGCGCATGACGCGTGTCCGCCGGGCGTATCGGTCGGGCCGGTGCCCCAACCACAAGCATCCCTTCCGTAATATCGTGCGTCACGACGGCACCCGCGCCCGTTGCGGCGTCAGCACCGATCCGCACAGGCGCACGAAAGATCGTGCCGCAGCCGATAAAGGCGTTATCGCCAATCTCTGTGCGCTTTTTTTCCCGTGTGCCGTCGTAATTCGCGGTGATCGTCCCAGCAGCGATATTAACGTGTGCGCCGATTGTGGCATCACCTAGATATGAAAAGTGACCGATGGCCGTGTGTGGCCCAATGATGGACTGCTTGACCTCGGCAAAATTGCCAATATGCGCGCCCTCACGGATCACCGCACCGGTGCGGAGATGGCTAAATGGCCCACAGTCGGTATCCGACTCCATAATCGCGTGTTCGAGCGATGACGCGACGACACGGCAGCGGTCACCAATCATGCTGGCAGTGACCATACTGTACGGCCCGATGACGCATGCAGCGCCAATCGTCGTCGCGCCCCGGAGGATACAACCCGGTTCGAGAATCGTGTCACAGCCGATGACGACGGTATCATCCACATACGTTGTGTCGGGATCGCGGATCGTCACACCGGAGAGCATCAACTGCCGCAGCGTGCGCTGCCGGAGCACCGTCTCCGCTTCGGCCAGTTGGACGCGGTCATTGATCCCGATTGCCTCTGTTTCGGTGGTCGCGATCGCCGCCACGGGCCACACGTCGTCATCCTCCGTCTCATGAAGCGCCATCGCCACGAGGTCCGTGAGATACCGTTCGCCACTCGCATTTTCCTCGACGCGCGGCAGCATCGCGCGCAGCCACGCTGCATCGAAACAGCAGACACCGCTATTGATCTCCGTCCTCTTCAGTTGCTCCGATGTCGCCATGCGCGCCTCGACAATCTCCACAACCCTGCCCGCGTTATCACGCATGATCCGACCATAGGCTGCAGGATCGCTGACACACGCCGTGAGCAATGTGACTTTAGCGTGCCGTGTATGATGCATCGAGAGGAGCGACCGGAGCGTTTCATCGCGCACCAACGGTGTGTCGCTGAATAACACAAGCACAGTGGAGGCATCCGTAGGGATATGTGGTAAAGCGACTTCGACCGCATGCGCCGTTCCCCGTTGCGGTGTTTGCGTGGCAAAGAGATATTCATCCCCGAGCGCGCCCATCACTGCATCGGCGCGATGCCCAACGACGACGACAATACTATCCGCGTGCAACGCCTTGGCTGCTCGGAGGGCGTACGCGACGAGTGGTCGCCCGCCAAGCGCATGGAGCGGTTTGGGGAGTGTGGACTGCATCCGCGTCCCCGCACCGGCCGCGAGGATCACCACGGCGAGTGATGGGGCGGCTTCGTCAACAGGATGAGAAACGGTGGAGGGCACGAGGCGCATTCCGATCGTTGAGGAGCGGTGCGCGCTCCCTGGCGCGTGCCGGCATGGCTGGCGGACTAGGATTCGAACCTAGATTAAAGGATTCAAAGTCCTCTGTGCTACCATTGCACCATCCGCCAACGGTCGCGCGACCGCCC
>JAABUZ0100005468.1_pt1 | contig 16649 bp, 19 predicted proteins | sample 5562091 | NCBI WGS metagenome assembly JAABUZ01 (sample SAMN12813069, study PRJNA571459) | rock metagenome | isolation source: Antarctica rocks | place: Antarctica: Victoria Land, Linnaeus Terrace sud | collected 2015-12-21
TGCCCGACGCATTTGGGAGCAAAATCGTGCGACGTGGGCGCACGGCACAGGCCCGCGCGGGGTTTAAGTCTGCAAAAGGGCGGGAAGCGTACTGGGCAGGCCTGGGCTTTGGAGGGGGAGCGTGGGCCGATGCCTGGGTTCATGCTCAGGTGCTTTGCGCTGCGGCAGCGGGCCGTAGTGCCCACGGGCGCAGTGTGCAGCACCTGTGAAGCAACCGGCGCTGGCATGCAGCCTTTCATACAGGCAGCGGCGGGGGTTGGTTTGGCGGCAATTTCGCCCTCGGGGTCTGTCTCCGGCCTTGGGTTGGATGCGGCCTGGCGGACATCGGCCAGGCTGCGCTTGGGGAGGGCGGGGCATGCGCCTCCATTGGCGCTGTGCGCGCTGCCAGAGCAGTGTCGGCGGGCACGAGCCGAACATTGGACCCTGCGGCTTGAGCACCCTTGACAGCAGTATTCAGAGAAGGATGCATGATGGATGTCGCCCTGTTGTTGCCTGATTGTCTGCAGCACCAATGCCCCCTGTGTGCGCCCCATACTCGTCAGCCTGAGTGCTGCTTGCAATGCGTTTTGCTGCGTATTCTGCCTGACCCGTTGTCAGGCTGCCGGCGAGCGCTGGGGCCCTGGGAGCTCCGCCCTGGTCACCTGTATCCGGCTCGGTGGCCTGCTCCGCATAGCATGGGCGGGGTCCCGCGGGCCCGCTAGGAGGGAAACGTGCCGCTTGAGTGCCTGTGCCAGGCTCGCCCAGAGTAGGCTCCTGCGTTGTGCAGCCCAGATTTCCTCTCAGCCCAGCTTCCTACCTTGTGCCCCACTCTGCTGGGAGTGCGCTTTGCCCCGGTCAGAGTTCCGGCCGCGCTTGAAGCGGGCCACTTGAAGCAAGCTCGCGATGTCGCCCTTTCGGCTTTGGCTTGTTGGCCGCGCACTGTGCACCGCAGACCCTACGCCGCAGGCGCTGCGCCTGCGGCGGCGTGTCGCTCCACCGGAGGCGTGCGCCAACCTGCCCCCCCGCCTTGACGCCTCTGCTGCTCGGGGCGCCACATACGTGGCTGCTGTGTGTTCCCTGCTGCTTTCAGACTCGACATGCTGTTTGTGATTCCTAGTTAGGCGCACCAAGTGCGGATGCGCACGAGGGCAGCTGACTGCCCTGCGGCGCGGAGCGAGCCGGCTGGTCAGGGGCAGCTAGCACAGGTAGCCGATGCTTATGCGATGCTTGTGCTAGACCGCGCTGACCGCCACTGCAGACGGTCCCTGCGGACACGCCGCCCCTCAGGGCCATGGGCGCGTTGTGCCCAAGCTCTTCATAGTTTCATTCTGATTTTTTGCAGCATGCGACCCCACATACAGACATGTCGCTTTGCCCTGGTTTGTTTGTTGTTTGAGCCCTGAGTTAAGTATGGTGCAGTGAGGATGACGCAAGCCTGCCACTTGGCTCGCAGACGGTGCCTCCAGAGTGTTTGGCAGAAACGGGCAGTAATGATGGCAATGCAAGGCGCATGCGCAGCATGCTCTGCCACCTTCTATACTGCAGACCGTTTCAAGCATGCGCTCACACCCATGTATATAGTGAGTCATAAACGTGCCAAGAAAGCCTGCCGCCGTATGCAAGCACAGCACGCAAACGGTGGCAAGGCGCTGACCAGGGTTCTGCAAAGTGCTTGCCCAAATTGATGGGAGTTGCAGATGGGAGTTGCAGGTACAAAATGGCGTTCCATATTACAGACTGGCACCAGGCGGCACCTCCGGTGCGGCACAGCGTGCTTCGCAGGGGCTCCTAGCGTTGCCGCGCATGCACCCAGCAGGCTAGTGCGTGCACCGGCGTGCGGCGCACGGCCGCTGCGCGCGTCCGCTTGACGGCGCCGCGCAGCACGCCCCAGCTCGCCCCGGTCCCGCGCAGGGGGAGGTGCGGCCGGCTGGGAGGACACAGGCATGCATTTGAACTCCCGGACCCTCTTCCCCCACTTTACCCCGGTATGGTGTTCACGGCCGGCCGCGCCTGGCGGGGCGGACATGAGGGCGGCCCTGCACGGCCCCTCGCTTGCAGGGCCGGGCCGCGCCTAGTTAAGCGACAGGTCCGCCAGCACCTGGTGCCAGCGCGCGAGCGGGATGTGGGCGCCCGCGGGCACGCCCTGTCGCGCCAGGTCCAGCAGCAGCAGCAGCCTCTTGATGGGCACCTGCGCGTCCGCCAGGCCCGCCACCGCCGCGCCCGCCTGCGCGCGCGCGCGCCCGGCGGCCTCGCGACGGGGCCTGCTGCCATGGCGCGCGAGGCGCTTGCGTGCCGGTCGGGCCCGCCTCCGCGCCGCCCGCCTGCGCCCGCATGCTGGCGTGCTCGCAGGCGGGCGCACCATACGCCTGCATGTGCACCCCTCAGCAGACGGCCGGATGGGCGCGCGCCGGCGCGCCGCCCGGCTTACATGCGGGCCGGCCAAGCCAAACGCGCGCCCCGGCATGCGCAGCGGCGTGCCGTGCTGCGCAAGGCATGGGACCAGGCGCCGCCCGCCGCGCCGCACGCCTGAGGGCCGCGCGCTTGGCCGGGCCCGCGCGCCACGAGCGCGCACCTCGTCAGGCGCAAACGCGTCGAGCGCCTTGAGCACCGTGGCGACCTCCGCCTCGCGCAGCGCGGGCACGTGCAGCGCCACGTTGAACGCGTCCGCCAGGCCCATGTCCGCCATTACCTGCGGCGCCGCATGCTCTCCCTAACCCTCTCTCTAAACCTAGCCCGTCCCGCACCCTGCTTGCCTGACTGCTGGCCCACACTGCGCGGCCATCGCCGGGCCCCTCACCAGGCCGAGAGAGTGCGCAGTCGCTTGCGCTCGGGACAGCTGGCTCTCCGGACGCAGTGCGATGCTGGGTCGGGTGATGCGCAGCGGCAGAATGCGGCAGCCCCTAAAAACACAGAGGCTCCGCCGAGCGAGGGCGCAGAGGCGTACGGGCAGGCGCGCGGCGCGCCTGCGGCGCGCTGCTCGTGCCCACGACCAGCAGGCGCCGCCCCTCCGGCGGCTGCTTCTTCACCAGGACCAGCAGCGTCTGCCGCGCGGCGCTCCCGCCCTCAGCTCCCCCGGCAGACGTGCTGCTCCGACTCCCAACCGGATGCAGAGCCGCATGTACGCAGGAACATGCAAGCAGCTGGTGCGGGCGACCAGGGCCGCTGCAGGCTGGTCCTGACGGTGCGGGCACCTGTTCAACTCACGCCAACGCCTCGCAAGCCGCTGTCTCGCCGCGCGCGGGCGACGCCGTGCGCGACGGTCGGGCCGCCAGAGCCACTGCATTCCAGCGTAATTAGGGTCAGGGCGCGTGCGCGCCTGCAGGATGCCGTTGGAGAAGCGCGGCCCGATGGGCACGTACTCCAGCAGGCGCTCGAGGTCGTCCAGCACCACCATGGACATCGGCGACTGCGCGCGCCGGCGGCGCGCCGTCAGCATTAGGGCTAGGGGTAGGGTGTCTGCTGCCCCACAGCTCATAGAGCGCAGCTGGCAGGGCGGCCGGTTGGGGCGGAACGCTTGGCAGCAGGGGGGTGGAGGACGACAGAAGCGGCGATAATGCACCGGGCGCCTTCGTCCGCTGCGACCTCGCGCTCCGCGACACCGGGCAGCAGGGCGCCGGCCGAGCTTGCAGACGATAGAGAAGCGACCCGGCGGGCGCACCCGGTAGGCGTCCTCGAACACCTTGGCGATCTGCGCGGCCTTGGCCGGCTCGCTGAAGCCGACCATGGAGTCCGCGCTGACCACCTTGACGAACGGGAACGCGCTCTCCAGGCCCAGCGTGGCCGCCAGCGCTGTCTTGCCCGCGCCGGCCGGGCCCTCCAGCAGCGCCGTCAGCAGCGGCGTGTGCTCGCTGCTGCGCACCTGCGCGCTCGCACCGCGCGCGCGTGGGCGGCAGCCTTCCGCAGAGCCGGGCGGCGCCTCGCCTGCTGCACGTTCCTCCCAGCGGCCGCAAGACCTCGGGGCGAATAGCGCAGTGGCCCGTTGGCTCATCCCTGGCATGCCCACAGCATTGAACACCCAGCCAGGTGGCCACCACCATGTCAGACTAGACGCCACCGGGCGGCCGCGGCTGCTCGGCGAGCGCCTGGCAGGTGCCGCGCGGGCGGCGGAACGGCGGCCCAACCCCTGAACTTTACTCACAGACCAACGCCAGCCCCCAGCCAGGCTCAGGCGCCCCCGGGTCGCCGCGCCTGCTCGACTCGAGCGCCTGGCAGGGCGCGCGCGGGTGGCGGACGGGCGCCCCACACCCCCGCACTCTCTGGCAGCACCGACGCCGGCACCCTGTCGGGCCGGGCGCCCCCCCCCGGGGCGCCGCGCCTGCTCGACGAGCGTCTGGCAGGTCGCGCGCAGGTGGCGGAAGGGCGCCCCGAAGTCGATGATGCCGCTGAGGCAGTACGCGGCCAGCGTCTCGGTCACCGCGCCGAACGCCGGCTTGATCTCCGCCAGCGCGGCCTCAAAGTCCTCCATGCCCACCTGCGCGCCCGGCGCCGGCGTTCATGGTCTCTGCTAATTTATACCCTATCCCACCCTATGTCTTCGCCAGCGCGGCCTCAAAGTCCTCCATGCCCACCTGCGCGCCCAGCGCCGGCGTTCATGGTCTCTGCTAATTTTTACCCTATCCCACCCTATGTCTTCGCCAGCGCGGCCTCCGCACCAGTGGTCACGGGCGCTGCTGCGTCTCTGCAGCACCACCGCGTCTGTCTACTGCTTGCAAGCCAGAGGAGAAGCGGCAGCTTGCGCAGAGCGGCGACATGGTGCGATGGCCTAGGAGGGCGGTGCACACTCGTACACATTTTGATTATGAATCGACTGGCATGCGCGTGTACATGTGACAGAGCAGGCACAGCTCACAGCTATGCATGCCTTGTCTTGTGCATGCAAGCGTTCTGTTTTGCAGTGCAGGGGCGCGCGCCTTGAGGTTGTCCTCGTCGATGGGCTTGGACAGGTCGGACATGTCGACCTGGCGGTTGAGCGCGAAGCTGGCCGCCGACTTGACCAGGCCCTCGATCTCGGCGCCGCTGAAGTTGCGGCAGCGCGCCGCCAGCTCGGCCAGGTCCACATCGCGGCCCAGGAACGAGTTCTCCGCCATGCGCCCGGTGTGGATCTGGCGCCGGCGGGCCGCGCGTTCAGGCGCGGGCCGCCGAAACCAGGCGAGCGCAAAACCAGGCGAGCGCGGCCGCGCGCGCTGGCAGGAGTCAGCGCATGCAGCCCCGCCTCTGCGGCAGGGCGCCTGGACGCAGCCAGGGGAGGCGGCGAGGATGCCCCGGAGAGCTGCCCGTTGCGCGCTCGTGCTGCACGGCACCTCATGCGCACAAGCAGGGCGCCCCCTGACAGGCAACCTTGGATGCTGCGCGCGTGACTGCGTCGCCATGGGGCCCGGTGGGGCTCCAAGTGGCGGTCACGAATGGCCCCGCCCGCATGTGATCTCTATGCCAGGAGGGGGCAGAATGATTGCACTGCAGCTGGCTTCCTCGTCAGCATCGTTAGACCCTTAGCTGCTGCACCCGCGCCGCCGGCAGCGGCGGGGCGCGCGGCGCACCTTCAGGATCTGCAGGCGGCCCTGCTCGTCGGGCAGGCCGATCTCGACATGCACCTCCAGCCGCCCCGGCCGCAGCAGCGCCTCGTCCAGCATGTCCTTCCTGCATGAGTGTTAGGGTTAGGGTAGGGCACATGCTTCCCGGCTGCAGGCGGAGCGCCCGGCAGGATACGGAGCTCGGCCTGCTCGGATGCTGTGCCTCCTCTGCGCGCGCGCCGGCAGGACGGCTGCGCAGACGCTGCGCTGCGGCTCTGCTGCTGGAGCGCAGGCATGCGTGGTCTGCGTAATGGCCGCATGCCCTCTTCCAAGCAACTCGTTGCAGAGTTCACCGGAGGCTCAATGTTGAGCGCTGCATGGGGAGCGCCAGCGCTGAGTTGGGCGTTCAGCAAGGCAGGCGCGGCTCGGCCGGGTGCGCTGCGGCGCGGGCGGGCGCGCCGGTTGGTCATGCCGATGAGCAGGATGTTGTTGAGCGCGTCCACGCCGTCGATCTTGGTCAGCAGCTGGTTGACGACCGTGTCGTGCACGCCGCTGCCGTCGCGCACGCTGCCGCGCGACTTGCAGATCGCGTCGATCTCGTCGAAGATGATGACGTGCAGCTCGCTCGCCGCGCCCTTGGCCTTCTCCTCGGCCTCCGCCTCCTGCGCCGCGCGCGGGGCACGTAGGGATAGGGATAGGGTAGGGTGGCAGGAACAGTGGCAGCACGCCACAGCTCTGGACCACAGCTCAGGTCTCATGCACACAGCCAGCGAGGCGACCACCGCATCATGCATGCTTGGTGCGCATGCGACGGGGGTGCCGCGCGGCGCCCCCAAGCGCCTGTGCCGAGCGCCCCGGGTCACGGCAGCGCCATGCGCGCTCGGCGCTCTACGGTCTCTGCGGGCCGGGGCGGGGCGCACCACGAACAGCTTGCGGATGTTCTCCTCGGAGGCACCCACATACTTGTTGAGCACCTCCGGCCCGTTGACCACCTTGGGCTCGCGCCCGTTCAGCATCTTGCCGATCTGCCGCGCGATCAGCGTCTTGCCTGCGCGCGTGCACGCCCCAGCAGAAGTCAGCCTGTGGCTGCTGCGCATGCACGTGCGGCCGCGCCTGGATTACATGCTCCATCAATTGCCTTTTAACATACAAACTCCGAGGCAGTGCCCCCGGGTGATGCAAGAGAGATAGAATTTGCAACGGGCAACGCCTCCGTGGGTAGGCTGGGGTGCAGACACGGGGCGGGGCATGTGGGCATTGATGCGGCGCAGGCGGCCCATACAGCAGGCCTTTTGCATGGGTGGCAGGCGGCAAGGCGTTCATCCAGCCACGGCGACACGGCCGCGACCCAAACTTGAGCATTACGCGTACCCGTGACTGCATGCAGGAGCACGGATGGTGGGAGATGTCACGATCCGCAGGCCAGTGCGCAGGGTCGGCACCGGTGCCGGGCGGCCCGTGCAGCAGCACGCCCTTGACGTGCCGGATGCCCAGCCGCTCGACGACGGACGGCGGGAACACGCGCGACGCGAACGCGCGCCGGAAGATGGCCTCGAACTGCGCGTCCAGGCCGCCAATGCCCAGGCGCTCAAAGTTGACCTCCTTGTGCTTGAAGAGCTGCGGCGTGGCGCCGCCGCGCTGCCCCTTGATCGCGAGGCCCGCGCCTGCGCGGGCGCGGGCAGCTCGTCGGCCAGCAGAGCTGCCAGTCTTCTCGTACAGTGTGCGCGTGTGTGTGCGAGATGGGGGGAGCTGCCAGGAGGTCTGCGGGTCTGCAGCCACAGGGCGGGGCTGCAGCTGTGGCTCAGAAGTCAGCAAACCCCCAGGACAGCTGCTGAGTGAGCACATCATGGTGAAAGACTGCCCTAGCATCAAGGCCACCTCAGAGCAGCGCACAAACGTGGAGCTTACCCAGAGAGACACATGCGCATCCCTGTACAACTGCGACTTCGCACCCGCAAGCCTGCAGGCAGGCGGGGAGCTGCCGCCCACGCGGCGCACCGGCGGCCACCTCAAACACAAAAGCGGTGCCGGGCGCGAGCATGCCGCGCGGCGCGCCGCCGCCGGCGCCCGTAGCGCCGGCCACCAGCACGCTCGCGACCGTGAGCAGGAAGTTGGTGCCCTGGTACTCGAACGTGATCACCTGCTCCTGCGATACCACCTGCGGCAGGCATGCAGGACAGGCTTAGGGCTAGGGTGAGGATGGCAGGCATGACAGGCATGACCCCCTCTCTCACAGGACGCCCTGCCCTGGCAGCACCGGGGGGCACTCCCATGACGCCCTGTGCTTGCACCGCGCGCGCACCATAGCCAGCATGCAGCACCCAGCCCTCAGGGCGCGCCACCCGATGGACAGGTCAGAGCCTCCGCCCGCGCGCGAGCACAAGGGGCCAAGCTCTGCACCTAGTCTGCTTGTCTGGCCTCACAGGACCCGTGAAGCGCGCTGTGCACAGCCTGGTCCAATCCAGCTTTGGGCCATGTGGTTCAGCCTGTGACGCTGCCACAACGCGCCGCACCTGCCTCCGGAAGCGCGCCAGCAGACGCGCGGCCCGGTGCAGCCCATTAGTGGGCCATCGTGTCACCCCAGCTGCCCCTGCAGTGCCTCGGAACGCGCCGCACCTGCCCCTGGAAGCGCGCCAGCAGGTGCGCGGCCAGCGCCGGCGCGTCCAGCTCCAGCGGCGCGGCGGCGGCGGCCGCGCGCTTGGCCGCCAGCGGCGCCAGCTCGGCCGTCACCAGTGCCGCCTGGAGCCCGGCCGGCGGCGGCTCGAACGGCCGCACGGACACGCGGTCGCCGCCGGACACGCGCACGCACTGCCGCGGCCGTGCGCGCCCCGCTCCCTCAGCCGCATACGACGTCCCGCACCTCCGCAGAGAGGGGTCTGGCAGGTAACGCTTGGCTCGGCACTTCCCCCGACCACTGCAAGTGCAGGTCGACAGGTGCGCAGGGGACTTTGGGGCCCGTGCGTGCGCTGCACGCTGTGCCTTTCCCTTGCCTCTCCTTTCGCCTTTACTCATGAGAGACCATAGCTCGGTCGTGCAAGTGGCAGCTTGCCTACCGAGCGGCATTCACTGCGCATGACTGGCGGCAGCACAGCACAGAAGGAGCTTCATAACTACAACACGAATAAGCTGCCACGGTACCTTTGTGTGACGGCCAAGAACCTGTTGCCAAGAACTGCGCACCTTGCGCTGCACCGCGTTGAGCCCGAGCGAGCCCGGCGCAATTGCTGGATCCTGGCGCACTGAGAAGACGCTGATGCGCAGCACACGCCTGTCGTGTCAGCCAACAGCAAGCCGTGCTGCGTGCCACACACTTTCGGGGCAGCACAGCAGGGCCAAGCACACGCGCGCGAATTATGTCCACTGCTGTGTTCGCAAAAAGGTCGAGCACAGTGGCAAGCATGCAGTGTGCGGGCCCCGTGATCGAGCCTCACCAGCTCCCCAGCTCGACATAGGCCCAGGCCGCAAGCGGGTCGCTCGGGCTTGTGGAGATGAACCCGCAGTTTGTTTTGGCGTGCTCCTGATGCACAGAGAGCAGCGCTGTCAGCAAGCAGGCCCTGCAGTGTCAGAACAAGCAGTAACCGCAGCGCCATCGCTCGCACATTGCTTGGACTGTTGGTGACTGTTACAGTAGTAGTCTCTGGGCTTGCGGAAGCTCCGTCCCTCCCAATCCCCTTGCCCCACATATCTGTGCTTAAAGCACTACATGCTCGCCCCTCACATGCTGGGCCCCAAGCACATCACTCCACCGCCTGGCGCTGCCACTGAAGCTGGCCTCGCCGCTGTTTTGTATCTGCGCACACATCTTATGCACCTTATTCAGGTGAATTTTTATAGCTCTTTTACTGAGCTTTCCCCTGGCGGAGGAAAACTTCTCCTTAAAAAAAAAGCTTGTGACCCTGGCGCGCCTAAATTGGCCCTCACTGTCAAATTTTGGTGCCTGGAGGGGGCCACAGACCCGAACAGCCTGGTCGTTCGGTCTAAGGTGGTGCTGCAGGGCGCGGTGCACGCGCGAGCAGTGGATCGGGCCGCCAGCGGTCCAGCAGTGTATAAAAGCAAGAGACATCGCCGCTCGGGATGACCGGGAAACGGAAGCTTCCCAATGTTGAAAGCGCGGCTTTGGTTGCTGCGCGGAAGCTCGTGGAAGACGCGGACAAGGAAGTTGCGCGGAAGAAGAGGAAGAGGCGCGCATCACGGATGCAGACTCCTGCTGGCCTGAAGGGCGGGCGCCAGTGATTGCTTTACGCAATGCGGCTGTGCCACGTCCGGCGCGCGCGGGTCCCCACGCGTGCATGTTCAATCCTGGGAGTGTCTGCCTGCATGGGTGCCCCTGCCGATATCTAGCGCGTGTGCGCTCGCAGCCTTGCTTGGAAGGAGTACTACGGAGAACACAAGGACGAGATCCTTGCGAGGCGCAAGAAGCGCGAAGCAGCTGCAGCTGCGGCAGATTCGCAGCAGGTGCCTTACGCGGCCGCGGCTACGCACGGCCAAGCCGCGGCCGCTGCGCAGCCCACGGCTACAGTACCCATCAGGGCGGCAGCGGCGCCGGGCGCCACTGCAGGCGCGGTCAAGCTGGCCTCTGCCGCGCCTGGCACAGTGGCGAGCGGCGGTCGCGGCCGCGGTCGGTGCGCAGCACATGGAGAGCAGCCGCTGCCCGCGGAGCCAGCAGACGGGCCGCAGCGCGGCAAGCGCGCCCGCACGGGGGGGCAGCCGCCAGCCGCGCAGGACCAAGGCGCGGCCGGTCGGCCAGCCGTGGCCACCGCGCCTGCCACAGCGGACGGGTCGCCGCTCGGCGCAGAGGCAAGCGACGGCGGCGGCGGCGGCCGCCGCGCGACGCCTGGAGAGCAGGCGGTGCCTGCGGAGGCAGCAGATGAGGCGCACGGCGTGCTCGGCGAAGCTGCGTGCTGCGAGCCCGGCGCGCTAGCCAGGGCGATGCCTGCGCCGCTCGCCAACAGGGCCAGCGGCAAAGCGTGGCTGCTGTGGTGCCTCGAGTCGGCCTTGGCGATAGTTCGGCACTCCACCGAGGCGGAGCTGGCATCATGCCCTGGTGCTTCTGACTGTGCTGGATACATGCCCGACTGAGCACAGCACTCACAGCCTCTAGGAGGCTGGGAATGTGGCGGCGCCAAGCAAGCTGGCGCTAACTTTGGCTGTTGCTGCTGGCCCGGATCATGTATCAACGTATGTGCAATGCCGGCACCCACTGTGCCTTGGTGGGGCTGGCAATCACTACTTGCTGTTGTACGGACTTGCAACGACCTTCAGGTCACCTTGTTGCAAGCACCAACATTCAGCAGGCTCGCAGTGCAGCACAGCAAGCCCACAGGCGTACTGCAGAGCAGTGCAGGTCACAGCGTGCCACCTGTGTTGGTGGCAGGAGCAAAGAGCTGCTCTCAAGACCTCTTCGGCACAGTGCGCGCGCGCAGCGCATACATCCGCACCTGCCGCGCCCCGCGCGCGTCAGCCAGCAGGCACGGCGGGAGAGCGAGGCTGCCGGCGCGGCAGGCGCGAGCAGGGCGGGCACGCCAGCCGGGCGGCTATGGGCGCGCCTTGAACAGCTCCTTGGGGAAGCTGCGCTGCAGGATGTTGTACTTGACGACCAGCCCCGCGCGCTCAAAGAGCTCCAGCAGGTACTGGTTGCTCCGCGTCAGGCTGCTGTCCTCCTGGCCCCCCGCCCGCAGACAGGTCGCGCCGTGTGGGACCCCGGCCAGCCTCGGCCTGGCCGGTGGCGAGTGTGCTTCCACAGAAGGTCTGCGCTGCTGTGTGTGCGCCTTCACCGTGGCCCCAGGGGTCGAAACATGCTTCACCCGAACAGGCAGGCAGCTGCAAGCCACAGAGTGCGATAGCAGGCGGCCGCGCGAGAGTCCGCGAGCGCCCGGTGTGTAAAACAGGCCCCACTGGCGCATTGTGCGGGAGGGCACGGCCCGTGGCAAGGAGGGCACCTTGTCCACCACGAAGCCGGACGCGCACACGTTCTCCTTGATCATGATCAGCCCGTCGGGCGTCAAGCCCGTTTTCAGCCGCTCAAAGTAGGCCAGCGCGTCGTCTGCGGCACCCGGCACATCCCCCACACATGCGTCATGATACCACGTCACCCAAGAGGCTCGTGAGCAAAGGCTGCAGCAGCTGTGGCAACACCGGGCAGCAGCAGGTGCAGACGGCAGAGTGAAGCTGCCAGGTCAGCATGCGCTGCCTGCGGCTGCATGCAAAGCCCAGGCCGCGGGGCCGCACCGTCTGTGAGGTAAAGCAACGCCCACTGCATCCAGACGAGGTCGTACCTGCACGCTCACAGTGACTACCCTAGCACATTGACCAAAGCATATGGACCACCGGGGGCAAGACACAGAGGCGGCCCTTGCATGGGCGAGGGCAGCATAGTAGCACAACCCCGCCCATGCAGCGCATGCAAGACACAGCCACCAGACGCGCGAGGGCGCGCGCGCGCGCGCCTCTTGGGCGCGGGCGAGAAGGCCTGCAGCCCCATCTCGAAGAACCCGGCTGCCGCATGCCCGGGCGGGTAGCCGCGCGCCGCGCCGGCGGCGGCGGCGCTGCCGTCGCCGGCGGCGCCGCCATCGCGCGCGCTGGTGCTGGGCGCCAGGCTGGCGCGCGCGGCGGCCAGCAGGTGGCGCGAGGGCTCCACCAGGTCCACCTCGGCGCAGTGCGCCAGCAGCAGCTGCTCGGTCACGCGGCCCACGCCCGCGCCGCAGTCTGCGGGCGGCCGCGCCGTCAGGGGCCGTGCAGGGGCGCCGCTGTCCCGCCTGCCCCTGCCGCCAGGGGCTCTGCGTCCCAGGGATGCGGGCGCGGCAGGCGCCCGGCCCGCCCGGCGCGTGGCGCAGCTTCAAGCAGGCGAGCCTGCCAGGCAGCACTGACCGAGGGCGGTGAGCGTGCGAACTTTGCACGAGGCAAGCCTGGAAGCCCTGGTCTGGTGACACAGCGCATGGGGAGGGCCCGTGCAGGCGGGCGTGCCCAAGCCGACGAGCCGCCTGCTGCCCGCCGCGGCCGCGTCCAGCTGCTTGGCGAACGCCTTGCGCAGGAAGGTGCGGCTCTCGGCGATGTCGCAGCTGTTCAGGTGGCCGAGCCCGGCGAGCACGCCGTCGTAGGTGGCCGGCTGCGCGTCCCAGTGCGCGACCGCGGGGGCGTACCAGGCGGCCTCCTTGTCGCCGCTCACGCGCTGCCACAGCTCCTGCGGGCTGCTGTACGACTCCTGCGAGCCGCGGCCCTGGAGTTTGAGTATCGGGCTTGGATGTGGCGGCGGCGCCGGCGGTGTGTTGCCCGGCGATGCATTTCGTCCTGCTTCAGCACAGTGCAGGAAGCTCGCAGCGCGGACAGCGCACATTGCCCTCGCCGTCCCAGCCGGGCTGCTCCATCAGTTCACAGAGCTGATTGCGCAGAGCAGGCCCTCTGCTGGCACTAGCGCGGCTCCCGCCCCTTGTTGATTGCAGCACTTCAGTTCCTGTGCAACTGCGCTTGACCTCCTGTAGCAATTGCGCGACCGACAGCTCTGCTTTTTATCGAAAGCAAGGGCACAGTCCAACCCTCTGTGAACTGCCAGGATGTCTTATGAGCCAGAGCTCCGGTCCTCCAAGGAGCAACGATCCACCCTCCGCTCTTGTATGGGCCTGACGCGCTAGACAACGCAGTGTGCCGCCTGGTGCACGTTAGCAGCTTCCACCGCTTGGTGCGCGGATTCTGCTGAGGAAGCAAGCGCACTGCAACCCCCACGCACGACCTCAGACTGCCACGCCAGACTGGTCGCGTTGCACTGCACCGCCGTTGGCGTGAGTTGGACGGCTGGTGTATGGTATGAAGGTGCGCTGCCGCCGGCGAGCACGCTCTTGGCACGCACGCGTGTCACTGCTGCTGCTGCCGCTGTTCGGCGCAGCGTCAGCGTCATCCTGCTTGGCCGATAAAAACCGTACTGAGGTCAGCGCCTCATCCGCGGGCGTGCTCACGCGGGGCCGCCGCGACCCGCAGCGGGGCCCCGTGCTGCGCACACAAGAGGGCCAGGAGGCCGCCTGCCTGTGCAATGATGAGGAGAGCTGCGAGGCATCGGACAGCAGCTACTCATACGTGCAGCGGTAGGGCTCCCGCTGCGCCCGCCGCCCTTGCGCCCGGCCCCGCACGACGCTGACAGGCAGTGCGCACGCTGCCGCTACTCAACAAGCTTGTCTCCACGTGTGCTGGGCAGAGGCCACCCTATGGCCAGCGCGCTGCACGATGCAGCCCTGTCAACGCGCGTAGTAATAACAATACAGGGAAGCGTGCGCGCACTGCTGCGTGCAAAACGTGCCAGCTGTGTCACAGTGTGTACAAGAGGGCGCTGCCGCCGCTCGCCCTGGCGACTGCTGTGCAACAAGCGCAGCATCTGTCTGTATTGAAGTAGGTCAAGGGTACACTATGGCACAGGAAGCGCAGTGCCAACCAAGGCCCCGAACGTAAGCTCGCCCTGAGCATGCTGTCTTATGCTCCACAGGGACGCAGAGGTGAGCAATGGCAGCCATGCTGCTCCTGCGGCGCCGGCGCCGGAGGCCGCACCGCCGCCTCCGGAGTGGCCCGGGCCGGCACCGCCGCGCGACATTGACGTGACTGACAGCGACGACGAGGACACAGCCGGCGCAGCTGCGCCCAGCGACGACGGCTTCTCTGACATCGGCCAGCCGGGCGACACAGAGGTGCGCCTGCAACTGAGTTATACAGCGGTCCCGCTCAGGCTGTGAGCAGTCGGCAGACATAGGGTCCATACTACCTAAGCTGGCTCTTTGTATACGCGTGCTGCTGGGGTGTTCATGTCTCTGTAAGTGCCGCTTGGATAATCATGCAGGCCATCGCTGGAGAAAGTTGGCGTACATCTTGAACAGCATATTAGGCACATTTTGCTGGCGTACATGGTGTGGCGCCGTGATGCCGATGTGTGTGCTGCCGCCAGGTGGTGTACGTGCGCGAGGGCGTGGCGGTCTGGCCGACGCGCTCGGAGCGCATCGTGGGCCGCCTGAGCCTGATCAGGCAGCACCGCGTCCTCTTCCTGTCCTGGCTGCCGTACGCGCCCGGCGCGCTCGCGCCGGACGGCGTGTTCACGCCCGTGCCCGCAGACGCGGCGCCGGCGTCGCCAGCGCGAGGTCAGGGCCCTGACCCTGTCTCTCCATGCGCAGCTGCTCCCTGGCTAATGCGCTGCCTTGCAGGCTGTCTTTGCCCGAGTGCAGCCACGCTTTGCTGTGGCCCAGAGCCTCACACAGTGGTTTTTAAGTCTGGTGACATGGAACGTGGTGTCTGCTAGATAGTCTTTCGCATTTTGCTCTGCTGATCGTCATGCACGAAGAGAGCCAGGGTCGATGCCTGAGCTCGCCCCGAAGCCGCGCACTCGCTTGTCGCTGCAGATCACCTGCCGTGCAGCGGCCTCCGGCTGCCGCGCGGGCGCCTGAGCGGACGCGCGCGCGCGGGGCAGACCGCACAGCGTATGCGATCCACCCGCTGCCGCTGTCCGAGGTGCGCGCGCTGCGGCGGCACACGCCCGCGCTGGGCGGTCAGCACGTCGTGCTGGTGCTCGGCTCGGGGCTCACGCTGCCGCCGCTGACATTCAGCGCCGGCGGCGTCAAGGCGTTCTTCGCCGCGCTCAAGCAGGCGCGGCTGCCCCGTCCTGGCTGCCTGTGCGAGTCGGTGCCAGGCAACCATGCGTGTGCCTGGCCAGGGTGCAGGGTTAGGGTTATGCCGTCAACGCTCCAAGCCAGTGATGCGCAGTACGAGTCTGTTTCGCCTATTGAGAGCATGCTGCCTCAGCGAGTAATGAGAGCGGCCTGAGCGGGTGTGGCACCACCCAGATGCTGCAGAGCGCTCGGCGCGTGATTATGTCGAGACATGTCCGTAAGTCAAGGCGCGCGCGCGTGCAGCACGTGCTCCTGGCGCGCTCGGCGGGCGAGCCGGAGACGTACCTGGTCAACGACACCGCGGACCCGCTGCAGCGCTCGCTGACCAGCCTGGAGCTCAGCGACGTGCTCATCGGCGCGCCGCCGCCCGGCGCCTCGGCCACCTTTGCGCCGCCGGCCGGTCCGCCGCGCCGGCTCGGGCCAGCTGAGCTTGCTTCCCCTGCAGGAGAGGGGACATGGGGTGTATGCACAGGTCAACATCAGTTAAAAACTGTAATGAGAGCAAGGGTATGCGCATGTGCTGAGCATTCTCATGTTGCCACCCATGGGTGGGTTGGTGCGCGCAGTGCTTGCGGCAGGAGGGTGGCGGGGAAGATCAAGGCAGTGCTGCATTAGTAACAATGATCGTAGACGGGGTCAGTGTCGTGCACTGCATGGCGGCAGGCGCGTGGTTGGTGGCACACGGCAGTGCAGCGCTGCCGGGCCGTGCCCGTGTCAGGCTGACCGTGCGGCGCGCCTGGCGGCAGGGGTGTCCTGGGGCGCGGAGAGCGAGGCGTGCGGGCGCGGGTGGCAGCTGGCCGACCTGCTGGGCGGCTCGGTCGCACGCGTGCGCTCCTTTGCGCGCGAGACCACCACGTCCCTGCTGGCCGCGTCCGCGCTGCTGCCGCCGCCGGACACGAGCGGTGCGCGCTCCAGGGCCGCACGCAGGGAGAGGGGCGCGGCCATGATGTCAGCTAATATCTAACAACAGTCCTGCACCCATTTGCAGCCCTTTTGCTCAACTTTTTGCAAACAGCCACCTCAGGTTGAATGCAACTGCCTTGGGATAGAGCTGAGGTACAGTAGGCCACAGCATAGCCGGCACATGCAGCAAGATTTGCACTGCAAACAGGCGTGACAAGGTCATGCATGCAGGTGCAGCGCCCGCGGCTGCGTTGCTGCGCAACGGCCGTATGGATGCCGCAGATGCGGCCGCTGTGCCCGCGGCCGCCCCGCCCGCGCCCTGCGCGCTCGCAAACGGCAACGGCCACATGGCCAACGGCGCCGGCCTCGGCGCCGATGGGCCGCCCGCCGCCGCCAACGGCGCCCGCGGCCAGGGCTGCCTGGACGCGAGCCCGCTGCTCGCCGCGCCGAGCGGCGAGCTGGGCGCGTGCGAGGGCGAGCTGGGCGCATTCGAGCTGGTCGCGCCCGCGGCGACGGGCGGCGGCGGCGAGGGGCCGCGCGGCGCGCCGCCGCCGCCGCCGCTCAGCCTGGAGGAGTGGGGCTCCTTCCTGACCAGCGAGGGTGCGCCGCGGCCGTGCAG
>JAABUZ0100005470.1_pt1 | contig 16648 bp, 15 predicted proteins | sample 5562091 | NCBI WGS metagenome assembly JAABUZ01 (sample SAMN12813069, study PRJNA571459) | rock metagenome | isolation source: Antarctica rocks | place: Antarctica: Victoria Land, Linnaeus Terrace sud | collected 2015-12-21
CGTGCCGTAAGCACGACGAAGCATACCAGGACGGCGGCGTACATAAGCAGCAGTCTGCGAGCGCGGATGAGCGACAGTAGCGTGTCTCCCCTAACGTACAGAAATGATGGGACCGTTCAGCCAGGTGGCGGTTCGATGCAAAGCGGCGGACAGCGGGAGCGCGATGATGACGTTGAGCAGACCTGAAGGAATGGCGACGGTCAGCAGAACATCCCACCAGGCCACATGAGCATCGAGGCTGTCAATCACGAGGAGCAGTACCGAATAATAGACCAGCGATGCTATGAACACGGCAACGGACTGCAGAATCGGATTCGTCCGCCGAAGGCCGCGCCGCCAGTTGCCCGTGAGGAGCGAGACGGTGACGAGCGCAAGCGCCGTGACACCGAGCGGGTTTCCGGAGACGAGATCCAGGATGAGGCCCGCAAAAAAACCGACCAACAGTGCCTCTGTGCCCCCGATCAGCATACTCCAGATGACGACCACGCACAGGACGACATCCGGCATGATGTGAGCTACCTGCATGTGCGAGGAAACACCCGCCTGAATGGCCGGCAGCCAGAGGCACGCCAGGAGGAGCGTGACCAATCTTCGCCGCCCTTCAGCGTCAAGAGGGAACATCTAACGGTTGGAAATCAAGCATAACCAGAACGTCCTGAAGGCTGTCTAGCAGTGCTGTTGGTCGGATGACCGCAGTCTGGAATAGCGCCACATCCTGCTGTTGCGCGCTCACAATGATACCAATCGGAATGTTCGGCGGATACCCGCCTCCGGTGCCCGAGGTAAGCACCCATTCGCCTGGTTGCAGCTGCTGATCGGACGCCACAAAACGTAAGAGCACGCCTTTGCCCGGCTCGGCCTGGAGCATGCCCGTTGCGGGGCCAGCGGTACCGGAAATGACAGCAGCCACGGCGCTTCTGGGGTTATTAACTGGCAACACGTTGGCCCATCGTGCGGTGCTCGTGATGACGCGTCCGACAAGTCCGCCAGGTGCGATGACCGTCATTCCCACCTTGACCCCCGCCTGGACACCTGCGTCGATGCTGAGCATCGGAAGGAGATTGCTGCTTCCGTGCCCAACCACGTGAGCATGGAGGTACTGGTGCTCAGCATGCGTCTGACGAAAGTTTAACAACGAACGCAGGCGGGCATTTTCCTGCGTGACTTGCCGTGCCTCTATATTCTGTGCACGAAGCGTCGCATTCTCTTCACGTAGTGCCTTGTTTTGAGCCCGTAGTTGGCCAATTTCCGCCAGTGTGGTTGCAAAATTGCCAACCGTGTCGGAAACCTGGGCGGCCAGACTTTCCAGTGGCATGAATACAATGGCGGCTGAACGCTGTTGCCGTTGAAGTTTCTGCGATGCGTCGAGTATGAGCAAGCCAAAGCTAGCGATCAACACCAGACCAACCCACATTGCAAACCGATGGACGCGCACTGCTTCTCCTCTGCCATCCCACGACTGGTGCCGACGACGGTACCGCTATACCGTCATCCATTGCCTATGTCTGGACGGAGACCTTCTGCAAGAGCGCGACCCCTTCAAGGCATTTGCCAGTGCCACGCACGACGCATGTCAGCGGGTCGTCAGCAACATGAATCGGCATCAGTGTTTCGCCGCGCAAAAGTTCATCCAGCCCGTGAAGCATTGCTCCGCCGCCTGCGAGCGTGATCCCGCGATCCATAATGTCCGCAACCAGTTCCGGTGGTGTTTCTTCTATCGACCGCTTCACGGCGTCGACGATGTTATTGACAGGTACCGCGATCGCCATCCGGATTTCCTCGCTGGTCACCTCGACCGATGCCGGAAGACCCGTACGAACGTCCCTTCCACGCAGGGTCACCCTCATTTCTTCCCGCAACGGACAGGCGGAACCGATGTTGATTTTCGTTTCTTCGGCCATCCGCTCTCCGATAAGGAGGTTGTGCTGGCGCCGCATATACTGGACGATCATGTCGTCCATTTCGTCGCCAGCAATGCGTATAGAATGACTCACCACCATCCCACCGAGGGAAATGACGGCGATCTCGGTTGTGCCACCACCAATGTCGACAACCATGCTCCCAGCCGCTTCTTCGACGGGTAAACCTGCCCCAATCGCCGCCGCCATCGGCTCCTCGATGAGATGTGCTTCTCTTGCGCCCGCGTTGAGCGCAGCCTCCTTCACCGCACGCTGCTCCACCTCGGTAACACCACCTGGTATGCCGATGACCACGAGTGGTCGGGGAGACAAGATGTACCTGTGGTGAACACGCTCAATGAAGTGTTTGAGCATGCTTTCCACGATGTCGAAGTCGGCAATGACGCCGTCCTCCAGCGGCCGTATGGCCCTGATATCTGACGGAGTCCTGCCCACCATACGCTTGGCTTCGAGCCCTATCGCAAACACTTTGTGGGTTTTTACATTGATTGCGACCACGGAAGGCTCAGAAATGACGACGCCTTCGCCGCGCACGAAGACAAGGGTATTAGCTGTGCCGAGGTCTATCCCCAGATCTTTTGAGAACAGCCCGAGCAAAGAATTTATGGGACGAAACACGGTGGATGGTGGCCTCCGCCTGTCGCGCTCTATCGAGACGGCATGTCACAGGTCACCCACGGGACAACGTATCATGCCGCGCGGAGTATACCATGCCCGGGTCACCTGAGCGACCCCATTTGCTGGAGCACCTGATCCCCCAGAAGCCCCAGTTCCACCTCGTACGGCGTGCCCGCGAACTCAGGGTGATATTCGAAACGCGCTCGCTGGAAGTACTGAACGGTGAAGCCGTTTTCGATCATCTCTTCTGAAATAGGATAGCCAAAGACGTCGATATCACCGCGTGACTTGAAGAAATGCAGAAATCCAAAGGAAATGCTGTGGCGTGTCTGGGGTAGATACAGACGTGTGGTGCTGTTCGTGAACGGTACCACCGTGGCAAACGGCCGACGCGCGGCCGTGAGTTGATCACCAAACAGCGAGAGGTTGATCTCATACGGAGTGCCCGCCAACTCCGGATGAAATTCCATCCTCGCCCGCTGATAATATTGCACCTGGAAACCTCGTTCCGTCACGACCTCGGTCCGTGGGTAGCCGAAGATATCGAGGCCACCGTGACTCTCGTAGAAGGCGAGGAAAGGACCATACACGTTGTGACCCGTTCGATCGAAATAGCTGTTTCTCTGAGTGCTCACACGTGGCGGCGCTGCGGCAGTGCTGGGTCCTATCTCCGTCGGCGTTGCCGTGCGTGATGGTGCTACTGGAGTTGGAGTGGGTGACATGGCGGTCGGCGTCGGCACGGCGATGGCACCGCTTGCGTTCACGTCCTCCAACAAGATGTACGGACTTCCCCCCACAAGATAGATCGTTGGATCACGCGGATCGGTATTGTTGCTCGTGGCCTCAAGAGGGATGCGATAGGCGCCAGCGGAGGTGACCGGCGTCGCGAGCTGGTTGCCGAACTTGTCCATCAGCCGCGCGTTGTTCCCCGACACGGGAACCGCGGCCTCCACAGGTTGTGGGGAGCCATTCCACACGACCGTGATGCGCTGGTTGCCTCGTGTCATCACGACCTTATTGACGGCCCCCGGCCATATCCATTGAACACGGCCTATGTTGCTGTTCAGAAGCGCCTGGGTCTGCGCTTCGGTCGGTGGGTCACTGCTGCCAGACCAGCTATACGTCGCCGATTGGACGTTTTGAAACGTCCGGACGGCAAATTGCCAACTGACATAGGCGGGACGCACGGAACCGTCATCACGGATCAGACCATACAGTTCGCCCGCACCTTCGCCTCCCGTGTCACGCATTTTGTAAACGCTGATACGCGCCGCGTTTCCGGCGATCGCCAGCGCCGACGCCTGGATCATGTAGTTGGCCTGTTGGTCCATCGTAGCTCGAAATGGACCATTCGGTACTGGCGAGACCGGGTCGTCGTTCGGCACGACGTTCATCTCCGAGATCCATACCGGTTTGTCGAAGCCGTGCCGCTGAAGAATGCGGTGGTAGACGGTTGGCTCGTTGTACGCATTCAACGGATTGCCATAGCAGTGGACATCGACAGCATCGAAATACCAGCCGTGGGATGGAGCGGTTGGATCCTGAGCCGCGATATCAAGCATGCTGTCCAGATATTGCGGGCGGTTGTGTTCTTTGTCCCACCAGTACGTCATACCGGCGACGACAACCGTTGCGGATGGATTGACGGCTTTCACCGCTTGATCCGCCACTTTCACGAGCTGATAGTAATCCGCAATGCTTCCCGTCCACGTCAACTGCCGACCATCGCCATACTGGTCAGGTTCGTTCCAGATCACCCACTGATCGACGCGACCCTGGTAGCGCGCCGCAAGACGCGACATGAACTGGCCCCAGCTGTTTGACGGGTCGTTGTATGGGAGGTCGAGGCCCTTTGGCGGTGAAATGGAGCCGGAACTGTCCCTCGCGGCCCAGGTCGGCGTTGACAGCACCACGCCTACTGGCGTGATCCCGGCGGCAATCTGTGACGAAATCGTGTCGTCACGGACAAAACCTGGAAGGTTGGGGTCCGTCGTTGACCAATCCTGCGCGCCCTGGGGCTGATAGGCCGACCAGTGAAATACGAGGCGTTCCCAGCGTGCGCCTGCCTGCACTGCCCGATCGGTCGATTCAACGGCCTGAACGATACCAAACCGTGGATCACTCTGCCCGACAGGTGGTAACGGCGTCACGGGAGACGTGGCCGCGTTCGTCGGGCGACTGAAAGATGAAATCATCTGGAGAACAAGCAGCAGTGGTAGAAAAATGGCGAGGCCAGAAACGCGCTTCATGGTTATGCTCTCTTATGCGGGGGTTCCAACGGAGCTATATCTTCTTACCGGTAGGTACGACAAGCGAACGATTTCGTTACAGCGTCGTATGCTTGGGAATCTCATTGGCTATCTGGCGGGCAACTGCCAATGAGTTCACCGACGTTATGGAAAGTGACCGATCAATGTGCCGGAGCAATCCAGCGAGTACCTTTCCGGGACCGATTTCCAGGACCTCGGTGACGCCCTGCAATTGCAGCGTTCGCATGCAGTCAGACCAGTGGACTGGCGAGTACAGCTGGCGAACGAGCTTGTCGCGCAGGACATCCGGGTCGTCCGATAACGCGGCATCGACGTTGGATGCCACGCGTGCCCCCCCTTTTTTAAATGGTGCAACCGCAATGGCCTCCGCCAGCTCCTGCGCTGCTGGCAGCATCAAGGGGGAATGAAATGCGCCACTTACTTTCAAAGGAACGACCTTCGTTGCACCCATCTCTTTTGCAATCCGCCCTGCCTCAGCAACGGCTTCTGGTTGTCCTGATATAACCACCTGACCGGGTGCGTTGAAGTTAGCCGCCACAACCGTGCCGATACTCGATGCCGCGACGCAGGCCGCAACCGCCTGGTCGTCTGACAACCCCAGGATGGCGGTCATCGTGCCGCGCTGCATCCTGTGCATAATGACCCCGCGACGGTAAACCAGCTGCAGTGCGTCTTCAAAGGAAAGAACTCCCGCGGCAAAGAGCGCGGTGTACTCGCCAATGCTGTGACCAGCAACATCGTCGGGATGGTTACCTGCATGCTGGAGTGGAAGCATGAGCGCCGCGCACGCGGTCAGGAGGCACGGCTGAGCGTGGATTGTCAGTTGCAGCGCATCGGCTGGCCCCTCAAAACAGAGCTTCGCGATTGGGAGACCAGTGATCTCCTCAGCACGGTCAAACAGGCGCCGAGCCTCCGGCATTGCTTCGTACACGTCGTACGCCATGCCGACCGTCTGGCTACCCTGACCAGGAAAGATCCACGCGCAGGTCATGCATTCCTCCGCCATATTGTGTTCACGAATCCCGACACCGTTTGGTTACCGGGCCAGCTACGTCATCCTGCGGTGACCACCGCGACCGCGTACTCTTTCTCGTGGGAAATCGAGACGTGCCAGGCATGGTAACCGAGTTCATCCGCCTTTGCCCGTGCCCTACCCGAAAGGGTTAATTCGGGCTTGCCGGACGGGAGATTGACAATCTCGAAATCTTTCCAGGAGACACCGACCAGACCTGTTCCTAGCGCCTTCGATGCAGCCTCCTTCGCGGCGAAGCGACCAGCAAGCATCTCGAACTTGTGTGCATTGGGGAGGCAGTAGATGAGTTCTCTCTCCGTGAAGATGCGTTTGAGAAAGCGGTCGCGGAACTTTTCTACCGCTTCCTCAATACGTGCTACCCGCACGAGATCGATGCCTACTGCCTGGCACATAGATGCTCCTGATACACGCCTGGCGCCTCTTTGCTGACGACTCTCTGCGCCCCCTGCCAGCCAACAGGATAGCACCGCTACTGGCAGCCCATATCTGGCACCCCATATGATGGTTGGACGAGCGCGACACCGGCCTTTGGTGCGCGTGACGGCTGAGGTATAGTCACGGGAAGGAAGGGAATGTGCCATGGATATGACCCGTCGTGAACGAGTGGAAGCAGCGGTCCACGGGAATCCCGTCGATCGTGTGCCTGTCTGCTTCTGGCACCATTTTCGCCCGAAAGGATCACCGCAAAGGCTGGCGTACGCCACCGAGCGATTTTTTGGTGGCTTCGATCTGGACATTTTCAAAATTATGCCCGATATTCCCTACCCGTTCCCACGCAACAGCATCCGTGAGGTAGGTGACTGGGACCTCGTGGCGCCGCTAGACTCCTCCACAGGCAACATGGGCCGGTTCGTGGAGACGGTACCGATCCTACGTGACCGCATCGGTGATGACACGCCCATCGTCGTCACCGTTTTTTCTCCTATGTGCCTGGCAGTTCAGTTTGCTGGTATCGAGGTCATCAGAAAGCATATGCACGAGGATCCCGCGCAGCTCCACTACGCGCTCAGCACCATCGCCCACAATCTTGGGGATCTCTCACGCGACGTCATCGATGCGGGCGCTGCCGGCATTTTCCTGGCGGCGTGGGGTGGCGCCGACCAGCTGCTCACGCGTGAGCAATACCGCGAGTTTGCGGCCCCGTACGACCTCGAAGTGTTACAACAGTGCCGTGCGGGTTGGCTGAACATCCTGCATGTGCACGGGGATGGCCATCTGCTGATCGACGATTTTCTGCAATATCCTGTGGATGTCTTAAACTGGAGCGACCGACTGACCGGGCTGACACTGCGCGAAGTACGGCAGAAGAAGCCCGACCTATGCCTCATGGGCGGCTGTCACGAACGCGGACCGATGGTCCACGGCACGGCTGGTGACATGGAAGCGGAAATCGTCGATGCACTGGAACAGACGGATGGAGGACACCGTTTCATCTTGGCCAACGGATGCTCTATTCCTGACGACACGGATGACCGTCTGCTCCACCAGTGGACTGATGTGGCGCGGAAACGTGTCCAACGCCGGGCTTAGCAGCAACACCGTGTAGAAGAGGGCTGAAGCAAGCACGAGTTGGTGGGTGTCATCGACGATGTTGCCCTGCGATTGATCCGATGCTGGCCTTGCTCCATTGCCAGCCGCGCCCACCTCGCGGGCAGAAACGGCGGCGCGGCCCACGGTTAGCAGTGCTCGCGCTTATCCCGGTGCGATACAGATGTCAGGCAAGCCCGTAATGCTCATCGATGACGCGCTGAGCATCACGGATGTCGCCGCGCACAACCGCTTCAACATCTACAGCCCGGCCCAGTGACGACGATTCGATGATGGCAAATGTCGTGGCCACATCGCGTAACGCCTCTTCGCCGCTTGCCTCGGGCTGCGTCCCTTGCTCAATCGCCCGCATGAAGTCGTAGAATCCGGCCGCGAAGCTGTCCTGAAGTCCCAGCGGGAGCCACCGTTCCTTCTCGTCGGGAGTTGTTTCCTCGTTGAACAGATCCATGACGGAAATGGGAGGCTGACCGTCGCGAAGCAACGTCCCGCCCTTCAGGCACCCCTTGCTGCCATAGATCACCATGCCGTCAGGAAGGCTCGTGGGCTCGCCATGGCCCGCCCATGTAAATGACATTTGCCCGATGCCTCCGTTCTGCAACTCAAACGTGCTCATGAAGGCATCGTCGGCATCGGGATGGATCGTTTCGAGGACGGTACCCTGAACATTGCGGCGGTACCGTACGGGCTCAAACGTGCGCACAACGCCGCCGACCCGTGCCACTTCGCCGCACAGGTACCGCACGCGGTGGAAAAGATGGACACCAATATCGAGCGTCGCGCCTCCGCCAGCCATCACCCTCTGGTGACGCCATGGGGTGTCAGCTACCACTTTGTCCGGTGACCACTCGCCCGTGCCGATACCTATGGACGCCACCATTTGCACGTCACCGAGGTATCCGCGTTCGATGGCCCAGCGAGCAGCGCGGGTGGCGGCTGCGTAGCGGACATTTTCTGTGACACCGAGCGTTGTCCCGTTCCGTTCCGCCGCATCAACCATCAGGCGGGCTGCTGCCACGCTGACGGCGAACGGCTTCTGCACAAGAGCGTGGATGCCCCGGTCGGCGGCCCTGACAGCGTAGTCGTGATGGACAAATACCGACGCGGGGATGTCGAGCGCATCCACGGTGTCACTTCTGAGCAGGTCGTCGAAACTGTCAAACACCTGCGCGTCGACGTCCGGTTGAAAGTCGCTAACGTAGATATGCGGTGCGCTGAGAGGGTCGCCAGGATTTTTGCTTACCGGCGGCCTGGGCGCGGGGCCCTCGCCACGTTTGCGAAACATATGAGCATCGGCTGGTTGTCTTGACACGAGTGCGGTAATGCGAAAATTGTCGTATCCATGGTTTTTGAGGTCGGCGTACCCACGGAGATGCGCGGGGACAATTCGGCCCATTCCTACGATGCCGATGCGAAGTGGCTGCGACATGCCGGTCTCCTTATGCTTCTTGACGCTGAAGGGGTAATGTGACGGCGGCGCCTGTTTGTGCTGATTGATAGGCCCCGACAATCACTTCGATGGCGGCGCGGCCTTCCTCACCGCTGAGGGTGAATGGTTTCCCCTCGATTGCGTCTGCCAGTTGTTCCAGCACGAACGTGAACTCGTTCGCGTACTGGTCGCGTGGAAATTCCTGCACGTGCGGTTGCCGGTCACCGTAGGCGCGTTCTGACACAACTTCTAGCTTGCCGAATTGCCGCGTGGCATACCCTTCGGTTCCGTATACCGTGATGCGATGTTCGAGTCCTCCGCCGCCCTGGGCAAACGTCGAGGTCATTTCGCCGATAACGCCGCTTGCAAACTCCAGAAGAATAATCGAAGTGACTGGCGCCTTCATATGTGCGATGCCCTTGGTGCTGGTGAAGCACGACACCCGCGTGATGGGCCCTAGCAGGTGTTGACACAGATAGGAGTAATGGACGGTTTGCGCCATCGCAACACCGCCTTCGGCTTCACCTGCGAGCCAGGGGCGCACGTTCACGGTGTCCGGTCCCTCGATGCCATTCGTTTCGACCAGGTACACCTCACCGAGTGCCCCGGCGTCCAGGAGGCGCTTCATCTCTCGGATTGGGCCGCCAAACTGCTGATTGTGGACGGGGATCAACGCCCGGCCATTGCGATGTGCCGCCTCGATCATCGCGTCGGCGTCGGCCAGATTAAGGGCGAGCGGCTTTTCACAGACGACGTGCTTGCCCGCGTTCAGTGCGGCGATACTGAGTTCTCGGTGGAGGTGATGCGGCAGGCAAAGATCTACCGCATCGACGTTCACGTCCTCTAACAACTGTTCCCAGGTTCCGCTGTATACCGGTAAACCATGCTCCTCAGCAAACGCGGCGGCGCGCGCCGGGTCAGCGTCATACACGGCGGTAAAAGCAAGCCGACCTGCCAGCGGAGTGATGGCTCGCGCATGGGCGTTCGCGATATTTCCACATCCCACAAGTACGACACGTCCTGCCATGGGGCTACCTCCCGCGCGTCCAGTCCGACCGCTCTGCTTCCAATGCTTCCAGGATGCGCTCTTCGCGGACAAGTTCTCTCTCGGCCGCATGCATCACTTCTGCCAGGCCATCAAGCTCGAGTTCATCCTCGTCATTGTGCAAATCTCGGCGCACCAGTATGTCGTAGCGCAGCCGACGCAGGGTATGCCGCTCGCGCGCATCCCTGAACTCCGATGCTCGTCGCGACACCATATCCCGTTGCTCCAGTATCAGGGCGTGGAGCAAATCGAGGTGCGCCACATCTGCGTCATGCGCCACGCTTTTGATTCCTCACCGGGTCGAGGAAACAGCCGGGACGCCTGCTACAGCGGCCGGGACGCCTGCAACAGCCGCTGTGAGCGCATCATCGAGGATGTCGACGATTTCATCCGCTTCATGTACTGTAGTGGTCAGCGGCGGTCCTACAGCGGTGAACCACGGGGACGCGCGGAGCAGTAAACCGCGTCGCCGAGCTTCACTAGCTACCCGGAGACCGAAGCCCATATCTTCAGGGAAACGTTGCTTTGTACCTCGATCGGCGACAAATTCGAGCCCCAGCAGCAGCCCCCGCCCGCGCACGTCCCCGATCACAGGATGTCGCTCGGCCAGCGACTGCAACCCGCGGAGAAGATGCGTGCCTACCTTTCGTGATGCGGCAAGCACCCCGCCATCCACCAGCTGGTGGAGTGCGGCAATGCCCGCCGCGCACGCCACGGGATTTCCGGCAAATGTGTGGCCAGCGTGGTATTGCACGAGCGCGTCGGGCTCTCCCCAGAAGGCCGCGCCCACGGATTCGGACATGAGCACCGCCGCGAGCGGGGCATACCCGCCGCTCATTCCTTTCCCGCAGCAGAGCATGTCGGGCCAGAAGTTGGACTGTTCGCAACAAAACAGCGTACCCGTCCGACCGAACCCGGTAATGACCTCATCGGCGATCAGCAACACCTCGTACCGGTCGGCGATCTCGCGCAAACGCGGGAGGTAGTCTGCGGGTGGGACGATCACGCCCGCGGACATGAGCACGGGCTCCACAATAATGGCGGCCACCGTGTCGGGACCCTCGAGGCGCACGGTCTCCTCAACCAGGGAGGCATATGCGTCGCCCACTTGGTCACTGGCAATTGGGAAAGGTGTGCGATAGGGATCCGGCGTGTGCAGATGGATGAAGCCGGAGGCAAACGGCTCAAAACTCGTCTTAAACTTTGCCCATCCGGTGGCTGCCAGTGCGTGCCCGGTCCCTCCGTGGTAGCCGCGGTAGTGCGACATGATCTTGTATTTTCCGGGATGACCTGTCTGGCGATGGTACTGACGGGCGATCTTCATCGCGGTTTCTGTAGCTTCCGAGCCGCCTGAGACAAACTTCATGTGGCTAAATTGTGGCGCTATCGATCTCATCAGTTCGACAAGTTCGAGCGCGCGCCGGTTCGTCGCCATTTGTGGAGTGAAGGGCAAACGCATCACCTGTTCGCTGACGGCACGCGCGATGGCCTCGTTGCCGTACCCCAGATTCATCACGAAAATGCCCGAAAGGCCGTCGATGTAGCTCTTGCCCTGGCTGTCGGTGACGCGGATACCCTGACCGGACTCAATAACTAAGGGGTCTGCAACCCAGCTACGCATCTGCACGAAGTCAAGAAAGAGGTACCGTGCAAGATCATCCATTACTGACTCTCCCTGACAAGCGGCTTCAGCCACATACGTTACCACAGGCGTGGATCGGGCACCAGAACGGGTGTTCCCCCAGCTGCGAGCGACTGCTCGGAAACCAATCCTGGCAGCGTGAAGTCCAGGGCCCGATACACATCAATCTCTGGTTGTGTCCCCGTGCGCACATGCTCAATGAAGTCCGCTACGACGTGATAGTCGCTTCCGCCGTGCCCGGTTCCAGCCTTGGGCACGCGCCGCCACGCTTCGGGCAGATAGGCGTCATACTCCGACAGCGACTGCCATTGTTCACGCTTTCCCGATCGACCCTCAAACCACACGAGTGCAGGCTCTCCCTCGTGTCGTCCGGATACGTACGCACCGTGCGTACCCTGGAGTGCGTAGTGCGTCATCTGGTGGGGCCGGTGCGATTGCATGTCACAACGAATGTCGATCAGTGCCCCGCTCCTGGTGGTGCAGAGCATTGTGACCGTGTCATCCATCACCATCTCGGGGTGCGCGTGGACCCCGGAGCCTAAACAGTTGACGGTGGCGACGCGGTCATCCAGCCAGTGCAGCACAGGTCCGAGGCTGTGGGTGGTGTAGGTGGCTGCCCGCCTCCCCACCTGCCACGCTGCTCGCCAGGTGGACGTTCCATCCTGATGGTAGTGCAGATGGCGGCAGTCATGGATGTATCCTCCCTCAGCATAGTAGAGATCACCAAAGAACCCTTCCCGTGCAAGTACCCGTAGGAGGACGCAGTCGCGCCGGTAGCAGTAGTTTTCGGACAGCATGTAGAGACCATGGGTCTCGTGCACCGTTGCAAGTAGTTGCCGACACTCTTCAATGGACACGGCGGCCGTGACCTCACAGAGCACGGCCTTCCCAGCCTGAAGGGCGAGAACGCTGTGCGCAACGTGCAGGTGCATGGGTGTGGCAACGATCACCGCGTCAAGGTCCAGCGCGACGAGTTCCGCGACGTCGCGGCACCGGTGCCGCACGCCATACTGTTCTCCAAGTGAGTGGAGCACGAGGTCGTTGACATCACACACGGCGAAGACCCGGGCACCCGGAAGCGTGTTCACGGCAGCCGCGAGTGCCCCAGCGCGTGCGCCGATCAGACCGATTCGCAACTCCGAGTGCTGTTGTCTGTGCATCATTGGGTTGGCGGCTGTTCAGAACGGAACAGGTCCGAGGCAACGTCCATCGCAGTGTCGGCAGCCGACACAAGCGCCTCGAGGTACGGAGGGTGAGTGAAGCCTGGACGCCACACCTCGTACAACTCGTCGGAAACAGCGACCAGGAGACCTACCTGTATGTTCCGCACCCTGGCCACGGCGAACATTGCAGCGGCCTCCATCTCCACCACCAGGACTCCTGCCTCCCAGTGGCGGCGGATGCCTCCGACGGTTTCCCGGTAGGGAGCGTCAATGGTCCATGATCTCCCTTGCACCGGTCTGATTCCTCGCTCCATGGCACGGACGTATAACCGCCGCGTCAACTCCGGGTCGGCGGTTACAACTTCCCCGACTGGAAGGTAATGGTGGGAGGTGCCGTCTTCGCGTTCTGACGCTTCCACCACGACGGTACTGCCTATTGGCAAGGATGGCTGGAGACTGCCGGCGGACCCTACAACAATCAGCGTCCGCACGCCGCGGACAATGGCCCCTTCCATCACGAGTGCCGCCGCTGGCGCACCGACGGTGATGCGTTGTACAACGATAGGATGTCCGCCGAGTGTTCCCACGGCCCGTTCGCCCACGAAGCCCGACCCACCGTGACCGCCGACCTGTGGTGTAGCGCCCGCCCGTTCGCACAGACGTCCAAAGGCCAGTCGCTGAAAAGTTGCCACCATCAGCGGCGGGAGAAGGTCGTCTTCTCGCGAGATGCCGGTCGCCGAACGGTGGTGTTCCCAGATCTGCTCGGGCGTCACCAGTGCCTCTGATGTTTCAAATGGCCAACTCATCGTGTTGCCACGCTACCTTGTGCAATTGGGTCCCGAAGGATGGATGGTCGGGATCCAGGGGTCGAGCGCGTGGTCACCTATCGTGTCGCCGGCGCATTCGCGCGTGTCAGCGCCGCCTGCAGTGCGTGATAGTTCTGCCCCATAGCCAGGGCGACATCGTGCGCTGGTGCTCTGGTTTCAAGCATGACGTATCCGTCGTACCCCGTGGTGATGAGTGCGCGCAACGCGCTCTCGAGATCCACGGTGCCTTCATCAAAGCCCACGCCACGCACGCCTTTCGCGTGTACCTGAACAATGCGCCCCTGCCGTTCCTTAATCTCGGCAGGGAGGTCACCCACACGACCGACTACGTTGCCTGTGTCGAGGTAATCACCCACCGCGTCACTTCCAATGCTGTCTGCTATCGTCAGGAAATGTTCCGACCCTAATCCCTGCTCCCATCCTATGCGCACCCCAAGCTCCGTTGCACGTACGGCTCCTTTCCGCATCGCATTGACGAACCGTTCTACGGCTGCCACGTCCGTTGGATCAGGCGCTCCGGGGATAAGCACCACGCGGGCGCCTAGCTGGCTCGCGGTGTTGATACTGGATATGAGACGCCCCTCAGCCTCGGCCAGCACCGAAGGATCTTCGTCGTAGAGTCGTGGGCCGCGGGAAAAGGTGGTGACGCACAGCGATTGAATGGCAACGCCGGCCGAACGTGCCGCATCCCGCACCCGCTGGATGCGCGCGGTGTTGTCCAGCAGATGGCCCACTTCACGGTCATAGACAAAGAGTTCCGCCGCTGGCGTACCAAGTTCAGCAGCCGCCTTCAAGAACTCTTCCCAGGTCGCCCCGTAGGAAAACTGCGTAATACCCAGAGTAATCACGTTGAACCCTCCTGTACGTCAGAACCCGAACAGCGCTCGGGGGGTGGTCTCAAGAATGGCCAATCGATCCGCATCTGACAGACACGGCAGGGCGTGAACATAGGATAAGGCGTCGGCAAGGGGGATACGGCGAGCGGTCGTCGGGTAGCCAGTGCCCCAGATCATACGGTTGGCGCCAAATGCCTGCTTGAGCAACGCCACGAACGGCTCCGTGTCGGGGAAAGGGAATGGTAGCCGGGACGCCACCTCGACATCACCGATCTTCACCCACACACGGGGATAGTCAGCAAGGTCCAGGACCGGCTGGAATGACGGATACGGTGCAGCCTCGGTGACATCGGGTTTCCCCAGGTGGTCCACGATCACTCGTACGTCGGGGTGTCGCTCAATCATGCGGCGTAGATAGACCGCGTGCTTTGGAAGCATATGGAACTGCAGTACGGCGTCCGTCTCGGCAGCGGCACGCCAGAGCGCGTCGTTGGCCGGACGATCGATCCAGATGGTGTCGTCATCATAATAGACCGGATGCAAGCGAAAGCCCGATAGCCCTTGCTTCATCCAGGCCCGCAGATCTTTGGCATTGGTCGCGCTCGTTGGATCCACCAGCCCGATTGCTTTAAACAACCCCGGATAGCGACCGAGGCACTCGACCATGTAGCTATTGTCCCACCCGAACGAACTGGCAAGAACCAGGACGCAGTGGTCAATGCCGAACCGCGGCATTTCCTCAACCAGCCACTCCACCGGGGCTGCCTCCCGGGGTGGCGGAAGTATACTATCGGGGGGAGGCTGATGTTGTTCATCAAGTGCCCACACATGGACGTGCGTATCAATCACCGATCCACATCCTTCACCGCTGACATGCCGGGATTCGCGGCACGGCCATCGTTCCTACCGGTTGGCGATCATCAGTGTACCCATCTGTGGAACGAAGCGCGAGTTCGCGGCCGTACTACCATGGCATGCGATGTGATGCCGCAGAGCCACGGCAAGCGACTCGCGCACTGCGCTTGAGGAGAACACTGCATGCGAATCGCCGTCCTAGGTGGAGGCGCAACGGGTCTGACACTTGCCTACCGGCTGACGCAGGCTGGCCAACAGGTGGTGGTCTATGAACGGGAGGCAGAACCGGGCGGACTCGCGTCGGGAACGAAGATCAATGGAACCTCTATTGAAAAGTTCTATCACCATATTTTCAAGACCGATACGGCTATAACACGGGTCATCCACGAACTCGGACTCGGCGATCGTCTCCTCTGGCTCCGCCCGGTGACCAGTAACTTGCTTGGTGGACGACCACACGCATTGGACTCCGCGATCAGCCTGCTCCGATTTGGTCCTCTCCCTTTTGTGGATCGCCTACGGCTGGGGATGTGTATCGCGTTTTTGAAAGCGACATCCAACTACCACCGATTCGAACACGTCACCGCGGCTCAGTGGTGCCGCCAATGGATGGGCAAACGGGCCTTTGACACGATTGTTGCGCCCCTGCTGCGCTCGAAATTCGGCGTGCGAGCCGAGGACATTCTGATGTCGTGGCTGTGGTCACGCTTCCATGAGCGAACCACCTACCTCGGCTACATGCGCTTTGGCTTCCAGGCCCTGTATGACAAGCTGGCGGCCGCAGTGTCCGAAAGGGGCGGCGTGCTCCACTTTGCTACACAGGTGGATTCCGTCGAACGTACGACGCAGGGAGATTTTGTGGTTGCCGCAGGTGAGCGCGGCGGTCATTATGATCGTGTTGTCTCCACGTTGCCCACGCGTGTCACCTTTCGCGTGGTACGGGGATTACCCGAAGCATTCCGGGCACGCTATGACTATGGCGAGGCGTTTGGCGCGCAGTGCCTTATCGTGACGCTTGACCGCCAGTTTGGCGATGTCTACTGGCTGAGCGTGAATGACCCGGGGTATCCCTTTTTGGTGCTCGTTGAGCATACGAATCTTGTACCCCCTGAAGATTACGGCGGCGCTCATATCCTGTATCTCGGAAATTACCTCCCTATGGACGATCCACGGATGCGCCTCTCCGCGGACGAAGTGATGCAGAGCTACATTCCCGCGATCCAGCGTATCAATCCCGCCTTTCAGCCCGAGTGGATCACAGGTAGCCGATTATTTGTTGCGCCGTTTGCCCAGCCTGTTGTCACCCAAGACTTTCCCGCGCACATTCCCCCGAACCGCACGCCGCTCCCCGGATTCTATATGGCAAATATGTTCCAGGTGTACCCGCAAGACAGGGGACAGAACTATGCAATCGCCATGGCCGAGCGCGTCGCCAGGCAGGTACTCGCCGACGCCTCGTTATCACC